>OGXN01000378.1_pt1 | contig 59251 bp, 45 predicted proteins | sample 1576281 | NCBI WGS metagenome assembly OGXN01 (sample SAMEA3541494, study PRJEB24748) | human gut metagenome | biome: human gut; feature: human-associated habitat; material: faeces | place: China | collected 2012
GCGTTATCACGAAAATTTTAAAAGGTTTAGATAAACAATACAAAGCATCCCCGCCACTCATTTATCAGGTATTTTCATTCAGCAGCCTCAGAAACCGGCTGATATCCTCATCTTTAAGTTCATTATCCACCCTGCGCAGCGTCTGGAAGCTCATCAGGGCGCCCATGGAACGAATCATGGGATCCTCCTCAAAGCATAGCTTCACAAACCGGAGGGATTCCTTCTTACCTTTCAGTATTTCCTCAAGCTGCTGCTTTTTTCCAAACCTTTCGATCATATCTCCCAGACAGGTATCCTCCGTAATAGCCGGCATTCTGCCGTCACCCGGCACATCCAGTACCGCTGTCTGGCAGATATCCCTGGAGGAACGGCCGATTTCCACAGTATAGTGACCCTGTTCCACCACCCAGTCATGCATTTCTTCGTCATATACGGCAAAGACGCTTCTGTCCAACACAAATACCGCCGTCTTCGTTTCTCCCGGCTCTAAAGAAAGCTTCTCAAAAGCTTTCAGCTCCCGGATCGGCCTGTCATAGCAGCCGGCAGGCCCTCCCACATATACCTGAACAACTTCCTTTCCTTCCCTGGCGCCTGTGTTCGTTACCTGCACGGATATTTTATATCCATCCTTCTGTTTTTCCGCCTGCAGATCATGGATGGAAAAGGTGGTGTATGAAAGCCCGAAGCCAAAAGGAAATGCGACCTCCATTTCCTTTTTATCATAGTAACGGTATCCTACATAGATTCCTTCCCTATACTTAACAGTATCATGGCCGCCCGGGAAATTCAAGTAACAGGGCGTATCGGACAGCTTCACAGGGAAACTCTCGGCAAGCCTTCCGCAGGGATTTGCTTCGCCGAATAAAAGATCCGCCGCCGCGTATCCGCCCGCTTCTCCGGGAAGATATGCTTCCAGAAGCGCTTTTGTCCGGGAAAGCCAGGGAAGCTCCACCGGCGCTCCGTTGTACAGTACGACAGCCACAGCGGGATTCACCTCACTGATTCTTTCCAGCAGCTCTGTCTGACACTCCGGCAGCTTCATATGCGTTCTGTCATAGCCTTCCGACTCATAAACCTCCGGAAGTCCCAGCGCCAGTATCACTTTTTGACAGGACTGCGCCGCCCGCATCGCTTCCTCCAGAAGCGTGGCATTTTTTTGATCCGTTTCATATCCGGCTGCAAATACAGCGTCCGGACAATATGCCCGAATACCGTCCAAAAGACATTCCAGGCGATATGGCGTTACATGAGAGCTTCCCCCGCCCTGGAATCGGGGATGTACTGCCAGGCCGCCAATTACCGCAAGGGATTCTGTCTTCTTCAAAGGCAGGAACCCGTCTTCATTTTTAAGAAGCACCATGCTCTCCCTTGCCACTCTTCCCGCAAAGGCGTGGTGTTCCTCCGGTTCATACGTCTTCTTCTCATCATTATCCCGGCAGCGCAGAGCCAGCTCTATTGTATTCAGCACGGCACGATCCAAATCTGCTTCCGTCATCTCTCCCTTCTCCATACAGTCTTTGACTTCTTCTGCAAGACGTTCGGCTGATTCGCCGGCCATCTGCAGATTCAGGCCATTCTTCAGCGCTTTGGACAGATGGTGTCCGCCGAAGCAGTCCGTGATCACATTCCCTTCATATCCCCAACTCTCCCGAAGCACCGATTTGAGCGTCACATCACTTTCCGCCCCATATTCACCGTTAATCCGGTTATAAGCCGCCATGACCATCCAGGGTCTGCCTTCGCGGACCGGTTTTTCAAAAGCCTTCAGATATATTTCATGAAGCGTACGTTCATCGATCTCTTCATTAATTGTCATTCTGCGTGTTTCCTGGTTGTTTGCCGCATAATGCTTCACACAGGCTCCGGTTCCTTCTTCCTGCAGTCCCAGAATATACTCTGTTGCCAGCTCCGAAGTCAGAACGGGATCTTCCGAATAGTATTCAAAATTGCGTCCTCCCAGGGGGCTTCTCTTAATATTGCATCCCGGACCCAGAAGCACGGATACTCCCTCTGCCCGGGCTTCTCTTCCCAAAGCCCGGCCCAGGCTGCGCAGAAGCTGCCGATCCCAGGAGCAGGCATAGGTGCTGGCGGAGGGATAACAGGTCAGAGGCACGGTATCATACAAGTCCTCTCCTCCCGATTCCTTCACTTTACGGATACCCGAAGGACCGTCCGCAAGAAGGAAATTTGTCAGTCCATATTCAGATATATCCGTATTCTCCAGCACAAACTGCGATATAAGGGCTGCCTTGTCATCAATGGTAAGCTTTTCCAGAATTTTTTCCGCTTCCGTCATCTGTTATTCTCCTTTCGCGGCGTCACTTCAAAAATATATTCTCCTGCCGTCAGTTCTATTTGTATTCCGTTTTCCTTATTTTTCATTTCATTTCCTTCCGCATACTGTCCGCCGCCCGTTACCTCACCGGCCGGAAGCAGCAGAGTTGCCCGTGAATTGGCAGGTATCAGGAAACGGAAACGGATTCTTTCCTCTTCCTTCGACCAGCCGCTTTCGATTCTGCCATAAGGTGTCTCCACTCCTCCCTTCGCATAAACAAGCTCCTTCACACAGGGTTTTAAGAAGAAATGCCTGAAGCCCGGCTGTTTTTCATCCCGCTGAATGCCGAGGACACAGCTGTAAAGCCAGGAAACCACGCTTCCCAGGGAATAATGGTTGAAAGAATTCATATCGTTATTCCCTCCGAACCCGTTTTCTCTGGTGAAGGAATTCCATCTTTCCCATATCGTTGTCGCACCTTGTGTGACCGGATACAGCCATGAAGGATATTCCGTCTGCAGCATCAGTGAAAATGCTAGGTCTTCATAGCCGGTACTGGTAAGCGCCTCATTAATCAGTCCCGTTCCAAAAAATCCGGTACTGATTTTATATCCATTCTCCCGTACCTTTTCAGCCAGACGTTCTCCCGCTTCTTTTCTCCTGTCTTCCGGAATAAGTCCATAACACAGCGGAAGAGCATACGAACACTGGGTGTCCACCGTATTTCCCTGTGCGTCCCTTGTCATACCCGTGCTGCTGTCCATAAACGTCTTATTCCAGTATGCCGCCGCTTCTTCCCACAGTCCCTTATAATATTTTTCTCCGTCTTTATCCCCGGCAATCCCGGCCAGCTTTTCCATTAACAGGCAGTCCCGCCCATAAAAAGCGTTCCATAAAAGATGCATATCCGTTTCTTCCACTGCCAGCCAGTCACCCAGAGGTCCCACAAAGGTGAGGCTAGGCATTCCCTGGGCTCTTATATAGTCCATAAACTTCTGCAGAGAGGGATACGTTTCCTCTACTATTTTCCGGTCGCCGTACTGCTGGTACAGCTCCCATGTAATAAATACAGGAGCGCTCTCATAGGTAATACCGCCGAAACCGCCTCCTGCGGGCGCTATCTCAGGGAATTTTCCGTCCTTCTGCAGATCCCGGAACGCTTCCAGCACACGGTAGTAAAAAAGCCGCAGGTCACTGTTCATATTGGCAGTACGGCAGAAAACATGGGTATCCCCTGCCCAGCCCATTCTTTCGTTCCTCTGGGGACAATCCGTAGGGATACTGATAAAGTTGCATAACTGTGACCATTTCACATTTTCCGTAAACCGGTTCAGCAGGGGATGGGAACATTCAAATTCCCCGGTCATCTCTCTGATGGAGGAAAGCTGTATACTGACCACATCTTCAAGGGGCAAAGGTGCCGACACCCCGCTTATCTCTATATACCGGTATCCATGAAATGTAAATTTTGGACAGTAAATTTCTCCGCCTTCCGTCCCCGCACATATGTAAACATCCGTACTGGAGGCATCCCTGTAATTTTCAAGCAGCAGCATGCCGCACATATCGCCGTATTCCTCCAGCGCAGGATAGAGCATTTCTCCATATCTTACGGTTACGACGGTTCCCGCTTTTTCCCGCAGTGTAATAACCGGAACTCCCGCCATTTCCTGTTCCAAATCATAGATATACAGCCCTGTTCTTGGTTCCGTCATTGATTTCGCCTTTATACGGCAGTATTCCTTAACCGGCGCCTGATAGCTTCCTGTAAGATCCGGCTCCTGCCCGTTCAAATCCGGCCATGTTGTTCCCAGTTCACGCGGAAGCTCTGAAAATCCTTCTATCGCCGCCGGCCGTATCACTTCCGGCTTTTCCCATCCGGAGTCATCAAAGGATGGGAGAGAATATTCCCTGTAAACAGACAGTCTCCTGCCATCCAGATGCTCTCCCTGGAAAAACCCCGCATAGGTATACGGTCCCTTTCCATAATAGGTCCAGTCATCCGTATTGGTCGTACAGACACTGCGGCTTCCGTCCTCATAGGAAATCACCAGTTTTGCCAAAAAGGATTCCCTGTCTCCGTAATAATTATAATTCTGCAGAACGTAAGTCTGGGAATCACTCCACCAGCCGGAAGCCAATGTCACACCGATACCATTTTCACCTTCCTGCAGCAATTCCGTCACATCCATGGTCTGATACATCAAATGTCTGTCATACTGGGAATTTCCCGGAGCGAACCATTCCTCTGATACCGGACGTCCATTGATTCTGCATTCATAAATACCTCTCGCCGTGGAGTACAGCCTGGCAGAACTCACTTTTTTCCCCTGTGTCACCGTAAAACGGCTGCGCAGCATGGGACAGGAAACACCGTCAGGGCGGGCTGTCACCTGTGTCCCGGAATCCTTACTGCCGGAAAGGAAGAACCACCCGTCCCTTATTTCCATACAGTTTCCATAAATCCCTGTCTCTCCATAGAGACCGCCTTCCGGTGTTTCTCTGATCACCACGGCACAGGGCGTGCGCAGGTTGCTGACTGTAATTCCGTCAAAGAACACCCTGTCTCCTTCTCCTGCAAAAAAACCGATTTCATTCAGCCGGGGATAGGTAATACAGTCATTGTATCTGCGGGGATTCAGCTGCCTTGGCGCTTTCATCCAATGTCCGGCAACTTCCCGCTCCACCGCATCCACACGAACGCCGTCCACCCAGGCATATGCACAGTTCCCCGTAACCTCCACTCTCAGGCTGTGAGGCTCATATCGGTTTTTCTCCGTAATGACTGGATCCCCTGTCTCTTCATTCACCACCTCTGCTCTGGCGAAAGGAACCCGGGGATTATCCTCCTTTGCATATCCCACCCGGTAAATGGACAGCCATGCCGGAACAGAACTCACATCCAGTTCATAACGGATATAATGTTCCCCTTCTATTCCATATTCATTCATCCTGGAATCCAGCAGGCGGCTGTCTCCGGCCCCGAAAACAATTCCTCCCCGGCTGCTGCCCTCTTCAATGCGCATAGTCGTTTCCAGGGCAAAAATCCCTCTCACCGCCGCACACATGGAGTAACGGGAAGGACCTATAAACTGTGCGCCCTCCCATGCTTCTATGGAGGGATCCATCAGTCCGGTTTCAAAAAATGTCTCTTCCTTACCCAACCGTCCCGCATCATCCCAAACACACAAACAGACCCTGTACCGTGTACATGGCCTTAACGCACTTCCTTCATAATAAACCTCATTACTTTGATCCGATTCCACCCTTCCGGTATCCCATACAGCCGCACCATCCGTCAGGGCTGTCACCTCAATCCGGTATGCCTGCTGGAAAATTCCCTGCCGGTCAGTCTTCATTTTCCATGAAAACCTCGGTTTCTCACAGTCCAGCCCAATCGGACTGTCCAGGTATTCCACCTGGAATCCATAAATAAAATTTGATGTCATTACATCTGCTCCTTTTTTCTGTATTTATTTCTTCGGGCAGCGAGTCAAGGCTAATCCAACTTAACCTTGACAGCCGCCACAGCATATACGCCTTGACATATCATAAAACACACCTAAGATATCAGCCTCAGGCTGTCCACACGCACCGTTTCTTTCCCCAGCATCAGATACACGTCCAAAGTCCGGCTGACACTTTCCAAAAGCTCCGCCTGTATCTGCCTGTAAGCCGGTTCCTTTACCGGAATAGTCAGTTCCTTGTCCAGGTAATATTTTTCTTCATTTCCTGGAGGCACCCGGAATTCTGCAAGAAGCCTTCCATCCGGTGCATCCGCGCATAATCGGATCACCGCTGTCCTGTCACTGCAGTTTGCAGCCGACAATTCTATCTTCTTCTGTCCCCCGAACTTTACATTATGAAGCATCAGCCATCCCTCTTCTTTTGTTCCGTCCGCCGGTTCCACGGCAAAGTAGCCTCCCTTCCGGGCCGCTGTTGCCTCTTTGGAGCGTTCCACGCCTCTTATCCGGTGCCCAAAGCAGGATATCTCCCACAAATTCCTGGCCGTACTTAGATCCAGAATCCCCAGCATTTCTCCCCTCAGGTACTGCTCCCATTCCCATACAGGTTCCTGGGCATTTTTCCCCAGAAACATCTGATAATGGCCTTCCTCCAGAATATATTTCTGCCGGGCCGTATCCCACTTTTTCAGGCTTTCCGTATCCAGAGGAAGCTGTACTCTCCGTGTTTCTCCTGCTTTGATATCATGTATCCGCGCAAAGGAAAGAAGCTGTTTTCCCGGAACATGACTGCCGTACCCGGAATCTGTCATTGTTCCATATACCTGCAGTACTTCATCTGATTCCATGCTGCCCCTGTTTGTCAGACTCAACTCCAGTGTCAGCTTCTCTTTTTCTTCCACAAGCTTCAGGTTTCCGTAGGAAAATTTCCCATAGGAGAGTCCATATCCAAAGGGATAGGTTATTCTGTTTTTTCTATTGTATAAATAGGAAAGGTTGTTTTCTTCCAGCCCGATAGCCTTCATATCTACCGTATAAGCCGGATCCGCCGATGCACCTTCTTTCAGGCAGGGCAGTTTTTCCTTATCCTTATACCAGCTTGCCGTAAGGCGTCCGGACGGGGAAAATTCTCCGAACAGACATTCTGCCGCTGCCAGGGAATCATACTGACCGCCATAGGAACAATATAGAATTGCCGCTACATTCCTGTTTTTCTGTACTCGTTCCATTGCCAACGGAAAATCAGTCCTGAGAATGACTATTGTTTTACCCGGAAAAGTCTCTGCTGTCCGTTCTATCAGTTCCAACTGCCCCTCTCCCAGCTCCATATCCTGTCTGTCCTTCATCTCGCTCGCATTAATCCGCGGTTCTTCTCCCGCAAACACTACCGCATAATCCGCCTCTTCCCGGTATTTATCCAGACCCTTTTCCGGTTCTTCAGCAATCTCATCAAAACCGCAGTCTCCCAGATCTTCCTTCCGGATGCTTCCTGACATATGTCCCCGCACAAGACGGCCGCTGCTTTTTTCCACAACCAGATACCAACCCTTCTGAGAGGAATAGAGATAAAAAGGAATTCCTTCCGTCAATTGGGTGAACGGACTGGTAATTATGGCACCTGTTCTCAGATACCTTCCGCCGGAAGCTGCCGGTTCGTAGGAAAAGACAGGCATCATAGCCTTTTTATTTCTGACTTCCATCCGTACCTGGCCATTTTCAGAAACAGTCATACAGCTGCCGCCGTCTGCATCCGTAAAGCTGTAAGCGTCCTGTCCCCAGTCCCAGACACGAAAAATTGCCGCATCCTCCTCCCGGGCATTTGCCTGGACAAACTGATCCTTGTCAATACTCAGGAATTTTCCGCTGCTTCTGGAACGCAGCTTCACATTTTTCCCCGACAGCGACGGAATATAGAGTATATTGCCGCTCTTCTTCCGAAGAGCCTCCACCGGCGTTATTCCCGCTCCCGAAACGTCATCCGGTGTCGGCACCGTATACATAGGCTGTGTTCTTATATCCGCAAATATCCCTGTCACAAGAATCCTGTCCTTTTCAGACAGCGGAAGGATTCCTCTTGTATTTTTCAGAAGTACCAGACCTTCCCTGGCCGCACGAAGAGCACATGCCTGCCTTTTACAGGTTAATTTATCCGGAGCTTCTTTCCCTCTGCGGAAAGGATAGGCCTCCCTGTTGAAATATCCGCTACGGACCCACAGTTCAATCTGAGGTCGTATCATTTCCTCCAGATCCTTTCTGGTAAGCCCATACAGATTCTGTTCCACAGCCTTTTCATAATCCTCCGGCGACACCAGTTCCTTTGCCATATTATTGGAAAAGGCGCCGCTACGTATCATGAGGCCCGCAATCTGCCTGCCGTGAACCGCATACCCATTTCCCGGTGCCCCTGTCCCGGCTTTGCCTCCCCCCATCCCTGTCAGCATGTAGGAATCAGCCCCATAGTCCGAGATATTATAAAGTCCGAAAGGGGAAGCCTTCTTCAGTTCATCCAGAAAAGGGGAGCATGCATTGGGAATTCCGTTTGTAGCACCATAAGATGTCATTACCCCTGCAATATGTCCGTTTCCCGCCGCCCGCAGGAATGCAGGATAATGGATCTCATGAAGCTCTCTTGTCCCCACATAATTGCTGCCGTCCTCCCTGTCCCATTCCGCCTGATATACCGTAAAATGCTTCAGTGCCACCTGGGTATCCAGATAAAAAGGATCTCCTCCCGCCGCACCGCCTGCCATGCTGTCCGATAATATGGAGGCCAGATAAGGATCCTCTCCGAAGCCTTCATAGAATCTTCCGCATAAAGGATTGCTCCTCACATCACTCACCGCAGTATACAGTAGGGTATTCGGATTCTCCTCCCCGGCCTCTTCCTTACGTTCCTCAGCAATGATCTTTCCTACTTCATGTACAAGATCCCGATCCCAGCTCTGCCCCAGATGAATTGTCATGGGGAAATCCGTATGAATACCGCATACGCTGTCCCGGCCTCCTCCCGCTGTAGGAGGCAGTACATAGCCCTTCCCGGTAACAATACCTTCCTTGACAAAATTCTGCACTGCATAACAGGACAGCTCCTTTACACTCATATCCTCCAGAATATCTGCAACAAAACTGTCCATATCCTCCGGTCTGCCGCTGAACACAGGAATCTCTTTCTCCACCGTTGTTTTCTCCATATATTATCTTCCTTTATCTGCTATTCTTTAACACTTCCCATAACCAGTCCTGTGGCAAAATGCTTCTGCAGAAACGGGTAGGTGCACATCAGCGGAACGATTGCGATAAATATTTTAGCTGCCGTCAAATTTCTCGCCGTGACAGATTGCCGGAGCATCATATCCTCAATATTATTCACTACCTTATTTACCTCTGTGCTGGATGTAATCGTCGTCTGCAGATAAGTCTGCAGCGGATAGTGTTCCGTAAAATTATTATAAAGAAGCCCGTCAAACCAGGCATTCCAGTTATTTATAAGGGAAAACAGAGTAATTGTAGCAATTGAAGGCTTGGATAACGGAAGAAAGATCTTCATCATTATGGTAAAATGTCCGGCTCCATCCACCAACGCCGATTCCTCAATAGCTTTCGGCAGATTTCTGAAGAAGTTCATAAGGACTATGGTATTGAATACATTCACTGCGCCGGGGAGCACCAGAGCCCAAATGGTATCTATCATTTTCAGATTGTATACCAGAAGGTAAGTCGGCACCATGCCGCCGCTGAAAATCATTGTTATCAGAAAAAATGTCACATATATTTTCCGTTCTCTGAATACCAGCTCCGATTTCGACAGAGGATAGGCTATAAGAATGGAAAGACCTATGTTCAAAGGAATACCGATCACTATCCTCTCCACCGTCACAAGAACCGACCTCCAGAATCTGGAATCCTTCAACACAAACTGGTATGCCGCCAGTGTAAAGCCTTTCGGTACAAGCCCGACTTCCCCTGCGTTAATGTAGGCCGCAGAACTGAAGGAGGTTGCCAGTACGTTCAGGATCGGAACCATACAGCTTACCGTTATCAAAGCGATTACTATCATATTAAAGGTCAAATACACTCTGCGGGATATACTTGTTTTTCTCATTTCCCATCCTTTCTTTTCCATCCTTCCGTATATGTCTGCATACATATACAAAGGCTTTAAAACACTTGATATCCTGCCGCTTTATCTGCGAGCTTATAGGATAGTAATATAAGAATCATTGATATGAATGATTTGAATAATCCCACCGCCGTAGACAGCGAGTACTGCCTCTGCACCATACCCAGCCGGTAAACAAGAGTGTCTATGATATCCCCTGATTCGTAAACCGCCGGATTATACAGGTTGAAAATCTGGTCAAAGCCCGCGTTCAGGACATTGCCAAGTGATAAAATGGTCATCAGCACAATAAACGGTGCAATACTCGGCAATGTAATATGGAGCGTCTGTTTCCATCTTCCTGCACCGTCCAGTGCAGACGCTTCATATAAAGCCGGATTAATCCCTGTCAATGCCGCCAGATAAACTATGGAATTATATCCCATGTTCTTCCAGACATCCGAAGCTATTATGGTAAACGGGAAAATTTTCACATCCCCCAGAAAATAAATTTCCTGTATCCCCAGCTGCTTCAGAACAGAGTTAACCATTCCTCCGTCAGGCGAAAGGAAATCTATCAGAATTCCTCCCAACACCACCCATGACAGAAAATAAGGGATAAAGGTAAGCGTCTGGGCCGTTTTCTTAAACCATTTCACTCTCACCTCATTCAGCATCAAGGCAAAGACCACCGGAAGCACCAGATTCAGCACAATTTTCCACAAGGCGATAAAAAGGGTATTTTTCAGTGCTCCATGAAATTCCGGCATATCCATCAGGTATTGGAAATGCTTTATTCCCACCCATTCGGATCCGAATATACCGAGTCCCGGCTTATATTCCTTGAATGCCAGTACAATTCCTCCCATTGGTATGTAGTAAAAAATAATGGTCACTACTACCGGTATCAGCAGCATCAGATGAAAAGCGGCCGGCGTAGGTCTTCCGGTCTTTTTGCCACTACTCATTTTTTTCATATCAGACCTCTCCTTCCGCCCGGGCAAAGCATTCCATACACTTTGCCCGAAAAGCGGCTGCTCTTTTATTTGTTTTCCTGATACCATTCATTCACTTTCTTCAATATGGTATCACCGCCCTTTGCCTTCCATTGCTCAAGGAAATCCCCATAGCTTTCCGGCTCCTGCTGTCCCATAACAATCTTCACAATCGCTTCCGATGTCATAGCTGCCAGATTGGCATTGGCACTGAGCATCTCCTGATCCGGCATGGACAGGAAAGCTTCTCTTTTCCATTTATCTGCTTCCACCATTTTGTGAAGCGCTCCGTAACCTGCTTCCTCAAACCCAAATACGCTGTAATAGCTTGCGCCGATTCCGAACTGTGACCAATCTTCTCCCGATAGTTCCGTAGGATTCTCTTTATTTTCCAGGAAAAACATTTCCGATTCATAATGGGTCTTCTGCATAGGGGTAAGTCCGTCCGTATTTCCGGTGGCAATTGCCTGCGATTCCATGAGATAATTGTTATAATTATCCGCCGGATCATCCAGATAGGGAATTACTGCCAGCGATTTTCCTGTATACATTCCTGCTTTACCGGCCGCATACTTTTCATATTCTTCCGTCGTCCTGTCCTTATTGTTTACGATATAATCCACGCTCATATTAAACAGCTTGAAAAGCGCTTCCGGATGTTCGCATTTGCTGCTCAGAACCCAAAAGGATATCGTCGCGGATGGAAAATATACCGAGCCGTCAGGATTTATTTCAGAGCTGGGAATCGGAAGTGCGGCAAAGTCCGCATTCGGATCATATTTCAGCGCATCTGCCAGATAATCCATCAGCCACCACATGGGGGCAACGACCATTCCATACTTCCCGGATGCAAAATCCGCACGCAGCTTATTGGCATCCGATGTGACGAAATTCTTGGGAACACAGCCTTCTGCATACAGATCAGACAGCCAGGTAAGTCCGCTCACCATTTTTTCTTCTTCCTGTCCCGCCCAGATGATTTCACCATTTTCTTCCATAAATCTGAGCTGTCTTGGCATCGCGCCGAACATATTCATAACATGAGCGATTCCGCCGCACGCATCCGTAATATCCATTCCGTTTACTGCAAAACCATAAGTATCATCCTGTCCATTCCCGTCCGGATCTTCAAAGGTAAATGCCCTGGCAACCTCCGCCACCTCTTCTGCATTTGTCGGCATTTCCAGCCCGAGATTATTCAGCCAGTCCTTACGAATCCACAGCACAGAAACCTGATCCGTACTGCTTGCCATCTGCGGAATTCCATAAATCCGACCGTCTATTGTAGCTCTCTTTACAGAGTCCCCTCCGTCATAGGCAAGATAGTCTTTGGAGGCGTCGGAAAGATAATTATCGTAATAGTCGGTAATATCCGCAATAACTCCCTGCTTGACATAATCCACATAATCTTCCAGTGATACATTAAATACATCCGGATAATTGCCGGACATAATCATCTGAGACAGCTTATCATTAGCTTCCGTACCCGGAACTACATACATGATATCTAAATCGATTCCGTAATCCTTATATAAATCGATCCATGCATTGTCCGTGCTGCTTTCCTTTCCCTGATAGGTTTCCTGTTCACCAAGTCCTACCTTTACGGTTAAAGGCGTTTCAAATTTACCGTCAATGCTTCTCACTGTTTCCGCAAGATCCTCCGTATTTACCGGGACTTGTACGGTTTCCTCTTCCGCCTTCTGCCCGCAGGCTGCCAGGCTGAACGCCATACATACTGTTAATAACAAGCAAATTGTTTTTTTCATATACCTATACCCCTTCCCTTTCAGGCAAATGTGAACCAATCCACATCTGCCAATCTTCCGTATTCTCCCTCAGCCTGCCTGAAATTCAGCCACACTGCATGTACTCCGGTTACTTTTTCTGTCAATGTACAGGCGAATTCCTGAAAAAGGTGATAGCTCCCTGTATTTTCGATGGTACAGCTTCCCACAACCCGGCCTTCCTCCAACATTATTTCCAGATAGCATTTCTTCTGGCAGGATGCCGATACTGTAAATTCTGCTGCACCGTCTTTAAAGTCCAGATATTTATATTCCGCCCAATCGTCCTGTTTTGTCATGGTGATAATCTCCCCGTGTCCCTGTTCAGGTACTATCCTGATCGGCGGCTCCTCTGTGAAATAAAAAGGAGTTCTCAGCCGGCAGGCAATGGATGCATCAATCTTCGAGAACGCATCCACAGGTGCACTACTTCCCTGGCTGGTCATTTCCACCTCTTCAATCGTACCGTCCTCTCTGAAAGTAATAGGTTCCGCACACATACGTCTGTTGGCAATGGAATTCTGAGAAGAACGATGGTAGAAAATGTACCATTGTCCATTTATTTCTTCAATGGAACCATGATTATTCCAGCTGGAAGGATCACAGCCTGTATTATCAATAATAACTCCCTTCTTTTCAAAAGGGCCGAAGGGGGATTGGCTTACCGCATAGGACAGGCAGGTGGCTCTTCCCCGGGAAATATCCGTAAAAATAAGATAATAAAGCTCTCCCCGTTTTCGCATGGATGCCCCTTCATGAAATCCATGCTGCTGTTCCGTAATGATGTTGTCATGGAATGTCTCCATGTCCAGCTCCCTCATATTAGCCTTCAGCCTCGCACCCTTCAGATGAAACTGCCCCCAGAAGTAATAGGCATCCCCATTGTCATCCACAAAAGCAGCCGGATCAATTCCATCCCCGTCCGCAAAGGGAATCGGCGCCGGATTGAGGAAGGGTCCATAAGGCGTATCCGATTCCGCCAACCCTTTTCCAGTCCGGGAGGTACAATAATATAAATAATATTTTCCGTTCTTCTCCACACAATCCGGCCCGCCCAGGGTGACCGGTTCCTTTAACACCGCATCGTCATCTATCCCTGAACGGAATGCAATTCCATGGTTCATCCAGGTTTTGCAGTCATCCGTGGAAAACACATAATATCTGTTGCTGCAATACTGCGGTTCTTCTGGCATATCGGCGGAGCCATAAACATAGAGCCGCCCATCCGGCATTTTCCTGGCTTCGCCATCAGGAATAAAATACTCTCTGGGAAATAATGGATTCACTGATTCTCTCCTTTCAAAATACGACAAACATATTCTTTCTTGACTTTTATATTCTTCATTGTTAGTATGAAGAAAAATCGAAACACTAAGAGAAACAGCTGTTTTTGATGTTATCTATGCTTTTTTCACAATATGCGCATATTTGTTTTGTGATATTTTATAGATTAACCCCTCTCTATGCTACATATCATATATGTTTTTTCTGATTGTTCCTAGAGACTTTAATGACTTAAAATATATCGTTTTTTGTCCTGTTCGGAAACTTTTGGTTTTATTTCAAAGGAGCTGTTTTATGAAATACCACTATGAAATCGTACCTAAAGATGAATATCTTCCCTTCCGCTTTTTCTACAGCAACGACGGGAAAAAATCCTATGTTACGCCTCACTGGCATGATTATATTGAAGTGATTTATATCCTTACCGGCAGTCTTAAAATCATTATTAACGGCAGGCAGGTAATGCTGGAGCCCGACAATATGATCATTATCAATTCTAACCATATCCATGCCACCCTGTCCGAGGATCCTCTGACCACAGCCTATGTTCTGCAGATGGCTGTTTCCTTTCTCCAGCAGACCAACGACCAGTATGAGAATTTCCTGTATGATACGGTAATCAGCCTTCATAATGATACTCATTCCCGGCTCCCGGAGATAAAGGAAACCCTCCGTTCTTTCCATCAGCTTGAAAAGGATCCCAACCCTTTCGAGAATTTGAAAAAGAACGCACTCCTATACGATGCCGTTTATACCTTCGCCCGCTATTTTTCCTCAGATCATCGGCCTCAGACAGAGCGGTTTCACGCGGAAACCTATACCCGGCTCACAGAAATTACCAGCTACATTAACATGCACTATACGGAGGATATCTCTCTGGAAAGCACTGCCCGCCGTGTGGGCCTTTCTTCAGCATATCTGTCCCGTTTTTTCCGTAAGTACATCGGTATTACCTTCAGTGATTACATTGACATGGTCCGCCTTGATGCCGCTTATTCCCAAATTACCACCACCCGGCTTCCCATCCTGCAGATTGCGGAGGAATGCGGCTTTGCCAATTACCCCATGTTTGTCAAAAAATTCAAACGGGCTTATAAGGAGACACCTCTGCGGCTGCGCCGCAGCAACGGCGTTTGATTTCTCCGTAAATTTAAAAAGAGCAGAAACGTTATCCGCGTTTCTGCTCTTTTTAAATTTACGAAGAAATCAAACAACGGATGTCTGCCTCCTTGTGGTATCCATACTAAATCCCCCAGTTCCGGCTAATCATCTGCAGCTTTACCATGTGAGGATAAATCTTACCTGTATCCATCAGTTCTCCCGGCGCACCTTGCTCCGCAACGCAGCCGTCCGAAAGCACAACGACCTGATCCGCGCCGCTGACCGTACGCATACGGTGGGCTATAACAAGCACGGTCTTATTCTTTATCAGCCTTGATAAAGCCGCCTGTATCAGTGTTTCATTTTCCACATCAAGGCTTGCCGTTGCTTCATCCAGTAAAATGACAGGGGCATCTTTAAGGAAAGCACGGGCGATTGAAATACGCTGCCTTTCGCCGCCGGACAATTCACAGCCATTTTCACCAATCATGCTGTTATATCCGTTCGGAAGCTTCTCGGCAAACTCTTCACAATTTGCCAACTTTGCCGCCGCGATCACTTCTTCATCTGTCGCGTCTTTTCTGCCTATTCTGATATTCTCCATGATTGTATTGTTAAACAGCGTCACATCCTGAAAAACAATGGAGTACAGCGACAGTAATGTTTCCGGTTCTATTTTCGATATGTCCATGCCGCCGACAGTGATTTTGCCTTTGGTGATATCCCAAAATCTTGCGGCAAGACGCGACACCGTCGTTTTGCCGCCGCCGGACGGACCGACCAATGCGGTAACTTCCCCTTGTTTTGCAATAAAAGATACATCCTTCAATACGGTTTCCCCGGTATTGTAAGCGAAGCCCACATGGTCGAAAACAATATCATAGCCTTTATTTGTTACCCGGTTGCTGCCCGTCTGGATCGGGTGATCAAGGATTTCGTTCATGCGGTTTATGTTTGTTTTGGTAGAAATCACCGCCGCAAGATTTTGCAGTGCGCCCTCCAGCGGAGCATACAGTCTTGAAGCGACAAGTAAAAACATAAAGAACAGCGGAATATCAATCTCCCCGCGAATGAGCAGAGCGGAACCTACAAGCGCAACCGTGGCAATCCCAAACTTTAATATCAGCGTTGATGAAACAACAAAAAGAGCGGTTCCAAGTTCCGAAATAATATGCTGTTTTTCCACTTGATCAATTTTTCGGTCAAGTCCTTTCAGATAAGTTTTTTCCGCATTATTCGCTTTTAAGTCCTGCAAACTCTCAATACACTCCTGCACACCGCTTTCAAGAGCGACCTTTGCCGCTACGGATTTACGGTTAAAATACCCTTGTATGCGGGCCGAAAAGAATGTGATTGCAAATGCAATCGGCAAAACCCAAACCGCCGCAAGAGCCATACGCCAATCGTAAACAAAAAGGCAGATCGCAATCAGCGTTGTTGAAATCATGGAGCCTGCCAGGGCGGGGACATAATGGGAAAATGCTGTTTCAAGTGTTGCACAGTCTCCCATAATAGAATTTGTCAAATCGGCAAGGTCTTTTTTGCCAAAAAAGGATAACGGGATTTTTCGGAGCTGCTCGGCTAAGGAAATACGCCTTACCCCACTTTCCACATAGGTTGCTAAATAAGTAGTGTTATATTGAAACCAAGTCGCGATAAAGATAAGGCATAAGCAAACCAAAGCGCCAACTACATAAAAAACTATGCGGTTTTCACTCACGCCTCCATTCATAGTATCAATGACAAAGTAATACAGAAGCCCGACAGGAAACATAAAAGATATATCCTGTGCAACGCAGGCAATACACCCTTTTATTAAATCGACGGCCCCCTCTTTTGATAACGCAAAGCGTCTTTGCAATGTCTTAATCATGCTTTTGCCTCCTTTGCAATTCTCCATTCTGCCGCTTCGGAATAATTCTTCCACATACGCGTGAATATGCCGTTTCTCTCTATCAGTTTGCTATGTGTGCCGCTTTCGGCAATTTTGCCGTCCTGCAGTACATAAATGCAGTCTGCGTCTGTGATAGACGACAGCCTGTGTGCAATCATAATCACTGTTTTCCCAGGGGAATTGCTCTTTAATTCTCCTTTTGAAAGAGCAGATAATGCCTGTTGAATCAGCACCTCATTGTCGGGGTCGGCAAATGCCGTCGCCTCATCAAGAATGAGGATAGGCGCATTTTTCAAAACAGCACGGGCAATTGCTATTCTCTGCTGTTCGCCGCCGGACAGGTATACGCCGTTTGTTCCAACAACGGTATCAATGCCGTTCGGTAACTTTTCAATAATATCCATGCACTGTGCAGCTTTCAAGGCCCGGATGATTTCTTCGCGCGTCGCTCCCGGCTTTGCCATACGCACATTTTCCAAGATGGACGCTTTAATAAGGCGGCTGTTCTGAAATACAAAAGACACTTTATTCATCAATGTTTCTTTCGGAATTTCACGTATGTCGGTATTTCCTATCAGTATGCGTCCCTCATCCGGATCAAAAAATCTTGTTACGATATTTGCAAGGGTAGTCTTACCGCCGCCGGACGCGCCGACTAATGCGATTGTCTGTCCCGGCTTTATCCGCAAAGATACATCCTTGAGTGCATTTTTCTCCCCATCATAGCTGTAGGTAACGTGCTCTAATACAATTGAATTATCAGACGGTATATTATTCACCGGGCTTTCAGACAACGGCTTTTCACCCAGCACTTCATCAATCCTGCCCATTGCGTCACTTACAATCATTGCGTCCTCACTCATAAACATTATTTTGGTCAAGGTCGTACCGATAACAGGCGTAATTACTATGTAGAAAATAAGATTCAGCAGCAGTTCATTTGTTACGCCGCTCCTCGTAAAGAGAATACCTCCCGCGATTAAAAAGGCAAATACACCATTGATTGCGGTTGTATAAAACATCATAGGGAGACGTAATGCTTTTGTGTATGCGATTACCCATTTTTCGTAATTATCAATCGTCGCTTTGAAGCGTTTGAAAGAAAATATTGTCTGTCCGAAAGTTTTAACCACGGGTATACCCCTTACATATTCGACCGCTTCATTTGACATATCGGAAAGCGCATTTTGATATTCCTTCATTCTCTGCTCCATGTCTTTTCCGGTCATTTTCATCATAATCAGAAAGCCGAGCACAACGGGAACCAGGCTTAAAAGTCCTAATCGCCAGTCAAACACAAGCAGAAGGAAAAGCAGTCCTATGGGTGTTGCAATCGCGCCTGCTTTATCGGGCAGTCTGTGCGCAAGATAAGTTTCCGTAGCGGCACTGGCATCGTTTACCGTTCTGCGCAGCTTTCCGCTTCCATATTTTTCTGTTACTCCAAGCGGCAGGGCCGCAATATGCCGCATAAGTTCTTTTCGGATATTCGCGGCCACCCGGAAGGCACTTATGTGCGAGCACATGAGGGCGGCTATATAAACGACAACAGATATAACCGCAAACAACACAGCAGACCAGCCATAGTGTGTCACATTCCCCGCCTGTGAAAAGTCAGGGGAAACCTCCAGTATGTCATGAATGATACGCCATATATACCAAAAAGGCACAAGAGCCAACAGCGCACTCGTTGCAGACAGTATCCAAGAAAGATAGGTTAATATTTTATGTTTCCCGGCATACCCCATCAATCTCGATAGATTCGATTGCTTTTTCATTGTAAAACCTCCTTAAAATTATTTATGATAGGAAAACGCAAGATGCGTTCTCGAATATCCACGGAATATGTTAGTTTTAACTAACTCATGTGTAAAAATTACAGGGCTTATTGCCCCATAATTTTCATCCACCCGGCGGTGTAAAAAGCTCTCATTTCCTTCAGATAATGCTTTGCTTCTTCAAGCGGCATTTCATGTATAATCAGCTCAAAAAATGTATTAAACATGCCGGTAATCAATATATGCTCTAACCGTTCATCAATCGGCGGCGACGGTCTGCCTAACTTTTCAAGTACCGCTAAATAATCATGAGTTCCTTTTGTTTCTATCTCTACCATTTCATCAATCAGTTTGGAAAAACGTGTCCCCTCTGATCGGCAGAGAATGAGCTTAAACTCATTCAAATGTTCATAGGCATACAAAAGCATTTCATACATACACTCGCCGGATATGTCGGTAAGATTGTCTGGCTGTTCTTCCGGCGGGATGTCAGCAAATTCTTTCTGTGCCCTGCAAAAGCAGTCTAAAAGGAAGTCATATTGTTCGCCTATCAGTGCTTCAAATAAATCCTCTTTGCTGTTATAGTACCCATAAAACGCGCCTGTTGTGACTCCTGCCGTTTTGACAATATTACGCAGAGAAGCGGATTTGAAACCTTTTTCAAGAAATTCCTGCATGGCGGCCGAAAGAATCAGGTTTAATGTTGTCTGTTCCGTTTCATTCATTAACCTACCTCCGCATATAACACTGTTATATGATACGGCGAATCAAGATGTTTGTCAATCAATTTTTAATACGGGCTCTTTTCTTCTTCTTTATCGAATACAGTTCCCGATCCGCCCGGTTAAGCACCGGCTCCCAATCCATTCCCTTCCTGTATATCTCATTGCAGTATCCCATGGAAACGGTAAGCACTTTCAGCCCGGGGCTCTTTTCATGGGGAATTGCCACGGCTTCCATATCCCTGCCGACCCGCTTTATATACTCCTCGATATCCCGATCCTCCAAATCCATACACAGACATACGAATTCATCTCCGCCGTATCTGCTCACATACATGCCGTCCATCTGGTTATCCTTCAAAACACGGGCCACTGACTTTAAAGCATCATCCCCTTTAAAATGCCCATAGAAGTCGTTATATGGCTTGAAATAATCCACATCCAGCATAATGAAGCCCAGCTTTTTCCCATCCTCTTTATGAGTCATCTTGCTGAGGAGTTTATTGAAATACCGTCTGTTGTACAGGCCGGTGAGTTCATCCAGCTGGCTGGCGTTTTCAAGGGCGCGCTTGTTCCGGACCATTTCCTCATGCTCATGCATGGCCTGGTTAATCTGGATTTTGGAAAGCATGCTCTGGATACGCATATCGTCCTCCACAGCGGAAACATCCTTTACGATTTCATAATAATCCCGGTAGGCCTGATCCAGCTTATCTGTTTCCCCGAACTGCTCCCAGCAGCGGATTTTCAGGCATTGAATCCGATACTTCAGGGACAGCGAATTGCCATATTCCAGGTTATCCATGATGGCCAGCAGCCGGTCCGCGCGCTTTTCATCACACGCTGCCAGCATTTCCGTGCACAGGCTTTCCGCCATGTCACAGATAAAAAAGTGATCCTCCACAGCCAACAGATCCGAATTTATGAGCCTGTCGGCCATTTCGGTAAACTTATCCCAATCTTCGCACATGGCATAATAGGAACACCAGCTGACGCCTAACCTGACGCGGCTGTAAGCGCTGTCTGCACCCAACTCCTCACAGCGCTCCATGGCTTTTCTTGCGCCCTCCAGATCTCCCAGATTTCTGCATGCTTCAGCAATGTTGCTAAGATAGCTGATGGAGCTCCTTTTGTTTTCTTCATCCAAATGGTCTTCCACCGTCCGGTATGCCAGCCGGAAATATACTCCCGCACTCTCCCAGTCATCCCTGCCGCCGAAGGAATAGCCGATATTATTATACAGCTTGCCAAGCATCGTGATGTCACCCAGCTTCTCAGCCAGCTTTTTCCCTTCCAGCAAATAGGAAAGAGCCGTCTGATCATCGTTAAGCTTCTGGTAGTAAAGGCCGGCATTATTGCACAACACCAGCATCAAATCATCATAGCCATACTCCCTGCACAGGAAAACGGCCCGCAGCAGATAAAAGTCACAGCTGGTATATTCTCCCATGGACAGCTGACTGTCCATCAGGTATACATTGGCGAAGGCGCTGCCGTAATAATACTGCTCCGCTTCCGAAACAGAGAGCAGTTCTTTGCAAAGCCTTTTTTCTTCTTCCAAATCTGTATGACGGGCTTTCAAAATCTGCTGCATTAACCGGGCCTCCGGCAGGGAAGACTTATTATTTTTGTCATTTTCCATCATAATATATCCACCCTTTTCCCCGTAAACGTATTGCGCCCGGAATTCTTGCTTTTATAAAGCTCATGGTCGGCAAGCTGAAGCAGCTGCCGCACCTCAATCTGCGTTTTCACAATCCCTGCGGCATAGCCGGCAGAAAGGGTCACTTCGCCGCTGCACAGGGATTTTTCATGAGGGATTGCCCTTGCATGCAGCCGGGCTCTCACTCCTTCAATATAGGTACGGATCTCTTTTTCCGTAAGGCCGATACAGACACATACAAATTCGTCCCCGCCGTAACGGGACGCATATATCCGCTCCCGGGCGCCTTCCATCATACAGGCCGCAATCTCCCTCAGGGCCTCATCCCCCTTCAGATGTCCGTAGAAATCGTTGTATTCCTTAAAGCAGTCCACATCCATGACAATAAACGCAAAGCTTTCTTCCGCCGCCCCATCGGTATGCTCCCGTATCAGCGTCTCCAGAAATCTTCTGTTATAGGCTCCTGTCAGTTCATCCCGGTTCACTTCGCGTTCCAGTATCTCCTGCTCGGACTGCATATCCTCAACCTGCTGCATCAGCTGTTCCAGCTGAATCCTGGTCTTCATCGCCGCTGCTATCGTTTCGTCGATCTTGGCCCTGAACTGCTGATTTTTTTTGTAAAAAACACAATATGCCTCCGAATGTTTTTCCGGCGGCTCAAATAAAAGAGAATATTGTATCCGCATCTCTTCCAGAGTCTGTACCTGATCCAGCCCTCCTCCGACGCTGACTTCCTCCATCGCCTCCAGAAAGCGGCCGGCATAATCGGCTTCTCTTAATTCCATCATGCTCCGGCACAGCATGTGATAGGATTCAAAGGCTGTCATTTTATTTTCATTAATGACATCCTGATTCCTGAGCAGGCGATCCGCATAGACCAGCGCTTTTTCACGCTCACCGACAGCACCGTAGTAGCAGCACCAGTTCTTATCTCCCATTACCACCCTCTGGAGAGGATCCTTTTCGTTTTCCTCAAATTCCAGAATATATTCCTTTGCTTCCTCGTACTGCCGCAGAAACAAAGAAACCTCAGCCAGGTTTTCCAACAATATGGAACGAACCGGGTTGATTCCGGCATTTTTCTGCAGCCAGTAAGCCTTCTGATAAAATTCCAGCGCCACCTCGTAGCACCGGTGCCGCTGAAAAGCAAAGGCGAGATTATTTAAAACCACACATTCCCTGTCCGCGTCTCCGAGCTCTTCCGCAATCGTAACCGCCTTCAAATAATAATCAATTGCATTCTGCTCATCCCCGCACATGTCGTAATAGATTCCGAGGAGACTGGTAAGCCCCAGACGAAGCTCCTCCCAGTCCTGATCCTCCGGAAACATCCTCTGGGCTTTCAGGAGATATTTTCCCGCCCTGTCCATATCGGAGACCGCAATATAATAATCCCCCATATAGGCCAGGGCAAATACCTCCCCATAGAGATCGCATTCTTCCTTTGCCAATACAAGCAATTCCAGGCACAGCCTCTTTTCCTTTTCCAAATCTGTATATCGTACTTCCAGAATACGTGAAGTAAAGTCTTCTGTAAACCGCTTCCTATTTTCTGCCATAATCACTGCCCTAACTTTATCCGCATTCCCTTAGCGACGGGACCATCTGCGGTACTGTCATTCAGAGAACCGCCGCTTTCCTTTAAGCTCCCATTCAAGATACACTCCATTTATTTTATCATTTTTATTCTATAAATGATATGGGAAAAAGAAAATTATCTGAGAAATTAATGAATTTTTCTAAAAATTTTTCATTCCTGCCTGTCCCTTCTGTATTCCAGAAATTCCATTTCAAAAATCCCTTTGCCGTCCGTCATACTTCTTAAATCCACCTGAAACTCCTTAGCCGTATCAAAGGGAACTTCTCCCAGAACCTCCATTTCTCCGTCACTATAGATGACATTTTCAACCGACGCCTGCAGCTTTGCAAGCTTTGCCATAATTCTTTTTTCATCCCCTGCCGGAGCAAGGAGACGATAGTTCATGAACGGCTCCAGGGTTATGACCCCTGTCTGCCGGAGCGCTTTTTGAACCACCTTGGGCGCCAGCCGGCGGAAATCGGCCGGCGTGCTTGTCACACTGTCATAATCAGCATCTGCAAAAACTGCCAGCGTATCCGTAACTTCATTGGAAATTCCTTCCTCCAAAGCCTTCATGACACCTTCCTGTACCGCATTTTGAAAAGATTTTTCAATATAACCGAAGGAGACCTGTGTCTCATACCGGTTCCCAGCCCCCGTTTCCAGCGGTTCTATCCGGATTCCTATTCCTGCCCGGTGAAGATTTCCTTTTTCACCCAGACGGATTTCGGCATACACCGGGCCTGCCGGTTTCTCCCTGCCGATCGTCTTCATTCCGGAAAATACCGTCCTGAGCCCAAATCGTTCCCAAAAAAGCTCCTTCAAAATCTCTATCTGCAGTTTTCCATAAAGGTCTGCCAGGATTTCACCGGTTCTTTCCGGAATCCGTATATGAAGAAGCGGATCCTCTTCCGCCAATACATTCAGGGCATCCAGAAGCCTGTACCTGTCCTCTTCCTCTGCCGGCTGTATATTCACACACAGCATCGGTTCCATCAGAAGTCCTGTCCCCTTACCGGGCGTCATACTGCCGAGAAAATCGCCGCATTTCAATGCCGGAACATCCGTCAGAATCCCTATATCATTTGCGCTTACTTCCTGAGCAGGTATCTGCTTTCCCCGGTTCACGGTCCGAAGATTATTAATCGTAATTTCCTGTTCTGTACCCGCAATCAGTACTTTATCCTTTTGTCTGATACTTCCCGAAAACACCCTGAAATAAACAAGCTTATGCTCCTTCTCATCATGCTCAACCTTGTAAACATAAGCGGAAAGCCTGTCTGTACCGGGCCTTCTCACCGGCAGCCACCGGATAACTCCCTGCATCAGCGGCTCTATTCCCAGACATTTCAGCGCCGAACCAACATAGACCGGATATAGCCTTCCCTTACCCGCCCGGAACCGGGCGGCCGCCGTCAGCTCCTCCTCACCGGCCATCTCCCCTTCCAGATATTTATTCAGCAGTTTTTCCGAACTGAGAAGGATTTGATCGGTGTATGCGCTGTCATCAAAGCCGTAATCCCTGATCCGATAATCCTGCTGAGGAGTTTTTACCACCTCCTGCATGAAAAGAAGCCTTTTCGTAAGCTGGGAGCGGATCCGGGCGCAAACCGCTTCATAATCGGCGCCCGGCCGGTCAATTTTGTTGATAAAAAATAGGACCGGCATCCGCATTTTTTTCAGCTGGCGGAAAAGGATACGGGTCTGCGGCTGCACGCCCTCTCTTGCCGATATTACAAGAATCACCCCATCCAATGCCCGCAGGCAGCGTTCTACCTCTCCGATAAAATCCACATGCCCCGGAGTATCTATCAGATTTATTTTCACATCCCCGACAGGAAAGGATACCGTGGAAGCCTTTATCGTCATTCCCCTCTTCTGCTCTAATTCCAGGGAATCCGTGATGGTGGTACCTTTATCCACGCTCCCCCTTACTTTTACAATTCCGCTGTAATAAAGAAGACTCTCCGTCAAAGTGGTTTTTCCTGCATCCACATGGGCCATAATGCCCAGATTCAATATTCTGTTTTCCATATATTATACGCTTTCCAGTCAGTTTTACATTCCTTTTATGGGAACGGAATGCCTGCCTGCGGTAAAAAGCGTACAAAAAAACCACAGTCTGAAACTGTGGTTAAAAAGATCACGATAAAACGCTCTTACTTATCTCACATAGCAGGCTGACTTAATGTTTATGAAATTCCCATGTGATAAAGTTTTTCTCATATAATATCAGCCTCCTTTTGTTTATTGGTAACAGTATAGCAATACAGGTACGGATTGTCAATACTGCTTTTATCTTCTGCCGGCTCCGCTGTCCACGTCATCAACCCGTGACAGCACAGAAAGAAGATCCTGCATGGAATCATCATAAAAACAATAATGACTTCTTCCATTTTTCTTAGCGGCATATAAAGCTTTATCCGCATGGAGGAAAAGCAGATCATAACCCATTCCGTTCTCCGGTGCAAGCGCCACTCCCATGCTTGCAGCGATAACAAAATTCTCATACCGGCCGCCAATAGCCTGATAAACCCTGTCTACCAGAAGCTCTATGTTATCCTTGTATTCCATAAAAATCAGGAATTCATCGCCTCCGATGCGGGCACAGATATCATTTGCACGCACGCTGTTGCGCACCTTTATCGCCACTTCCTCCAGCACCCGATCACCGAACTGATGCCCGTACTGGTCATTCGCATTTTTAAAATAATCCAAATCCAAAAGCAGCAATGCGAATTTTTTATTTTCCGCCCTGCTTTCCTTCAGTGCTTCTTCTATGGCCTTGCAGGCATAAGCACGGTTATAAAGCCCTGTCAGGGAATCATAACGGGCTATCTGTTTCAGCCGGTCCAGTTCTATATGTTCCTCATGGATATCGATTAATTTACCGATCATCCCAGTCAGCTCGTTTGTTTCCTCCATCACCCAAAGCGGCCTGGCTATAACCTTGCACCACCTCGGGCTGCCCTGTACATTGATGCGGTAGGTACAGGTAACAATAGGATCCTCCGGTTTGGCGCTGCTCAGACGGTTCCTCAGATCAACAAAATCCTCTCTGGTAAATATTTTGTAAATTTCCTTGTTTCTGCCCGGATGTACAAGGACGGAACTCACTCCCAGCTGCTCGGCGCCCCAGTCGGAAACGGTCAGCACGTCGGAGCTTCCTGAATACTCAAACTGGATCTCCTTGGACATCGAAGCAAAAAACTGGTATTTCGTCCTTTCCTGCTCCAGCAATGCCAGAGTACGGTTAGAAGCGTTGCTGCTCTGAATCAGGCTGCGGGTCATATCCTGCAGTTCCATCTTGGATATCCCCCCTGCGGAACGCACATGCAGCTCCCTTTCCAGATATGGCTTCACACTGCATAAACACTCCAGCAATAAAGGACTGAATGCCCCGCACTCACCGTCCATGATCATACGCAGGGCCTCTTCATGGGAATAGGCAGGCTTATAAACCCTTCGGCTGGTCAGAGCGTCATAAACATCTGCCAGAGCCACCACCTGCGCTGAAATGGGGATATCATCCCCCTTTAAACCATCCGGATATCCGCTCCCGTCATATCTCTCATGATGCCAGCGGCAGATATCCCTTGCCATACGCACCAGTTCCTCATCCTGGTAATAAGGCACGTTTTCCAGCATCTCGGCCCCGATAACGCTGTGGGTCTTGATAATTTCGTATTCCTCCGGCGTCAGTCTGCCCGGCTTGTTTAAAATCTCCTCCGGTATGGAAATCTTCCCTATATCATGAAGCGCGGACACATTGGAAATCAGATTGATCTGTTTCGCATTCAGATTATACCGGTTGGTCCGCTTTGCCAGCTGCTTCAGCAGCGCCTCGGTGATAATCCGTATATGCAGGACGTGAAGGCCGCTCTCACCATTACGGAATTCCACGATATGGCTGAGGATTTCTATCATGACCAGGTTGCTTTTTTCTTTTTCCAGGATTTGCTCCGTCACCAGGTTTTCCAGAGTCTTCTGCTTGGAATAAAGAGTAATGGTATTTTTAACACGGCGCTTTACCGTCTGCTCATCAAACGGACGGCTGATATATTCCGCCGCTCCGAGCTCATAGGCATGATCAATATATGCGGAAGAGGTTTCTGCAGAAATCATGATGACAGGAAGACGTTCCAGCAGTCCTGCACCGTTCATGGAAGCAAGCACCTCAAATCCGTCCATTTCCGGCATGACGATATCCAGCAGCACCATGGACAATTCGGAATGGTACTGGTTAATCAGCACCATTGCCTCAAGGCCGTTGGAAGCCTCCAGCAGACTGTAATCCGCGGAAAGCATATCCGCCAGTAAAGAACGGTTGATTTCCGAATCATCTACAATCAGAATTTTGTTGCTCTTATCCATTCTGGATGCCTCCCGTCTCTGAAGTCTCTGCGAGTTCCTTTATAGCACTGCACATTTCTCCGTAGCTGGAAACCAGCTGCGTAAACAATGGCTTTATTTCCTCATTCTCCTGTCTGCCGCGCAGCGCTTCCGTGAGAGCCGCCGCATATCTTCCCTGTACGGTCAATCCCAGGTTCAGCAATACCCCTTTCAGCGTATGAACGGCACGAAAGGCTTTTTCGTAGTCCTGCTCTTCCATGGCGTCACACAAATCCTTAAAACTGGTATCCTTCAATACCATTTTTAAAAATTTCAAGATTCTTTCCTCTGACCTCAAACGGCAGCTCACATCCTCATAGTCCGCCCCAAGACATTCATAACATTCTTTCACTGTCATTATGAATACTGACCTCTCTTTTCTCTTATACACTGTCTGCGCAGAACTTTTCCGGCATAACCCTGTCCTGCCTTTACTGAAGCTGATGATGATTTAAAACAGCATTTATCTTTTTATTTTATCATATACCTGCCTGATTTTCTATTAACGATATGATTTCTTTGTGAAAAAAAGTTAAAATCCCGGAGCATGCCCCGGAAATGCTGTTTTCTTTATAACAGAATCTGCCTGTATTTACAAGTAAAATGCGTATTTTATGCGGGTGATGCTGTTTTTATTCTTATACAGAACTGTTGGTTTCCGTATGATGTGAAGTATGCTTCCATTAATTGGCTACTTATATTATCGGTTGAATTTCAGGAAAATTTATCATGAGTTTTACGGGAGGCCGGACGAAAATGGAAAAACGGTTTTGAATTACCTGACCTTCAAATAAACTTTTGTTACAGTCATTTTAAAATAAAGCCCTGGAAAAATAATTTCCAGGGACTTTATTCTGAATCCTGTATATCGGATTGTTACCTATATATAATTATTAATTTTTACTCTTCTTCACGCCGCATGTTTCCCCGTATTTTTCAGTAATTTACAATGTTCTCCGCTGGCATCCAGAATAAATTTCTGAAAAAACCAGGAAACAAGCAATACTACCAAAACTCCGTAGAATGTGGATATAAAACGGAACACCGCGTAAAAAATTCTGGCATTTCCTGAGAAGGTACAAGAAACCAGTATGAATGTCACTCCTCCGATTCTTGCATTAATATATGGTACCTTTGCCATCTTACACAGCAGCAGTGTAAGTAAAATACCAACGAATATAAGCACCGTCATAAACCATGGATTTCCGACTGCATTATCAGCAGCAGCAGCGCCAATACCGATAATGCCTCCGATTGCTGTGATAATCATACGGTTCACACCGGCCTTCCTGCTTATTTTCGTATTATCCTGAACGCAGAGCAGACAGGCTATGCATGCGGTCATCTTCTGTAATATTTCCAAATGCATTTCTCCATATGTAAATTTGAAACCCAATTCACTGCATGCGGTTGCAGATAAAAAACAAATAACTACGGCAATGGCAATTCTTATATCCAGATTCTGAATTCCGGTTTTCTCCGTTATCCTTACATTTTGTTCTTTATTCATATACTATCTTAGCACCTGCATATTCCATGCTGTACATTTTCCTTTCCGTTATTCCCATTTTTCCCGCTCCGCCGTCTCCAAAATGCGGCATCATCCTGTCATATACGATCTCTCCGTTTGGCCCCGGCGGAAGTTTTCCCGGCCGCGGGGCATTCCCATCAAAGACTTCACCCTGATGTCCGCTTAAAATATATTCCGCACATTTATCATAATTTTCAAGCAAAGAAACAGGAAATACGCCTCCTCCGGCGCAGATTATATCAAACTCACTCCTGTGCCCCAGCAGTTTCTGCGTATAGCCATAGAATTCCGCCAGACTGGCATGGCTCAGGATTTTACCGAAGGCCATAAATTCATCCCCCGTAAAAAGGATCCTGTCCGCCCTGTCCAATATTGCAATGCCATCCTCCGTATGATCGGGGATATCAAAAATTTCCAGAGTCTTATCTCCAAGATCACAGATAAATCCTTCTCCAACTCCGATCCGCTCATAATCTTTCTCCCAGAAATCAATCCCTGCAAAGCTTGCGAAGGGAATCGTTGCCAGCAAAACAGCCTTGTAAGCCATATAAGCCTGATCGAAATAAGTGTTGTCAGCCGTATGATCAAAATGGCTGTGGGTATTTATTACTGAGCGCACCGGAAGTCCGCAGAGCTGTTCCAGGTAAACACGGATATTTCCCGCACCGTAACCGGTATCTATGGCTACAGCTCTTTTCCTTCCTGCGATACAATAAGAAAAATCACCGCTGCTCATAATCTGCCAGACACCCGGAACCACTTCCCTTGCATCATAATAAGGCTTATCCATAGGTAAACAGGTACCATCCGTGTTCCTGATCAAAATATTATGTTTACTTGAAAAATCGATTTCTCTGTGCTGCCTGAACAGCCATTCCCTTATGGCTTCCACCTGATAAGCTTTTTCCCATGTTTTGACATGACAGGCTCCCGGAAAACGTCTGTCATCCGCTTCCAAAACACTGTCTCCCTCAAACCATGTAAAATTGATTCCGGCGCCTTTAGACGCAACTTTTTCTGCCGCTTCATTCTGTATGTTTTCCGGACTGTGTGCATCCCATGAACCGCAGCTGATTTCGGCTCCGGCCGCTTTCATGCTCCCGACACAGGCTCCCATGATGGGAAATGCCTTTTCATCCATTTCAGATACCAGAATCCATAAGTTTCCATGCCTTGCCGCAGGCATTGTTTCCGGATTCCATTGTCCGGCCACCAGAAAACATCCGCCGAAAAAGCCGGGATACCGTATATTCAATTCGCACAGCATCATGCATCCCATGGACTGACCGGTTCCATAAATGCGGTTCTTGTCAATGGAATATCTTTTCATCAGCTCCTTCACCAATTCCACCGTTGCATCCGCTTCCCGTCCAACCGTAAAATCATCCTCCGCACACTTTTCCGGATAGTGAGGCGCCAATACAAAACATGGCCTTTTTTCCTGCTCCTTCCTTAAAGCCCACACAGCCGCACCGTTTCCCTGTACCACTGCGGCTGAAACATCATCTGAGCAGGAGCCGGCATCATGCATAAAAAGTACCAGCGGATAGGTTCGTTCCGGATCATATCCTTCCGGAATAAACAGATTATAGGAAATCGAATATCCGTCGTTGCAGCAAAATTGTCCTTTATCAAAGTTATCCGCCACAGCATCCTTTACAGCTGTTACCGTAACGGTTATCTGTTCTGCTTTCAGGCGGATTTCAAGTTCCGGTAAAGCAATCACCAGCCTGGCTCCCGGTCCCCGGCCCGTCATTCTTTTGACTGATGCTTCCGGTCTGTTTTTGTCCAGAATTAAGATAACACAGTTTCCGGCCGGCTGACGCTCCGGTGTGCTCTTATACAGCTCTTCTGCCCATTTTTCCGCCGGAAGCTGCTGCCGGAACAGCTTTTCCCACTCCGGAACGGAACATACCAGAAGTTCTTTAACCGTCTGGTTCTCCACTGCATAATTATCCGGCTGCATATCCACAGGCTTAATACTTTCGCCGAATTCCAATACGACCGCAGCGATTTTCTGCCCCTGCCCGTCTATCTCCGTTATAATTGTAGAATTCTTCATTTCAGTCTGCCCTTTCTGCTCTACGATTTTCATGCATTTCATTCAGCAGCGATATACTTTCCTTCATTAATATTTCCGCCGCCCCTTTGGCAAAGGGAGAATTTTGTGCCTCGTATGTAAATCGATCATAGGAACGTTTATCCGCCATATATTTAGAAGCACCATTAACCATGGTAGTTATGATTGTGTGTTCATACGGAGAAAACGCTTTGACTGCGGCGGCTGTAATACAGTTAAGCTCCGGTTTCACACCTAAAAAAGCAATATCCCCAATAGCCGCTATTTCAATTTCCGTCTCCACATCTCCGTTTTCCGTATATTTTAACTCTTTTACCGGTTTCAGGTTATGAAGATTCCTATCCATCGTTTTTCCCGGCACAGTTATTTTTTTCCGTTCCATACGGACCTCGTCTTCCACGGATATCTGCCGAGAGGAATCCATTGCCCGGATAACGGCATCTCCCAGTGTTCTTCCTAATTCCTCACAAATCTTAAAGCCTTCCTCATGTCTGTCTTTCCGAACACGTTCCCCCTTTACAAATGTTTCAGAAACCGTACGTTTCACAGGCACCTGATCCCCTGCAGCCCCCATCAGGAATAAGACAACCGGGTGCGGTTTTCGATAACAACGTTCTATATAATCACAGGCTGTTCCTGCGACATCCGGAGATACGCCTTTTCCTCCGGTACTTAACACGGAACCATCTAATACGGAAGACTGAATCGCATAATTAAAAATAACTGCCACCGGCTTCCCTTCCCTGTTGTCCAGCCGGAGCGCCTGTATTTCATGATCCACAAGCCCCATGCCGTGTTCGCCAATCCACCAGCCATCCTCCAGTTCTTCATCCCTGCCGATGTTGATATCGCAGTAACTGCTGCCAAACCGCGGTGTAACCGCCTCCATACGGCTCTGTGCTTTTATAACGGCTGCCGCAGCCGCATTCTGAAGAGCCTTCCTGAATTCCTCCTTTTTGGCAATACCGTCATTTTCCGCCAGCATGAAATCCGGAAGAAGATGCGGTGCAGAAAATGTATGAGTGCAGCACACCCATATATTCTCCCTCTCTATCTCCGCCTCCATAACAATTCTGTCTTTGACTGCTTCTATCTCTTCCGCAGGAAGGGAAGTCATTTCAACGGATACAAAAGCCATTTTCGTGCCATTTTCAATAATTACAGCCCTTACATCCAGCGCCCTGTGTACAATGGAAAAATCCTCAATTGCAAGATAAGCTTCCATCAGCATGATTTCTTCTTTACCGGCGCCTGCCCGCATTGTTCTATCCATTTTCTGCTCCCATCTGTGCGCTTTGACGCACCTATATTTTATTTGTCACCCACCCTGCAGCAGGAAACAAAATGTCCTGCGGAGATTTCTTTCAGTTCCTGCGGTTCATGACATGCTTCCGTCGCATGAGGACATCTGGCTGCAAACCGGCAGCCTGGTTTTGGCTCAATTGGAGATACGATTTCTCCCTGAAGCACAATTCTCTTCTTTGGATGATGAATATCAATGGAAGGAATCGCTGACAGCAATGCTTTGGTGTATGGATGCATAGGATGGGCAAACAGCTCGCCTGAAGACGCGGTTTCCACCAGCTGCCCCAGATACATGACGCAAATATTATCCGAAATATGCTTTACAACGGAAAGATCATGGGTTACGAACATATAGGTAATCCCTGACTTTTCCTGTAAATCCTGCAGCAGATTCAATACCTGCGCCTGAATGGAAACATCCAGCGCCGATACCGGTTCATCGCAGACAATAAACTTCGGATTCAGGGCAAGTGCACGGCCGATGCCAACACGCTGCCTTCTGCCTCCGTCCAGTTCATGCGGATAAGAATGGCGCAAACGTTCATCAATTCCCACAAGCTCCATAATCCTTTCTGTTTCATCCTGTATCTCACCTCTTTTAAACCGATGGGAAATTTCAAGAGGCTCCGCGATGACCTCCTCAACAGTCATTCGCGGATTCAGCGAAGAAAAGGGATCCTGAAATACGATCTGCATCTCTTCATTAATCCGATGAAGCTCCTTCTTTTTAACCCTTGTAATATCCTTTCCTTCAAAAAAAATCTGACCGTCCGTACTGTCCTGCAAATGTATAATCGTACGCCCTAATGTGGATTTTCCGCAGCCTGATTCACCTACCACTCCCATGGTCCGGCCTTTTTCAATGGAAAAGCTTACATCGTCAACCGCATGAAGCATCCCCTTCGGCGTATTAAAATATTTTTTCAGATGTTTCACTTCTAATAATGGTGCCGCCATGTTATGCCTCCTTTTCGGCTGTCTTTTTCTGTCCGCCGTCTGAAAAAGCTGTTTTGTCCTCCGCAGCAGCTGCGCGGATACAGCGGCAGGGATGGGGTCCTCCGATATTAATCAGCTTTACGTCTCCCTTTCTGCACTTATCCGATGCATAAGGGCAGCGCGGGGAAAAGGAGCAGCCCTCCGGCAGATTTCCCGGATCCGGCGGCATGCCTGCTATAGGGGAAAGCCGTTCCACATCCGAGTTGATATCCGGCAGGGATCCAAACAGCCCAATCGTGTACGGATGCGACGGATGATCAAAAATTTCTTCTTTAGAACCATATTCCACAATTTCACCGGCATAGATAACTGCCACTTCATCACATACTTCCGCCACAATACCGAGATCATGGGTAATCATGATCATTGCCGTCTGCAGTCTTTGCTGAAGTGTCTTGATGATATCCAATACCTGCGCCTGAATGGTTACATCCAAAGCTGTAGTAGGTTCATCCGCAAGCAAAAGATCAGGACTGCAGGCGAGCGCCATGGCAATGATAACACGCTGTTTCATACCGCCGGAGAACTGGTGGGGATAATCACGGAAACGCGTACCGGGAATCCCCCCCATTTCCAGCATTGCGGCCGCTTTCGCTTCCGCCTCCTTCCTGGAACATTTCTCATGAAGCTCTATTCCTTCGGCGATCTGATTTCCGATACGCATAACCGGATTCAGGGCAGTCATGGGATCCTGAAAAATCATGGAAATCCGTTTTCCCCGGATTTTCCGCATTTCGTCATTATGAAGCTCCAGAAGATTTTTCCCCTCCAGACAGATTTCCCCGCCATCCACATGGGCCGGCGGCTCCGGCAATATACGCAGAATGGATTTGGCAATAGTGGTCTTTCCCGCTCCTGTTTCCCCAACCAGTCCCAGCGTTCTCCCTTTTTCCAAAGAAAAAGATACATCGTTAACCGCATGGATCTCACGTCCCTCGGAGGTGTAATGAACAACAAGATTTTTTACTTCTATAAACGGCACTTTCTTCTCCGTCATTATTTTCTCCTCCTATTTCTTTAATTTGGGATCCAGCGCATCACGCAGTCCGTCCCCAAGCAGATTCAGAGACAGAACAATCAGCGCTATGGCTATCCCAGGGAAAACAACCATATGAGGATGATCCACCATATACTGGTTGGCTGCCGTAAGCATCGCTCCCCATTCAGGGGTAGGCGGCTGAATTCCCAGCCCGATGTAGCTTAAGGAAGCCGCCATAAGAATGGTATTTCCGATTCCCATTGTTACGGACACTATTATAGGTGAAATACTGTTCGGCAGAATATGCTTCGTGATAGTCCTGGGTACTGAGCAGTTTATTTTTTGTGCGGCTTCAATATATTCCATCTTTCGTACCCCCATGATAGAACCGCGGAGAAGCCGTACCGTCATCGGAATGCCGCCAATAGAAAGGGCTAGCACCGTATTGAAAAGCCCGCTTCCCAGACATGCTGAAATAGCAATAGCAAGAAGGATTCCGGGAATCGCCTGAAGAATATCAATCAAACGCATAACAATCGTATCTACCGTTCCCCCGAAATATCCTACGACAGAGCCAATGAGCATTCCCAAAAAAGTGGAAATAATTGTTGCGGTGAATCCCAAAAGCAAAGATGCCCTTCCGCCATATAACAATCGGGAAAAAATATCTCTTCCCATTTCATCTGTTCCGCATAAGTGCTTCAGGGACGGCGATGCAAAGCGGTTTGCCATATCCATCTGATCATATTTATAGGGCATGATCAGCGGCGCTGCTATCGCCAAAACGATAAGAATCAGCGAAATTGCCAAGCCGAACATTGCCATTTTGTTGCTGCGAAGCCTTCCCAGCACCTGGGAAAACTGACTTTCCTTTTTTCTCCGGCCTTTTTCTTCTGCCGGACATCCGACTGCCGCTGTTTTTGCCATTATTTCTTCCTCCTTTTCCAGCTCTTCTGCTGCCCTTCATACTGAGCCTTGATTCGGGGATCCACATAGGCATAAACAATGTCCACAATTAACATGATCAGGCTGAAGATTGCCCCAAGAAACAGGACGCCGCCCATAACAATAGGGTAATCTCTGTTATTGATCGCCTTCGTTGTGAAAGAACCGATTCCGGGAATGGAAAATACAGACTCAATGACTACCGTACCGCCGAGCATCATACCCATACCGTTTCCAATAACAGTGATAATAGGAATCAATCCGTTAGGCAATGCGTGCTTATATAAAATATCCCGTTCGGACAAGCCCTTTGCACGGGCTGTCACCACATAATCCGAACGGATAACCTCCAGCATACTGGATCTGGTCTGTCTCGCCTGAGAGGCAATTCCCGCAAATGCATTGGCAATACAGGGAAGAATATAGTACTGGATTCCTCCCACTCCATAAGCAGGCAGCCAGTTAAGCTTTGCGGCAAACAGTATTACCATCATCATAGCCAGCCAGAAGCCGGGAATGGATACTCCCAGAAGCGCTACGATCATGCAGAAACGATCCGCCAATCCGTTCTGATGGGTAGCCGCTGTGATCCCAAGCGGGGTACCAATGAGAATCTGAAGAAGCATACAGATTACCGCTATGGTGATGGTATACGGCATCCTGTATAAAATTCCCGACATGACGGACTGATTGGTAAAATAAGAATCTCCCAAATCAAAATGCAGAAAAACCTGATTCAGATAATTCAGCAAACGGACTATGTAAGGCTTATCCAAACCCATCTCTGCTCTTTTGGCCTCCAGCGCCGCCGGTGTCGCACCGTTTCCTAAAATTGACGCCGCCGGATCTCCCGGACAAAAATACATGATGGTAAAGATAACAACTGCAATTCCCAGCAGCACGGGAATCATCCACAACAAACGCTTTACGATATATTTCCACATACGCAGCTCCTTTCTGAAAAAAGGCACTCCCAGCGGGAAGGAATGCCCTCTGTGCATCCCTTTCCGCATCGGCAGTACCGTACGTCTTATATTTGCCGCCTCCGCAAATATTATTCTGCTAATTCACAGGCTCCCGGAAGAATCTGATTTCTGTCGTCCAGCGCAACCTTGGTTATATATTTGGAATGAACGGAATTAATCGTTCCTTCCACAATGCCGTACCCATAGCATTTTTCCGCCAGATAATCATGAAATGCATCGATAGATTCTTCACCGTATGTATTTACATTCAGACAGGCCGCCATCAGTTCATCCAGTTTACTGTCCTTTACAAAGTTGGCTGTGCCTCCGGTTGTTGACTCAAAGTCAGGTGAATACCAGCAAAGCTTCCACTGATTCACAATGTAATCCGTCGATCCGGTAGTTCTGAGCATAATATCGTATGCAGTGGAATCAAACTGAGATGCGATAAAGGACATTTGCTCGTAAGGAACCAGTTCAACAGTCACCCCGATATTTCCAAGATAGGCCTGAACCATCTGCGCAATCATATCCGCCGTAGTTGAAGTTGTGTACATCAGTCTGAGACTTTGTCCGTTATAACTCGATTTTGCAAGATAATCCTTTGCCGTATCGATATTGTAGTCAAAATAGTCCTCTCCATCCCATTCCTTATTGTAATCAGGATAGGTCGCATTGGCAAAATCCTTAACTGCCGCGCCATTTCCATTAAATGCGCCTGTATTCAGGCCTTCCCGGTCAATGGCATAGGCAATTGCCTTCCTCAGGTTTTCATCTTCTGCAAAAACAGAATCGGCTGACATATTGTAAAGGATGTCGTAGGTAAGATTGTCCAAAAGAACCTCTACTTCATTTCCGTCTGCATATTCTCCGCCCTCGTCGAATTTCGGGACATCCGTATCCGGCACACCATTGGCAATATCAACTGTATGTGTCTGCATTGCAATCGTATGCTGGGAAGCTTCTGTAATTACAGACATGGTAATCTTATCTGCATTATGCTTACTGGTTGTCCATACAAGAGAATCATCTGTCTGCCAATAATCATTGCTGTTCACGAGTACCAGCTGGGAACCCGGTGTATAGCTTTCTACCTTATAGGCGGTTGTCCCAACCGGATCGACGGCCATCTGATCACCGGATGCTTCATATGCCGCCTGTGAAACTATCGCACATTCCAGGAATACGTTTTCAAGTTCTCCCACTGCCAGAGCTTTAGAAAATTTAAATTCAACCTTGTAATCATCCAGTACCGTAACACTGTCAATTACTTCCAGCTTACTGTAGTTTTTTGTTGCGAGTGCACTGTCAAAGCAGAACTTGATGTCACTGGCGGTAATCGGGTTGCCTTCTGTATCATGGATATAATCGTAAAGTTCCACTTCATAAGTAGTATCGTCTATCTGCGTCCAGTTCTTTGCAAGAACCCCTTTTGTCTCACCATTTTCTCTGGTAATCAGATATTCATAGACGGTATTCAATATGGCGATACGTCCCTGAGACATGCCCGCCCATGGTCCCATATTTTCCGGATCCGAGATGATGCCGACAACAATTTCCCCCTCTCCTCCGGCTCTTGTATAATCCCCGCTCTCAGAAGCTTCTGTGTCAGCCGTCTGTACACCGCTTTCGGTACTATTGCTTACCGTACTGCCTTCTGTACCGCCGTTTTCCATATTAGCGGTATTCTTAGTACTTCCGCATCCTGCCACGAGTGCGGCTGTCATGCATGCGGCTAAAAAAAGTGATAATACTTTCTGCTTCATATTTTCCTTCTCCCTTTTCTTGTTTTTATAATAAATGCACCATGCATTTAGTATCGGTTTAAAAATTCAAGTGCGGCATCTACGATCGAGCGGGTATCATAATCCGGTTTTCCATGATCCGCTTCCGATTCCGTAAAAATCGCAGTTACCTTATCCGCCCCCGCCTTTTTCACGATTTCTTCTACCAAAAGCCGTGACTGCTGTACCGGCACTACCGGATCCTTCAGACAATGTAATACAAAAAACGGAGGAATGTCTTCTCTGATGTAATTAATCGGATTGGCCATATTGCATAATTCCCTTGCATCCTTCAATGGCTGTCCCATAAGAATTGATTCCGGTGAATTTGCCTCATTATGATTTGCTATTCCAAATCCATTCTCCTCTATAAAATCATCCAGCCGGTGAAACCCGGCGCAGGCTCCGCACAGATCAACCACTGACTGGATTTCACTGGATTCATGCGGATTTCCCATGGAACTGTCCTCAAACCACTGCATATGATTCGTAACGGCTGTCATCACCCCCAAATAAGCGCCTGCCGACATCCCCCAGACAGTGAACCTTTTCTTGTCCAGCTTATATTCTCCTGCATGTGCCCGGAGAAAACGGATTGCCGCTTTGATATCATAAATCGGCGCCGGCCAGGTCACCTGATCTGCCTTTCGATAATCAACACTGGCAATCGCATAGCCTTCCTGCAGCGCTGTGAACAGACTTTCCATTCTTTTATCCCGTTTGCTCCCAAAGATAAAGGCTCCCTCATGTATGTAGATGATCAGCGGATACTCTTCTTTCTTTTTCTCCGGCAAATATAAATCAAGAACGTGTTCCTTTTCAGAAGCATAGGAAATATCCAGATATTTTTCTGATATATTTTTGATACGATTCACATCAAATTCCGGTGTGTGCGGAATCGGGAATGCTAATGATGGTTTCATTTCTGTTCTCCCGTGATTTTTCTCATTTCTTTTGATAAGGCCATTATAGTTTGTGCATCCCGCTCAAGCAATCCATGTTTCCCTTGCATTTATGCACCTTTTGCATAAATACTTTTATTGTGCGCTTTTTAACTTTTGCAACTCGCTCACATTTTTCTCATTTCTGCCAATTCTATTGACACATTTAACATACCCCGCTACAATTAATGCAGGTTATGCAATAATTGCAGTGGGGTATATCGAAATGGAAATTGATTACATACGGGAATTTGTAACACTTGCTGATGTCGGTAATTATATGGAAGCAGCCGATATCTTATTTATCTCTCAGTCTACGCTCTCCAGACATATTAAATCTATCGAAGAGGATCTCGGTGCGCCGCTTTTTGACCGTACCACCAGAAAAGTTGTCATAAATGATTTTGGAAAAATCTTTCTTCCTTATGCAAAACAAATTATGAATTTACAGTATGATTATACTACCGCGCTTTTTAACCATCAGAATAATATCTCCGAAACCATCACTATTGGGGCAATACCAGTGATGGCTCAATATCATATTACGGATGTGCTTGCAGATTTTCAGAGAGAAAACAGGAATTTCAAAGTACATATTATAGAGGCAGATTCTTCAGAACTGAAAGAAATGCTCAGAAACGAGCAGTGTGATTTCGCATTTATCCGTGAACATGATGATTCCGACAATGAATTTGTCAAAATACCTTTTACGACGGATCACATGGTGGCTGTTCTTCCAAGTTCCCATCCACTTTCCTCTGCTTCTTCTATTTCGTTAGAGCAGCTGAAGGATGAAAACTTTCTGTTTTTAAATAAGGGGACGCTCATGCATACGCTGTGCGTCAATGCATGTAAGTCCGCCGGTTTCCGCCCTAATATCGCTTTTACCGGATACCGGGCGGAAAATATCATCTCCCTGGTCCGAAAGGAAATGGGAGTTGCTCTTCTCACGAAAAAACCTGCTGTGTATCTGGCAGGCCCTGATATTTCTATAGTAGATGTGACACCATGCTTTACAACTACTATCAGCCTTGCTTATTCCAAGAAGAAGGAACTGGGTAATGCTGCGAAGCATTTTATTAATAGTGTGAAGGCACGGCCTAAATTATAGGAAGGCTTTGGTGTAAGTTCAGAGCGGGAGGGGGCGAGTTCGGTTATTTCTTGAGAACTTTTTTCTTAATCCGTATATCAGATGAGGCTTAAAAGCCACCATATAAAGAAATGCCGGCACAGTATTAATACTGCGTCAGCACCTCATCTATCCGTTTCTCCCCATTTATCTTCGTCCAGTCTTCCTTAAAATCGGAAACAGCCTTATCAATCAATGCATTGTCCACCATACTGTCCAGCACCGCTGCCGGCAGTGTTACTGACTGTGCACCTGCAAGAACCGCCTCCAGTACCTGCCCGCAGTTTTTGAAGCTGGCGGCCAGCACTCTGGTTTCCATTCCGTGCATCCGGTATAGGGAAACGATGTCCGCTGTAACCTGTCTGCTGTCAATGGAAAGGTTCTGCATGCGGTTATAATAGACAGCCGCATAATCCGCTCCCGCCATTCCCGCAAGGAAAGCCTGTTCCCTGGTATATATGGCTGTAGCCGTAATCACAAATCCTTTTCTTTTCAGTTCCTTTATAGCCTTTATTCCCTCCCGGTTCACCGGGATCTTGATATAGGTATTTTTACCGAATGCTTCTGCAATGGCTTCTGCTTCCGCCGCCATTGCCTGTGCCGTAACTCCGGTTACCTGTATGTGAAGAGGCAGGCCGGATGCCGCATCTTTTACCAGCTCCATCTGCTCCGAAAACCTTCGTTTTTCTTTTGCCAATATAGAGGGATTGGTAGTTATCCCTGCAAGCGGATAAATTTTTTTACATCTGCGGATTTCCTCCGCATCTGCCGTATCCAAAAAAATTTCCATTTCCGTATCTTTCCTTTCTATTCCAAATATACTCAGCCTTTGATTGCACCTATCATAACACCTTTTACAAAGTATTTCTGCACAAAAGGATAGATACACAGAACCGGAAGGGTTGAAACAATGATCGCACTGTATTTGATAGTCTGCGCCAGATAGATTTTTTTCTGCAGCGCCTCCGGATTCAGATTCTGTGTCTGGCTCACGTTGCCTACCGTATTCGTCACAAGAATATTTCTAAGAAAGGTCTGAAGAGGAAGCAGAGCCTTGTCATTGATATAAATCAGCGCATTAAAGAAATCATTCCAATGGCCCACCATATAATATAATGCGATTACCGCGATAACAGGCTTCGACAGGGGCAGAACCACCTTAAGCAGATACTGTATGGGATTCGATCCATCCAATATTGCCGCCTCTTCCAGACTGTCGGGAATACTGTTCACAAAATAGCTTCGCATGATTATCATATTATACACGGACAGACATCCCGGAATCATCATAGCCCAGACGGAGTCCACCATATGCAGCCCCTTAACCACCAGATAGCTGGGGATCAGGCCGCCGCTGAAATACATGGTTATCATACAGATCACCATTAAGATATTCTTCGGCATAAACTTTTTGCGGGAAAGCGGATATGCCATACAGATTGTCATAAAAAGGTTGATAACCGTTCCCAGGACTGTATAAAATATCGTATTGCGGTAACCGATCCAGATTTCCTTGTATTTTAATATTTCTTTATAGGAATCCAGAGAAAAGCCCTTTGGCAGTATAATGACATTTCCTCTCCATACCTCCGACGGATTGCTGAAAGAAGCGATTACCACAAACCACAGAGGCCAGGCAAACAGCAGAAACAGCAGAATCATTATGATGAGGTTGGTAATGTCAAAGGCTTTATCGGCGCTGAGTCTTTTATTATACTGTCCGTGATCCCTGTTCTTCCTATTCCTGTTTTTCCCTTTTTTATCCATCCCTTTTTCCTCCTACCACAGACTTTCATTCATCGTCCGCTTGGCGAGCTGGTTAGCCGTAATCAGTAAAATCATGTTGATCAGGGAATTAAACAGCCCCACCGCAGTGGAATAGCCATAATCATTGTCTACAAGGCCGACACGGTACACATAGGTAGACAGTACATCGGAGGCGCTCATGTTCAGCTGGTTCTGAAGCAGAAAAACCTTTTCAAAGCCGACGCTCATCAGCGATCCGATCTGCAGGATCAGAAGCATAATAATTGTAGGCTTTATAGACGGAAGATCCACGTGGAGAATCCGCTGAAGCTTAGTGGCTCCATCCACTATTGCCGCCTCATGAAGCTGATAATCCACACCGGACAGCGCCGCAATATATATAATGGAAGCCCAGCCCATTCCCTGCCATACACTGCTCCAGACATATATGGACTTGAAATATTTCGCCTCTCCCATAAAGTTTACCGCTTCCATTCCAAACAGCTGGAGTATACGGTTGATAACACCGGTATTCGGATCCAGGAAAATAATAATCATACCGCTCATAACTACTGTGGAAATAAAATAGGGGGCATAGGACATCATTTGTATTGTTTTCTTAAAACGTTTTTGTCTTAAATAATTCAGCAGCAAAGCAAAAATGATGGGTATGGGGAATCCCACTACCAGACTGTAAACATTAATCAGAATCGTGTTTTTTAAAAGCATGGTAAATTTATAGCTTCGGAAAAATCGCTGAAAATTATAAAAGCCAACCCAGGGGCTTCCCCATATGCCTTTTTTGACATTGTACTCCTTAAAAGCCAGCTGGATTCCTCCCATAGGTATGTAACAGAATATGATAAGATAAGCCAATGGGATCAGCACCATCAGGTACAAAGTCCAGTTTCCTTTAAAGTCTTTACGCAGGCGTTCGCCGAAGCTTTTTTGGGGAACTGCCGCCGGCTGTCCGGTATGCTGCACCGTCCCCTTATCCTTCTTTCCTTTCCTCATGTCTGCTCCTATCCGCGCATTAACGCACATAAATGACTAAAGTTGATCGCAAGCAAGTTTTTGAAAGTGTGACTCCATGTCTCCCGGGTGCGCCGCGCCGGCTGTTGTTAAGCTGTCGGCGCGGCTGTCTCTTTCCCTGCTTATCAAACCCGGATTTCATTTATTTCATTCTCTGATAAGCTCCATTATAGATTTCGGCATATTCTTTACCGCCCATGGCATCAAGCTGGCTTAAGTATGCCTCCCAGGTCCCTTCCAGATCCTTTTTGCCTGTAGTAACTTCCGCCAGATATTCCATAACATAATCGGATATATCCGTATTTATTTCCACAATCCTTTTGGATTCTTCTTCCGTCAGCTTCAGGGATGGGAACGGTTCTGCACAGAGGCTGGAAATTCTGTCCTCTTCCGAGCTTCCGGAAACACTTGTTTCATCACGGTAGTGATCGTTGTAATAGGTCTGGGGCCATGCCATGGGATTATAAGCAGAACCCTGCAGAGTCGTATTATCTCTTACCGTGGATTCATCCTCGCCATACTCCGTACCCACTATGTAGTCCCATTTCCCGTCTTCTCTCCACTCCCATGTCTTTCCTTCCACGCCCATGACGGAAAGGATTCCGCCGTCCTCACTGTAAAACTGATCCGCCCACGCCGCCGCAATTTCAGGATTTTCACATTTGTCCGTAATCACCATAGCGCCTTCCGACACACCCGCATCGGAGCTGACACTGTTTTTGCCCCATGGAGTCATAACCATATAGTCATAGCCCTGGCTTAATTCGGAGCCAACGGTTTCACTGGGTGACCAGCTGTAGAAATATCCGTAAACGTCGGACGGCCCTTCTGCATACTGCTGGTCAATGGTCTTGGAGAAGCAGTCCTTATCAAGCAGTCCTTCTTCATAGAACTTAGCCAGGTAGGACAGGAATTCCTTGTAGGTTTCTGTTCTCGGCACATATACGATCTCATTATTCTGAACTGCACAGAAGGTATTGAAATCCATGGGCAGCATATATTGGAACAGATAAATCGGAGGTACGGAATTATTCGCTTCGAAAGGAATTTCATCCGCTTTTCCGTTTCCGTTGGGATCCTGTTCCTTAAATGCCTTCAGGACCTGATAAAGCTCTTCCATATTTGTAGGTTCTTCCATTCCGACTGCTTCCAGCCAGCGCATGTTTTGCCATAAAAGTATGGTCGCAGGCACTCTTCTGCTGAGCGTGGGAAGGGAATAGATATTTCCGTCGGAGGATGTAATATACTGCCATGCATCTCTTTCGTCCAAAAGCTTCTTAAGGTTCGGCATATACTGGTCAATCAGGTCATTCAAAGGGATCAGCACCCCCTGGAAACCATATTTTTCGATTTCATTGTGAGTGATAAAGGATTTAAAGAGCACATCCGGATAATCTCCGGAGGAAAGGAGCAGGCCTCTCTTATCCCCTAAATCCGCGGGGAGGCAGGATGTCACTTCCCACTTGACATTCGTATTCTCTTCCGCCACCTGGAACGCCAGTACATCCGGCAGTTCCGCTCCCGTATAACCTGCGGATACCGCAAACATGCTCATGGTCACCGGCTCGGAAAGGGGGAAGGTTATCCCGGAAGCCTCCGCTGCCGCAGTGTCTTCCGTATTACTCCCGGCCTCCGTACTTTCCGGCTGCTGCACTGCAGACGACGCGGTATCTGTCTGGGTTTCTGTCGTTTTACCGGAACAGCCTGTCAGTGTTCCCATTAAAACCAATGCCAGCGTTGCTGCAAGAATTTTAGTGTATCTCTTTCTCATATGGAATCCTCCTTGTTTTCCGAAGGAAAACGTACCCCTCTGCGAGCAGGGGATTTTCCTCCTGTTTATTTTAACCACAGATATCGGAACCCTCTGCCCGATTCTGCATTTTAGGGAACCTGAATAAATAAACTGCCTCCGGCAGCACTTCTGTCCGGAAGGAATTCCGGCAGCCTGCCAGCTCCGACTGCTGGTATTCATGAACACTGTCAGTCCGCCAAAGCTGTGCGCATATCTCTGCCTCTTCCCCTACGTTCCTTCCCTTCACCGTAATTTGCAGAGGTATTTCCTTACCGGTAAGGTTTGCCAGCAAAAAAGCGCCCTCTTCCCCGTTTCCGGCCGCCAGACAGTAAATCCCGTCTGCCGCGCCTTCCACACGCACCTGATTATCCAGGCGATACAGTTCATTGAAACAGACAAACGCATAATATGCTTTGAAAACAGTCTTCCTGACCGGATCAAACAGACCGCAGTAGCTGCTTCCCACCCATGCATCATAATACATACAGGCATCTACAGGGGTATCCTGCAGCGCACACATCATGGAAGCAATTCTGGCCCCATCCTCCGCCGTCCCGCGAAGGGAAACACCGGCATTCCATTCATTAAAAATTAATTCCGTATTTTTCAGTCCGTACCGATCCAGCTGTTCTCTCGCGTAGCGGGCATACATCACATTGTCACCGATATCCGCATAACTGTGAAAGGAGAAGAAATCCAGCGGACAGGCATGCTCCGGGGATGTAATATAAGCCAGGAACCTGTGGAAAAATTCAATGAAATATCCGACTCTTGAAGAGGAATGGGCGACTTCGGAATAATCCGCATCACTTAAGGCATAAAAACCGCAGCTGGAATATCCTCCGATTCTGATTTCAGGAAAAACCTGTTTCAAATAGCCTGCTGCTGTTTCATAGAGAGCGAAATATTGTTCCATCGTCCCTTTCCACATGGGATTTTCATCGGCATCCGGCATATTGTCCGGCTCATTCCAAATCTCCCAGTAACGGATGTTCATGTGGTATCCGTTTCCCCAGCCCTTATTGTAATGGCGTATGATTCCTTCACAGATTTTTGCCCATTTCAGGTTATCCTCCGGCGGGTAAATATGATAAGCCCTGATATGCTGCAGATTCTCAATGGAGCATCCAAGCCTGTAAAATGGTTCCATGCCATATTTTACGATTTCCTCCATGAGTCTGTCTGTAAATGCAAAGTCATAACTGGCGATATCCTCCGGATCCGCATCAAAATCCGGAAAAACATTCGCAATATCCACATAGTGGGTGCCGCCCCAGTCACCTCCCGTGTCATGCAGCCTTGAAAATGGGATTCCCGCCTCGGACATCTTTTGAAATAATCCCGAATTCCCATAGTCCTGCGGAACAAATGGTACATTATTTACACCATGCATCGGTTTTATCCTGCCGCAGGTTTTTGAAAAATCAATGGTAACCTCCATTCCTGTTCCTCCCTGTTTTGCAGAGCAAAATGCGGGTTCTCTTACGGACAGAGGATTTTCCTCTATTTCGAAGCCCAGCTTTCTTTTCAGCAGTTCCCCTACAGCTCCTCCCGGATGATTTCTCGCAAATTGCTCTTCTTTGTATCCTGTCCTCTCCATCACCGCGGTCTGCAGCGCATCAAATAAAGCGCTCATCACAACAAAACTGGTGGTTCCCTGGCTGTTGAAAGGATCCGTTTCCCTTTCAATATGTATCGGCAGGACCACCTCAGCCCCACGTCCCAGATCGGAATCCGGGTTCCCCGTCACTGCGATAACATGGACTCTTTTCCTTATCGCCGCCAGCAGCATGGGCAGCAGTTCCTCCGTCCTTCCTCCTCTGGAAGCCAGAACCAGAACATCTCCTTTCTCCAGGAAACCCAGGCCTCCATGATTTCCTTCCGATGGTGAGATAAAACGCGCTGGCCGCTCTATACAGCACATGAGATGCGCCAGATGACGGCAGGCGATACCTGTATGGCCGCATCCGCTGGCCGCTATTCGTTTTGCTCCGGCCAGAAGGCAAACCGCACGCTCCATTGCTTCATAATCCATATAGGCTTCTAATTTATTTATTTCACCCGCTTCTATGCGCCACGCCTTTTGAACCGATTCTTTCAGATCTTTTTCCATCTTCCGGGACCATACCCTTTCCCCCAATACCTGTTTCTGACTATAAGGCTTTCCGCTTTCTGTCATATGCCGCTCTCTGCACAGCACCGATCATTTCATCGATAATACCCTCTTTATCTTTTGCTTTTGCTATACTGCTCGAAGCTCCTGTGGCCTGTGCTCCATGATATATCAATTGGTATACATCCTCTCCGCTTGAAATTCCTGCACCCTGGAGTACTAGAATCTCCGGGTTTATGCTGTGTACCGCTTCTATGGAAGCTTTTACATAATCCATATTCTTCGTCTGTCCGGTACCTATCAGTTCTGAAGGCTCCGCCACAATGATATCCGGATTCAGACACGCAATCGCGCGTGCCTCCGCTATGGTATCTGCACATACGATTGCCGCCAGACCGATTCCATGTGCACGCCGGATGGACTTCTCCAGAGTACTCAATGCCAGCGGCTTCTCGCAGTGATTCAGCATGACGCCCACAGCGCCCGCCGCCTTCACTGCCTCCGGAAGGATATCTGCCAATCCTCTTCCCGGCTCCAGCAAATCCATATGGGGCGCATAGACAAAAAGCCTTTCTGTAGCTTCTGCCACTCTGCGTATATCTGTGTACGGTGTGGTGAAAATAATATCCACATCATACTTTTCCGATGCCCTTTCCGCCGCCAGCGCCAGTTCCAAAACGTCATCCCCATAGAGATAGGATTTCGGGCCGATTTCAAAAAAGGGCGGCTCCGGTACATTCTTCTGCTTCATAATCCCACCTCTCACTCACCCATAACCATCACCTGCACAACACGCTTACGCGCACGGACCTGATCCCAATCGATAAAATAGGTGTATCCGAATTCCCCCAGATCCATCTTTCCCTCTTCAATTGCAATACTCTCCGAACGGCCGAAAAAGCAGGAGCGTAAATGGGCATCTGTATTCAGGCTGGTCCAGGGTCCGGGCTCTCCCACACTGTCACCAAACTCCACATGCTTTGGCCCCGGATGTAGGTACTGGTTTTCCACCCGGCAGGTAGGAACCAGTTTTTCCATAATGTTACACAGATCCTGCTGCAGATACTCCAGTCCGAAATAAGTCCTGTCATGGGAACATTCCTGAACCATTACCGAACAGGTCGTATGATGGGAATAAACCGTCACCATTCCGTTTTTGATTCCTGATTTTTCCACAATATCCTTCACCTGCTCCGTAATATTATGAAACGTGGGGTGCTGTCCCTCCGACTGTATCTCAAATTTTTCTCTGACAAATATCATCGCTGCCATTCCCTCCTTTTTATGCTGTCCCGGGCTTTCCTCTCCACAGACTATCTGTCAAACAGCCGGTTTGCTTCCTCCGTCAATACGGCTGTCAGCAAATCCCCACCTTCCGGCCCCACATAGGTAGATGCCGGCTCGCTGCTGTAAGAGCCTCCCGCTATCGCCGCCCGGGTGGGCAGGTAATCCGCATAGCCATTGCACAGCTGTACATGAAATACATTACGCGCCCGGCATCCGGCCCGGATACGGAGCCCATACTCTGTAAAAAGCTCAAAGGGATGTGTCACGAACACCGAATCCTGAATACGGAGTATATGCAGTTCCGCCGGGAAGGAATGACTCTCCTGCTGCAGGGCATAGCGTTCGGCAATTCCCACAGGCCCGTACAGCTTCAGCTGCTCCGCCATTCCCATCCTGTTTTCTTCTGAAAAACGGCTCTTGAAATCCCGGATTATTTTTTCCGCTTCTATGTATTCTTCCTCTGTCACCGTCCGCAGAGGCAGTTCCTTATGTACGATCTTATGTTCCAATACAGGCCGGTTCCATTTCCTTCCGAGGGCTGTGCGGTATCCCCGCATGACCGCCTCTGCTATCCGTTCACCGGTTTCCTCGCAGATTCCCGTCATGTCGATATTCCGGAAAACCTCATCCTCCTGCGCGCTCCAGCGTATCAGCTCCTCCTTATTCCCCTTACTGATACGAACCAGATCCAAAGGATTCTGGTCACCCGCCGCCCCGCACAGGGGCAGGATATGGATATTCCCCAGCTTCTCCCGAATATGGTTTCTGGCATAGTGCCAATAATCCGCGGAGATAAAAGAATGCAGTTCCATCACCTGGGCCGGGCATGGGATATTCACGGCAATCCCTGTGAGTTTTCCGGATTCATCCCAGGTATAAAGCATAGACGCCGTATGGTCTGTCGTCCCTTCAAACCGCAGGAAATCCGTCCGGGAACAATCTCCATACATCCTCGCGCATTCATGAGCGCCGGTCCGGAATACCGGGCGCCGGTTAAAGCCCACCACCGCATAATCCTCCGCTGTGCCGGCACTTCCTTCCCTGCGGTTCTCCCATGCATCCATAATCAGACACTCTATCCTGTCGGCCAGATATTTTTTCCCCTCTTCGCCGCACAGGATATTCGCCGGAGCCTCCGGGGCTTCTATTGTTCCGCTTCCCATATACCGGGCCAGCGTTTCATTTCCCACAACACTGAACCGGCTGGAGGTATGGGTATGTGTGGCACACAGGCTGACCTTATCGGGATCAGGCCCCTCCCTTTCCGCCAGCCTGCACCGTATTTCCGCCATCAGGAAATCCGGAACCGCCACCGTATCCATGGATACAAATACGGCCTGCTCCCCGCCGTTTTCCAGAACCAGCGCGGAAGCGGTGATAGGATCGTGTACGAACCTGCTCACCCTCACGTACATCTGTCCGGCCAGATATACAGGCCTGTCGGGTGTAATATCCATAGATGCCCAGCCTATCCGCATTTTCTTCTCCATAACTTTTCCTTTCTGTCTTTTCTGTCTGTTCTTTACCGCTGTGTATTTCTTATGAAGTGTATCCGTCAGTCTCCGTATTTCCGGAAGACAGGCACCAGCGCGTTATATAAATCAATATAGGCACCGAAGGAGCGGTCATAGACAGCCCTGTTTTCCTCTGTGGGGACAAAAAGCTTTCCTCTTCCGGATACTTTTCTCACGGCGCTGTCAATATCAGGAAAAATACCGGCGCCCACACCTGCAAGGATCGCCGCGCCCAGGCAGGCGCATTCCTTTACCTGCACGGTCTCCACCCTTTTCCCTGTGACATCCGCCTTAATCCGGCACCAGATATCACTTTCAGCCCCTCCCCCCATAGAATAGATCCCGGACACGTTTTCCCCGATACCTTCAATCTGTTCTATATTCCGCCGCAGCATGTAAGCCACCGCTTCCAGGATTGCCCTTGAAAAATGCTTCCTCTCATGCCCCAGGGTCATACCATAAAATACCCCTCTCGCCATAGAGTTATATTCCGGATTGCTCGCTCCGCTTAAATGCGGCAGCATCACCAGCCCTTCACTGCCCGCAGCCGCCTTTTCCGCTTCCCGGTCAATCAATCGGTAAATATTCTCCCCTTCCGTGAACTCTTTGCTGAAAAAACAGCCGGCATACCATTTGAGTACCATTCCTGCCGTCTGCGACCAAAGGAGAATTGTATATCTTCCTTTTACCGCATGGTTCTGGCACGTGATGGGCCGTTCTTCACAATAGGGAACAAACCTGTCCACCGCCGCGCTCACTGCCAGGCAGGAGCCTGTGGTTTCCGTCACTTCTCCGGGGAAGATTTTTCCGGCCCCAATACTTCCGCAGGTCTGATCCAGGGCGCCGGTAACCACTAATGTATCGGGAGAAAGGCCGGTCTGTCCGGAGGCCGATGCACTCACCATGCCTGCCGGCTGTCCGCAGCCTTTTCTATCCGGAAGCTGTTCTGCCGTAATATCCAGATAGTGAAGCATTTCCGGCCACCAGCAATCCTTATTAATGTCATATAAAAGGGAGGAGGCCCATAGGTTTTCTTCACATACATAACATCCGGTCAGCCGATAGAGCAGATAATCCTCCAGCAGCAGATAATGCGCTGTCTTTCCAAACACTTCCGGCATTTTTTCTTTCAGCCACAAAATTTTGGTGGCAGGCCAGGTGGCTGTCACATCTGCCTGGCCGCTTTTTTCATAAATAACTTTTTTCCCAAAATGGACACGGATTCTGTCGGCTTCTTTTTCCGAACGGTTATCCAGCCAGCAGATGGCGTTCATCAGCGGTTTGCCGGATTCATCCAGACAAATCAATGTTTCCCCCTGGCTGCTGACAGCTAAAGCCAGAATTTTTTCCGGAGGTATTCCGCTTTCCGCCAGCAGCTTTTTTATAAGCCTGCACAGAAGCGTCCAGTAATCCTCCGCCCTGTACTCAACCCATCCTGCCTTCTGCGTCAGGAGAACATATTCCTCTTTTACCATATGTACAGCTGCGCCTTCATCCGTATAAAGCGCCATCTTAAATGAAGTCGTGCCCGCATCAATGCCTAATAAATATCCCGTCATTTTCCTTCTCCATTAATAGGGCCTGTCTGCCGCAGTCCCCGGCAAATCTGTCAGTTTCTACAAAATATCTATATCAGCCAGTCCGCACATGGTTCTTATCATGTCTGTATGGTTTCCATAGCTGACAATCGTATGCTGTCCGCCCACCTTCTGTGCAAATTCCTCAATGGTACAGGAATCCGGATATATCGCCAGGCTCGGCAGCTGAGGCGCCGGAGCATCCCAGCCGCATTCTTCCCACGCACAGGGCTTTTTGGCATTTCCCGTATAGAAATGCATGGCGTACCGCCCCTTTCGGTACAGCAGCCTGGAACATGTAACATAACCCGGCTTTACCTCGGAAACATTCAGCAGTGAAGAATTAAGCAGGCCAAAAGCAGCAGGAAGCATAGAAACAGGTCCGTCGGCAGCCGATTCCGGAATAAAATCAGGAACACCTGCCAACAGATAATCCTTGAAGAACTCGTAATATTCCAGATACGGCACGGTCTCTTCTGTGGCAAAATGCATCATAAGCTGTGTGGCTGAACCCAGAATATCATTTTCCGGTATCACTTGTACGCCGTATATACGGTTCAGCAACATGAATACCATGGCAGGAGGAAAACCAAGAAGCTTTTTCATGCCGTCCACATCAAGCAGGGTAACCGCATCATAGCCTCTCTCCTCCACCTTTTTTCCGATGGCCAGCGCATAACGTACTCCTCTTTCCACTGTTTCTTCCGCCTGGGGAGTTTTGTTCCGGATACACCAATTCTGATCGATATAGGATTTCCATTTATCGATATCGGCCTGCCTGATGTTCTCCGAATTCTGTATCATTTCCAGCATTTCAAACGGTTCCGTTTCTATTCCCAGTACACTTCGCAGCGATGTCCCCTCACACTGCGTCCCATAAAGGAGCATGTCACGATATCCCATGGTACCGATGCGCGCAGTCCGCAGCCTTTGCAGCGAATAGGCGGAACGTATGAAAGCGTCAATCTTATCCTCCGGATGTCCCTGATCCATTGTGCTGTATACATAGGAATACCGATATCCCATTTCTTCAAATACAGGACGCAGCGCGGTAGTCCCCGCCTGATCCGCAGTTGTCACGATATGGCCGTTTTCCATCCATCCGCACAGCCCCCACAGGAGCATCGGTACATGCCGGAAACGGTCTGTAACATGTATAACCGCATGAGAAGGAATCCAGCCGGCAACACAGACTATGAGACAGCAGAACCTGCTGCTCTCCAGTATACGAATGGCCTTATCCGCGGTTTCATATCGCGCATCATCCAGGACGATCCCTGCATCCACCAATTCCACACCCGGATTCTCCAGCACCTTCAATGCCTGATCATGTTTTGCCTTCAGACGTTCATATGGTGTGTTAACCTCTCCGAAACAAATGAATCCCACTTTTCTGACCATCATCATCCCTACTCCTATCTGCGTACTTGGCACGCGTCAATCCACTGAAGCATCTTCTCCGTTATATCTCCGGAAGCCCCGGCCTGACTCCCTCTTCTTTATCTGTGCAACTTTTATGCAAAAATTAATTTCAAAAGCCTTTTTCCAACCATTTTGCTCCTTTTTTCTTCATTTCACTTTGACTATATACTTTTTTTGCATATATGTCAATGATATTTGCACATATTTTGCACAATATTTTTTAATATATTGCAAACTCAAGGCATTATTTTGCATTACATTGCATTCTCCTTACTTTTCATGAGATTCAGCAGATTGTTGAGATATTTGGTATCCAGCACTATATATTTTTTTGCATTAATGATAGTGACATTTTCTTCACAATAGGCTATTATAAGAATATATAGTGCAAATTTGCATTAAGATGTGTTTATAAATATCTTTGGCTTCCCAATTTTTAAATAAACAGCTGCCGCGGCAGTAATAAAGCCATGGAACAGGAGGCAAACAATGGTTACATTAAAGGACATTGCCATAATCGCCAACGTAAGTACTTCAACTGCTTCACGGGCTTTAAATAATGATCCGCGAATCAGTCCGGAACAGACGCTCCGAATTCAGAGGATCGCGCAGGAGCAGAATTATATAAAACACAAAATACGGAAACCGGAAGGAAAGCATGATGATATATGGAAGGATGCAGGGATTATCGTTCCGGAAATCAATTCCGGCTATTATTCCAATCTCGTCCATATTGCATCCGACCAGTTCGCCAGACAGCAGTATTCCGTACTGCTTCGCTTAAGCGGTTTTGATAAGGATACCCTGATCCGGCATATATTCGGATTTGAAAAAACGGATATCCGCTGTGTACTCATTGTGGCTGACGATGCGGAACAGATAACGGAGGACGTATATCAGGCGCTGCGCCAGACCCGCATACCGGCCATGTTTATCACCACACAATACAATCCTCACATGGACTTTGACTCCATCTATGTCGATGAAACCCGCGGAATACGGGCGGGTGTGGAGTATCTTACCGACAAGGGCTACAAAAAAATTGGTTTTATAGGAGAAGAAATGACCCGCGGCAGGCTTAATGCCTTCCGTCAGATCATGTATGAAATCGGGAATCCTGTTAATGAAGCCTTTATTCAAACCAGTACTGCCAGAGCGGAAGAAGGCGGATACCAATGTATGAAACAGCTGCTGGCCAAGCCGGAGCTTCCGGATGCCATCTTTGCCGGTTATGATCAGATGGCTATCGGCGCTCTGAAATCCATTGACGAGGCCGGCCTCAGAGTCCCGGATGACATAGGTATCATGGGCTTTGACAACATTATCATGTCCGGTTATATCCATAAGGGCCTGACTACCATCGAAAATCCTCTGGAAGACATGATTTCCATTGCAGTACGTGTCCTGATGAACCGGATGCAGAACGAAGATGCGGTTCCCCAGCAAATAGCGCTCAAACCCGATTTGGTAATACGGGAAACTACCTGACATACAAACAGCTTTTTTCTCCCCTAAAAATAATACCCGCCGCCTGAACCGGATTTCCTTCCGGTTCAGGCGGCGGGCATTTGTATCTCAGCTTCAGACTCCATATTTCTTCATTACATCGGACCATCGGTCCGCAATCTGCAGGATTCCGTCAACAGCAGGATGAATGAGATCCTCAGAAATCCAGGCAGGATTATCCAGGAGATCCAGCCCATCCGTAAAGATCAGCTTCTCCCCTGCATATTTCTTCACAATTTTCCGGAACAATTCCGCCTTTTCCTGAAATTCCCGGCTGCCGTTAAATCCGAATATACTGGTGACAAACACCGGCCGTTCCTCCCGGGAGAGTACCTCCACAAAGCTTCTGACCCGCTCTTCGAACTGATCAGCAGTAAAGTTACCATACAGCATATTAATCCCCATTTCCACGGAAGCGAAATCCCAGTCTTTACGGCTCACGATATATTCCGCCATCTCTTTTTCCAGATAAGCGCTTCCGGCATAACCCAGATTCAGATAATCACAGCCAAGCTTCTGTGCGATGCGGAAAGGATAGGTACAGGGCGCCGCCAATGCCAGGCTTCCATGCGTGATGGACGAGCCGTATGCCAGATAGGTTTTATCCGGAAGGTCTCCTTGTTCAGGCGGCTCCACATCGCCTTCAATCCCAAGGAACAAACAGCGTCCATATGGCAGCACCACACGTATGACATCCGGATTAAAGGGCAGGCCGCAATCTCCGGTCAATTTTTGCAGAATCTCCGGGTCACCGGGTCTGGGTATAGATATCCTGGTTTCCTGCACGCCGATCGCTTTACTGGAATTCTGCCATCCTCCCTGAAACGAGCCATAGCAGATAAATGCCGTCATGGCCTCGCTGCCCGGTTCTGCCTTCAGGGATAAAACCGCTTTTTCAGATTTGATTTTAAAACGCAGTTCCACGCCGGTGCTGTTAAAGCTTACCTCATCCCTGGCATTTTCATTTAACTGCAGTCTGACAGAATCAGGAACGCGCTGCATGGCGTACCCCTGACTCTGCCTGACAAGGCTGTCCACATTATGAAAATCAATCCCCTGAAATATCATACCGGCTCTTCTCCTGTTCCCACGTTTTCAAGATCCCTGCAATTTCTCACAGCCTGCTTTTCATGCTGCTGCCTGAAGGCCTGTATCACCTGATCTTTCCTACCGCCGCTACCCAATCCTCAATTTCCTTACCCGACTTATACACACGGCTTCCGTTGATCACAAGCCCTTCTTCCACCTTTGCATCAGGACACAGATTAATAAGATCATGTAAGCAGTCCGCCATTCCGCTCCCCTCATGTGTACAGAAAGGCCTGATAATCTTGCCTGTGAAATCAAAATGTTCCAGAAACGTAAATACTGCCATCGGCATCGTTCCCCAGTAATTGGGAAAACCAAGATAAATGGCTTCATAGGGTTCGATGCTCTCCGGGTAAGCCTTTAACTCCGGCCGCACATTCTGCATCTGATCAGACTGCGCCTGCGCAATGCACTCATTATAATCTTTCGAATATTCCTTCAGAGGTTCTATTTTAAACAGCTCCGCTCCTGTTAATTTCTGAATAACGCCGGCCACTACCTCCGTATTTCCTGTCTCCAGAGTTTTTATCTCTCCATCCACATAATTTTCATCCCCCCGCGAAAAAAATGCAATCAGTTCCGTCATTTTTTTACCTCCCTATTTTTTTAATACATGTATTATATATCCTGAATTCTTGCTTTAGAATCTCCTTTATGGTATCATTATATCAACTTTAGGTTTATACCTTACCGGACACACACCACAGGATAATTGACCAGGTTTCTTTTTATTTCCGGAGGCCACACATGTATAACCATATACTTGATACGTTTATAGCAGTAGCTGACTGCGGCAGTTTCACAAAAGCCGCCAGACGACTGTACATTTCTCCAACCGCCGTCATGAAACAGATAAATACGCTGGAAGAACATCTGGATATGAAGCTGGTGGAACGCACACCATCCGGTGTCCGTCTGACAGCGGCGGGGGCTGTCATTTATCAGAATTCCAGATTTATAATCGACTATTCGCAGAAAACCATTACAAATGCAAAAGCGGCCCTTCATGCCAAGGATAAAACCTTTTTCATCGGCACCTCACTTTTGAACCCTGCCAAACCCTTTATAGATCTCTGGCCCCACGTAAATAAATATTTTTCCGAATATAAGCTGCACCTCGTTACCTTTGAGGATAACCATAAAGGAATCCTCAGTGAAATAGAACAGCTGGGAAAGAAATTTGACTTTCTGATCGGCGTCTGCGATTCGAAGGAATGGCTGCGCCACTGCAATTTTCTCGAACTCGGCCGATATAAAAAAATGGTTTCGGTGACCAGAGAACATCATCTTGCTGCCAAAAAATGCATTAATATCGAAGATCTGTATAATGAGACCATCATGATGACCGAACGCGGAGATTCCGGCATCCTTGATTCTCTCCGGGATGATCTGGAAAAAAATCATCCTCAGATAAAAATTGAAGATACGCCCCAGTTTTATGACCTTTCCGTATTTAACCGCTGCGCTGAAACAGAAAACGTACTGCTCACCCTTGAATGCTGGCAGGAAGTCCACCCCGGGCTTGTTACGATTCCCGTAAATTGGGACTACAGTATTCCTTACGGGCTGCTGTACAGCCTTCATGCATCGGAGGAAGTGCTCAGATTTATTGAAGTGGTAAAAAGCATGATGTAAATTCAATTTATGTTTTGTATATATCTGCACTTAGGGTAATTGGAACAGCCATAGAAATTTTTTCCTGCATTGGCTCCCTTTTTTGCGACACGAAGTACAAGCCTTTCCCCACAGCGGGGACATATTAATGTATCCTCATGAGGCCCGGCCGGTTCCGGTATTTTCAAGCTGTCCGGGCTTTCTGTCTTTTTATATTTTCTGTTAATATTCTCAATATGAGCCGCCTTAACCGCCTGATCTGCATTGGTTAATATTTTGAGTTTTTCATATATGGTGTTAACTTTTATCTCATCCAGCTTATCCGCAGAATTATCCCATATATTTCTCACGACAGCATACAACTGTTCCCTCTTAATAACATGGACATCGGCGCTTTCTATGACTGCTTTTTTTAATTCACACCTTTCTGAAAAAGCCACTATGGAAAAGAAAGGAATCTCGTCATCCAGATATTTTTCAAGCCACTTTATATGGGTCCTGTTCTGCCAGACAGGATTATAAAAACGGTTTTTTTCTTTATTCGGAAGCATAGCCGTCCAATAAGCGGCTTTCTCATCCCCAAAGATCCATCCTGAATAATTCTTGCTTTCTATAACAAAGATACCCTTCTGCGTCAGAAAGGCAACATCTATTTCAGACGTTTCCCCGTTATCCTTCGGTACATAAATATTACGCAGCACCTTCCCGCCGCGTCCGAACAGCCTCACGAGATTAAGTTCCCTCTCGGTCAGCTTTTCTCCATACCGGCCTTTCCAGTCCGCATCAAAAATACTGTTAAATATTAAATCTAACAATCCTCTTGCCATACGCTCCTCTGTTATCTCCTTCCCCCGTCAATCCGCTCCCGGTAAATCTCAATCTTATCATCCAGATTATCCAGATACTCCGCCCATTTCCTCTGCTCTTCCACCACTGACCTCCTGTGCCGTACAAGCAGCTCCATCCTCTCTTCCATGGTTTCATCCCCCTGGTACCGTAAATCCGAATAATGCCTTATGTCCCGCAGAAGCATTCCAGTATCCTTAAGGCGCTTTATAAATTTCACCCATTCCACATCAGCTTCCCTGTAATCCCGCCTTCCGGCACCATCACGCTCCACATGAAGCAATCCTTTTTTCTCATAATAACGCAGAGTATATGCGCTGATTCCTGTCAAACGGGAAAATTCTCCGATTATCACTTACAAAACCTCTTTTCGCCTTTAACCTAAATTTCAAGCAACTTTTTAAAATCTCTTGACTTCGACTATAGTCTAAGAACTATTCTTTTCCTGCAGCCGAATATATTCTATCAAACCAGGAGGTAAAAAGAAATGAACAAATCAAGATTTGAGACAGGAATGGAGAATTTAAAGAAAATTGACGGTGACGGCGGAAACGCTGTCATCCGATCCCTGGAAAATATCTCCCCCGACCTCGGAACCTATATTGTCGAATTCGCATTCGGCGATATCTATGCAAGACCCGGACTCACACTGCAGGAACGGGAAATCATCACCCTCGCCAGCCTGCTGACCGCAGGCGGATGTGAACCGCAGCTGGAAGTCCATATTTCTGCCGCCCTGCATGTCGGACTTTCCAAAGAAAAAATTATTGAGACCTTCCTCCAGTGCATCCCCTATACCGGTTTTCCCAAAGTCCTGAATGCCGTATTTACCGCAGACAAACTTTTTCAGAAACTGCCCTGATACCCCTTTTCCCGACTACCATCAACCCACGCGCCAGCCGGGCTGCTGTCACAGATATTTTTCTACCGTACACTGCTCATACAGCTTCTTTCCCAGCAAAGTAATTGCCTGCCCCGGACAATGATTTACACACCGGTAACACATCGTACAGCGTCCCCCCTGGACAGCCTTTCCCGAATGCAGTTCCATATTATCCATAGGACACAGCGAGACACATTTTCCGCAGCCAATACACTTATCCGCATCCACATGCACCCTATCCGTATAATCCTTCGTCTTACCATAAAACCACAGCCTTTGCCCAAACAGCCCCGCCGCATGATACCAAAAACCAAGCCCTTCCCTCGGAGGCCTGTTACCTTTCAGCCCTTCCGCCGCCTTTTTTATTTTATCCCCCGCCGCTTCAATCAACTCATGATTCTGCCGGACTGTCCTTTTCAAAGCCCTTTCATCCCCGATACAGTCCGGCATTTTCAAATGAACTCCCCCCACAATATCCGCTCCATATTTTTTGAATAGCCTTGCCGAACACCCCGTTCCGTCTCCACTGAACAGCCCCATAGTTGCTATCAGAAATATTTTTTTCCCAAAAAAATATTTCTGATGCTCTTCCATAAAATCACGGACAATCTTAGGCATATTACTAAAATACACCGGATACCCAAAAACAATTACCCCATTCTCCCGAATTGCCTCCACCGCCCGCGAATCCTCTATAGAAACCGCCTCCGCCTCCCCATCACAGCAAGCCAAAAATCTTTCAACACAATATTTTGTATTTCCCGTCCCACTAAAATAAATCCCAACCATCACCACACTCCTGCCCTATAAATATCTGCAACCCCATCTCTTACACAAACTTTCTATATTCTACCACACAAAATCCAATCTGCCCATAACCCTTCTCCCTTCATATCCTCCCCCATTCTCTCCTCCTCCTTTTATGCTCATTGTATATTCCCGCTAAAAGAAATATAATAAGACCATCAGCCAAATTATTTTTGGCTCATATTACGCAACCTTCGCGTATGCCCCTATGCCCGCCGGTTCCGTGTCTGCCGTCCGTATGGGTCCCCATGCTGTCCTCCGCCATCCCCGGACATGCAAGGGTTCCTGTAAGGGGCGTCATAAGCTCGCCGGTCCTTAGGCTGCGTCCTTTGCAGCCT
>OGXN01000393.1_pt1 | contig 57536 bp, 54 predicted proteins | sample 1576281 | NCBI WGS metagenome assembly OGXN01 (sample SAMEA3541494, study PRJEB24748) | human gut metagenome | biome: human gut; feature: human-associated habitat; material: faeces | place: China | collected 2012
TTATACGCCCTAATTTATAACCACCTTCACCACCAATCAATTTATTTAAAAGGTCAAAGTGGAAGAAATACATATAGAAGAATAAGGCAAGTACAAATGCAATACATCCAAATATAATCATAATCCATTCACGCTTAATACCAGAACACATGACCATAGCGCCGATGGCAATTACAATAATCAATACAACACCGGTATCTGGCTGTAATAGAATTAAAATCATAGGTGGAAGTGCCCATTTCGCAATTTCAATTATCATATTGAAATCCTGTTCATACGATTCCGTGATTTTTTGTTTGTTATGTTCATCTATAATATTTGCGACGATAATAATTAATACGATTTTTATAAACTCACTTGGCTGAAAGGTCCCAACTCCAGGAAAGATATACCAGGATGTCGCACCATTCGCTGTATGAAAAAAAGGAATATCTCTTAAAGTAAAGTGATAAAATACTTTATCTACCAGCAATAATGCCAGCAACGCTAATAATATCCAGTATCCAATCTTCGCAAAGGAATACAGGGAATCATTTCCTAAATACATCATCGCACCAATTACGATATAACCAAATACATACCACATAATTTGTTTCATTAAGTAACTCATTCCAGCATCAGTACCTAACATACCAAATGCAGAATAAATAGCCGTAAGACTTGTAAACATCATCACAATGATAATGCCCATCAATGTATAATCAAACTTATCGGTGCTCTTTGCACGCGATAATCCCAGCTTCATTGGCATCAACTCCATTTTCTCAAGCGTATTTATTATAACACGTTTTAAAACTGTTATGTGATGGTTACGTGTAAAACTTCTTAAGATTTAGACTGATTTTTCAAAAGGAAAGAAAAGCCTTTGAAAAAGGGAGAAAAAAGATATTTTGATCATGTAAAATAAACAAGCGAAAACCTCACAAAAACAAGTGAAAATTTGATATAATATATAATCGAAGTGGAGTTGATACTATGAGTAAAAAACCTAGCTATACACCGATGATGAAACATTATCTGGAAGTGAAGGAACAACATAAAGACGCAATTATATTTTATCGATTAGGAGATTTTTATGAAATGTTTTTTGATGATGCGAAAACCGCTAGTCAGGAGCTTGATTTGGTTTTAACAGGTAGAAATGCTGGTGTGGAGGAACGTGTGCCAATGTGTGGTATTCCTTATCATGCCGCAAAAGGATACATAGAGCGTTTGATACAAAAGGGATATAAAGTCGCAATTGTAGAACAGCTGGAAGATCCTGCACTTGCCAAGGGACTGGTAAAGCGTGATGTTATCAAAATTGTAACTCCTGGAACCATCATGGATGAAGTAAGTGATGAAAAGAATACAGTATACATTGCTTCACTTCATGATTACCAATTTGGTTTGGCAGTAATTTTATGTGAAATGACAACTGGTGAAATGCGTGCACAGTTAATTGATAAGCAGGTTATGGCAATTCAAAAGGTATTGCTGGGCAATAATGTAAAAGAAGTTGTTGTGGAGGAAAAATTTGATAAAAAGATTATTAAAATGATTGAAGATATCCAGTCAATTACGATATCTTATGAAAATAATATTGAGATCAAAGAAGAATACCAGCACTTATTAAGCAGGGTAGAAGATGCTCGTATCCATCATACATTCGGTATTTTAATGAATTATCTGGAAGAAACACAGAAACGTAATATGGCGCATCTGCAACAGGTGGAAATAGTATATGAAAATGAATTCCTGCAGATGGATTTCTCCACGAAACAAAACCTAGAATTAACCCAGAGTATCCGTAATAACTCCAAATCTTTGACGTTATGGAGCTTCTTAGATAAATGTCGCAGCTCTATGGGTTCTCGTTTATTAAAAAAATGGATAGAATATCCTTTGGTTGATCCAATCGCTATTAATAAACGTCTGGATGCTATTGAATATTTAAACGATAATTTTATCACAAAAGATGAATTGAAAGAACATTTAGGTTATGTATATGATATGGAGCGTTTAAGTGCCCGTGTGGCTTATGGAAACGCCAATGCAAGAGATATTTTGCGTTTAGTGAAAACACTGGAACATGCACCAATGATATTTGATGTATTTAAAGATTGCGCAAGCTATAGTGAATTTAAAGATATTGATCCATGTAGTGAATTATATGATATGATCAATGGCGCTATCGTAGATAATCCACCATTAACATTAAAAGATGGTGGTGTCTTTGTGGATGGATATAATGAAGAACTGGACCGTGTTCGTGAAATTGGAAAACATGGCAAGGACTGGATTCTGGAGCTTGAAAATAAAGAACGTGAACGTACAGGCGTGAAGTCTTTGAAAATAGGATATAATCGTGTATTTGGTTATTATATCGAAGTCACAAAAGCTAATCTTTCTTCTATTAAAGAAGAATTCGGCTATGTTAGAAAACAGACCTTAAGCAATGCAGAACGTTTTGTTACACAGGAATTAAAGGAAAAAGAAGATGCCATCGTTCATGCACAAGAACGAAGTATCCGCTTAGAAACAGAGCTGTTTAATGATCTATTGAATCGAATAAAAGTATATTTACCAAAACTGCATGATTTATCTGCGGCATTGTCTACGATTGATGCCTTATTCTCACTATCTGAAATCAGCAGTGAAAATGGTTATACCAGACCAAAATTCCATCCGGAACATAAAATATATTTAGAAGAAGCACGTCATCCAATTCTTGATAAAATGATGAAAACAACACGCTATGTTTCTAATAATCTGGATATGGATGAGAATCATGATATTTTAATTATCACAGGACCAAACATGGGTGGTAAATCTACATTTATGCGTCAGACTGCATTGCTTGTAATTATGGCACAGATTGGTTGTTTTGTGCCCGCAAGAAAAGCAGATATGCCAATCTTTGATCAAATCTTTACCAGAATTGGCGCAAGTGATGATATCATGAGTGGGCAATCAACATTCATGGTAGAAATGATTGAAGCAAATAATGCCTTGAAAAATGCAACAGAAAATTCATTGATTTTATTTGATGAAATAGGGCGAGGTACTTCTACTTATGATGGTATGGCACTGGCACAGGCAATGATTGAATACATTGAACGCAATATTAAAGCAAAAACGTTATTTTCAACTCATTATCATGAATTGACGGATATGGAAGATAAGAATCCTTCTATCCATAATGTACATGTGGATGTACATGAAGAAGATGAACATGTTACATTCTTATATCGTGTTGTGGATGGAAAAGCCGATAAATCTTATGGTATCAATGTCGCAAGATTAGCGCATTTGCCTTCCTCTGTTTTAGATCGCGCAAAACAAATTCTGGATAATCTGGAAACACAGCCTAACACATTAAAAGATTTAAAAGAACCGGTTGTGATTGAAAAAGAAAATCCAAAACATGTCGAAACAATCGCTAAAATTTCGTCAGTCGATGTTAATAAAATGACACCAATGGAAGCAATGCAATTTTTATATGAATTAAAAAATCAATTAAATTAATATAAGGAGGTGGCCGCATGGGAAAAATCAATCGTCTGGATGAACATTTATCCAATATGATTGCTGCCGGTGAGGTAGTAGAAAGACCAATGGGTATCGTAAAGGAATTAGTAGAAAACTGTATCGATGCACATGCAAAGAATGTTGAAATTCAAATACTGCAGGGTGGTATTGATACCATAACCATTATTGACGATGGGGATGGTATGGATGCCCAGGACGCTACACTGGCTTTTGAGCGACATGCGACCAGCAAGCTGAAAGAAGTCAATGATTTATGGAATATTCATACCATGGGATTTCGTGGAGAAGCACTTCCATCTATCGCTTCTGTTTCACATGTATTACTGCGTACCAATAATGGCATAGACTCTACTGAAGTAGAAATCAATTATGGTAAATTGATGAGCGCAAAGCCATGTGGAACACCACGTGGCACAATGATTGAAGTCAAGAATCTTTTTCAAAAGACGCCTGCTCGTTTCAAACACTTGAAAAGTCCGCAATATGAATTTTCACTGATCAGTGATGTTGTTCAGAAATTCGCATTATCCCATCCGGAAATTGGTTTTAATTTATCCCATGATGGCAGAACGATATTTAAAACACGTGGTAATGGCTCTTTATTAGAAGTGCTTATGCAAATCTATGGTAGGGATACTGCCAAAACAGCTATCCAATTAGATGGCAGTGACAATGATTATAAAATCAGTGGTTATGCTATGCAGCCACAATTTAATCGTGCCACAAAGTATTATATGTTGATGTATATCAATGGTCGTATGATACGTAATTATCACTTACAAAAGGCAATTATGGATGCTTATAGCCATTATCTGCCTAAGGAAAGATATCCAATCGTTGTGATGAATATGGAAATGGATGCCCAGTTAGTGGATGTCAATGTCCATCCCAGCAAATGGGAAATTCGTTTATCTAAGGAAAAGCAACTAGAAAAGCTAGTATATGAAACCATCAGTGAAGCATTGAAAAATCAGTTACAGGTACCTGAAGTCAAGAAGAGTGAATTAAAGAAAGAAAAAGTAGAAATACAAGAATTTGATTTCACATATGAGCGAGAAGAACCAGTGAAGAAGCTTCATGATGATATCAATGATTCTTTTGTTCACCCACAAAATAACCCAGAACCGATCATTGAGGATATCCCACTTCCAGCACCAAAGGAAATAAAAAAGGAAAAACCCGTGATTACATATCCACAAAAATCATATCCGACTGGAGTACGTGAAACATTTGTGAAAGAAAAGGATATCAAATATCAAACATCCAAAAAAGTAGAACCTGTTAAAGAAGAAAAGAAAACTGAACCAATTCAAAAAGAACCAGTTACACCAAAGCCAGAGAAAAAAATAGAAGAAGTCAAAGAGCCGGAAGTAATCGTGGAACCACCAAAGCAGGAAGAAGTAAAGCCTGTATTGGAACCTGTACTTGCGAAAAATCCAAGTCTGCCACAGCTACAGGTCATTGGGCAATTTCACAACTGTTATATTATTGCACAGGGTGAAAAAGGCTTATATATCATTGATCAGCACGCTGCACAGGAACGTTATCATTATGAAATTATACGTAAACAGATTTTGGAGGGTGTGAAGGATACCCAGCCATTATTGTTGCCAATTACCATTGAAAGTTCTATTTCTGCAGTATCCCAAGTTGATACCATCAATGCAATGCTTGAACAGCTTGGTATTCATTTAGATGTATTTGGAAACAATACCTTTATCGTTCGTGAGCTTCCTGTATGGATGAAAGATACAGAAGAAGAAGCATTTATTCGTGATATGATTGATTATTTTGAACAAGATAATGAAACGGGTATTGATAAATTAAGAAAACACGCCATCGCAACCATGGCATGTCACAGCTCTATTCGTTTCCATCGCACACTTACCATGGAGGAAATGAAACAGGTCATCGCAGATTTAGGCAAATGTGAACAGCCATTCCACTGTCCACATGGCAGACCAACTTTGATTTGTTTAAGCGATAATGATTTAATCAAAGAATTTGAAAGAGGGTAGTCAAATGGAAAAGGTTTTAGTAATCGTTGGACCTACTGGCGTAGGCAAAACAGCATTAAGTGTGAAACTTGCACAGTCATTTCAAGGTGAAATCATCAGTGGTGATTCCATGCAGGTATATAAAGAAATGAACATTGGGACTGCCAAGGTAAAACCAGAAGAAACACAAGGCATTCCACATTACTTGATAGATGACTATGCTCTTACACAGGAATATAATGTGAAAGTATTCCAACAAAAAGCCAGAGGATATATGCATCAAATATCAGAAAAAGGAAAGCTGCCCATCATTTGTGGTGGAACGGGATTATATATTAAATCAACATTATATGATTATGAATTTGTAGATCAAGAAGAAAACGATGAATTTATGGATTTCTTACATACCCTTGGAAAAGATCAGTTATGGAGTCTGTTAAAGGTGATTGATCCTAAGGCATGTGAAAACCTTCATCCTAATAATCGCCAGCGTTTATGTCGTGCATTATATATGGCACATACTGGTCAAAAGAAAAGTGAAATCGTAGAATCACAAACACATCAGCCAATCTATGATGCCTATATTATTGGTTTAACAATGGAGCGTGAACAGCTTTATGAAAGAATCAATCGTCGTGTAGATATCATGATGGAGGAAGGTTTATTAGAAGAAATTGAAGGAATTGTGGAACAATATCCGGATTGTTGGAATTTTAATAGCTTTAAAGGCATTGGATATAAAGAATGGAAAGGGTATTTTGATGGAGCTTCCACAAAGGAAGAGTGTATAGAATTAATCAAAAAGAACTCCAGAAACTTTGCGAAACGTCAGTATACCTGGTTTAAAAACCAGATGCAGGTACACTGGTATGATATACAAGATCAAGAATATCCAGAAAATGTCATGCATGATATAGATGAATGGATGCATCATAAATAAAAAAGGAGACAACTATGGAAGAAACGCCGTTACAGCGCATGGAGCTGTTAATACAAAAAGAAGGTATTGAACGATTGAAACAGGCATGTGTCATGGTTGTTGGTGTTGGCGGTGTTGGATCTTATGCTACCGAAGCACTCGCACGTTGTGGGATTGGCACTTTGATTCTGGTTGATGGCGATACTGTCGCAATTAGTAATTTAAATCGTCAAATTCATGCGACCTATGAAACACTACATCAGTCCAAAACAAAGGTCATGAAAGAGCGCATTGAAACATATCGAAAAGATTGTCATATCATCTGTCACGATATCTTCTACAATGCAGATCAAAACGAGCTGTTATTCCAACAGCCAGTAGACTTTGTGGTGGATGCGATTGATACCATGTCCTCTAAATTGGAATTGATAAGATATTGCGTCGAACATAAGATTCCGTTTATCTCAAGTATGGGGATGGCGAATCGTATGGATCCTACGAAAATAGAAATCACGGATTTAATGAAAACCAACTATGATCCTGTCGCAAAAATTATGCGTAATCTGGTTCGTAAAAATAAAATCAAAGGGAAAATACCTGTTTTATTTTCTACCGAACAGCCAATGACACAGGCGGTCATTGTCAATGAAAATGGCGCAACCAGAAAACAAAAAATGCCCCCAGCAAGCTCACCATTTGTGCCAAGTGCAGCGGGACTTGCTGCCGCAAGTTATGCAGTCAGAGTGATTTTAAATCAAAAATAGATAACATATACGGTATCATTTCATTAGAAAATGAGCCGTATTTTTATGTTTTGCCAAAAATAATTTGCTTAACAAGTCTTAAGATACATTGAAATGATGTTTTTACTGTGATATAACCTACATAGAGCAGCCATTATAAATGGTATGAGTACACGTAAGGAGTGGATTTCATGGATATTTTAACATTTATGGGAGAAGTATTTCTGGATACATTAATTGATCATTTCTCAAATAAAAAGGTTTCTAAGAAAACAAGAATTATTTGTGTTCTTATCTTTACGCTTATTTCATTAGCTTATATTGCTTTGTTTACATTAATGACTTATATTGGTATCACCACATGGCATAGTGATAGTGCAACTGTATTAAAAATGTTAGCGTGTAGTTTATTGTTACTATTAGCATTTTTTGCATATGCTTATCAAATCAAAGAAAAAAGAAACGATTTTAAAACGAATATAAAAAAATAAATCATGTGTATTAATCATATAAATTTAAAAAAAGATATAATCGTTTTAAGGGTTTTATAATGCATAAAGGTTTGTGTGTTTTAGTTATGAAAACTAAGCCACAAATCTTTTCTTTTTTGATAGCTGTATGATTTCCATTAAATGTTAAAGATATATCCATTGACAAGCGATACACATTGCGTTATTGTATATATATCAAAAATATTTGATGTGAGGAGGGTGCTTTATGAAGGATTATTCAAAAGACGCAAAGATTTTTAAAGCACTTTGTGATGAAAAAAGATTATATATCTTGGAACTGTTAAAAGGTGGGGAGAAATGTGCTTGTGCATTGATTGAAGATATGAAAATAGGACAGTCCGCATTATCTTATCACATGAAAATATTGTGTGAGTCAGGTATTGTTGTAAGCAGACAAGATGGTAAATGGACACATTATCGCCTTAGCGAAGCTGGTATAAAAGAGGCACAAAATCGATTAACACAATTGACCAAATAAAGATTAAGAAGTCATCTTCTGATGGCTTTTAAAAAGCTAAAACACATCAAAAAAATTTGATATATAAAAAGGAGTGATTGTTTGGAAATCTTAGAAACGATATTGATTTTTATTCAAAATCAAATATTAGGAATGAAATGGTTAAATGAATTCTTAGGCAACATATTGTCAGGATTAGGAATTGATTTGAATACAAGATTAGGTGGAAGTATACAGTTTTTTATTTATGATGTTATAAAAATCACGATTCTATTGTGTGTTCTGATTTTCATCATATCTTATATACAAAGCTATTTTCCACCTGAAAGAAGTAAGAAAATATTAGGGAAATTCCATGGGATATGGGCAAATATCATTTCTGCATTGTTAGGTACCGTTACACCCTTTTGTTCATGTTCATCAATACCATTATTTATTGGTTTTAGTAGTGCAGGCTTGCCTTTAGGTGTAACATTTTCCTTTCTAATATCTTCCCCTATGGTTGATATTGGTAGCCTGTTGTTACTGATGAGTATATTTGGCGCTAAAATTGCATTTGCTTATGTGATAATAGGATTAGTCATTGCGGTAATCGGAGGAACATTGATTGAGAAACTGCATATGGAGAAATATGTAGAAGATTTTATACAAAATGCGAGCCATGTGGATATTGACTCTCCTACACTTACACGAAAAGATCGAATACAATACGCAAAAGATCAAGTGATGGAAACATTTAAGAAAGTATTTCCTTACATCATCATTGGCGTTGGTATTGGTGCACTCATTCATAATTGGATACCGGAAAGCTGGGTAGAAGGCATCTTAGGAAGTAAAAATCCATTTGGCGTTATCCTTGCGACATTGATTGGCGTTCCTATGTATGCGGATATATTTGGGACAATACCAGTTGCGGAGGCATTGCTTGCGAAAGGTGCACAATTAGGCACAATCTTAGCATTTATGATGGCTGCCACAACATTAAGTCTGCCATCTATGATTATGTTAAAAAAGGCAATTAAGCCTAAATTATTGACATTATTTGTAGCTATTTGTGTCATTGGCATCATCATAGTCGGTTATTTATTTAATGTATTTCATGCATTCTTAATTTAAAAACGGAGGTAAAATAGAATGAAATTATTTGGAAAAAAAGAAGAAAAGAAATCTTGCTGCTGTGGAGGTGATTGTACACCTGAAACAATAAAAAAGGCAGAAGAAACAAAATGTGAAAAAGGAATCAAAATCTTAGGTTCTGGATGTGCAAAATGTAATGCGTTAGAAAATGCGACGCGTACAGCGTTATCTGAATTACATATGGATATGGAGATTGATCACATCACAGATTTTGTACAAATTGCCAGTTATGGAGTTATGTCCACACCTGCACTTGTCTTTGATCACAAAGTGGTATCTTATGGAAAGGTGTTAACCGTGGAAGAAGTAAAAAAATTATTAATCAATTCCTATGGGAATAAACAAGTATAAGAAAGCGTATTTTATGATATGAAAACAAAACCAAAAGTCGCTTTTATTTGTGTACATAATTCTTGTAGAAGTCAGATTGCGGAAGCATTAGGAAAGTTTATCGCTTCTGACGTATTTGAAAGTTACTCAGCTGGTACGGAAACAAAGCCACAAATCAATCAAGATGCTGTGCGGTTGATGAAGAAAATGTATGGTATAGATATGGAAAAAAGCCAGTATTCAAAACTGATATCCACATTACCTGATATAGATATTATTATCACAATGGGATGTAATGTACAATGTCCTCACATGCTTTGTCAATACCATGAAGATTGGGGATTAGAAGATCCAACTGGAAAAGATGATGCATGTTTTGAAGATGTGATATCCACTATACATCAGAAAATAGAAGCATTATCAAACAAAATTACGAATGGTCAAATAATCAATAAGAAATAGGTGATAAGAAACGGTTAGTCATTCAGATTAACTGTTTTCTTTTTTTGTGCACCTTTGTTTAAATGTCAAATATTCTAAAAAAAATGTTATAAATCTAAAAAATATATTAAAATGTAAGCGTATAAAACCTATAATTTAGGTGTCGATGATGAGGAATACGTATTCAAAGAAAAGGAGAACTTTATGGAAAAGTTAGAACAGTTTTTACAGAAATTTATCGGACCTATCGCAAAAGCTATGAGTGAAAATGATACGATTCAGTCAGTAGCAGAAGGATTTATGAGAACTGGACCTGTAACATTTGGTGTCTGCATCTTTGTGATTCTAGGAAATCTGCCATTTGATGGCTATTCAGACTGGTTAATAAGTATTGGATTAAAAGAGCATTTTGAAGCTATTTCAAATGCCAGCTTAAACATTCTTGGTTTATATATTTCATTCTGTGTGGCGCACTCTTTTGCGAAAAGAAAAGGAGATAACGCTTTATCTTGTGGAATCCTTTCACTGTTAAGTTATTTGATTATTATCCCTCAAAGTGTTGCTGGGGCAGAAGGGGCAATTGCGGCATTTGATCTGAAATATTTAAGTGGCACAGGTATTCTGGTTGCGTTGATTTTCGCTGTGATTGTAGGACATTTATTCCACTATTTATCAAATAAAGGTATGAAATTCAAAATGCCAGATGGTGTTCCACCTATGGTTAGTGAATCATTTGAACCAATCTTCATCTCTATGATTATTGTTGGATTTGCATTCTTCGTACGTGTTGGCTTTGGATATACACCTTATGGAAACTTTGTAAATTTCTTTGATCAGACCATTGGCGCATTCATTATTAAAATTGGATTATCTTTACCAACGATCTTCCTATTATACTTTGCGGCTAATTTATTATGGTTCTTTGGTATCCATCCAAACACTGTATACAGTGCATTCGTACCTTTACAAATGACATTGATTATGACAAATATTGCTGATTTCCAGGCAGGTAGACCACTAACTTATTTAACGATCACACTGGTATCTATGTTTGCGTCTTTCGGTGGTAATGGTAATACAATCGGACTTTGTTTATCTATGTTCACTGCGAAGAGCGAACGTTATAAAAAGATGTTGAAATTGGCATTCATACCTAACTTATTTAATATCAATGAACCATTAATTTTCGGTATGCCAGTTATGTTGAATCCAGTGTTCTTTATCCCTATGGTATTCTGTAATGTTGTGATGGGACTAATTGGATTATTCGCGACTAAAATCTTTACATTTACCTTTAATCCAGCGATGTCTTTACTTCCTTGGACAACACCATTCTTTGTAAAAGCATTACTTGCTGGTGGCGTTTCTCTATTGGTTATGGTATTGATTCTGCTTGCGGTAAATACAATAATGTACTATCCATTCTTCAAAATTGCGGATAAGAAAGCATGTGAAGAAGAAGCAGCCGCAAGACTTGAAAAAGAAGGTGAATTGGTTGAGTAAATTAAGTAAAGATTTTCTATGGGGAGGTGCCATTGCCGCTAATCAGGCGGAAGGTGCCTACCTTGAAGATGGAAAAGGCTTATCCTTGATGGATATCGCAACTGCTGGAAAAAAAGGAGTATCCCGACACTTCACCAAAGGTGTACAAGAGGATGTATATTATCCAAACCATGAAGGTATTGATTTTTATCACCATTATAAAGAAGATCTTTCTCTGTTTCAGGAAATGGGATTTCGCTGTTTCCGTACTTCTATCGCTTGGACAAGAATTTTTCCAAACGGAGATGAGGAAACACCCAATGAAGCTGGTTTAGCATACTATGATGATTTATTTCAAGATATGCTTGATAAAGGCATGGAGCCAGTGGTTACCATTTCCCACTATGAGATGCCACTTCATCTTGTACAAAAATATGAAGGATGGGCAAATCGTAAATTAATAGATTTCTACTTACGCTTTTGTGAAGTAATCTTCAAACGATACAAAGGCAAAGTAAAATACTGGATGACATTTAATGAAATTAATTCCGTGATTCTTATGCCTGAAATTGCGGGTGTCTTAGATCGTACGAAAGATGACTTCCAGACAAGAAGCTATCAGGCAGCACATCACCAGTTTGTCGCAAGTGCAAAAGCAGTCGCTATGGGACATCAGATTGATCCTGAAAATAAAATTGGATGTATGGTGTTAACACTGGTAAAATATCCATTAACCGCAAAACCAGAGGATGTGATGTTAGCGGAACAAAATATGCGAAAAGGAACCTTTGCGTTCACAGATATTCAAGTGCGTGGGCACTATCCGGCATATGTAAAAAAACATGTAGAACGATTAGGTATCCATGTACAAATAGAGCCAGGTGATTTAGAAGCCATGCAACAAGGATGCGTAGATTATATCGGCTTTTCTTACTATTCATCCTCAGCCGCAACGACCGATCCAAATGTAGAAAAAACAGGTGGCAACATGGTATCCGGTGTGAAAAATCCATATATTCCAACAAGTGAATGGGGATGGCAGATTGATGCATTGGGATTACGTTACATCTTAAATCGTTTCTATGAACGATATGAAATACCTTTATTTATCGTAGAGAATGGTCTGGGAGCCTATGATCAGATAAATGAAGATGGATATATTGAAGATGATTATAGAATTGCTTACTTAAGAGAACATATCAAAGAAATGAAGAACGCAATATTAGAAGATGGTGTGGATATCATTGGTTATACACCATGGGGCTGCATTGATTTGGTATCCGCTGGTACGGGTGAAATGAGTAAGCGTTATGGATTTATTTATGTAGATCGAGATGATGAAGGAAAAGGTACATTAGAGCGAAAGAAAAAGAAATCTTTTGACTGGTATCGGCAGGTAATCGCAAGTGATGGTGAAATTTTATGAGAATCGCAGTATTTGATGTTGGTGGCACATTTATCAAATCATGTTTTATGGTCGATGAAGAAATTACCATGGCTAAAAAAACACCAACACCTTATGACAGCCAGGAAGCTTTCTTAAATATCATAGAAGACAGATTAAAGGAGATGGATGATGTGGAAGGTATCGCTTTCTCCATGCCTGGGGTCATTGATGTAAATCGCAAATATATTTTTGCGGGAGGAAGTTTAACCTACAACAACCATACAGATATTAAAGAATGGGAAAAACGTTTCCAACTTCCGATTGAGATTGAAAATGATGCTCGTTGTGCCGCAATCGCAGAACTTGAGGCTGGCGAAATGTTAGGTATTACACAAGGACTTGTATTAACCTTTGGCACAGGTGTTGGCGGTGGCATCATTGTTAACGGTGACATCTATAAAGGTGGTCACTTAATCGCAGGGGAAGTCAGTGTCATCTATTCAAAAGATAAAGATGCCTATGGCTCTAAGGGATTATTTGGTGCTATTGGCAGTGTAAAAAATCTTGTGAAAGAAATCGCAGATGCGAAAGGAATCGACACACAAAATGGCGAAGAAGTATTTGAATGGATCAAGCATAAAGATGAAATCAGTACACGTATCTTTGAACGATATTGTGATGAAGTCATACAGGAGCTGCATAATATCCAATGTTTATTAGATCCACAACGTATCTGTATTGGTGGGGGTGCTAGTGAAAATCCAGTCTTTATCGAAGGGTTAAAAAAGGCATCAGAAAAATTCTACAGTACCTTCCCATTTAAATTTCCACATGCGGATATTGTCAAATGCAAGTACTGTAATAACGCAAATATATTAGGTGCTTATTTCCATTATAAAAGAAGCCATGCATCATAAGCTGTTCTTATATTGAATCGGGCTGCTTTGTGTGATTTCTTTAAACACTTTATTAAAATGACTTTGATTAGAAAATTGCAGGATCTCAGAAATTTCTGCTAAAGAGTAGGTAGAATTTTTTATCAAAAACTGAGCCTCTGCAATTTTCTTTTCATTAATATAACGTTTCAAAGATTTCCCGGTTACCTTCTTAAATTGAGAAGAAAGATAGCTGGGATTCATGCCAATCTCATCCGCAATATCATCTAATGCCAAAGGTTTATGTAGATTTTCAGATATGTAGTTTTTACATTTTCTTACCCAGTATGGATTTTGAATATGCTGATAACGTTTCACTAGATTAGTGAAATCCGTTATAGAATCTGCGATGATTTTAAATAACTCAGAAGGTGCCATACATTGATCTACTTTCGTGATATACACATCACTCAAGGTATAGGCGTTGGCAATTGGAACACCGACATCAATGACAGCTCTTGTGAATAAGGTAATAGCCGCAACGATTTTATATTTCATAGACTGTACATGATTTTGAGATAGATAACGGTTATCTTTGATCTGCGCAAGTTCATTCATAAAAATACGTGCCTGGGTACTTTTACCTTCCTGGATATATTTTATGATTTTCTTTTCATAGGAGTAGCTGAATTCATGCATAGAAGTTTCACGAATCACGAACAGTTCACTTTGTAGTAAATTTTCCTGTTTTAAAGGATTTACACCAGCCTGTTTAAAATTGTTTTTTAAAACATTTGGATCTAGGGCTTCACCAGTAATGATTTGATAAATGAATAAAAAATATTCACTGGTCTTATTATAAAGATATGGTAGCTTTATAAAATCTTCAATCGTATAAGAGGATTGCACATGACTCATAAACGGATAGTCTGATGGTCGATCCTGTGTGGTAATCTTTTTATGAAAGATGGGACCTATACAAATATAAGCAACATCTTCTACAGCATAATGAAAAAACAGATATACTTCCTGATGATAAAAATGGATAAAAGTTTTGTATGGATTGATCTGGGAGGTTTTTATGATCTGTGCAAAATAGTTCTGTTCCAGACGCAGAAAATTATCTGGAGATGCTAAAATCTGTAGATCTTTTGACAATAAGAAAACGGGCATGTTGATGTTTGCATAAATTGCACGGAGCAAATCCTTTAATTCCTGTTTCGTTTGTATCATCGATATCACCCTTTCATTATCATTTTACAATGCCATAATAAAAAAAGAAATATATTATAAGAAAAGAGGAATGAATAATGTTTAAAAAAGACTTTTTATGGGGTGGCGCAACAGCTGCGAATCAATTTGAAGGTGGCTATCAAGAAGGGGGCAGAGGTCTTGCGACATCAGACACAAAAACCAATGGCTCACTAACAAGAAAAAGAAAACACAGCTTTTTAGATGAACATAATCAAATTGTTTACCTTCATGGCTCTGATTACATTCCAAAAGGCTACAAAGCAGTTTTAGATGATGCGATGTATTATCCAAGTCATCGTGCGGTAGATTTTTATCACCATTATAAAGAAGATATTCAATTGCTTGCGGAAATGGGGTTTAAATGTTTCCGCATGTCTATCAGTTGGACAAGAATATATCCAAAAGGTATTGAGGAACAGCCAAATGAAGAAGGATTAGCATTTTATGATCAGGTATTTGATGAGTGTTTAAAATATGGAATTGAGCCAGTTGTCACCATCAACCATTTTGATATGCCACTATACCTTTCTGAGCAGTATGATGGATGGCTGAGCCGTTCCACAATTGACTGTTTCTTAAATTATTGTCGTACAATATTTGAGCGATACAAAGGAAAAGTTAAATACTGGATGACCTTTAATGAAATCAATTTATTAAGAGGTTATGATACCTTAGGTGTTCATGAAATGGATCAACAGAAATACTATCAGGCAATTCATCATATCTTTATCGCTAGCGCAAAAGCTGTAAAACTGGGACATGAAATTGATGAAAACAACCAAATTGGTATGATGTTAGCACATATTTTAACATATCCTGAAACATGTAATCCATGTGATGTGGAACAGGAAATCTTAGTATCAAGAAACCTGAAATATTTCTTTGCGGATGTACAATGCCGTGGTTATTATCCATCATATATCTTGAAGAAGTTAGAAAATCAATCAATTCATATAAAGAAAGAAGAAGGCGATGATGAAATTCTGAAACAAGGTTGTGTTGATTACATTGGATTCAGCTACTATAATTCTGGTGTCATTACAACACGTTCTGATGCGAAAGAAACATTAGGCAATGGTATCAAGCTTGCGCAAAATCCTTATCTACAAGAAAGTGAGTGGAAATGGCCAATCGATCCAAAAGGCTTACGAATCTCTTTGAATATCTTGTGGGATCGTTATCAAAAACCATTGTTTATCGTAGAGAATGGCTTAGGCGCAGAAGATCATATAGAAGCTGATGGCAGTATCCATGATGATTATCGTATATCTTATCTAAGAGATCATATCATAGAGATGAAAAAAGCAGTGGAAATCGATGGTGTAGATTTGATGGGTTATACACCATGGGGATGCATTGACTTAGTTTCCGCAGGAACAGGGGAAATGAAAAAACGTTATGGCTTTGTATATGTTGATATGGATGATGAAGGAAACGGTTCCTTAACACGAAGTCGTAAAGATTCCTTTGATTGGTATAAAAAAGTAATCGAAAGTAATGGAGAAATTCTGTAATTATAAATATGGTGCGTAAGAAATTAAATACGCATCATATTTTTTATAGATGATGAAAAGTAAGGAAGGCTTGTTCTATTTCTTTGTGGTGGAAGTGATGTATAATAGTGATAGGAAAAGGGAGGCAGTATGATATGAAAGTTATAAAAATCATCATAGCATGTTTACTTACATTATCACTAAGTTCATGTGCTGAAAAACATAAAGAATACGCATTTTATCCAGATATTAAAGAATTAAAAATGCCAAGTGGCATTTACTACAAGGATCATATCTATTGGGAAATGAAGGATAAAACAAATCATGTGGAAGGAGAAAAAGTAGGCACACTAAAATCTGTCGCAAAAGAGAATTATTTTCCTGAGAAGGAATACAGTGGCACATCAGATTTAAAAAGCTATCTGGGAAGTGATTTATATGAAAATCATCAAACGTTATATCTAAAGACAAAAGATACAATTCATGTGTTTAAATACCTGACAGAAATGGAATTATCTGAAGAAGTAAAAGAGCTTGATCAGGAAGAAAATGAAGGAATGCCTGCGCCACATTTTGTATATCAGAATATGATGTATTTTAATGATTATGGGCCCGTGGAAGTTTTAGATTATTTTAAGGAAGTAGGAGAAATCAAAGAAGTATTCCTTGTCGCAAAACAGAATTTCACAGGCAATGGTGCTGTGGGAGATAAGTTATATGCAACAGATTTCCAGAATCGTTTTATGTTATTGAAAAGTGTGAATAGTAATAATTATTATGTGTACGAGAATGGAGCATATCAAGAATAATAACAGTAATATGATAAGAATGCCGCTATATAAATTTACTATATAGCGGTTTTTATTGCTAATATAGGGTAACTAGATTATAATAGGACCAAGAAAGCGGAGGGATTACATGATTTTAGAAGCGAATGGGTTGAAAAAAAGCTTTGATGGCAACGAAGTGCTTCATGGTGTTTCCTTCTCTATTTCTTCTGGAAAAGCCTTAGGGTTATTAGGAAGAAATGGAGCTGGAAAAACAACTACTATACGAATATTGATGGATGTATTCAAAGCAAATGAAGGAAGCATTACAATAGATGGCAAACCATTTAAAGCAAGTGATTATAAAATAGGATATTTACCAGAAGAACGAGGCTTGTATCCCAAGAAACGTGTTGATGAACAATTATTATATTTAGCAGCTTTGCGTGGCTTATCTAAAAATGAGGCAAAAGCAAATTTAAAGAAATGGCTGAAACGTTTAAATATTGAAGAATACGAAAAACGTAAATTAGATACATTATCAAAAGGCAATCAACAAAAAGTACAACTGGCACAGACGTTAATGTGTGATCCAGATATTGTGATATTAGATGAGCCTTTTAGTGGTCTGGACCCTGTAAATTCACAGGTATTAAAAGAAGTCGTTATGGAACTAATACAAAATGGCAAGTTGGTGATTTTCTCATCTCATCAAATGAATTATGTAGAAGAGTTCTGCGAAAGTATCGTAATTTTACATCATGGTGATGTAGTCTTAAGTGGGGAATTAAAACAAATCAAAAAAGAGTTTGGTAAAAATCGTTTGGTTATTTCAACGCTTAATCAAAAGGCTGAAGAGCTTAAAGTACTATGTGATACAAATTTAAGCAATGCTGTAAAATGCAGTGAAATAAAAAATGATGAAGTTATTGTAGAGCTGCATGAAGGTGTTCATAAACAGGATATGTTGCGTATGTTACTAGATCATGATATGGATATTGAAAAGTTTATGATATATGAGCCTTCCTTAACGGATATCTTTGTCGCAAAGGCAGGTGATGAAGCATGAAACAGTTCTTTGAAGTATTTAAGTTTGAATTTGCAGGATTTTTAAAAGGAAAATGGTTTCGGGTTTCTACGATACTAATTTGTGTACTTGTCACAGTTGTCATGTTTGTGCCAAGATTTATCGATATCAATAACAAATCAGATGGAGTATCCACAACTTCAGAAACAATTGGTATTTATGATCCCAATCATGTATTTGAAGAGGATAATCTATTAAAACAAGCATTTCCAGAAGCTAAATTTGTGAAGCAGACAAGTGATGAAGATATGAAAGCAGCCGTAAAAAAAGGTGAGCTTGATTCAGGTATATCTGTTAAAGATGATAAAACATTCGATTATCAGGTATTAGATACCAGTATGAATGATATGACAATGAATATTTTTACTTCCGTTATGGAAGTGCAATACAAAATAAAAATGCTTTCTTCTATGGGACTAAGTGAGGAACAAATAGCAAATGTTGTCGCAACACCAATAAAGGGAGATACCGTTATTTTAGGAAAAGATGGTCGTAGTAATTATTTCTATACCTATATCATGATTTTTGCGATGTATTTTGTCATCATATTTTATGGGCAAATGACCGCTACCAATGTTGCCAGTGAAAAAGGCAATCGTTCTATGGAAATTTTAATTACTAGCACAAGTACCAATGCACTTATTTTTGGGAAAGTGTTGGCGGGAGCTGCCGCAAGTATTTTGCAGGTAGGTGTCATGCTTGGTGTCAGTATAATGGCTTACCAATATAATGCGGATATTTGGAATCATACACTTGATTTCTTATTCAATATACCAGTGAATGTTTTGTTGTCCTTTGCTTTATTTGGTACACTGGGTTACTTATTCTATACCTTTATTTATGGAGCAATGGGTTCTATGGTTTCAAAAGTAGAAGAAGTATCTTCCGCAGTTTCTCCGATTACAATTATATTTGTTATTGCATTTTTTATAACATTCTTTTCGGTAATGGTAAATCCAGGAACTATTTTATCCACAATAGCATCCTATGTTCCGTTTACATCCTGCATGGCAATGTTTGCCCGTGTAGCAATGGGTAGTGTAGAATTATGGCAGATTATTTTATCGGCAGTTATACTAGCAGTATCTACGGCAGGTGTAGGATTGTTAGGAGCTAAATTATATCGTAATGGAACTTTGTCTTATGGTAACAATTTTAAGATATCTCAAATATTTAAAAATCTAAAACACAAAGATTAGGAATATTATATAGAAGCACAATATTATTATAAAACTGTGATGAATTTCACAGTTTTTCTTTTCAAGATTTTTTTATATAAGATACAAGTGTAATAAATAAGACAACGATAGCGCCACAGAACAATATCGTGCATAAACATTTATTTAAAGGTAAATACTTACCTAAAAGAAATACAATGATGCCAATTACAAGAGATACATCCTGATAGGTGATTATGAATTCAGTGGTTATTTTGCTTGTTTGATTCTGTTTATATTCTGTAAAGAACATTATTGCGACAATCATCATTGCACCTAATAATATCGAAAGAAGTAATATTTGAGAGAAATTGCCAAAAGATTTGTGTAACATGATCAGTTGTAAAACAGCTGACAACAGGAATGCTAGTGCACATGTTATTTTTGTTTTTTTGTACGTCATAAGATTTCCTTTCTTTTTAAGCTTCTAGTCTTAATAGTAACAGAATTGATTTTAGAATCAAGAAATATTTATAAAAAAAGTTAAATTCATGAAATAATAGATTAGAAAATGTTATAATAGTGCTATATAAAAACATAGGAGGAGCGTAAAATGGCGTATAATTTTTATATTAAGAGAATTGATTCAAGAAAGGGAAAAGCAATCACTTTAGAGGAAATAGAACATATTTTAACAAAAATGTCTCATGAGTACACTATTGATCAAACAGGAATTATCACGACTAAAACACCTGATGGATTTGAGATGAGTATCAATATAGGACCATATCTAATTTATGAAGGAGTGAATTCAAATCGAAAGATTTGTATTTATTTTAATCAAAAAGAACCTTGGTTCAATGTAGAAAGCGAAATGGATTTATTGCCAATCATTGATCTAGCCGAAAAACTAAATGCTGTTGTGGAAGGTGATGAAGGTGAAGTATATACGAAAGAAATGATTTTGAAAGGTAGGTAATCCCTATAAAAAAATTAAAATAATTATCGTCTGTCTACTTACCATTATGATCTCAGCATGTAGTTCCAATCCTAAAGAATATGCATTTGATTTAGCATTTGAGGAATTAAAATTCCCAAGTGGTATTTATTATAAAGACCATATTTATTGGGAAATGGTACGAAAGGAGGATAAGGAAGAAGGAGAAAAAATTAGTACTTTAAAATCAGTGGCAAAAGAAAACTTCTTTCCTAGTAGCAAGCTTATGGGTACCTATGATTTAGAAAATTGTATTGATCAAGAGATTTATCAAAAAGATGATACTTTGTATTTGAAAACAATAGAGGGTGTTCGTGTTTATCAATATATCACAAAAACGATATTAAATGATGAAGTAAAAGAATTTAAAGTAGAAGAAGGTGTTGACGGTGGTATGGCTGCACCACATTTTGTATATCAGGATATGCGGTACTTTACATATTATGGGCAACCAGTAGATAATTTTGATTCTTTCAAAGAAGTTGGATAAACTAAGAAAAAATATGCTGTCGCAAATAAAAACTTAAAACCAGTGAAATTGGTAGACGTGCCTTATATCAATTAACTTCTATAAATTCTTATAGAACAAGTCATATATGCTATTTATCAGAAAAATGATTTGTTTAGATTATCAAGTAAATAAGGAGATTTTGAAATGCAAGATTATAAAAGTTCAGGTAAATGCTTGTTAGATGAGGATATGAATGAAATCAATTTTAAAGAAAAATTAGAAGAAATACTAAATGAAATAAAAGCTGGAAAAAGGAAAACCATATCATTAGCTGAAGCAAGAAAAATCTATGGAAACAGAAAATGGCACTAGTATGCATGGTGTATTCTTTTAGATAAATGCAAATAGAAAAATTAAAATCCCGCTATACTAAGTGATTGCATAACGGGATTTTTTTCTATATAAAGTTTAATCGCTTATCTTCCACAAATCGTTTTCTACTTGGGTTTCCTTCACAACGATAGATTTTCTTATTTTTAATATCATAAATACAAGACCAAACAGTATCAGCATTTGTTCTTCGATCATACTGGCACATGAAACCATATTTCCCGGACAATATATCTTTGATCAGCTCAAAAGAGTAAGTATCTGTTTTCGATAAAGCATGTTGTGCTGTTTCATATCGTTCATGACTTCGCCAATCATCTATATTTTTTGGTTGATATTTTTGCATTTCATCTGATGTAAAACAATTGGCGGTTGCGACAAATGGATTTCTTTGTTTTTTAGGATATATTTCTATTACTTTTTCAGGATTGCATTCTATGATTACCATTTCACCAGTGGCATCCATCATAGTAATCGTCTGTGCAGAACCTATGGGAACTTTTTTGATAAATGTGATTGCTTCTTTTACACTCTTACAATGTTCTAAGATATAACGAACAAGCATACCTGCATGAAGTCCTGGTTTTCTTACACTTGGTGTCGGGCATATAAAAGTTAGACCTACAGCTAATCCATAAGCATTCATGCCATCTTCCATTTGGGTAAATGCAGTCGTATTCCCAATGAAAGGAATAAATCCATCGTAACAATAATAACAACTATCATATTGCTTTTCTAAGCCTACCAGAAAATCACTGTTCCTGCCAAATAACATATGTTCATCATCCTTAAACGCCATACAGGTACAATGATTATCCATTGTGAAACAATACATACCTAACAAGAAAGTATAAAAAATATCTTTTGAAATATGCGCACCATCACAGATTCCATTGATTTCTTCTAATATTTCTGGATAGTATTTTTGATAAATTGGTATACAATCATTCACAAAAGCCTTTCTCTTTTCATCATAGGCAAAGCTTATATTCTTTTCTAAATCTATTTTATTTTTATACAACAAAGCTCCCCATCGATGCCCTGCATCATAATGGTTCTTCATAAATCTTGAATGATACATCTCTTATTTCCTCCTGTTTTATGAAGTGAGCTCAACTTCAATTAAAGAATAACAGAATAAAAATTTATATACAAGGCTTTCTACTAATGTAACAAAACTGAGGAAATATAATATAAAATGAAAGGAATTATAGGTCTAATCTCTTCTCATTTATATAATTTGTATACCAATTTGAAACTTCATCAAACGTGTTCCTTTGTATAATAAAATGAGGCTTTTGTTTCATCAGAATATAAATATAGTCATATTTCAATAATGATTTGATTTCATTTGCGCATGCTTGTAAGAGGATAATATCATCCTGTAGATGATCATCATCCAATGATATACAAGGCGTAAAGTCTTTCTTGTAGGAAAGCCACAAAGGATTATCCTTTTTGATTGTGAAAAACTCTTTCTCATCTTTGATATCATCCCCATCGATGGTTTTAGAATAACCAATCATAATTTTAAATGTTTCAACTTCATCGTAAACACTGCACTTTACCAATTGTATCTTTTCATCTTTCCAAGCATAAAGTGTTTGTTTAAGCTGATCAGATAATTCTATAGATAAGTCAACCTCATATTGCCCACGACAAGTTTTCATTGCGGTTAGAAATTGATCTGCTTCCCCATGGGGATTCGCTTTCCTTGTCGCATCAACTGTATAATATGAATATGATAAATCATGAATAATGATAGGAATTTCTTTATGAAATTTTTGTTTAATAAATCCTTCATTTTGAAGTTGAAGGGCAACGGAAGTGATAACTTTTGTAAGCATCATACATCCAATTGGACACTCATCATATCGACCTTCTTTACCGGGTTTTTTTATATTGTTCTCAAGATACCATTGTAAAAGTATATGGAAATTATCATTTGCGGTATCTGGACCGTTTCCAACATCGATGATTTCTTCGTTATTCATTGGCCAAAAAGCAAAGTTCCATCGTTTTTCAGAGTAAGGTGAAGAATCTTTTAGATAGGATTCTGTATTATAGCCAATACTAAATTCAGTAAGATTTTTCAGTCTTTTGTATCTATATTCCTCATTGGAATATATGAAAAATGAAATTGCATAGATGTCTTGTTCTGTCCATGAAGAAATAACACGTTTTGCTTCTTCATATAATAATTTTTGTATATCTATCATGATATGGCCTCCCTTAGATACCTCTATTATATCGAATGAAAAGGAAATAGGAAAATTATTTCCCGGAAAATAATCAGATGAAAAAAGAGTTGTTTGTACCTTGAAAGGATGTTATCATGATTATAGCTTTATATTGATAATATAACTCAATATCATAAGAAACAGGAGGATAAGGAAAATGAAAAATTATAAGACAGGATGGTACTTATTATGTCTATCTATAGGTGGTATTTTAGGAATTGCAACGTGGAATTTGATTGGTTAAATCTATAATACATAAGAAAACCAGGATCCTATATAGGAATTCCTGGTTTTGTTTATCTAATTAAAACTGCCATCCATTAAATTTAAAGGCTGTATCTGATACATTTTCTGGATCATATTCCTCCAGAATTTTAGCGTAACGTTCTTTATAATCGTTATCAATTTTTGCCTGTGGGATAACCTTGCTGGCTTCATTTAAGAAGTGGAAGGAATCTCTTCCCATTGCCTGTCCACGCTGTGTATGTTTATCAAGTGCATAATCAGGAATTTCAGGCAATTTGCCCATAGCGAAGCTTTTGATACAAATATTTTTCAATAGGTCACTAGAACGATCTTTCTCAGATGAACACATATAACGAATTGCATGAATGAAATAAATTGTACGATCATTGTCCGCATAATCAAAATTCAATCTCATTTGTGATAACGCATTGACTACAACAGCAGCCATTGGATTACCCATTCCAATATCTTCTACAGAAATGGTAAGTAAACGTCGCCACAATTTTTCTTCCAGTTGAGGAGATGAGATATATAACTCATAAGCGAACATACAAGCTTGTTCCTCTAAGCCTCTACGAATAGATTTTTGTAACGCAGAAATTACTTCATCACAAGCATAACCATTACGTGTTGTGATTTTTGACCATGGGTCATACATTTGTTTTGCCATTATTCAAAGCCCTCCAATTCTTCTTCTACTTCTTCTGCTTCTTTTGTTAATTCCATCTTTTCATATACTTTAAAGAATGGATAGTAAATTGCCACACTTAATGCAATTAATACAAACATGAAGATTACATTTTTAAAATCTGAACCAGACATCCAAGCCTGTACAAAGAATGGAATAAAGCTTGGATCTGCGACATAACCTCTTGCGATGACACCTAATTCTTGTGCGTAATAGCCCAAAACAACACAAATACTAGGAATCAAAATATATGGAATACCTAAGATTGGATTAAATACCATAGGTACACCGAATGTAATTGGCTCATTGATGGAACAAACACCTGGCACAACAGAGATACGTGCAAGTGATCTAAATTTAGCACTCTTGCTTTTCCACATCAGGATAATTAATCCAAGGGTACCACCAGCACCACCTAACATTGCATAACGGAATAACTGTAGATTCATAGAAGTAACAGCACTAGCACCTGCAGCAATTGCTTCTGCATTAGCAGCAGTACCATTTAATCCAATCATAAATACAATAGGGAATACAACCGTTGTTCCATTAATACCTAAGAACCATAAGATATTTGAGAACATGATAATCAATGCATATACCCATACATTGTTACCGACATTGATGGCTGGTGTTAAAATACTCATAATCATTTCTGGCAGCGTTTTGCCCGTAGCGCTGATCAACATCAGATTAATACCATAGATAATGATGATATTCACCAGTAATGGAAGTAAGGAATTTACGAAGTTTCCAACCATGCTTGGTACACTGTCAGGGAACTTGATTTTTATTCCTTTGGTTTCTATAAAACGTGTAATTTCGACTGTCACAAAACTTAAAATCAATGCGACAAATAAACCGTTACTATCTAAGTAATTGGTTGTGATACCATTCACACCTTCTACAGTGGTTGGCACAACTTCTGAACATACTAGTAGGAAGATAGACATGTTCATGATACCGCAGATTGCGGCATTCATCTTGTAGCTTTTTGCTAGAGAATATGCAACAGCAAATGCAGTCATTAGACCTAATAGACCAAATGTCATGTTATAAGGTGCTAATATCTGAGAGTTGTAAGTCGTTGCCCATTCTTTCCAGTTAATCAAAAAACGAATTAATATGTTGGTTGTGTTTAAATCCACAGTATCCATATTGATTGGTGGATTTGCGATAATCATGAAGATAGATCCAATAACAAGTAATGGAAGTGTCATCATCATACCGTTTGCTAAAGCCTGTAAGTGTCGTTGATTACCAAGCTTTGCGCCAATTGGAGATAAATATTTCTCCAAGAAACCAGTGATTGCTTTCATAAGAAAACCCCTTTCTCTCACAATATAAATTTTAACAAAATTTTTTAATGTTGCCTATGCTAAAACGTTTATTTTAGGGATTTTGGAAATATTTACTGTTTTTATGGACAAATTGGCGAAAATTTCAAATTTATATATAGTAAACAAAAAGGTAGATGCCTTTTATGCAGGATTCTACCTTCTCCTTACCTTATTTTCTCAACCAATCTACCATATCAATAATTTGTACACCTTCATATTGATATGGTTCATGTCGAGTTCTTGCTATCAGTACTTTTGGATAAGCATCACGGATATCTAAAAGAGCAGATACCTCACGTGTAAAGGTTTTTTCATCAGAAATATTATCACTTACCTGAATGTAAATCTGTTCATCTTTTTTCTTTACAACAAAATCAATTTCTTTTTTGTACAATTTTCCAACATAAATTTCATAACCTCTGCGCTTTAATTCCAGATATACAATATTTTCATAGACTCTGCCATAATCCATATTCTTTGTTCCATTCACTGCATATCGGAAGGAAGAATCACACAAATAATATTTACTATTTGTAGATAAATATTTTTTTCCTTTTAAATCATATCTTTTTGCTTCATAAAATAAAAATGCATTTTCTAAATATGAAATATATTTAGTAACGGTTTTTCTAGTTATTTCACTAGCACCTTTATTAAGCGTTTTTGATATGTTATTTGGAGATAATAAATTGCCAATATTATCAATCATAAATTCTGCAATACTTGTGAATTCTTGCTTGTTACGAATTTTGTATTTTTCAACGAGATCACGAATTAGAATTGTTGAATAAACATCTCTCACATATTCATATTTTTTATCATTTGATTTATAAGGATAAGCCCCAGGCATTCCTCCATATCGTACATATGAATCAAAAGCTTCATCAAAATGATCGCTTACTTCATGATATTCAAGATATTCTTTAAAAGAGAAAGGATAAACTTTAATTTCCATTGTTCTACCAGTGAACAGCGTAGCTAAATCAGAACTTAACAAAAATGCATTTGAGCCAGTTATAAAAATATCAAAAATTTGTTTTGCGTAAATACTATTGATGGCTAGTTCAAATTTTTTACACATCTGCACTTCATCAATTAATAATACATTTCTAGTGCCCTTTATATGCTTACTTAAAATATATTCATGTAAAGCATGATATTCTAAAAGATGGTCATATTCTAATTCTTGTAAATTAATCATTACGATATTTGTATCTTTTTCTGTTTCTTGAAGATATTCTACATACGCTTGAAGAAGTGTAGATTTTCCAGATCTTCTGATTCCTGTGATTACTTTAATATCTGGAGTATCTGTTAATTCTATTAATTCATCTAAATATTTTTTTCTATTAATATAGCGCATGTTATATCCTCCTATTACCACTTTTTAATTTTTTTTCAAAAAGTGGTATTAACTTGTCTTTATGATAACATATATCCATATCAAAATCAGTATCTATTCCCATTTTTTAAATATTTTTCAGAAAGTGGGAATAGCAAATAAACATCTTTTTTCATTATCTTTTCGTTACTGCTACTTTATTAGAAAATTATATGTTTCTAAAATTTTTATAACATCCTCCATGTTTATCGTGATATGATGATTTTTGTTAAACATCCGTATTTACCATTTATGGTTTTATAATATCCTTTTTCAGATGATGCTTATAATACAATACATAATCATACAATTCATGATAAGGGCGTTCTTTGATACATAACATATGTATATGATGGATACAAACACCTTCCATATAAAAGTCTTTTTCTATATCATATATTGAAAGAAAGTCCTCTTTAATATCTTTGTGAAAGAATGGAATAATGGCAATATCATCCTGAAATAATTTAATAATATGTATTTGATCGCAAAACTGTGTCAGATTCATATCAAAACAACTGTGCTTTTTCATCTCATCATATAGGCATTGTGTCAGCTGATCATAGGTGATGGAAGATATCTTTTTTATTTCATATTTTTTGGAGAACAAGCTTTTACGGTTTTTATTCTGAAAGTCGCTAATAGAAGATTTAATCTTTTCAATATCTTTAGAATGCAGCATGCCAGATATCTGGATATAGGGTTTTTCTGTTTTTAAATAATTAAACGATATATAAAAATCCTCATCATTTGACATCTTTTCCATATCTAATTCAGTCAATATTTGATCAATCTCAATATTGGGCAATGCTTTTTCAATCGTATATTTACCATAATAGGCTTGTTCGATACTACAATTCACAACCAAACCAACATGTAGTTTATTCGCAATGTTCAACTCTTTGAAATAAGGAATCAGTAACATAGCAAGTCTTGTATATTCTGTTTCAAATAAATGTAAATCATGAAGTTCTTTATGGTCAAAGAAAATCTTTACAACACTTAAAAAGACAGGAAGATAATCAAATTTTACCTGGTTACTATTATAATTTAAAACACGCATATCATACTCTTTTCGACGTAAAGCGGTTTCTAACAGGATACAAAATGGTTTATACAAGGTTTTATCAATTGGCTGATGATAGGTGTTTTGTAACTCTTTTAGAAAAATATCAGCAATATGTTTTGTTTGATTTGTAATGGTATAGTTTTGGATAAATGCATTATTCCATTGTTTTGCGCCACTTTCCATAACCTTATCCAAAAATGCAAGCTCATCTTGATGGAATGGGATATGAAAAGTATCCTCCATAAGCTTTTTGATATCGTTATCTATCATTATGGTTTTATCAGTTTGCTGAATAGAATGATGTAGACGGATACGTTTAATCATGATACCTAAATATATACAAAAATGATGAATGGCATTGTTGGTAAATTGTTGACCAAGTTTTTGTTCATATAAATGAAGGATAATCAAAAATATTTCTTCATGATCTTCTAAAAAATAAGGCTCTATTGTTTGTACCATCGCAGTTGGGGCTACTTGATAAAAATAATATAAAACGAATAAACGAATATTTTCTTCTTTTCCTGTAATCATTAAATGTGATTTCTTTTCCAATGTCAGATGAAATGTCTGTAGCATACTTTCCCATCGCAGGATGTCAGTTTTTAATTGTGCACGATTACTATATAATTCCTCCGCAAGAGAATCCATAGTAAAAGGCTGGGAAGAAAAAAGTAAGGCAATCATTCCACGATAAAATCGTTCCAGTTCAGGTCGTATTTCTAAAATTTTTGTATCGAGAAAAAAATGAAGATAAGCTTCTTCACTCTTGTATAAAGATAAATGAACGCCACTGCCTTGTTTTGTCTGGATACTTGTTTCAAAATTATTATCTTTTAAGAATGTATTGATATCCTTAATATCATTGCGCAGTGTTTTTTCAGAACAATTTAACAGAACTGCAAGGGAGTCAATTGTTTGAAAGCTTCCTTCCTTCAACATGATCTGCAACAAGGTATTTTGACGTAGATTCATATGATATCACCCCAAAAAATATGTACGTCTATCTAGTAGGATTTTACCATAATTCCGGTAATTATACTACTTAACAAAAGAACAAAAAACACTAAAATATATCAGTGGATGAGGAAATCATCAATAAAAGTCATATCGATTATAGGAGGTAGTTATGAATACAGAGGTTTCAAAGAAAAGTAAATTTATATATTTACCATTACTTGTATTAATGTTTACACAAATTGGTACATCAGGGGATAATGCTGTTTTGAGTGTTGCGACTAATGCATTAATGTCCGCTTTACATGCGAATATGAATGATATACAGTTGGCGAATATGGTATATTCCTTATGTGCAGGCGCATTTATGATTGCAGGTGGTATGTTGGGTATCATCATTGGATGGAAAAAGAATTTCCGTATCGGTGTGGTACTAGCAATTCTTGGCGAATTTATGCTGGCCTTGTCTTCAAATGTATTTATGTTTATTTGGGGAGGAAGATTTTTAGTTGGATTAGGCGCAAGTTTTATGATTCCATCTGTCTTAGGTTTAATTCCCGGAATTTATGAAGGAAATGATCGTGTATTTGCATTTGGCGCAATTGGTGCAGCAACTGGTATCGCCGCATGTGTTGGTCCTATTGTGGCAGGTGTTTTGTTAGATAAATTTGGATTTCGTATCGCATTTGGCGCATTGGCTGTTTATTTCATTTTAATTCTGGCAGGATCTTTCTACATTCCAGATGTAAAAAAATCAGAAAAGAAATTAAAACTGGATCTTATTGGTATCGTAGGTACTGCTATTGGATTGTTTATCTTCTTAATTGGTATTTCCAAAGTATCTGTATGGGGACTTATCACACCAATTCATGCACCATTTACCATCTTTGGTATCTCACCAGCAATTCCATGTATCATATTCGGATTGGTTATTCTTGGCATTATGGTTGTGATAGAAAAAAGAGTGGAGGAAGCCAATGGCTGCGCATTATTACCACAATCATTTATCAAATCTGCACAAGTACGTGCAGGACTTGTCGCAAGTGCTATGGTGTTCTTATATCTTGGCGCAACAGTTATGCTGATTAATCCATATTTACAACTTGTTGGTGGATTTAATGCGGTAATGACTGGTGTTGCGATGATTAGTGTTGGTTTACCAATGTTTCTGTTCTCTATGGGAATTCCAAAGTTTTTCCCTAATGCACATCCAAACAAAATCTTACAGATTGGATATATCTTATTAGCTGTATCTGTTATACCAATGGCATTCTCTTTACAGGAAACTGGAGTATCTTATCTAATGTATGTAGGACTTGCAATTGCAGGTGCTGGTCAGGGTATGGTAAGTGCGCAGGCAAGCAATGTTGTTGCTGTCGCAGTTAATGAAAGAGATGCACAGCAATCAGGTGGCATTCAGGCTACCGCAAGAAATGTAGGGCAGGCAATAGGTGTTGCTTTACTTGGTATGGTAATGATATTTACCATTACATCTGATATTAGTGGACAGGTAAGTCATGATGATAAAATCAGCAATCAAGTCGCAGTTGCGGAAGAAAGTAAGACCTATTCATTCTTGAGTGATCAAAACTTTGAAAAAACGATTTCTGATATTCAAATGAGTGAAGTAGAAAAACAGGAAAGTATGCATATCAATGCAGAAGCCAGAATCCATTCTACAAGTAAAGCATTATATGTATTAGGCTTTATCGCAGTGTTATGTTTATTCACAACACCTGGTATAAAAAAAGTTAAATAAAGTGTAAAACACTTAGGAGGCAAGAATATGGAAAAACAAGTATTATTCTACAATGGTGACATTTTAACAATGGCAGATGAAGTGTGTGATGCAGTATTGATTGAAAATGGAATCATCAAAGCATTAGGCAGTTTGGATGCATTGAAAAAGGAAGCAAATGCTGCATGTGAATATTATGATTTAAAAGGGCAGTGTTTAATGCCATCCTTTATTGATGCACATTCCCACTTGTTACAATTCGCGAATACATTAAAATTTGTGCCATTAAGCGGTGTAAAAAGTATAAAAGAAATTCAAGAACGCTTTGCATTATATATCAAAGAAAACAATAAAAACGATCATGAATGGTTAATGGGATTTGGATATGATCACAATGCTTTAGCTGAGCATCGTCATCCAACACGTCAGGAGCTTGATGAAATTTCATCCACAAATCCAATCATTATTGCACATGCATCTTTCCATCTTGGTGTATTAAACAGTGCTGCATTAAAAGAATACAATTTAACTGATGATGTAAAAGATCCAGAAGGTGGCAGCTATGGGCGTGATGAAGAAGGTCATTTGAATGGATATATGGAAGAAATCGCATTTATGCGAGGGCCTGCAGAACGTGTTATGGGACTAGATCATATTGATGATTACGCATACAAAGCACAACAGATTTACGCAAGCTATGGTATCACAACCGCACAAGAAGGCTTTGCACATGGAGATGAAGTTGCTATTTATGAAAACCTTGGAAAACAGGATAAAATGTTATTGGATGTTGTGGCTTATGTAGATATCGTAAATGATAAAGAAGTCGTACGTTCAAGAACAGATTTGACAGACTATAAAAATCATTTTAGAATTGGCGGATATAAATTATTCTTAGATGGTTCTCCTCAAGGAAAAACCGCATGGATGAGCAAGCCTTATGAAAACAGTGGCGATTATTGTGGATATCCTACATATGAAGATAAAGATGTAGATACGTATATCCAAACCGCATTAGATGATCATAAACAGTTATTGGTTCATTGTAATGGAGATGCAGCTTCTCAACAGATGTTAGATGCCTTCCATCACAGCAGACAAAAACAAACAGATACACGACCAGTTATGGTACACTGTCAGACCCTTCGCCCTGATCAATTACCTCAGTTAACACAAATTGGTGTATTACCATCCTTCTTTGTAGCTCATGTTTATTATTGGGGCGATACACATCTAGTAAACTTCGGACAAGAACGTGCAGAAAATATTTCCTGTACAAAGAGTGCCTTAGATGAAGGCTTATCCATGACGTTCCATCAAGATACACCGGTTATTATGCCAAATATGCTAGAAAGTGTATGGGTAGCAGTAAATCGTATCACAAAGAATGGTGTCACACTTGGCGCACATCAGTGCATATCTGTGAAGGAAGCTTTAAAAGCAGTAACCATCAATGCTGCATATCAGTATTTTGAGGAAGATAGAAAGGGTAGTATTGAAGTTGGTAAATTGGCAGATCTTGTGATTCTGGATAAGAATCCTTTGAAAGTAGATAAGATGGATATTAAAGATATTCAAGTATTGAAAACATTTAAAGAAGGTACAGTTATATTTGAAAAATAAGCAAACACGAAACAAGGAAGCAAAAGTTCCTTGTTTTTTAATTAGGATGAACTTGGTATAAAACAACAAGATAGTGGTGTGATTACAAAAAAGTGAACAAAATGATAGGTGATATTCATTAAAAACCAAATTCCATCTTAAGAGATATCCTGTGATTATTATAGGGTATTTTTTATAAGATACTCATTATATCCCACTTATGATATAAAGACCCACTATCATTGACTAACATGGATTAAACGTTAAAGTGTAATTATAAAAGATATGTCATTTGGATGAGGAAGAAGATGATGATAATGGTTATTTGTAAAGCTTTAGTTTAGTACTGTGAAACATTTATATAAGTAATTGGTATTAAGGTTTCATCAGTAATAAACAAACGCAAATTTATATAATCATTAGGACTTACAATTTTAGTAGTGATTTCATTTTTTTCAGTATGATATAACAGGTGAATTTAAAATTAAGAAAGGAAGTTAAGCTATTATGAATACTAGTCAAAAAAGATTTATGATAATGATTACTATGATATTATTCATGACAAGTGCTTGTTCAAAATCAGTATCATGGAAAGATAACTATATCCAAACACACACAAAATCACCAAGTAAAACTGTAGAAAATTCAGATAAAATTTATGAAAAGAATGAATCAGGATATTATGATTTTACAAATTTAAGCATAGACGAAGATAAATTAAATGATATTTCTATAGATGATTTAAATAATCATACAGTTTTTGATACTTTGACGAAATGGCCAGATAGCTTACCTGAAGGTTTTCATCCAACAAAACTTTTAGATGATGGAAAAGTGGCAAAGCTCGGTTTAACAAAGTTGCACGATAATGATATTGATGGTAGTGGAGTGGGTATCGCAGTCATTGGTGATACGTTGTTAACGGATCATGAAGAAATTAAGGATAACTTATCGTTTTATGTTTCTATGAGCAAATATCCTGATGAGGCTTCTTTAACAGGTGTCATGATGGCTTCCATTACAGCAGGGAAAAATGTTGGTGTAGCACCTAAATCAAAATTGTATTATATAAATGATAGTATTTATAACTTTGAAACGAAAGAAAATGACTGCCATAATGTTGCACAGGATATCATTAAGCTAATTGAAATGAACAAAGATTTAAAAAATAAAATCAGAGTAATCTCATTATCTGAAGGGTATTTTGAAAAGGATTATCCTGCGAAAGAAAAGACTAAAAATGCAGATGAATTAACAGATGCAATCAAGAAAGCAAAAGAAGAAGGTATTGAAGTATTGTGCCAAAATCTTATGAATCCGGTCATGGAATTTACTGGTTTATATAAAACGCCTTATTCAGATGTAAATGATATCCATAGTTATTATCTAAATGAATATGATGATTCAAAGATTTACGTTCCTACGAATGATATAACAGTGGCCTCATTGTATGGGAATAAGGATTATATGTATTATATCCAAGGTGGGCAAGATACAGTTGTTCCTTATGTATCAGGGTTATATGCATTAGCATGTCAGGTAAATCCTTCCATCGCTTTCAATGATTTTTTAGATTCCGCAAAGAAAACAGCATATAAATTAAATGTAAAAGACGATAACAATAAGTCATGTGAAATTATGATCATTCAGCCTGAAAAGCTAATGAATGATATCAAAGCAAAATAACTAAGCAAATTAGTAAGTCAATTCTATAACTATGTATAACGTTTACTTAACAAAACAAATATACTTATGATGATTTCTTAACAAACATTATGAAAAGGCAACTATGTGTTCGATAGTTGCCTTTGTGTTAATCTGAACTTTTTAATGAACAATATTCTAAGTACCGTAAAAATAATAATTCTATGGCATTGAAATACTGAGCACTACAGGTAAAACGTCGATCGTAGTAACCTGTATCAAAATAACTGGTTCTGATACCGATAAATTCATCACAATATTTCGATAACAAGTTGCCATTATTCATTGCTATACCAATAGATTTCGTATGCATTTTACGAATAACTTTCGCAAGGGTTACCGCTGTTTCATTATCTCCGGACAAGGAAATAATAAAGAAAAGATCATCTCGAGTGCTACGATTCAAAATGGTATCCAACTCATTATCGCCTTCAATTAAATGCATAATTTTCTTACAATACGCAAATTCTCTTTTTAATTCCTGCGCCACATGGTGTTGAAATTCACCAGTTGTATATATAAAGATACGATTGGCTTCATCAATATATTGTAGGATTTGATCAAAATCTGCGGTTTCCATATAATCAATTGTTTCTTTCATTTCATTCGCACATGTAGGCAAGACTTTATGATCAAACGTTGAAACTTTGTTTAGACTCCATTTTAGATATACCTTTAATTCGCTATATCCATCTAGTCCCAGCTTTTTCGCAAAACGAATAATACTGGTATGTGATACGTTACAAGCATGCGCCAGTTCCTGAATGGACATCTTATGACATTCCCTTTTATGATGATAGATATATTGCCAAATATATAAATCATTCTCATTTAGCTGTTCATAATGTTCCTCAATCAATTCTTCCAGTGTCATGATGATTCATCCTTTCCATATAATCCATATATTTCACAATAATGAAATCCACTAGAATAAAATAGCTTACTAAACCTTCGTATCGAGGACCCATCGGATTGATTAAATTTGGTATCTCCACATATAACGATTCACTAGCCAAATGTGCAAGACTATTATCTTTGTTAGCTGTGATAGAAATGATGGGAACACTCTTAGTTTTCAATTTCTTTGCAAACTCCAGCATAGATGCATTTTCACCAGAATAAGATATCATAATTATCACATCGTTATGGTCAATGACTTCTGAATAGATATAAGATTCATTCGCACTTGTGATATTGAAAAATAATTTATCTACATATAAAAAAGTACGTTTAATTTCCATTGCGACATTGTTTTGAATACTTCCTGTACCATATACATAAGCATTTTTTGCGTTGGCAATTAATTCAAGAACATTGGTAAAATCTTTCTCTTTTATTTCATCCATGTAATCTTTATATATGTTATAGACATATTCTAAACCAATATGATTTTCATTTGTATTCGCATTATCAATGCGTAAATGCACCTTTAATTCTGAATAACCATTTAATCCAATACGTTTCGCAAAACGTAGTATTGTAGAACGAGAAACATGACAGCGAAGTGCTAAATCATCAATGGATAAATGTTCACATAGTTCTCTGTTTTCTTTTATAAATTTCCAAATCTCATGATCATTTTCATTTAAATGCGTATAATTTGCATTGATCATATCTTCTAAACGCATAGCATTCATCCCTTTCTCATGTATAATTATATCATATAAAATAGTGATGGATAAATAGAATTATTTATTTATATAAATTATGAAAAAAGAGATTTCTAAAGTAAAAATATTATTAGAAATCTCTATAAGCATAAATGCGTATTTATCTATTTTTTTGTAAGCTATTCTTTTACACCTATATATATGACTAAAACAAGTTCAATGAAGATGAGTATCATTAACCCTATTTGGATACCACCAGCTAATATATAGTTTAAATTTTTAAAAAGCCTAAAATATGGCAATATCGCAGATATAATGCACGTTATCAAAGTACTGTAAAGTACTATTTTTTTAAATTTCATGGCTTACATCACTCCTAGGTATATTGTTTCATTTAAGATAATTATATTAAAGAAGATTATAATGTGTATCTCCTTTATATATATAATATACCACAGTCATAATGATATCTTTGTTTCTTTGAACGAAATCATATTATTTTTGAACGAATAATTGTATATTATTATAAATGGATATTAAAGCCTAAAAATAGACGCTTTTTTAATTTTATATACAAAACATAATCTTAGTGTTATCCTTTTCATATAAGGAGTGATTTTATCATGAGAAATATCGCGATCATAGATAGTAATAAAGATTTTCGTGAGCTTATAAGAAAAATGATTGATTCATTTCCTAGCTTGAGCAATGTAGATTATCGTATATACGCTTATAATTGCGCAGATGAATTTCTTAAATACCTGAATCAGATTCCTATGGATATTATATTATTAGATATTGAAATGCCAGTTACAAATGGGTTAGAAACAGCGGAAATTTTACGTGATATAAAAAATCAGGCAATTATCATTTTTATTACATCTGATATCGATGACATGAAAGATGCTTTTGGTTTGAATGTGTATGGATTTATTGATAAACACGAATTTATGACATCTTTTCCTAGTGTGTTTTTAAACTGTAATGAATATTTAGAACGAAATATATATTTACTATTTAAGACGAATACAGGTAATTTAAAGGTTAGAAAAAATGATATTATATACGCATCTTTTGAAAAAAGAAAAGTTGCACTTTATACAAAAAAGGAAAAAATATATGTAAATCTTGTATCATTAACAAAGTTCTTCGATTTGGTTAAAAGTTGTGGGAATTTTATATATATTAATCGAAGTACCGTTATTAATCTTCATTATTTAACGAGTATATCAAATTATGAAGCAAACCTTTCTGGAATATTATATCCTATATTAATTAGTAAAGAAAAATATAAAGAAGTTACTATTCGATTTATGAATACTTTGCCTTATAATAATTATTAACGAAGTCTATTTTCATACGATGAAAATAGAAAACTCATTAAGGCTGTTCAAATTGTTTTTCTACCAGAGAATCGATCAAATTTAGTTTTAGAAATATCGGATGCAACAGCTTCATAAAAATACCTAAGGTAGGACCGAATATCAACATACCCAATACTGTCCCAATCCCTAAAGATAAAGGGATTGGAAATACTATGGTTAACAGGATAACACCAGCTATACTTATGATATCCGCAAGCTGACGCACTTTGTGAAATTCAATTGGAAAGATACGTGATAGCACCATGCAAAAACCTTCTAATGCCATGGTCACTTTATTGATCAGCATTACCATAGATACCCCAAGTGCACATATCATATTCGCTAAAAGATATAAAAGAATCCCTTGCCATATAGATGTAACTTCAAAGGTAAATACTGTACTAGCCGCAAAATTAACAATAACGCCAAGTACCATGCAGAAGGGAACTTGAAGCAGGTGTTGAAAGGTGAAGTTTTTCCTTAACAGTATCAGCTGTCCAATCACACACATACAATTAAAGATGATACCAGCTGTACCTACTTCGATACCAATGATATCGGAAAAAGATTTTGCGAATGCATCCCATGCCCCCATGCCAACGTTTGCTTTGATTGTTAAGGCACATCCAAATCCGACAATCATAAAGCCAAACAAGATAACGATATATTTTTTCATTTTTTATCCTCTTTCTAATAAAAGAAAGGCTGTCAACTGACAACCTTTTCATGTGATAGTAATCAGGCATATCACATGGTGATTACGCGATTTTCATCATCTTACTTATATGTTAGTAATTCGCTTGTCCCCTTATGCATTTCTTTGTTGGTATGATAACTTACCAGTTGATGATTTTTAGGATCTACAACGATCAACATCGTTGTGTCTTTATAACCTTTTTCTTTTACCAGTGTTGCATCATAAGTAACAAGCAAATCTCCTTTGTGCACATAATCCCCTTTTTTCACATGAGCACAAAAGCCTTCCCCCATAAGTTCTACGGTATCAAGACCAATGTGAAGCAATAACTCCATACCATCTTCATTGATGATACCTAACGCATGTAGACTATGCTCCATGACCATGGATATTTCACCATCGCAAGGCGCATAGATTTCACCGGATGAAGGGATAATGGCAATCCCATCTCCCATCATCTTTGTGGCGAATACATCATCAGGTACATCTTCAATTGGAATACTTTGACCATCTGTGAAAGCGTACAGTGTTTTTACTTTCTTTTTAAAGAGTCCCATATTATTTTAATTCAGGCCAGAAGTCTTTGTTTGCTTCAATTAAATCATCTAGGATCAGTTTCGCAACTCTTGCGCTAGGTACGATCTTAGATAATGTAAGTGCCTGCCATAATTTCTGGTAGCTTCCTGTAATCCAAGCATCTACAACTAATTTTTCTACAGAAACCTGCTGTTCCATCAAGCCTTTCTGGAATTGAGGGATAGCACCCTGTACGATTCTTTCGTATCCGTTTTTACCAACGATACATGGAATTTCAACCATTGCGGTACGATCAAAGTTTTCAATAGCACCTTCATTAGGTACGATCAATAACATCTTTTCTTTTGTATTCTTAGCGATTGCACAAGCTAAATCTACGATATATTCAGCGTGAGCATCTGGCTCAAAACCACAACCAACAGCTGTACCTTTTGCGATAATTTCACGACAAGCATCGAAGATGTGTTTTTCACGGTGTTCCATTACTTCATTAGCACGTGTGTGGTTTGGATCTGTGTGTTCTACTACATAATCTGGATATAAGTAGTATTTTAAGTAAGTATTAGGGATAGTATCTGGATCAAGTGCATATACATCTTTTGCTTTTGCGAATGTTTCAATCCAGCTTGGTTCTACGTGCTGATTTGTTTTAGATAAAGCATCTGCGAAACCGTTTTCTGCCATGTGTTTTTTGATTGCTGGCATTAAATCGTTTCCATCTTTATCTTCGATTTTGTACCACCATCCAAAGTGGTTCAAGCCATAGTAACCAACTGACATTTCTTTACGAGATGATAATCCAACCATAGTAGCCATTTTTTCTTCAAGGTCGATTGGCATATCACAGATATTTAAAATCTTAGAATTAGGACGTAATCTACGTGTTGCTTCTGCTACGATTGCTGCTGGATTTGAGTAGTTTAACATCCAAGCATCTGGTGAATATTTTTCCATGTAGTCAAGGATTTCGATAACCCCACCAATAGAACGCATACCATAAGCGATTCCACCAGGACCACAAGTTTCCTGACCAACAACGCCATATTTCATTGGAATCTTTTCATCTTTTTCACGCATTGCATATAATCCAACACGGATGTGGCACATAACGAAGTCAACATCTGTAAATGCTGTTTCTGGATCTGTTGTATAGTTGAATTCTACTTCAGGAGCATTTTCGTGCATATAGATTTCACAAGCTTTTGCGACGATTTCCTGACGTTCTTTGTTGTTGTCATAGAAGCAGATCTTTCTGATTGGGAAACGCTCCATGTGATCTAATAATAGTAAACAGATTCCTGGTGTGAAGGTACTTCCTCCACCTGCGATAGTAATTGAATATTTCTTTTCCATTTCCTTTTTCCTCCTATTTTACATTAAACGAATGGTTGCGAATAAACATACAGAACTTAGAGCTACGATTAGAAAGCTGCCTCCTCCATACAGGAATGAGTTTTTCAATGTCAATTCATGCATGGATTTTTTTAATGGAACTTGATAATAGTTCACAGCTTTATAGAACAAGAAGGCAAGCATCAGAAAGTAGAACAGATTCATTGTTAAAGCCTGGGCAATTAACAGTGCTGCCATATTGATTACTGCGAAACTGAAGTTTTGTTCTTTCAGTTTCTTCTCCATCAAATGAAGTAGATATGCAATATATGGATTCAACATAGATATCAGAAATAAAATGGTAATGTTTGCTTCTTTGGCAATGACTTCCTGAAACCCTACGCCCAGCATCATTCCCCTTAAGGTTACATATACGTAACAGATGATTGGTGTGATTGCCAGAAAGACTTTCACAATGTTGAAGTAACGATCCATTTTCTTTTCTGCGGTTGTCTGTTTTACTGTTCTGATTTTCTTTGCCATCATAATCCCTGCTTTCTTTTATAGTAAATGCTCAAAGTCATCTCTTACTTGAGGTACAGACAGGCCGACAATAACCTGAATGTTTTTCTTTGTTGCTTTGATTCCATGTGTTCCAATGGATTTGAAGTACTTATCACTTTGTACTAGATTTTCATCTTTTACATTGACACGTAAGCGGGTAACACAGTTTGTGACATCCACGATGTTATCTTTTCCACCAAGGGCTTCCAGAATCTTTTCTGCTAATGTATCACCATGTGATGCTGTTTCTGAAGAGCCTTCGATAGAACCGCCATTTTGTTTTTCACGATATTCTTTTTTACTGTGGAATTTAATTTCTTCATCATCTTCACGTCCTGGTGTTTTGAAATCGAATTTTAAGATCAGGAAACGGAATACGACGAAGTAGATACCTGTAAAGATCAGACCTACAACAAGTAATGTTAAATAAGTTGACCAGTGACTTGCCATCAATGGAATGAAGTTTAAGGCAGACATTTCAATCAGACCACCAGCCAGTACACCAACAACGCCACAGATATAAGCAACGGTTGCCAATGTTGCGGCTAACAATGCATGTACAACGAATAGTGCTGGTGCGATAAACAAGAAGGTAAATTCAATTGGTTCTGTAACACCACAGAAGATTGCGGTTAATGTGATAGGAACCAACAGACCTGCGATTTGTTTTTTCTTGCTGTCTTTTGCGGTAACATAGAATGCTAAGGCAATACCTGGACATCCAAAGATTTTTGATAGACCAGTTAATGTTGGCCAAGCATATGGTGCTAATTCTTTTAGAGAACCAGAATTTGCGGCTAACTCAGGAAGCTGTGTTGCCCATGCAGAATATACACCACCAGCAATTACGGCTGAATCATAGTAGAATGGGAAGTACAATAAGTGATGTAATCCAAATGGAATCAAGATACGTTCCATGAAGATGAATACCCAAACACCAAGCGCACCTGCATCAGAGATGAATCCCTGGAATGCTCTCATTCCACTTTGTACCATTGGCCATAACCATGCAGATAATAATGCAACTGGTACTAATGCGAAGAATCCTACGATAACAACGAAGCTTGAACCACTGAATGTTCCCATCCATTCAGGAAGTTTTGTATCGAAGAATTTGTTGTGTAGCATGATAACGATACCTGAAATCATCAATGCACCAATCATACCCATGTCTAATGTTTTGATGTTGGCTACCATTGTCAAACCGCTGGTACCACCAACTTCTGCAGCGAAGTCTACACCAAAGTTTGCTCCCCATTGACTAAGAATGGTACTTAAGAAGTATTGGAATGTTAAGTAAAGCACCAATGCTTCCATACAGCAGCGTGCGTGCTGTTTCTTAGCCAGACCAATTGGTAAGCCAACAACGAAGATCAGTGGTAATTGGTTAAATACTGTCCAACCACCTTGCAGCAGGATGTTCCATACCTGATACCATAAACCATTTGGATCAGCGAGGCCTCCCATAATTGCTTCAGTCGTGAACAATGTCGATATACCTATAACGATACCGGCAAATGCAAACAGTAGAACAGGCGTGAACATTGCTCCACCGAAGCGTTGAATTTTTTGCATCATATCAATTTCCTCCTCCTTGATATCTCTTGCACCGTTATCTTAACTCGTCAAGAAAGCGATTACAACACTTTAGCTATCATTAGGGAGTAGGTAAGATTGGTTAGGATTTATAACGTAACCCGTGAATTTTCACGGCATGCGAAAAAGCCTTTAAACACGGCGTATTTGAGGGCTTTATGATATTTCATGTGAGAAAATGAAATTTAAATATGACACTTTGTGTTCAGATATTTAAAAAAACAGCTGGAATACAGCTGTGAATACCTAATATCTATATTTATTTGTATGAATTAAGGGTTACTTTACTTTTGATAGAACATTCATGATTGAAATTGATGTGATCTTATAGGTTTACGCGCGCGCACCATAACGCGCGCGAATAAAATTTTATGATTTATTTCACCGCGCGAAAAACCGCGCGCATGATTGGATTATAAGAGTTTTGTATTTTGTCATATTTCCTTCCATAAACCGATAATTGGCCATTTTCATTTAACTTTTTTGATTATCTATATGCGTGATTTTTTGATATATTTTATAAATAGAACTAAATCTTTCTTTTATTTATATTAAAATATCTTAATTTTATTTGAACTTTTATTATGTTTTCGCGCGCTTTTCGCGTTTTTTTCGCGCGCGTTATAAAATACGCGCGGCATATCTGGTAAATATTCTAAATATGCATATCTAAAAATAAAAAGATCAGAAAATTCTGATCAATATACAAAATACTATTATGTATTAGGTGTAATAAGAAACTGTTGTAACATAAAATCTAAATCTTTTTTTGACTGTTGTAATAAATCATAACCATAATCATGTAGACACCAGTCAAGTATCGTTCCTCGTCCAATGCGTAATAATACACTGGTGATTTCATCGGCATCCATATCATTTTTTATAATATTTTGTTCTTGCGCTTTTTTTACATAAGATAGCACTCCTTGATAATAGGGGCGTGTTTTCTGTGTAATATAATTATTAGATATAGATAGTTGAGAAATATATAATTCCTTCGCAAATCCTGATCCATTATCAAAAACATATTTGGTCAAGCTTAGAATAATATAACGAATCATTTTGATAGGATCAGTTTCTGTAACATGTTTTAATTCTTCTTCTAATTCTTCATCAAAGCTCATAAAACCCTGTGTAATTAAATCTTCTTTCGATTGATAATGATGATAAAACGCACCTGTTGATACATCACTTTTCTCACAAAGTTTTCTTATGGTTAAGGCAGGATATCCTTCATCACGTATTAACTGATAGGCTGTATATAATAATTTACGTTTTGTTGAAATTGCCTGTTCTGCTCGTTTTCCCATATGACTGCCTTCTTTCTATTCGATAAAAACATCTTTATTATAACGGATTTGTTTTACTTAAGAAAGTCTTTTCTTTTCGTGATACGTAAATGAAGGAAAAACTAAGATGTATAGGAAACTATGCTGAAAACGATTACAAAAGGTGTTGACAAATAGGGAAAGCAATGATATATTGAATTTAACATAACAATGTTCGGCGAACGATGTTATTCAATTAGGAGGTATAAAATGAATAAGAAGTATGCACCACTTTTTGAACCAGCTTATATTGGTAAGCTGAAAATCAAAAATAAAATGGCTATGGCACCGATGGGACCAATTGGTTACGCTGATCCACATTATGCGTATAATCAACGATTACAAGATTATTATGTTGAACGTGCGAAAGGTGGTATTGGGTTAATCATTACCGGAGTAACCACAGTAAATGTTGATGTAGAAGGTATTGAAGCACCTGGGATGCCTTGTGTAACCAAATGTCCTAAAGCATTTGTCCACAATGCAAGTCAAATGAATGAAAGAATTCATGCTTATGGTACAAAGATTTTCCTACAGATGACAGCAAACGCTGGTAGAAGTACAATGCCTGGTATGGTAAAAAACATGATTGCGCCATCTGCGCAAGGCAATCGATTTGATCCAAGTGTACAACATCGTGAAATGAAGAAAGAAGAAATTGCACAATATACAAAGGACTTTGTGAAAGGCGCTATGATTGCGAAACGTGCAGGTTTTGATGGGGTAGAAATCCATGCAGTACATGAAGGATATTTGCTAGATCAGTTTGCGATTGCTATTTATAATCATAGAGAAGATGAATATGGAGGAAGCCTGGAAAATAGATTACGATTTGCTACAGATATTGTGAAGGGTATCAAGAAAGCTTGTGGTCAGGATTTCCCAGTATCGTTACGTTTTAGTTTAAAGAGTTGTATGAAAGCATTACGTCAGGGAGGTTTGCCTGGAGAAGAATATGAAGAAGCAGGTCGTGATATCGAAGAAGGTGTAGCTGCCGCAAAAATTTTAGTAGCTGCAGGATATGATGCTTTGAATGTTGATGCTGGAACATATGATTCTTGGTATTGGAATCATCCACCAATGTATTTTGAAGAAGAAGGAATGTATCGTCCTTTTGGTGAAATATTGAAGAAAGAAGTGAATGTTCCAATCATTCTTGCAGGTAGAATGGAAAATCCAGATATTGCTGTTGAAGCACTGGGAAAATCTTGTGATATTGTTGAATATGGACGTCAATTATTGGCTGATCCTGATTATCCAGAAAAACTTAGAATGGATCGGCTTAAGGAAGTTCGTCCATGTCTAGGATGTCATGAAGGATGTCTTGGAAGAATTTCTAAAGGACCTATTTCATGTGCTGTTAATCCTGCTTGTGGTAGAGAAAGCATCTATGGCATAACACCAGCTATGAAAAAGAAACAAGTATTAATCATTGGTGGTGGTGTAGCTGGTTGTGAAAGTGCAAGAGTTGCTGCTTTAAGAGGACACAAGGTTACATTGGTTGAAAAAAGTGACCGTCTTGGAGGTAATTTAATACCTGGTGGAATGCCTAGCTTTAAGCATTATGACCATGATTTAGTAACATGGTATGAACATCAGTTAAAATTATTAAATGTAGATGTACAATTAAATAAAGAGCTAAGTGTTGAACAAATTCGTAACAGTGATAACGATGTTATCATTACAGCTACAGGTTCTAAACCAATTGTTTTACGTCAGGAAAAGTTAAAAAAAGCAGTTGTTGCAGATGATGTTTTGATGGGGCGAGTTCATGTAGGCGATCAGGTTGTTATCATTGGTGGTGGACTTGTCGGGTGTGAAACAGGATTATGGCTTGCTCAAAAAGGTAAACAAGTCACAATTATAGAAATGCAGAAAGAAATTCTTGGAGGACCTCATGGTATGCCATTTATGAATTATTCTATGCTTACTGATTTGATGAAATATCATCATATGCAAGTATTGACCAATACAATGGTAGAGGAAGTAAAAGATGACTCTGTTACAGTGGTTCAAAATGGCATAGCATCTACATTATCTGCAGATACAGTGATTTCAGCTGTGGGATATAAATCAGAAAATACGTTATATGAAGCAATACGTGATTTAAACAAACCAGTATACAATATAGGCGATTCTAATCAGGTACATAATATTATGTATGCAATTTGGAATGCTTATGAAATTGTACGTAATATTTAAGGAGAATCATCAATATGAAAAAATATGAACATTTAATTATTCCAGATATTCAATGGGTGGATAGTCTGCCTGATCATGAAGGGTCCGTAGGAGGAAAAGGATTCCCTGTGCTCATGAATGGCGACTTAGTTCCTGAAGCAAATGCCTGGGTATGTCCAACAATGTTTCAGATTACAAAACGTCAATCAGATATCGTTGCAAGTGGTAAAGCACCAAAAGCAAATATGCATATCCATGAAGCTGATGAAATGTATTTGATATTAGGAGATAAAGGTGCCGTCACATATCGTATTACACTAGGTAACGATATTTACTTATTGGATTCTCCATGTTGTGTATATATTCCTGCACAATTACCACATGCTATAGAACCTGTGAAATATACAGAAGGATGTTATGGTGGTTCTTGTCAAATATATCTAAATCGTGATTATATTACAAAACCAGTTCCAGAAAATCCTTTACAGATGGAACATACGGAACAATTGATTGTTAGAGATATCCAATGGGTTAAGAATTTACCAGATCATGAAGGTTCTGTGGGAGATAAAGGTTTTCCGATTTTAATGAATGGAGATTTAGTACCACAGGCAAACGCCTGGTTATGTCCAACAATGTTTTTAGCAACTAAACGTCAGGTAGAGATAGTCGAAAAGAATACAGGACCAAAAGCAAATCCACATATTCATGACGATGATGAAATGTATCTGATTTTAGGGGATAAGGATAAAGTAGAATTTGAAATTGGATTAGGCGAAGATTTATATCGATTAACTTCCCCATGTTGTGTTTATATACCAGCGGGCGTTCCTCATTCTATTCGAGCAACGAAGTTCACAGAAGGATGCTATGGCGGATCATGTCAGATATATTTAAATCGTGATTATGTCACAAAACCAGTTCCAGAAAAATAGTATAAAAAGAATATTTCCATTATGATATAGAAAAAATAAGAGATTTCAAAAATGATGATTATTCATTTAAGAAACCTCTTTTTTATATTAATCTTGAATCGCAATCCAAACTTCTACAGAACCATCTTCCTTATAATGTTCAATATCTGGTGCGTTTGATTTCATCTTTCCAGTAATATATCCCTTGTTTAAAGGTTTATATTTATATTTTGGCAGCCATTTCGTGATTACCTGTGCTTCTGTTTTTCCAATAGTATCAATGGTACATGGAAATATTGCCCATGTCATTGTGGGTACTTCATACATGGTAAATGTTTGATCAATCATTACATCACTAGATACCGCAATCATATAATCAAACTTACGAGCATCAGATGCATCTGTATTATAGATATTCATACCAAACAAACCAAATGGCTCTTGATTAGATAATGGTAATAAAGCGGTATGTTTTTCATTCATTTTAAAATCGGACCAAAATGATGGGATTGCTGTTCTTGCTTCTTTCTTTTGATTTGTTGTATGTAGCGTATATCCAATGACACGAAATGATGCTTTTTTCTCAATACGAAATGGGGTAGTTGTCTGTTTCATTAGGATCTCCTTTATATTATTTTAATTATCCATATACTACCATGTTTTAAAAAATGGTTCCTCTTTTATTTGGTACAGCTTAAAGAGAAAAGTATAAAAAAATACCTATTACCATGGATAAAAATTTTTAAAGAAATCAATTGAGTAAGCGAAAATAATTATGAATATGTGGTACAATAAGGAAAGGTATAAGAACAGCAATATATATAATATATCGAAATAAGTGCGATAGGAGAGTGTGTATAATGATGAATAATAGTTATTGGAATCCAGATAATGAAGATTTTAAAATATCATGTAATGGTAAAATTTATGTGGACAAATCCATGTTAATTGATTATACAAATTCAATTTTACATACACCAGAGAGATTTATTTGTGTATCAAGACCAAGAAGATTTGGAAAATCAACGGATGCCAATATGTTAGTCGCATATTATTCAAAAGGTTGTGATTCAAAAGCCTTATTTGATCATTTAAAAATTGCACATAGGGATAGTTATAAAAAACATTTAAATAAACATCATGTTATATATTTAAATATGCAAAGCTTTGTTAGTAATCAAGAAAACATACAAGAAATGATTAAGTTTCTAACAAGTCAAGTCATATTAGAATTAAAAACTGAAATTTCAGACGTACAATTTCAAGATGAAACAAAATTGCGTCTTTGTTTAGAAGATATCTATCGTTACAAAGGTGAGAAATTTGTTTTTATTATAGATGAATGGGATTGTATATTTAGAGAATTCCCAAATGATTTGAATTCACAAAAAGTATATCTTGATTTTTTAAGAGATTTATTAAAAGATAAGAAATATGTATCACTTGCCTATATGACAGGAATATTGCCAATCAAAAAATACGGAACACATAGTGCCTTAAATATGTTTAAAGAAATATCTATGGTTAGTCCTGATCCTATTGAAAAATTTATGGGGTTTACAGAAGAAGAAGTGAAAAAGTTATGTGAAGAATATCAGATAGATTTTGATGAAATGAAAGCATGGTATGATGGCTATCATTTAAATAAAGAAGTATCTATATTATCACCACGTTCTGTTGTATTTTCATTAATGGACCGTAAGTTTAAAAATTATTGGGCATCTACTGAAACTTATGAATCACTGAAAGTATATATTGATATGAATTTTGATGGGTTAAGAGATGATATCATCAAACTATTGGCAAGAAAAAGAGTTATCATTAATCCAAGTAAATTCCAAAATGATATGACAACATTTCAATCAAAAGATGATGTGTTCACACTACTTGTACACTTGGGATATTTAGGATATGATGAGGAAACAAGTGAGGTATATATTCCTAATAATGAAGTTGTAGAATCTTTTGTCAATTCAATAGAAGATTCCAATTGGGGACCAGTAAGTGAATCATTAAGGAATTCCATGAATCTGATACAGGCAACCTATGCTTGTGATGGGGAACAAGTCGCAGAATATATAGAAAAAGCACATTTAGAAACCAGTATCTTACAATATAATGATGAGAATGCGTTGGCATATACAATCTATTTAGCATATATCATGGCAAGAAATGATTATACAATGGTAAGAGAATTTCCAGGTGGAAAAGGGTTTGCGGATGTCGTGTTCATTCCAAGATATGATAAACCTGCGATGATCATTGAACTTAAATATGATAAAGACGTGGATACTGCGATTAAACAGATTAAAGATAAGAAATATTTCTTTGGCTTAGAAAAGTATTTAGATAATTTGTTGTTGGTAGGTATCAATTATGATAAGGAAACAAAGAAACATACATGTATGATAGAAAAATATTCTAATCAAAAGAATTAAAATTTTTTCATCAGCCTAGCTTATACTATATAAACTAAGGAAAAAGGTTGTCAATCAACAACCTTTTTAGTATTCATGATATCTTGCTTTGTAAATTTAAACTTAATTTGTTCACCATAAAGTTTTTCTATGATATCTAATTGCTCATCAAAATTCCTGCAAAATGTTTTAGATTTTACTTCGTGAATTAATGTAAATATATCCTCATCTAAAGGAATTTACGCACGCATATATAATATATATAATAAAAATACTTGGAAATATTACGATACCATATCAATTTTTTGATAGATACCTTTTAATACAGATTCTCCAAGGATGTGACCACTCATTTTATGAAATAATTCATTTAAATAGAAGCCGTTTTGTAAATCAAGTAATTGATCCAATGCATAAACATGAAGTTCATACATATGAGATTTATCTGGTGGTGTCATGCCTCCATAAAAACTGGCTTGTTCTATGGAAAGTTCATTTCCTTGTATACTAATCCAGCTATTTGCACCTTGTATAAAATCTGAGGCTGTTAGGCTTTCATTTTCGTATACTTCTTTGCGTGTAAGATTCGCGCCTATCCAATGAATCCAGGTAAATCCAGTAACTGGATAAGCATCTTTATCTTCCAGTACAAAGGCATATGAAACTGTTTCATGGGGTGCATCTTCAATTCTGAATGGAAGCGAATAGCAAGGAATATGATGAGAATCAAAACATGTTCCATACATACCAAATTCTGAACGTATGATGCCGTTTTCAATTCCTTTACTTGTGACTTTCATATCATTACCTCCTCGTTTATGTAAGAAGTATAACAGGAAAGGTTTTCGTCGTAAATTACCCACTTTTTTGTGGGTATCTAGTCTGGAATAATATGCTTTTTCAATAATTCTTCTGCTTTGCCATTTTTTTCAAGATATGTGATACCTATATGTTGCATAATACGCAATGCCTCTATGATTTCTTTTCCCATAGGATCACTTAAATAATATTCCACATGAAGAGGATATCCGGAATACGTCTGTTTCTCTACAAAGCCATATTCCATTAACTCTTTTAAGTGTTGCAATAACATTTTCTGTGTAATACCTTGTATATCCTGTTCAAGCTTTGAAAGTGATGTTTTTCCTAAGCGAAGCCGCCATAAGATAATTGGTTTCCATTTGCCTTTAATCATATCATGTACTAACTCAAGTGGGCAGGTATAGTCTTCTCTCATTTTCATTGTGATTTAGCTCTCCTTATATTATTTGATAATTATAAATCTTTTCGCAATATGAATTAACCCTAAAATTTAGGGTTAAATAGATGAATCTTACCCTAATTATTAGGGTATTACCTATGGTGATATGTTTTAGTATAGAAAACAAGAAGACTTTATATTCGCCTTCTTGTTTTCTTCATTTATTTATTGTAATTTCGTTTTCCAAAAATAACACTGCCAAGACGTACCATATTGCTGCCATGTCTTAAGGCAATATGATAATCATCACTCATACCCATAGATAAATATTTAAATTTATCTTCACCATATTCATTTTGTAATTTTATGAATAAAGCATGCATTCTTTCAAAACAACCTTCAATTTTATCTTCATCATCTGTTAAAGGGCCAACACACATTAAACCCTGAACATCTAAATGTTCCAAACGCATGCACTGCTTCACAAAGCTAGGTGCTTCTTCCAACAATACACCCGTTTTTCCTGGATCACGGCTGATATTTACTTCAATCAGTACTGGCATGACTTTATTAATCTTTGCACATTGTTTTTCAATTTCTTGAGCAAGACGATAACTGTCTAAACTTTGAATCATACTTGCTAAAGGAACAACATCTTTTACTTTATTTCTTTGAAGATGTCCAATCATATGCCATGTATAATCAGGATTATATTTATCTTTCATTTCCTGTACTTTATTTTCGCCAAAGATACAGCAGCCTAATTTATGTGCCTCGTCGATTTCTTCCTTCGTATGCATTTTACTAACTGCAACCAAAGTAACATTTTCAGGCAATTCATTTTGTATTTCTTTTAGTTTATCTTTGTTCATGATATACACCTCATTTACCTTAGATATTATAACACGAATTGTATAAAGGAGTATGGTTATTTGTAGAACAGTTTCGTAATATTAGGAAAATGATGTATAAATATTTTGTACATACCTCTTAATTAGATATGTATCCTTTATAGTCTTTATATATATTAATATATAAAAATATGATATATAATGTATATTTATCAAATAATTAATAAAAATCATTGCATCTGCTTTCCAACGCGTTATAATATAAGAAAATGAAGGAGGTAATAATATGGGGACATATGCAAAAGCGATGGTAGCATTAGAAATTGTTGTGAAAAAAAAGCAAGACAGATATTTTCCAATTGAAACACCAACAGATGAAATAATTGAGAAAATGGGTGAAATGATTAATCTAGAGTTGTATAACATTTATGAAAGTAAAAATGAAGTAGATTTTATCTTGAAGGAAGATATATTCCGGAAAAATATTAAAGCTTTTGTTTTGGAACAGGTAGAAATCTTTAATTCAGATGCCAAAAAAGTACAAGTAAAAGATATGGATGAGATGTTAACTGCAATAGAATCTGGAGAAGTGCTTTTAGAGAAAATTAATGAATATAGATATCAATTTAATGATATTGATCTTGGCATCGTAGATTGGGGATGGCCAAAGTATCGATATATAAGTGGACTTATCACTCAATGGAAAGGATTCTATTATCTGTATGAGGGAAAGGCGATTTTAGAAGATGATCGTTTTCTATCTACATATTTACACAAACTGATTCGTATGTGTTCAGATAATCCATTAAAAGATACTGTTGTCATCGATTTTGATTAAATTTGATAGGAGGAGATAAAGCATGGGAAAATATGCAAAAGCAGTCATTGCTACAGAGATTGTTGTAAAAAAGGAAAGGCGTTTCTTCAATCACAATAGGGATACAACTGATGAAGTATTGAAAGAATTAGAAAAAATAATTGATCCTGATTTATATGACGTGGAGGAAAATGACGATTATGTAGTATTAAAGCTACAATTAAAGGTGCTAAGACAGAATATTAAATCTTTTGTTCTTGAGCAGTTTGAATTAATCGGCAAAAAAACAAAAATAAAAGAAAGTGCAGAAAAAATTCTAACTTTATTCGAACAAGATGCATTTAAAATAGAAAACCTTGATGATTATATCTATGAACATGAGAATGAGTATGTAGGATTTAATTATTTTGATGGTAGTGGTTTTAATCGCAGGTATTTAAGCGATTTGACCTTATCTTTTGAAGGAATAATGTATTTATATGAAGGAAAGGTTTCCATGGAAGATTTTAGTGATTTTTCTACATATTTGCACCATTTAATTCGAGCATATTCTAAAAATCCATTAAAGGATACGGTTATATTAGATTTTGATTGAAAATAGGTTATACCTTCATGTTGAATCAAGAGTGTACGAAATCTCTTGATTCTTTTTTTGAGGAAATCAAGGATAATAGCGTATAATAAAGTAAAAAAGAGGAGGCCTTTCTTTTATGAAGTATGAAGTAATTAACAAAAATAATGCTTTGACATATGTAAGTGATGAAGATATAAGGCAAGCATTCGATTCTAAAGAGCCATTCAAAAGAGAAATAGTCAGAGCAATGGGACTCACAAATAATGAAGATTATTTACCATATTTGTATCAGGCACTTTATGATGAAAGTTTTATAATTCGTTTGGATGCAGCACAAAGTATTTTTATGATCAATGCAGAAAAAGGCTTGTCAGAATTAAAGAAAAGAAATGAAGCAATTGATGATTCTGAATTAGAAACAGAACCAAGTGAAAAAGCAAACTTGCTTGCTAGAATTATGAGAATTGAAAAAGGTGTAGAGGGTATCAAGGAATATATATTGTCAGATGATGGGTATGATATTGTGAAATATTGTTGTATTACTTATTATGGTTGTGGATATCGTTATCATGAAGAAGATGTAGAATTATTATGGTTTGTGATGGATTGCTTTTTGAATAAGGAAAAGAAATGGATGAAAGATTTGTCTTATCAAGAATATCGAGAGTTCATATATTTTGGATTAGAGAGTATTTGGCTTGCGGGTAGGGAAAGCGATATTTTAAATAAAGTAAGTGAGGAGCTTAATCAAAAAATATATCATATGATCACAAGAGTGATGAATCAAAAACCGACAACGGATATGAAAGAATTAATTGCGGAAATTTCTAAGTATATGAAAGAACCATATGCAATGAAGATTTTAGCACTACTAAAACATCATGTAAGTGGGGATGCGAAGCGGGAATATAAAAAATCATTAAAGAAATGGAATATCACAGAAGAAGAATTGTAAAAAGGTATGGAAACATTAGTTCTCATACCTTTTCTGTACGCTATATTTTATTTGGTTTGTGATTTTTCCTTTTCTGCTTTATATTCTTGATATCGGATATAAAATATTTCACATAAAATAAAGAACGCTGTTGTAGATTCAAATTTTCTGCCATGTTCCCCAGGAAGCTTTAAATTCGTTGTTGAAAAATAAACGTTCTCATCACTTAAACTAGCAAGGGTATTATGTTTTGATTTGGTGATAGAAATGATAGGAATATCCTTTAATTTCATCTTCCTTGCAAATTCTATTGTTAAATCACTTTCGCCATTTAAGGAAATCATGATCATGACATCCCCTTGGTTAAAGTTATATAAGATATCATCAATATCGGTTTTTCCATCGAAATAATAGAAGTAATCACCACCATTGAAAAACATACGATATAACTCTTTTGCGGCATTCAGTTGTACAGCACCTGAGCCATAAAGAAAAACGCGCTTAGCATGATAGATAATTTCAAAAACAGACTCCATATTTCTTTCTTTCAACTCTTGAATACTCTGGATATAACCATTACAAAGCATATCTAAATTGGAATTGTTTAGATTTGATTGTGAAGATGGCTGCATTTTTAAATACGTTTTCAGTTCACTAAAGCCACTTAATGATAGTTTTTTCGCAAATCTTATGATACTTGTTTTTGAAACATTACACTGTTTACTTAATTCTTCAATTGTCATTTCGCTGCATTTCATTCGGTGTTTACTTAGATATTCCCATATGTATAAATCATTAGGGTTTAAATCTGTGTGATATTTATTTACAAGTTCATCTAAATTCATAAATCTATCATTTCTGTCATTTAGAAAACCCCTTTCTTTTTGCAGGATAATTGTAACATAATTTTTAGGACTTAGAAATCTTATTCCAAAAACATACAAAAAAACAGAAAAAAATCCTTTTGAATTAAATTCCAGTTTCTGTGAAATATCACGAAAAAAGGCCACAGGACCTAAGACTGTGTGAAACATTGAATAAGCAGGGAAAGTGTTGTTATATATAGGAGTCGAGAAAAAGAGATGAAATAGGAGGAATTTATATGAGAAGAAAATCATCTATTTGTATTGCGGGTGGAGGAAGTACTTTTACTCCAGGTATCGTATTAATGTTATTAGAAAACCAGGACCGCTTTCCAATTAAAAGAATCACACTTTATGACAATAATGCAGAGCGTCAGGAAAAACTGGCAAAAGCTTGTGCAATCATGATGAAAGAGAAAGCTCCAGAAATTGAATTTAATTATACAACAGATCCAGAAACAGCCTTTACAGGTATTGATTTTGTTATGGCACACATCCGTGTTGGATTATATGCCATGAGAGAACTTGATGAAAAGATTCCATTGAAATATGGCGTTGTCGGACAGGAAACTTGTGGACCTGGTGGAATTGCTTATGGAATGCGTTCTATTGGACCAGTAATTGAAATCGCAGATTATATGGAAAAATATTCTCCAGATGCATGGTTATTAAACTATTCTAATCCAGCTGCCATCGTAGCAGAAGCAACTCGTCGTTTACGCCCTGGTAAACGTATCATCAATATTTGTGATATGCCAGTAGGTCTTGAAACAACAATGGCAACAATTTTAGGTTTACAATCACGTAAAGAAATGGAAATCCGTTATTATGGATTGAACCACTTTGGATGGTGGACAAGTATCAAAGATAAAGATGGCAATGATTTAATGCCAAAATTGAAAGAACATATTTCTCAATATGGCTATGCTGTCAATACAGAAGATTTCCAGCACAAAGATGCAAGCTGGCAGGAAACATATACAAAGGCAAAAGATGTGTTTGCATTAGATCCTAATACTCTGCCTTCTACTTATTTGAAATATTATTTATATCCAGATTATGTAGTAAAACATTCTGATCCTAACTATACACGTGCAAATGAGGTCATGGATGGACGTGAAAAAACAGTATTTGGTCAGGCTGCAAAAATTATAGAAAATGGTACGATGAAAGGCAATGAATTTGCTGTTGGTGTTCATGCAAGCTTTATCGTTGACTTAGCTTGTGCAATTGCATTTAATACAAAAGAAAGAATGTTGTTGATTGTTGAAAATAATGGTGCAATTGAAAACTTTGATCCAACAGCGATGGTAGAAATTCCATGTATCGTAGGAAAAGATGGACCAGAACCATTAGCAATGGGAAAAATTCCTACATTCCAAAGAGGTTTAATGACAGAACAGGCATGTGTTGAAAAACTGGTTGTGGAAGCATGGATAGAAGGAAGCTATCAGAAATTATGGCAGGCCATTACATTATCTAAAACAGTACCTAGTGCATCTGTAGCTAAACAGATTTTAGATGATTTAATTGAAGCAAACAAAGATTACTGGCCAACATTGAAATAGTGAAAAAGATAGGAAAAGTCAGAAATGCCTTTTCCTTTTTTTGTATATTCTTAAAAACAAGAATAAAAATATTAATTAATTTTTTAAAATTCTAAAAATACAAGAAAAACTGTTATAATAAAAAGTGGCGTTATATATGGAGATGAAAATATGAAGCTTGATGAGTTGGTGAATCAGTATTATGATGATTTAAACATGAATGATTTACACATATGGGGCTATATTGCCAATCATAAAAGAGAATGTGCAGCAATGACGATTGAAGAAGTGGCAGAGAAGTGCAATGTTTCTAGAACAGGAATTTTACGGTTTGCGAAAAAAATATCTCTACAGGGATTCAGTGAATTGAAATTCTATTTAAGAATGGAAAATGTTGAAGAAAATGAATTAACGGATGAAAAGATTGATTCTATATCCCAAAGCTATATCAAAGGCATTCAAAGTTTTACAGAACAAAATTTAGATAAAGTCTGCGATGAGATTTATTATGCGAAAAGAATCTTTGCATATGGCAGTGGCGTGATTCAACAATCTGCGGTCAGAGAATTAAAACGCTTGATGTTTAAGCTGAATGTTATTGTATGGCGATTTTGCGGTATTTGTATTTTCATTAATGCATATGCCTTTTAATATATTGATATTTTCTTATGGTGTCTACTTGATAGGAAAAGGTTCTGTGAAAGAAAACCAAAAGATATCAATAGGAAACATTTTGTCGATGGGCACAATCAGTTCTTTGTTGGCGATTATTATTTATATGACACATGTAAATATGCCTGTACCAGTTGTGGATTTTTTATCCATGCTTGGAAATGCGACAATACCAATTAGTATGATTGTGATTGGCGCATCCCTTGCATTTTTGCCGGTAAAAGAAATTATCAATGAAAAGAAACTTTATATCTTAATTGCAATCAAATTAATCGTATTGCCAATCATATTATATTTGTTGGTGTGGAGGCTTCCTTTTAACGATTTTATAAAATCGCTGATTGTTGTTTCAGGAGCCCTGCCATCAGCTTCTATGGTTGTTATTTTATCTACAGAATATGAGGGTGATGTGAAAGCAGCTTCTGCAGGGGTGTTTTTAACAACTTTGTTTTCGATTATTACAATGCCCTTCATGTTAAATATGTTATTATAGATATGGAAGAAGGCGAGATTTATGATTTATACAGAGCTGACAAATAAAGCTATCAGGCTGGCGTATCAGGCACATAATGGGCAAGTAGATAAAGCAGGGATGCCTTATATTTTACATCCCATACATTTAGCTGAACAAATGGATGATGAAATTTCTACATGTGTTGCAATACTTCATGATGTGGTAGAAGATACGGATATCACATTTGAAGATTTAGAGAAAGAATTTCCAGAAAGTGTAGTTGTACCTTTACGATATCTTACCCATGAGAAAAATGTTCCATATATGGAATATGTACAACATATATTAGAAAATGATGTTGCCATTAAAGTAAAACTTGCGGATATTGATCATAATATGGATCAGAGCCGGTTTAGTGGTATGGATGTGGATGAAAAGACAATGGAGTATTTTAGAAATAAGTATACAAAAGCGAAAGCTCTTTTATGTAAAAAGTAAGTTCCTTTTAAAGGGACTTTTTTTCTTGGCAGTTTGGAAATATGTAAAAATATTTCTTAGAAAACAATGATTTATTTTAAGATTTCATCATAAAAAACAATTATTTTTCACTTTCCTGATTTTATCAAAGAAACCATGTATAATAGGGAACATTAACTAGAAAGACAACTATATTAAAGTCAAGTAATAAATTATGAAATAGTATGAAATATA
>OGXN01000396.1_pt1 | contig 57435 bp, 48 predicted proteins | sample 1576281 | NCBI WGS metagenome assembly OGXN01 (sample SAMEA3541494, study PRJEB24748) | human gut metagenome | biome: human gut; feature: human-associated habitat; material: faeces | place: China | collected 2012
TTCTTTAGAACAGAAAAAAACAATGAAGAAAAAGGACGCGCCATCGTGGATGTTATCATACAACTGGCAAATCGTCTTGGAGTAGAAGTGATTACAGAAGGAATTGAAACAAAAGATCAATTGGATTTTGTCAATCGATGTGGCTGTCATATGGTACAGGGCTTCTATTTCTATGCGCCAATGAAAATTGAAAAATTTGAAACATTGATTGCATTAGATGATGGGTTTGATAAAATCGAATACAGCAAGCATCTTTATGATAATTAAACAAATGAAAAACAGTAACCGAAAATAATATATGATTTGGTTACTGTTTTTGTTTCTGTATTTCACCTTTCACATTCAGGAAATCTCTGTTATAATGAACCCGTTTGAAAGGCGGGTTGGATATGGGAAAATTATTCTTTTTTGACATTGATGGAACATTAACAGGTGTAGAAAAACCCGGTTATATTTATGAAAGCACAAAAGAGGCAATCAGACAATTAAAGGCAAACGGGCATTTTGTGGCATTAGCGACAGGTCGTGCAGCGTTTCGTGCACGTATGTTTCAAGAAGAAATTGGCATAGAAAATATGATTTGTGAAGGTGGCAATCAATTGATCATCAACTGGGAAACCGTGGAGTATACACCAATTGATCAACAAGTGGCAAAGACAATTTGTGAAAAAGCATTAGCATATGACTTTGGCATTGCGATATCCATCAGTGATACACGTGTCAGATTTACACCAAATAAGCGCTTTATTGAAGATGCTGGAGATTTCCATGATTTCATGGATGTTGTGATTGATGAAAAACTGGATTATCAAAATGCCGGTATAATCCGTCGTCTGTTTCTAACCATTCCCAAAGGAAAAGAAGATATGATTCCTGAAATCGATCTGATTGGTCGAATGCACTATGGAAATGATCAATTCATCATCGTAGAACCAGATCATAAATACACAGGTATCACCAAGATGTGCAAACGTCTTGGAAAAGATGAAAACGATGTTGTGGTATTTGGGGATGGAATGAATGATCGTAAGATGTTTCAAGAAGCACCTTTTTCCATTGCGATGGGAAATGCGATTCCTGAGTTAAAAGCAATTGCGGATTATGTTTGTGAAGATAGTGATCATGATGGAATCTATCTTGCATGTAAACATTTTGGCTGGATTTAATATGTAAATTTATATGTTTTAAAAAAGGCATAAAGACAAAAATAAAGTTTTTATGTTTTTTTACGTAATTTTAACAAAAATGATATCCCATTTTACAATTACGAAGTATAATAAATACGAAGAAAAAGAGGGTGAACATGATGACAACACAAAAAGATGCTGCAGTAAATGCTATGTTATCATGGTTAATGGATGACCATGTATTGAAACAGATACCACAAGATTTAGAATGCACAAATGAATTTGATCTTCACCAGTTACATTACTATATTTTCCGTTTTCGTGAACAAAAGCATGATCCATGGCTATTAGGAGTATGTGGTGGTTATGAAGTGGATGAACATGAACATTGTGGTCATGTATTTTCACGATATATTGAATATCACAAAGAAACAGAAGTACAAGATGCAATTGACATTGTTGAGATGATACGGGATTACTGGATGAAACGTGCAGATGAAGAAATTCAGCGAAATAATAATCATCAGGATGTGCAATCTAATGAAGAAAGTGGAAATTTCAACGGCTTTGTGTTGATGGATACCCATCATTTTGATGTTTTAAATGTTGTGAAGCAGATGAAAGAGGACTGGAATCTAAATGTAGAGCTGTCAAGTGATCAGGATCAAAGTGATGATGCAATTGTGATGGATATCGATGATATGCTGGTGGCTATTAGTTTTATTGACGCACCAGTGCCAGATAATGAAGCAGAGTACTTTGCGCAAAGTAATTATTTTTGGAAAGATGGTGTAGAAGTCACAAAACGTCATGTTTCACAGATCCTTCTTGCGGTATTGGGGCATGGAGAACCATGTCGTAAAGCAGGAGAACTATTCGTAAAGATTGCGTCCAGTGCATTAAAAAATGAACATGCACTAGGTATTTATACAGCCGGAACGGTTTTTGAACCTGCATTTTATATCGATTGTGCCCAAGCGATAAAGGAACAGGACTTTCCTTTAGACAATCTGGTTTATTTTGGATTGTATCAAAAAGATCATCTTTGGAATGCATACACGTATGGTATGCAGGATTTCCACAAAGAAGAAATGGAAATCTTACATGTGGATATGGATCCTATGGATTTGCGCAATATGCTGTTTGATATTGCCTATTATGTTCTAACAAGCAATGTTGTATTAAAAGATGGCGAAACGATTGGATTTTCACAGGATCAGCGCTTACCAATCACGTTCTCCAAAGGAGAAGCAGTGGAAGGCAATAGCCTGAAGATACATTTAGATTAGGAATCTTTATGAAATTAGAACAATTATTAAATGAGCATTTTGATGAGTTGAATAAAAATGAAAAAACAATTTGTCAAACAATTTTATCCAATAGAGAACGTTTTGCGCAATATACAAGTCAGGATTTTGCGGATAATTGTCATGTGTCAAGAGCTACCTTACTTCGCTTCTGTCGTAAAATAGGCTTAACATCTTTTTCAGATTTAAAACTATTGATAAAAGAAGAAACGCTGCCTTCACAAAGTGAAGAAAATATCTATGATATTTATCATGCGCTGATTGAAGAATTGAGAAAGTTTTCTTATCGTTCTATCTGTGAAAAAATATATCAAGCGAAAACGATTTATATTTATGGAACCGGAAATGAACAAAAAGCGTTGGCAGAAGAATGCAAAAGAATATTTCTAACAGTTGGTAAATGCGTCATTGATTTATTCGATGATGGCGAAGTAGAATTCATGAAGTATTCTTTTAAAAAAGATGATATGTTTTTTATTATATCATTATCAGGAGAAACAAAAGAGGGAATTCGTATATTAGAACATATTGCAGCAACGAAAATACAGCGTGTTTCAATAACACGTTTGGCCAATAATACCATATCTTCTCTTTGTGAAACAAACCTGTATGTTGCCACAAAAGTATTGGATCAGGATTATGAACTTGTGAGTGCTTTTTATGTTTTATTAGATTTGTTATTTATCAATTATCTGGATTATTGCAGGGAGGTGGATCATGAAAGTTGAAGAACTGATGAATCGCCATTATCAAAGCTTTAGTGAAAATGATAAATATATCGCGGCATGCATCTTACAGAATAAAGCTGATTGTATCCATTTATCGATTGAAGAATTTGGAGATAAATACCATGTTTCTAAAAGTTCACTATCACGGTTTTCACAAAAGCTGAAACTTCCAGGCTATAGTGAATTAAGGTCTATGCTGCGTATGGATCAGGGGAAAAACAAAGTAAATACATCATCATTTGTTGATGTGGCAATACATAATTACCATGCAATGATTGAGGACATGCGAAAAAAAGATATGACATCCTTATTTCAAAAATTTGATCAGGCACAGCGTATTTTGATTTTTGCAAGTGGGTATGCACAGGCAAAAGTTGCCAGTGAATGGAAACGTATCTTTTTACCAACACATAAAATTATTTATGATATTCATGGATATGATATGGCACAATCCTTTGCGAGAATGGCACAGCCAGCTGATTTAGTTTTATTAATATCATTAGATGGAGAATCTGAAGATGTATTAAAGATTGCTGAATACTTACGTTTGAACCAAATTCCAAGTGTATCCATCACAAAGATGAAAATGAATTCTCTCTCATTATTATGTAATGAAAATTTATATATTCACTCATTAAAAGTACCAGAAGAATATGGTGTAAATTATGAGATTACTACACCTTATTTTATTCTAATCGAGATGCTGTTTATTGAATATCAAAAATATATGCGTTATGAACATATTCCCACAAAATGAAAATAAGTTCAAAAAATGCACATCATTTTTAAAGGCTTGCACATTGTTGTAAGCCCTTTTTTTACGTGTTATCCTATAGATGTCAAAAGCAGGGAGGGATCTTGTGAAGAAGTTAATCATCTTTGATATTGACGGAACATTACGTGATGAACGTTTCGGAATACCAGCTTCAGCAATTTGGGCAATCAACAATTGTAAAGCAAATGGTCATGAACTTTGTCTGTGTACAGGGCGAAGTAAAGCAATGATACAGCCAGATATTTTAAAGCTTTCCATTCCTTGTCTGATTGCAGGAGGAGGATGCTATATAGAGTACGATGGCAACGTATTGCTTGACCAAAGATTTCAAACAAAACAAATCATGCAGGTATTGCATATAAGCAAAGCTAATGATTGTGCTTTGGCGATAGAAACAAAAACAAAAGTATTTATGAATGAAAAAGCTTGTGCGATTTTTCAAAAGATGAATAAAATGAAGCATAAAGAAAGTGATAAAAAAACTTATCAACAATATCAACAAAATGAGCAAATTCGATATGAAAATAACTTATCTCAATATGATGGAAAAGCTGTTCATAAAATCTGTTTATGGACAAATGGTACCGTTTTTAAACAAATACAAAGAGTGCTTCAAACGGATATGATGTTAGCACAGTCAGATACATATGAAAATATGCAGTATTATGAAATAATCTGTAGAGATTGCGGCAAAAAAGAAGCAGTTATGCGTGTTTGTAATTACTTGAATATTGATCAAAAACAGACAATTGCTTTTGGTGATGGGATGAATGATGCACAAATGTTAGCGTATTGTGAAACAGGAATTGCAATGGGAAATGCGGATGTACATGTATATCCATATGCAGATGCCATATGTGAATCTGTACAAGAAGATGGGATTTATCATGAATTAGTAAGAAGGAAAATCGTAGAAAGGAAGGAATGTTATGAAAAGACAGTGGTGGCAGAAGGAAGTTGTATATCAGATCTATCCAAAAAGTTTTAAAGATAGTAACCACGATGGAATCGGAGATATACAAGGCATTATTTCAAAATTAAACTATCTACAAGAATTGGGTGTTACGATGCTGTGGATCTGTCCGATTTTTCAATCTCCCATGGATGACAATGGGTATGATATCAGCGATTATTTTTCATTAGCGCCAGAATTTGGCACAATGGATGATTTAAAACAATTAATTGATGAAGCAAAAATAAAAGGCATTAAAATTATATTAGATCTGGTGATCAATCATACAAGTGATGAGCATCCATGGTTTCAGGAAGCATTAAAAAATCCAAATAGTAAATATCATGATTTCTATATTTTTAAACAAGGAACCCAAATACCAAATAACTGGCGTTCTGTTTTTGGTACAAGTGTGTGGGAGAAGGTAAAAGGAAGAGATGAATACTATTTACATTGTTTTGGGAAAAAGCAACCTGATTTAAACTGGGAAAATCCTGAAGTCAGAAAAACTTTGTATGAAATGGTGAATCAGTGGCTTGATTTTGGTATAGCAGGCTTTCGGGTAGATGCCATTACCTTCATAAAAAAAGATCAAAGCTATCAAAGTCGTAAAAGTGATGGTGTTGACCATCTTGTAAAATGTACAAAAACATGTCGTAATCAGCCTGGTATAGATAAGTTTCTAAAAGAATTGAAAGAAAATACCTTTGAAACTCATCATTGTGTCACAGTAGCTGAGGCACCAGGGGTGCAATATGATGAACTGGATGATTTTATTGGTGATCAAGGCTATTTCTCTATGATCTTTGATTTTAAACATGCGGATCTGGATGTTGCGAGTGGTTCTGAATGGTTTAAACGTGTTGACTGGACAATAAAAGATTTAAATACACGTATTATGACCTCACAACTTGCAATTCAAAAGGTTGGTTGGGCGGCAAATTTTATTGAAAATCATGATCAGCCAAGAGCCACTACAAAATATTTAAAAACGTTTGCCGAACATAAAGACGCTGTGAAAATGATGGGAGCCATGTATTTCTTCTTAAGAGGAACACCATTTATTTATCAAGGACAGGAACTTGGAATGATCAATGCAACACGCAACAGCATTGAAGAATTTAATGATATATCAAGTGTTGATCAATATCATCGATCTATACAGGAGGGATGTACACAACAGGAAGCATTACATTATATTAATTTAAGAAGTAGAGATAATACAAGAACACCATTCCCATGGAATGATGAGATCTATGGAGGATTCAGCGATCAAACACCATGGTTAGCAATGAATGATTCTTATACACGTATTAATGTAGAAGCACAACAATATGATAAAGAAAGCGTATTATCTTTTTATAAGGATATGATTACATTAAGGCAACACAGTAAATATCAGGAATGCTTGATTTATGGCGATATAGAACCAATAAAAAGCCATGAAAAAGTAATTGCATATAAACGGACAAGCAATTATGAATGTATTCACTGTTACTTCAATTTCTCAGATGAAGTGATTTCGCAAACATGTACATCAAATATAAAAACAGTAGTGTTAAACAATTTAAAGCATGCAGAATATAAAGAACATACCATTATATTACAACCATTTCAGGCATTATTGATAGAGGTAGAATAAGGAGGACATTATGAAAGATTATCATCGTATCGCACAGGAAATCATACAGGTAGTAGGAAAAGACAATATCCTATCCGCAACACATTGTGCAACAAGACTTCGTTTTATGGTAAAAGATCGTGACGCTATCAACGATAAAAAAGTAGAAGCAATCGAAGAAGTAAAGGGAGTGTTTTTTACTAGTGGACAATATCAAATTATTTTAGGCACAGGAATCGTTAACAAAGTATACGCTGAATTAGAAACGATAGGTTTACATACAGTATCCAAAAAGGAACAGGAAGAAGCAGTTAAAAATCAGGAAAAAGGCATAAAAAAACTCATGCGGATATTGGCAGATATCTTTGTGCCAATTATCCCGGTTATTGCGGCAACAGGTTTATTTCTAGGGTTAAAAGGCTGTATATTTAATGATAATGTTTTGGCATTATTTGGAGCTGACACAACACAGATTCCCACCTATATTCAAACACTTGTGACAGTACTTACCGATACTGCATTTGCATTTCTGCCAGCAATCATCACCTGGTCAGCATTTCGTGTTTTTCATGGAACACCGGTTATTGGACTTGTGATTGGATTGATGTTAGTTGCACCAGCTTTGCCAAACGCCTATGCGGTCGCTGATCCTAATAGTGGTGTGGAAGCAATTATGGCATTTGGTTTTATCCCGTTGGTTGGATGCCAAGGAAGTGTATTAACAGCAATCGTTACAGGATGGTTTGGCGCAACATTAGAAAAAAAATTAAGAAAGATAATGCCAAATGTATTAGATCTTATCTTTACACCATTCTTTGTAATGCTGATTACTATGCTGGTAATTTTATTAGGCGTGGGACCAATCATGCATACTATTGAACTTGGTATGGTTGGAATTATTGAAAATCTGATTCATTTACCATTTGGTATTGGTGGATTTATCATAGGATTTACATATCCTTTGGCTGTAATTACCGGTTTACATCATACCTATGTCATGATTGAAACATCCTTATTAGCCAATACAGGATTCAACCCTTTGATTACTTTATGTGCAATGTATGGATTTGCCAATGTTGGAACATGTTTAGCATTTTTTGTTAAAGCTAAAAAACAGAATATCAAACAAACTAGTATTGGCGCGATGCTGTCACAGTTGTTTGGAATAAGTGAACCAGTACTTTTTGGCATCCAGCTAAGATTTAATTTAAAGCCTTTATGTATCATGCTGTTTAGTTCAGGCATTGGTGCAGCTTTATTATCCATTATGAATATACAGTCAAATTCATATGGACTGGCAGTATTACCGTCTTATTTAATGTACATATATGAGGGACATCAGCTAATTTGGTATTTCTTGATTTCTCTATTCTCTACGATTTTGTGCTTTGTGTTAACTTGTTTATTTGGAATTCCACAAGAGGTAATGGTGGAAGATACAATTGCAGAAGAAAATGCTTATTTCATCGCCCCTGCCAGTGGAACATTCGTGCCACTTGAAAATGTGCCAGATGAAACTTTTGCAAAAAAGATGTTGGGAGATGGATTTGCGATAGATCTACAGGATGAATTCATCATTTCACCCGTTGCTGGGGAAGTCGTCACTGCTTTTCCAGATGGACATGCATTTGGAATTAAAGGCAAAGATGGGATGGAAATATTAATACACATAGGCATCAATACAGTAGATCTACAAGAAAGTTGCTTTACACCTCTGGTATCACTTAAAGAAAGTGTGAAACAAGGACAGCCAATAGTAAAGGTAGATTTGAAAAAATTAAAAGAATCAGGAAAATCAGGCATGACAATGATCATTTTTACCAATAAAGATAAACTTCAAATAGAAGCAGCAAATCAGATAACTGCAGGAAATAAAATGCATCTTTCTTTTTCATAAAAATCATAAATATTCTGTGTAGATGTAAAAAATCTGCACAGTTTTTTTTAAATTTACAAATTTAAGGTATCTTAAGCGTTTTTTTACAACTTGTATACAAACTCATGATATAATGAAACAAAACATGAAGGAGAACGGAATATGCAGGAAGTAAAAAGAAGTACACGTAAAAGAAAATTGAGGATCGATCGGGTATTGATATTATTATTGGTAATATTGATTCCTGTTGGTGTGATTTTGGGAATTGTAAAATTTTTAACAAGCAGTTCACCATATGCAAAATATGAAGAATATAATGAAGAAACAAAACTGGCTGGTTCCATGGAGCATGATACAAACGAGGTCGAGGATCAATATTATCTTTCTGTTTATTATCCAGAATTTAATATACCTGTATTGGATAAAAAAATTAAGGATTTTAAAGAAAAAGAACTATTGACCAATATCAAGCATGAGGGAATGCATTTCATCTGTGTTGATTATGACAGTGAACAGCTGTTTGATCGATTCACGACAGTAACATTTCATCAGATTGTAAAAGATAAAGATGATAAAGTCGTTGCGAAGAAAGATACTTCATTTAATTATGATAAGAAAACAGATAAAATCTTAGGTGTAAAAGATGTATTGCGCAGAGATTATTTAAATTTGTTAAATGATAAAGCAAAAACAGCGAAGCTGGATGTAAAATCATTAAAAAGCGATCAATTATCTAATTTTATTTTAGGTAAAAATGCAGTCACTTTCTATCTGAATGATAATCTTGATCAAAAGATGTCTGTAAATTATAAAGATAACAGCGCTTATATGAAGCTTGCGGATAAAAATATTCCTTCCTTATATCAGGGGAATGTAGAAACACCAAAAGCGCAGCCAAAAGTTGATCCAAATAAACCAATGGTTGCGATTACCTTTGATGATGGACCACATTATGAAAATACAGAAGAAATTATGAAAACGTTTGAAAAATATAATGGTCGTGCAACTTTCTTTATGTTAGGGAAAAATGTGGAAATCAATGCGGATATCGTAAAAGATGTATATAAACGCGGCTTTGAAATTGGAAACCATTCATGGGATCATGAAGATTTAAGAACATTAGATAAAAAAGGAGTTGTTTCAGAAATTTATGATACACAGGATGCTATTTATAAGCTGACAGGCTATGAACCAACATATTTCAGACCTCCTTATGGGGCATTAAATGAAACGGTATTGAATGCAAATCAAACCGGTTATGCATTCTGGGATGTAGATTCTCAGGACTGGATGCTGAAAGAAGCTGGTGCTATAAAAACTTCTGTAGTAAAATCCACAAAAGCTGGAAACATGGTCGTGCTTTTACATGATATCCACGATTTCTCTAAAGACAGTATTGAACCCATTTTAGCAGCCTTATCAAAAGATGGATATCAGTTTGTGACATATTCTACATTGATGCAGCATGAAAAAGATTACCTGTTGCAATTAGATGAAAATTATGGTGTGCCAAAAGATATCGCTAATGGCAAATAAGATTCGCAAGGAAAGTTTTGACTTTCCTTTTTATATGTTACAATGTAAGCAATAGGAAGAAGGAAAATACAATGAAACGAGAACTGGGAATTGCCAGATGTGGCCTGGCGTGCTGCTTATGTAGTGAAAATGAAACATGTAAAGGGTGTATAGAAGAAGACTGCGCAGATAAAATAAATTGTGAAAATCGTAAATGTGTCATCAATAAGCACCTTCATGCTTGTTATGAATGTGAAGAACCTTGTAGAAAAGGACTGCTTCAAAAGATAAAACCATATGGTTTTACATTGTTTATAAAACGATATGGATTAGAGAAATTATTAGATTGCTTAATGCGCAATGAACAAAATGGTATTGTATACCATCGACAAGGCATTGTTGGTGATTATGATGAGTTCGAGAATGTAGAAGATTTAATCACATTTATTTTAAAAGGAAAAAAAGAATGATTGTGGTAATTGAAAAAAGAGGAGAAAAAATTTATGAGTATTAAAATGATTGTAACGGATTTAGATGGTACCTTTTACCATCGTGATTTAACGTATGATAAAGCACGCTTTATGCGTCTATATGAAAAAATGAAACAGCAGGGTATTCACTTTGTGGTCGCTAGTGGTAATCAATATTATCAGTTAATATCTTTCTTTGATGAAATAAAAGATGAATTAACATTTGTATCAGAAAATGGTGCTTATATCGTTGATCAGGGAAAAGAACTATTTTCCACAGAAATAAAAAAGGATACTTTCAATAATATCTTAGATGTATTGGATCACTATCCATCTTTATTAACGATCGTTTGTGGAAAAGAAAGTGCATATACGTTAAAAAATATTAAAGATGAAGAGTATGCGTTTTATATAAATTATTTTCCAAGATTAAAGAAAGAGGATTCCCTTCATGAAATAGATGATCAAATATTAAAATTTGCTTTGGTGGCCAATGAAGATTTTGAACATGTATTATCACAATTGAAACAGGCTGTTGATGATCATATCAGCGTTGTAAGCAGCGGTCATGAAGATATCGATTTGATTGTGAAAGGCATCCATAAAGGTAATGCTGTCCAAATGCTGATGAAACAATGGCATATCAAACCAGAAGAAGTTATGGCATTTGGTGATGCTGGAAATGATGAAGAAATGCTTCGTATCGCTAAATATGGCTATGTAATGGAAAATGGCAGCCCGGATTTATTGGCGAAGTTTCATCGACATGCGCCACATCATGAATCAGATGGTGTATTAGAAATCATTGAACAATATTTCAATGATCCTGCCTCTATACTATAGGTGATTTATGATGACTTATGAAGATATGCAAAAGCAAATTGACCAATATAATTGGGATGATGTCTTTGAGTTTGTGAAAAACCTACTAAATGAGCCGTTATGTGATTTAGCATTAGCAATCAAGATATTTTATCTCGGTGATGGATATGGCTTTTTGATAAATGGAAACAGCTGTCAAAATGCTTGGAATACATTGATGCAGAAGCTGTATCAAGACATATTAGCAGGTAAATATAAAAATAATCATCCTTATGAGATACCACTCACAAAAGTTCAAGTATATAAGATGAAAAAGATGAATATTCCACCTGTTTTTTATGAAGGATATGAAGGTGATTAAATGAGTGAAAAATACAGTCAGATTATATCCTTATTTGAGCAGCATCGAAATGAGAAACAGGCGGAAGCAATGGCTGCCTATATGAAAAATCATTTTCGTTTTTTTGGAATTGGTAGTAAACAAAGAAAAGCATTAGAAAAAGATATTTTCAAAAAAGAGAAACAGTCTAAAGTGATCGATTGGGAATTTTTAAACCAGTGTTTTGATCATCCGCATCGTGAGATGCAATATGTTGTATCTGATTATCTGATGATGATGCAGAAATATTTGCATTATGAAGATATTGAGAGAATCGAATATTACGTTAGAAATAAACAATGGTGGGACAGTATTGATGCTTTTGATACCATCATAGGGGATATTGGCTTAAGTGATCAGCGAGTAAATCAAATCATGTTAAGCTGGTCATTAGATGAAAATATGTGGATGAGAAGGCTTGCGATTGACCATCAGCTGAATAGAAAAAATCAAACAAATAAGGAATTATTAGGTGAGATCATTGTTCATAACTTAAATAGTGATGAATTTTTCATCAATAAAGCAATTGGATGGAGTCTTCGTGAATATTCTAAAACAAACCCAACATGGGTAAAGGCGTTCATCAAGGAGCATCAGGAAGATATGTCGAAGCTCAGTATAAAAGAAGCAGGTAAATATTTGTGAAATATATATTATTAAAAGGAATGGATTATGATTACTTAGCTAATATAATCTATTCCTTTTTGCATATCTTATAAAAGTCATGGTCATATATGAATAGTGAAATGGTAAAAAAAATAATTATTTGTGGTTTAAATATACCTTGAAATTAATTATGTAAAGGTTTTTTTTACTTTTTTCAAAATAATTTAGGATTTTCACTATAAAAATACGTATGTATATAAGTGGAGGTGAAAAAAATGAAATGTCTTAGATGTGGAAATACAGACCCAGTCTACTTCTATCAGGATCAAGATGTCTGGTATTGTCGAAAGTGCATCGCCTTTGGACGTGTGAATGTGAATGAGTTACCGCCGCGTAAACAATATCAAAGAAAACGGCATACTTGTCACCCACAGTTAAAGTATCCATTGACACCAGCTCAGAAAAAGGCAAGTGATGAGTTAAGAAGAAATTTGACATTAAAACAAGACAGCCTGGTTTTTGCATGTTGTGGAGCGGGAAAAACAGAGATTGTGATGGAAGCAATCGCTGATTATTTAGCAATGGGGAAAAAAGTTGGTTTTGCGATATCGAGAAGACAAGTTGTATTAGAAATAGCTGAACGTATGCAGGAAGCTTTTCCATCTCTTAGTGTCATTGCGGTATGTGAAGGATATACCGATATTGTGGACGGCGATTTAATTATTTGTACTATGCATCAATTGTATCGATATCATCAGACCTTTGATCTGCTAATCATGGATGAAGTCGATGCTTTTCCTTACAGGGGCAACGCGATATTGAAAGCAATTGCTATGCATGCATGTGTCGGTGAGAAAATCTATCTTACTGCCACTCCAGATGATGAGATGCGAAAGGAGGTATCTGCCCACCATTTAAACATGGTAGAATTATTTCAAAGACCACATGGATACCCTTTGATTGTACCGGAAGTAAAACGAGGATATAGCTGGATGCAGATTACATACCTGCTGCTTTTTCTAAAATCACAAAGAAAAGCAAAGATACAGACTTTGGTGTTTGTGCCAACGATTCGTATCGCCCATCGTTTAACCCGCTTTCTATCCTTGAAATATGCTTGCTGTGCATTTACATCTAAGACAGAAAACAAAGAAAAAATCATAAAAGAATTCCATGAAGGGGCCTATGAGTTTCTTGTCGCAACAACCGTATTAGAACGAGGAATCACCATTAAAGGGATTTATGTAGTGATTTTGTTTGCTGATCATCCTGTATTCAATGAAGCCAGTCTGATACAGATGATTGGGCGGGTAGGAAGAAGTATAGAAATGCCCACAGGAAAAGGTTTGTTTCTTTGTAAGCGGAAAACGAAGGATATTACGCAATGTATTACATCATTAAGAAAGATGAATGAAGGTGGTTAAATGAAACAGGAGCGCTGTTTATATTGTTTTGAGAATATTCAAAACAATTTATCATTTCACGACTGGTTAAGACAGGATGATGTTTTATGTGGAAAATGTAAATCAAAGCTGCATGTACTTCAGTTAGATACCCAATTAGAAAAAATGCCTTTACATATTCTATATGAATACAATGAAACAATGGAGAGTATGATCTTTCAGATGAAAGAGGGCAGAGATATTGCTCTGGCTCCTGTGTTTTTTCATTCATTTAGAAAAAAGATTATCGACAGATATCGACATAGTACCATTGTGCTTTTGACAAGCAGTAAAGAGAAGTACGCAGAACGTGGGTTTCAGCCAGTAAAGGAAATGTTGAAAGGTATTCCCATGAACATTGTAGAACCATTTTATAAGAGTGAAGATCATAAACAATCTTTACAAAGCTTTGAAGAAAGGGTACATATCGATCGTATTATTCAACGTGATTACAAGATTTCTTTACCTAAAACCCCTTTGCTTTTGTTAGATGATGTATGTACAAGCGGTTCTTCGTTAAAAAGAGCATATGATTTGATAAAAGAGCATACATATAAAATAGAGGCGCTGGTCTTATGTGCGCATCCTTTATTTGTCGAATCCTGCGATAAAAAAGGTTTGCGGCATCGTAAAAGTTTCTCTATACTTGAAACTGTAGTAAGAAATGGAAGGTGAAGTTTATGAAAGGCAAAGTAAAATGGTTTAACACAGAAAAGGGGTATGGTTTTATCTCGACAGAAGATGGCAAAGATATCTTTGTTCATTATTCTCATATCTTACAGGATGGATACAAATCTTTGGATGAAGGACAACCTGTTTCCTTCGATATTGTAGAAGTCGATAAGGGATTACAGGCCAGAAATGTAGAAAAATGTTAAAAAGATGAGGTGTTTCCAATTGTAGAAACGCCTTTCTTTATATTGTGTAAACGATTACATATGCTGCTTTGAAAGTTAATTTCCAAATTTTGTATAAGGGTAGTTGCGGGATCGGTACCATTCAGTTATAATGCTTACGTGTTTTTTTAACACGAGGAGGAGTACGATGAAAAAACTGGCAGTAGTATTAGAATCAGCTGGTAATTTTCGTTTCCAGACAATAGAAAATGAACATGTTTTTTTGTTAAAGACGAAAAGAACTAGTGAATTAGAAACAACAGTTGACTCTTTATTGGATACATATGAAGAAGTGATTGCTTTAACTGATCTACAGGATTATTATGAAGCAAATAAACATCTGATTAATGATTTCAATGGACGTTTTATGATCATGAAGCTAAATGATGAAAAAGAGATTCATGAGGCACTAACGTTCATGAGCAGCTATACAAAACAAGAATTGAAATGCGGCGAGCAGTCTATGATTTTTCATGTCGCCAAAAGACAGCAGGAAAGAGCATAAGTTATTCTTATGCTTTTTTTCAAAAGAATAAGTACGGACAAAAGAAAGCGGTTCTACACTATAGGAAAAATTACAGAAAACTTTTGTGAAAAAAATGTAAATTATGAATATAGTGCATTGATTTTTGGAAAAAAAGTGTCTATAATGAACGTATGCAGTTGAGTAGCATAGAAAGGTATAGGGTTTTTAAGCAATGCAAGGAAAAGTTAAAATGTTCAACCAGGAAAAAGGATTCGGGTTCATCACATTAGATGATGGCAAAGATGTATTTTTCCACTATTCACAATTAATGATGGATGGATTTAAAACAATCGAAAACGACGCAAAAGTTGAATTCGAAGTTGTTGAAACAGATAGAGGTTTACAGGCTCACAATATCGTTAAACTTTAATTATCTGAAAAAACGGGCTTTGCCTGTTTTTTTTGTTTGATAGTTGCCTCGTTTGTGATACAATGTTAAGGTATTATGAGTTCACTATATATTATAAAGATGAGATTAAGATACATGGAGGTTATGTATGGCAAATGTATTTGAACGCTTATTCAGCGGAGAAAAGAAAATACTGCACGGTTTGGAAAAAACAGCTGATGCAGTTATCGCACTTGCAGATAAAATGGCTGCAATGAGTGATGATGAATTAAAACAGCAGACACAGATATTCAGAGATAGATTGGCAAATGGTGAAACACTGGATGATATTCAGGTAGAAGCTTTTGCTGTAGCTCGAGAAGCTGCAAAACGTACAATAGGAGAATTCCCTTATAAAGTACAGATCATGGGTGCAGCTGCAATGCATGGCGGTGATATCGCTGAAATGAAAACAGGTGAAGGTAAAACCTTGACTTCTACAATGTGTGTGTATTTAAATGCCTTGGAAGGCAAAGGTGTACACGTTATCACAGTCAATGACTATCTAGCAGGACGTGATGCAGAATGGATGGGACAGATTTATCGATTCTTAGGATTAAGTGTTGGTGTCAATTCCAGACCATTAACACCAAGTGAAAAACGTGCAGCTTACGAATGTGATGTTACATATACAACCAATTCAGAGCTAGGATTTGACTATCTGCGTGACAACATGGTTACTGATGTAAAAGATCGTGTATTACGTGGATTGCATGTCGCAATCGTCGATGAAGTCGATTCTATCTTGATTGATGAATCCAGAACACCATTGATTATTAGTGGTGGTGCTAAGAAAACAGCAAACCTTTATTTACAGGCAGATGCTTTTGCAAAGTCTTTAAAAGGCGATGACTATGAAATCGATGAAAAGACAAGACAAATCATGCTGACAGAAAAAGGTGTAGCAACAGCAGAACGCCGTTTTAAGATCAAAAACCTGTATGATATTGAACATACACAGCTGGTTCACCATATCACACAGGCATTAAAAGCAAACTATATTATGAAAAATGAAGTAGAATATGTGGTACAGGATGATGAAATCGTAATCGTTGACCAGTTTACAGGTCGTACAATGCCTGGCCGTGCTTATTCTGATGGATTACATCAGGCAATTGAAGCCAAAGAGGGTGTAAGCATCAAAGAAGAAACAAGTACACTTGCGACTATCACATATCAGAACTTCTTCCGTCTATATGATAAACTTGCCGGTATGACTGGTACAGCGAAAACCGAAGAAGAAGAATTCTTAGATATCTATAACATGCGTGTTATTGTGATTCCAACAAACCGTCCAGTTGCTCGTATTGACTATCCAGATGCAATCTTTGCAAATGAACGTTTGAAGTTTAATGCACTTGTGGAAGAAGTAAAAGAACTGTATGAAAAAGGACAGCCAGTACTGGTTGGTACAATTTCCGTTGAAAAGAGTGAATTGGTTCACCAGTTATTAACGAAAATGCATATTCCTCACGAAGTGCTGAATGCAAAGAACCATGCTAGAGAAGCCGATATTATCGCCAAAGCAGGTCGTGTGAAATCTGTAACGATCGCAACCAATATGGCAGGTCGTGGTACCGATATTAAATTAACGGAAGAATCAAGAGCATTGGGTGGCTTAGCGGTTATTGGTAGTGAACGTCATGAATCAAGACGTATCGATAACCAGTTGCGTGGACGTAGTGGTCGTCAAGGAGATCCTGGTTTCTCTCGTTTCTATGTATCTTTGAAGGATGAACTGATGGTTCGTTTCGGTGGAGAAAAAGTAGAAAAATTATTTAATGCATTAGGTGATCAGCAGATCGAATCTAAGATGGTCACAAAATCTATTTCTCAGGCACAGAAACGTGTCGAAGGTTATAACTTTGATGTTCGTAAACAATTATTGGATTATGATGATGTTTTGCGTAAACAGCGTGAAATCATGTATGAACAAAGAAATTATGTTTTAGAAAATGAAGATGTACATGGTGTTGTGCATGATATGATTGACCGTGTTATCCAAAACGTTGTGGAAGCAAATACAGATAAAAATAAACGTGATGATAATGTTGATTATGCTGGTGTGATTCAGGGTATGGAAATGCTTGGATTAGAACCAACAGAAAATGTAGCATTAGAAGAAATCCGTGGAAAATCTACAGATGAAACAGCTAAATATTGTGCTGATAAAATTTGGAATCTGTATGATGGAAAAGTTGCGGATATTCGTGAACAATTTACATCATTTGAAAGAACCATCGTTTTACGTAACATGGATCGTAACTGGATCGAACATATCGATATGATGGATAAATTAAGAAATGGTATTCATTTACGTTCTTATGCACAAAACAATCCTTTACAGGCTTATATTGAAGAAGGATATGAAATGTTTGAGGATATGATGAGTCGTATCGCAAGAGAAGTTGTATTCTTTGCGTTGAAGGTTCAGATACAAAGACAAAATGCGTAGGAGGAATCGCCTATGGAACTATATGAAATAAAACAAGGAGTGAATACTCACCGGGAGAAATTAGATTCTCTTGGTGAGTCACTTTGACTTAGCTGAAAAAAAACATAAGATTGCGGAATTAGACAGTCGTACTTTAGAAGAAGGATTTTGGAATGATCCATCTCATGCACAAGGGATTATCCGTCAGTTAAATGGATTGAAGGATATCGTTGGTGCATATGAAAAACTAAATGCCACGCTTTCTTCATTAGAAGAAACTGGTGAACTTTTAAAGGACGATTTTGATCCGGAAATATTTGAACTGTATGAAATGGAATATCAGGAAATGGAAACTGCTTTTGATGACTTTGAAATCAAGGTATTGTTATCTCATGAATATGATCATTCTAGTGCTATTTTAGAATTACATCCTGGAGCTGGAGGAACAGAATCCTGTGACTGGGCAGATATGTTATATCGTATGTATTCTAGATGGGCGGAAAAGAAAGGCTTTAAAGTGTCTGTATTGGATTATCTGGCAGGTGATGAAGCTGGAATCAAATCCATAACCTTCTTAGTAGAGGGGGATATGGCGTATGGATATTTAAAAGCTGAGAAAGGTGTTCATCGTTTAGTACGTATCTCACCATTTGATGCAGGAGGCAGAAGACATACTTCATTTGCGTCCTTAGATGTAATGCCACAGTTCAATGATGAAATTGAAATTGATATCAAACCAGAAGATTTGATTGTGGAAACAAAACGTGCCAGTGGTGCAGGTGGTCAGCATATCAATAAAACAGATAGTGCCGTACGTATGGTCCATAAACCAACAGGTTTGGTAGCAACATGTCAAAACGGCCGCAGTCAGCATGAAAACCGTGAAGAGGCTTTACGTGTGTTAAAGAGTCGTTTATATCAAAAGCTGATTGAAGAGCAGGAAGCAAAACTAGCAGAAATCAAAGGTGAACAAAAAGCGATTGAATGGGGTTCCCAGATAAGAAGCTATGTTTTCCATCCATACAGTATGGTAAAAGACCATAGAACCAACTATGAAACTAATGATGTACAGGGTGTTATGGATGGTAATTTAGATGGATTTATTTTCGCATATTTAAAATCATTAATTCGATAGAATCTGGAGAAATTCAGATTCTTTTTATTTTCCATGCTTTTTTATATGTTCGTGTTATAATAACAGGTGGGCAAAATAAATCAGGAGTGTGTAAATATGTCAAAAGGTATGAAAGAGAATATGATCTCTATTTTAATGATGATCGCAGGTAATTTCGTGATTGCAGCAGGTGTCGCATTATTTATATTCCCATTGAATATATTAAGTGGCGGTGTCGCAGGGATCGCAGTAGCGATTGAACCAATATTTCATTTAGATAAAACATTGGTAGTAAATGCTTTGACCATTGGTCTATACATCGTTGGAGCATGCACATTAGGTAAAAAGTTTGCGTTAAAGACAATGATTAGTACAATTATTTATCCGTTTTTTATCACATTCACAACTTTTATTCTAAAAGATGTTACGATTACAACCAATCCATTGTTAGGTTCTCTATATGGCGGTATCTGTATAGGTATTGGCATTGGTTTGGTATATCGTGTTGGTGGCAGTACAGGAGGCATGGATATTCCTCCCCTTGTGATTAATAAATATACAGGAATCCCTTTACCGACTTTGGTTATGTGTGTAGATGGCTTAACTGTGATCTTAGGTGCTAGTACCTATGGCGTAGAAGCCGCAATGATTGGTTTGATTTCCGTATGGATCTGTGGGCAAATGATTGATAAGGTCATATCATTTGGAGGACATGATGCAAAACAAATCATGATCATTACAGAGAAACGAGAAGAAATGATCAAAGAGATATTTAAAGAAATTGATCGCGGTATCACGATTTTACAGGCAAAAGGAGCCTATACAAATACCGATAAACCAGTTATCATGATTGTCGTTTATAAAAAACAGTTTGCGACCTTGAATCATGTGATTTCTATGATAGATCCAGAAGCCTTTGTGGTTGTCAGTGATGTAAATGAAGTGCAAGGAGAAGGCTTTACGTATCAACAAGAATTATAAAAAACTAAATAAAAAAGGAAGTATAAAATCATGAATTTATCATTGTTTGATTTTATACTTCCTTTTCCTTTATAAGAATTGAAAAATATGAACTTTTTTGTTTACAATTTTCCATTCGGTCAGATTTTCACTTTTCATTCGGTCTAATTTCTACTTTTCATTCGGTCAGATTTTGATTTTTCATTCGGTCAGATTTTTGATTTTATCATATAATGTATACGTATCTTTTTGATTAGCAAGGTTAAAAAGATATACATTATCCTTTGTTTGTGCCTTGATATAAGAAGAATTATCAGTATATAAATAAGCCCTGCATTTTCCGATTTCATCAAATTTGGCATCACCCACAATATAATGCGAAGTAGCTTCACCAGCACCTTGTTTCTTTCCAGCAGGAAGTTTTTGTTCATAGTAATGGATAGATTGAATATCTTTACAAGAAACAACATCGCCTATTGCGCCATGAAAGTTAATAGAATCTTTTTCTAATGTAATGGTAAAAGCAGTATGTTGTTCATTTTTCTGATTAGACTGATACAAGAATAAACCACATACGCACAGCATCAATAGGATGATAGCTGTGAAAAAAATTGTAATGATACGTTTTGTTGATTTATCATCCATGAAATTGCCTCCATTCGTTACCTATAATATAACATATTTCATGCTTTTCTTATATATCTGATTGCAGAGAAAAAGATGTTACTATATAATAATAGACAAAAGGTACGAGGAGATAAATGTATGATATTAGAAGAATTTGATACAAATGATACAGCGTTGTTTAACCCTGAGGATATCGTAAAGCCATTAGAGAACTGTCCTAAAACAGTAGTGACCTGTTTTGCGAATGACTTGATTGAACATGCATTATCGATTTTTAAATGTGAAATCATAAGTTGTATTTCATCCGCAAATGGAAAACTTCCAATATATAGAATAAATGTAGATGGACAGGAAATTGGATTGTTTATGTCTGCTGTTGGAGCATCGGCTTGTGTTTCGGAATATGAGGAATTGTTTGCGATGGGTGTAGAAACAATTGTGGTTTTTGGCACATGTGGGGTTTTGGATGCGACAATTCATGATTGTGCTATTATATTGCCTGATGCAGCAATACGTGATGAAGGCTGCAGCTATCATTATGTTAAAGCAAGTGATGAAATTATGGTCAATCATGACACCCTTGATCGAATGAAAAAGTTCTTTGATGAATGTAAACTTCATTATCATGTGGGGAAAGTATGGACAACGGATGCGCCTTATCGTGAAACAAGAGCGAAAATCGCAAAACGTAAAGAACAGGGATGTATATGTGTGGATATGGAATGTTCTGCAATTGCGGCTTTGGCATCTTTTCGTAAAAAAAGAATTGCTCAATTTTTTTATTCAGCGGATAATCTGGGAAAAGAAGAGTATGAAATGCGCAGTTTAAAGAATGAAGAAAACTTTGATGTAAAAAAAGAAATCTTAAAATTAGCAGTACAGCTCGCAAAGAATCTGTCATAGGTTACAGGGTGTGGAAAACTTTCCACCCTGTTTTTCGTATCCCATAAAATTGTAAGAATTTACTAACAATGAAATTGCGTTTTTATGGTATAATGAAATGCATAAGGAGTTGATGGCATGATCCTTTTAAAAAATGTTTCTAAATCATATAAAAACGGTGTAAAAGCACTGAGAGATATAAATCTTGAAATAGATGAAGGCGAATTTGTTTATATTATCGGTCCTACAGGATGTGGAAAATCTACATTAATTAAAATATTAGATGGAGAAGAAATTCCTGATAGTGGAGAAGTCTGGGTGGCAAATACCAATGTTGGTAAATTACGTCATTCAAGAGTTCCAATTTATCGTCGAAATATTGGTGTTGTGTTCCAGGATTTTAGATTATTACCAACCATGACAGTATTTGAAAATATTGCATTTGCTTTAGAGGTTTTGGCTTTGGATAAAGTAACGATACGAAAACGTGTACGTGAAGTATTGCAGCTGGTATCATTAGAAGATAAAGCAAAGGCCTTTCCTAGAGAATTAAGTGGTGGACAACAGCAAAGAGCAACCATAGGGCGGGCAATCGCCAATCATCCAAAAGTGTTGATTGCAGATGAGCCTACAGGTAATCTTGATCCGGAAATGTCAAAAGAAATTATTGCGTTATTGGAAAAAATCAATGAAGTAGAAAATACAACTATTTTAATGGTAACACATGATTCATCTCTGGTAAATTCATATAAAAAACGTACAGTAGCACTGGAATCTGGTTATATTGTGAGTGACCTAACTAAAGGCGGGTACCATAACTATGATTAAAGGAATAAAGAATTTACCACATCATTTTCTTACGGCTTTAAAAGGACTGGGACGTCATTTTGCGATGACATTATCCAGTGTATCTGCAGTTACTGTGACATTGGTATTGATTGCTTTATTTATTTTGTTAGCAGGTAATGTCAATAATTTTGCGGTAAATGTGGAAAGCAGTTTGAAAATTCGCGTTTCTATAGACCAGATAAAAACAGATAAAGAAATTGAAGCAATGCAGAAAACAATCAAAAACATGCAGGGTGTAAAACAGATTGATTTTTCCAGTAAGGAAGATGAACTTGCCATGCTGATTGATGAAAGTGGTTCTGTATTTAAACGTTATGAAGATAATAATCCTATGCCAAATGTATTTATCGTAGAGGTAAATCAGGCGAGTGATATTCCTGTCATCACAAAGAAATTAAATGAAATGGAGGGAGTAGAAAAGGCACAATATGGCGGGGAACAAATTGATAATATGATTGAGATTTTTGATACGCTTCGTACAGGCGGTGCTGTATTTGTATTGGCGTTGTCTTTACTTGCGGTTTTCTTGATTAGCAATACGATTAAAATGACAATTTATACAAGAAATACAGAAATATCAATCATGCGAAATGTTGGCGCAACCAATGGATATATCAAAACACCATTTATGTTTGAAGGCATGCTGATTGGTATGATTGGTGCTGTAATTCCAATCTTGATTGTATGTGTCGGCTATGCGGTTTTATATGATAGTATGCATGGTGCATTTTTAAGCAGTATGTTTGTTTTAGAAAAACCATTCCCATTCACCATGTATATCTCTTTGATGCTGCTTGGGTGTGGCGCAGTGGTTGGTATTTTAGGCAGTTTCTTTGCGGTAACAAAATATTTGAGGTGGCGACGATGAAAAAAATAAAAATAACATTGGCACTATCGATGCTGTGTATGAGTGTATTAGCTTCTTCTGGAACTGCACTCTACGCAAATGATTTTGAAGGTAATGAGGATGCATGGTTAAAGCGGTGCTCTGTTCCTCAGGAAACCAGTGCACAGGCGCAAGAATGTGCGGAATTCAAATCATATTATGCCGGCTTGAGCGATGAAATAGCCAATCAGGCAGATGATTTGGATAAACAGATTGCAAGTATCAAAGGCAATATTGATTCGATTCAGGATATGGTCAATAAACAGGATGCATTGGTGAAGAAAATCAATAAGAAAATAGAATTGAATGATGCAAATATTCGTACGATACAGGCCGCAATCACAAAGCTTGATGGAGAAATCAAGCAAAAAGAAGCAGATATTAAAAAGCGTAATGATCTAATTAAAAAGCGTATGGTGGAAGGTCAGGCTACGATTGGCACAAATACCAATATTGAAATATTGATGGGTGCCAGTGATTTGGTGGACTTGATACGAAAGGCAGAAGGCCTTCAGAAAATCACAGAAAGTGATCAAAATGAAATTGAAAAATTAAAGGAAGAAAAAGCGAAGCTTGATCTGGATAAATCCGAACAGACAAGATTAAAAGAAGATGAAGCAGACAAGAAGAAACAAAACGAAAAGGATAAAAAAGAAGCAGAAAACTTGTTAAAAGAAAAAGAAAAATTATTAAATGAATATCGTAAACAAGAAGCGGATTTAAATCAGAAGATGCGTAGTGTAAAGGCTGATTTAAGTGCGTTGCAGGGAAATATCATCAATATCAATACATCAGTAGCACAAAAAATTGATTATTCTGGAAATGGTACCATGGTATCTCCAATCAAAGCATCAAAATCAGCAGGTACATGGTATTATCCAGCAAGCTTTGGTGGAGGTGTGCATCTGGGTATGGACTTTGCGGCAGGCGTTGGAACACCAATTTATGCGCCTGCAGATGGTATTATTCTATATGCCAATAACCCAGTTGGAACCTATGATGGCTTTTTGGGGAACTGGATAGGATGGCCACTTGGCGGTGGAAACACATTGATGTTTTTAACTCAGGTAGATGGTATTACCTATGCTGTAAGTTTTGCGCATATGGCACAATCACCATTCCCGGTAAGTGCAGGACAAGAAGTAAAACAAGGGCAACAGATTGGCGCAGTTGGCGCCAGTGGAAATGTTACTGGACCACATTCTCATGTGGAAGTATTTAATCTTGGAAAAATGAGTCTGTCGTCAGCTATCTCATCTTTCCAGTCAACAGTCGATTTTGCATGGGGCTGTGGATGGGGATCATCCGCATTATCGAGAACATGTGAAGTCAGCGGACCTCCATGTAGACAGCGTCCGGAAAGTGTATTTGGATATTAAAACAGCACAAGTGATTTAGCAAATGTGAGGAGTGAGAAGATGATTCTTTTAGAAAATGTTTCAAAAGAATATAAAAACGGGGTACATGCATTACGCGATGTGAATCTGGCAATTGATGATGGAGAATTTGTATATATTATTGGACCGACTGGTTCGGGAAAATCTACATTGATCAAGCTGCTGGATGGGGAAGAAATACCATCAAGTGGTACAGTTATGGTGGAAAACATCAATGTAGGAAAACTAAAACATTCAAAGGTGCCGGTATATCGTCGAAATATTGGTGTTGTATTCCAGGATTATCGCTTACTGCCTCGTTTGACAATATTTGAAAACATCGCATTTGCGTTAGAAGTCATTGGTATGAACAAAGTAGATATCCGCCGTCGTGTTCGTGAGGTATTAGAACTTGTATCCTTAGAAGATAAGGCAAAATCTTTTCCTAATGAATTAAGTGGAGGACAGCAGCAAAGAGCAACCATTGGGCGTGCGATTGCCAATCATCCCAAAGTATTGATTGCGGATGAACCTACAGGAAATCTAGACCCTGAAAAGAGTGCGGAAATCATGGAGCTTTTGGAAAAAATCAACGCTGTGGAAAACACAACAATCGTAATGGTTACACATGATTCAACAATCGTAGACCGATTTAAAAAACGTACGATCTGTCTGGAGGAAGGATATATCGTTGCGGATATTATGAAGGGGGGATACTTGAAACATGATTAGTTTCTTTAAATCATTGCCAAAACATATAAAAACGGCATTTCTTAGTATCTTTCGTCATTTAGCAATGTCTTTAAGTGCTTCTAGTGCTGTAACAGTCACATTGATTTTATTTGCAGCATTCCTGTTGATTGCGGGAAATGTTGGACAGTTCACAGACAATATTGCGGAAGACTTAAGTATTCACGTGCAATTAAATAAGAATTATACCAAAGATAAAGATATCACAAAAATGAAAAAAGAACTGGAAGCAATCTCCGGTGTAAAGAAAGCAACCTTCTCTGATAAGGATGCGGAGCTGGAATTATATATCAAGGAAATGGGCGAAGAATTCGCAATGTATCGTGGAAAAGAAAACCCATTATTTCCAGCATATTATGTATCTGTGAAAGACGCAGACCGTATCAAAGCAATTACGGATGAAATTAGTAAAAAAGATTTTGTGAAAGAAGCAGTATATGGTGGTACCAGTGTTTCTGATATGGTCAAACTGTTAGACAAAGTAAGAACCGGTGGAATGATTTTTGTGGTTTTATTAACTGCGCTGGCGATATTTTTAATATCAAATTCCATCAAAATGACGATTTATGCCCGCAATAATGAAATTTCTATTATGCGAAATGTCGGGGCTGCCAACTGGTATATCAAAGTACCATTTATGATAGAGGGAATGCTGATTGGATTAATTGGTTCTATCATTCCATGTCTTGTCGCATATTTTGGATATGCTTATTTATACGATATGGCAAATGGACAAATTGTTACCAGCATGTTCGCATTACTTCCTGTATACCCATTCGCATTAAAAGTATGTGGAATATTGATTTTAGGTGGTATGGGCGTTGGTCTTGTGGGAAGTTTTTTCTCCACAACCAAATATTTACATTGGAAACGTTAGGATGTATCTATTGATACATCCTCTTTTTTATAAATATGATAAAATAGTAGTAATGCAAGAGGAACATCAAAAAATGCAAGTGGAGCCATTTTCACTGGTATATTAGATAATTTATTGTATAGTAAAGGTAGAAAGAGGGTGTGATCATGGGATATGGATATATTGCGTTGGCATATTTTCTGATGATGTTTCCTTTGACAATCAGTACAACGATTTTCTCAACATCAAATTTGTCGCTGATTGGTTTTGCTTTTCTGTTCATGGGATTATATCAGATTCAACAACGTATTCAAAACAGAAAACTATTCATCGCAGTGATAAGCAGTGTGTTGTTGTTTATGACATTGTGTTTTCAAGACACACGTTGGTCAATCATAGTCGCAAGTATAGTAGAACCAGTCATTTTATTAAACCTTCTCTACAGTACACGAAATGAGTGTAGTGAGAAAACCAAAAAACAGATACGTTATTTCACAATTCTGTATCTTATCATGTTTGTTGGCGTTTATCTTTCATTAACTTTGATGCTTTTCTATAGCGAACTGGCACAGGCAATCCTATTTATTCTCGTATGCTTTCGTATTTTCAATTATATATATTTTATTATGCTTGTTTTATCCATCAACCGACAGTTAAAAGATATGGAGCTTTTACCAGTTCATGAAAAACCATTGTCATTTCAAAAAAAGCATTCGATCATCATGCTGGTAGTGATTCTTTTATCCGCAGGTATCTTATATGGAACACAGAGTCTGTATTTATCATCTATGCAGATTACACCATCTTCAGCTTATCAGGACCGTATTTATGAAGGCTCTACAACAAACAGCCGAATTGCCGGATTAGTCAGAATATCAAAAAATCAAAATGATTCCGATTTCTATAATTATGAAAAAGTGAACTTCTATACAAAGGATGAAACCATCGCAAACCAGGTAAAACTTATGAAATATCAACTGTATGTGGATGGCAAACCTATTAAAGAAGAACCATCAGATAAACGTTTTATGAAGCCGGATATTGTGAAGGTAGAAAAACAGAATAATGGAGAATATCGTATCGCATTAACCGGCAGCCATGATATGATGGAATATCAAACAGACAGCAGATCACAAATATCTATGCATGTACAATTATATGATGAACAGGAAAAGCTGATATTGGAAGAAACTTATCCTGTTAAGGAACATGAAGAACATGTATATCATGGTAATGCACAAGGAATCACCATTACAGAACTATACACAGGAAATACTGCAATCTTACAAGCTCCAATCATCAAAACAAATATATTTCAAATGGCACAGACAAAAGGATACACACAAGTGGAAATGTATATAGAATATTTACAATATGGTAAAGTTATGGCAAGAAGCAATACAATTCAATTAACAGATGTTCCATGGGAACCATTTGTGCACCAGCATATTGATGAAGGACAAATCAGGTATACCAGCTGGGATGACAGGGTAATGACATATGAACAGACGATAACATATGATCAGGCAGTTATCGTTATGAAATATCAAGGGGAAGGCATGCATGAGCGAACATTCCATATACCATTACAGGAGAGTAAGCCATGAAGCTGATCTGTGAAGTGCAGCATCAAACTATGCTGGAGCAGGAGTTTCTGCCTTATCGCTCATTGCCTGTCGTCTTTGTGGAAAAAGGCTGTTTCTATGACGGTGTTTGTATCAACTTTGATATCGAGCATTTAAAAGAAGTGCATGAGGTTGCGCAAATGATGCTTCATCAACAGGAGCATATCATGATAGGAAAACTTCATGATCGTATGTATCCGATTCCCACAAAAGATATCGTATATATAGAAGGATATCGAAGAGAAGCATATCTGCATACAGAAAAAGCATCTTATGAAATCAATTATCGTTTGTATGAAGCAGAAGAATTATTAGGAGATGATATGTTTATCCGCATCAATAAAAGCACCATCGTAAATATATCAAAGATTAAGAGTATCATGCCGGCGTTGAATGCATGCTACAGCATGGAAATGGTAAATGGTATTTTGTTAGAATGCTCTCGTCAATATTGGAAAACATTTAAAAAGAAATTAGGAATGAGGTGATCAATATGAAAAATCGAATTTACACGTATATGTTTGCGACATTTTTCTTTTCTTTGGCATTCACATTATTTCAAATATTGTATTTCAATCATATATCTGATTCATTCTATGGTTTTCATCCCCATGTGTTTGCTTATTTATTCATCGCCTCTATGCTAGTGGCAGGAATCATGGAGGGCTGGTGTTACTTTCTTCCTGTACTATCAAAACATACACGATTTGTTTATATAGGCATCATGATCATGAATGTCTTATTATGGATCATGCCATACTATCTTTCTGTATATCTTCATATGTTATGTATTTATGTGTCTATATTGATGGCGTATCAGCTATTCGCTTATACGCAGGCGAATGAACAATTAAAGATCATACAGCAAAAAATTCAGGAAAAGGATGTCCAATGACATCTTTTTCTTTGGGTGTTGCTCTTATCAATACTGGATAAATATGGTATGATATAACTCGTAAAAAAACTTATCAAATATAGAGGTGAAAGACATGGCAAAAAAAGTTGTTCGTTACCACCTGGTACGTCATAAATGGCCGGATGAAATAGAAGCAGAAAAGAAAATCAAGAAAAGAAGGATCCTAACGGTTGCAGCATGTATCGTGTTTTTTATTGGAGGATTTTTATCCAACAATGTTTGGAGTAAGTCTACATCTGCCACAAGTGATGAAGATTTCAAAAAATTCTTTGATATTTATCAAACAATGAGTACCAACTTTTATTTTGGGAAAGATAAAGATGATCTGAAAGATACACTTATTTCAGGTGCGATCAATGGAATGGTAGATGCAGGTGGCGATCCACATACCATGTACTTAGAACCTACCCAGAGCAAAAGCTTCACAAGCTCCATGGAAGGAAGCTTTGTAGGTATCGGCGTTTCTTATTTTGAACAAAGCAAAGGCGTATTTATCATATCAAAAGTATATAAGGATTCTCCTGCACAAGAAGCAGGACTTATGAGTGGCGATCAGATCTATGCCATCAAAGGAAAACCAGTAAAAGATTTAACCATTGATGAAGTCGCAGATATGATCAAAGGTGATACAGGCAGTAAAATTGAAATCGAGATCGTTCGTGAAAATAAACATATCAAGAAAACAGTAGAACGAAGAAAAGTCAATGATTCTGTGTTAAGTTCTGTGAATGGAGAAGTCGGTATTCTGGAAATTGATAGTTATGCGGAAACAACTGGAGAAGAAGTAAAAGCACATTTAGAGGACTTAAAGAAAGCTGGCTGTAAGCGTTTGGTAATTGATATGCGTGATAACAGCGGTGGATATCTGACGGCTGTACAAGATGTTGCCAGCTATTTGATGGGACCGGATAAACTGATTTTTAAAGAAGATGACAAGAATGGAAAAGTAACAGACTATAAAACAAAAGATGTAGAGCAGTATACATTTGATAAACTGGTGGTGCTTGTAAATGATGGAACAGCCAGTGCCGCAGAAGTATTGACGGCTGCGTTAAAACAACAGATGAACGCAACAGTTGTCGGTGTTAAAACATATGGTAAAGGCACTGTACAGATTCCTGTAACGTTCTCTGATGGCAGTATGTTCAAATATACGGTAGGAGAATGGATTACACCAAATGGTGATAAAATCAATGAAGTAGGAATTGAACCGGATGTAGAAGTAAAACTTGATCCTGCTTTGACTTTGGGTGCACCAAAATTAGATGAAGATGAAGTGTATAAGCCAGACAGTGTGAGTCTTGCGGCGAAATCAGTTCAGACATATCTGAAATTTTTAGGATATCCAGTGGATCGCACGGATGAGTATTTTTCTATTGCATCAGGTGAAGCTTTAAAACAATATCAGAAAAAAATGGGAATGGAAGCCAATGGAAACATTGACAGTAAAGTCATTACATCGTTATTATCCAGTATCTCTCAGGAATGGAATGCACATTTAGATCAATATGATACGCAAATGAAGAAAGCGGTGGAAATAGCAAATGGATAAAGAAGAAAAATTATTTGATCTGGTATCCCAATATCAGCCACAAGGTGATCAGCCAAAGGCAATTCATGATCTTGTGGAAGGGATACGGGAAGGGAAAAAACAACAGGTATTACTGGGGGCTACAGGTACTGGTAAAACCTTTACCATATCCAATGTAATCGCACAGGTGAATAAACCTACCCTGGTATTTGCACATAATAAAACATTAGCTGGTCAGTTATACAGTGAGTTTAAAGAATTTTTTCCACATAATCGTGTGGAATACTTTGTATCTAACTTTGATTATTATCAGCCAGAGGCATATTTGCCTAGTACGGATACTTACATTGATAAAAATGCGACAACCAATATGGAGTTGGATATGCTTCGTATGGCCGCAGTCAATAGTATCTTAGAGCGTCGTGATACGATCATTATCGCATCTGTTGCCTGTATTTATGGTGCCAGCAACCCAGAACAATATCGTGATATGTTTTTCTCACTGCGTGTGGGGGATATCATTGATCGTAAGGAATTAATGGGAAAACTGGTGGCTCGTCAGTATACACGTAATGATATGGACCTGGTTCGTGGAACTTTCCGAGTACGTGGAGATGTCATAGAAATTGCATTGGGACATACGGACAGCTATGTGTTAAGAATTGAATTATTTGATGATGAAATTGAACGTATTTGTGAAGTAGATCCATTGACTGGCAAAGTATTGAATGCCTATACGGTATATGTCATCTATCCTGCCAGTGGCTATGCGACCAAACAGGAAATTATCAATCGCGCCGCTGGAACGATTGAAGAAGAATTAGAAGATCGCATACAGGTGTTAGAAAATGAAGGCAAGCTGTTAGAAAAGCAACGACTGGAACAGCGCACAAGATATGATGTAGAAGCACTTCGTGAGTTTGGTGTATGTCCAGGTATTGAAAACTATTCCCGTCATATCGATGGCAGAAAACCAGGCGAACGTCCTTATACCTTATTTGATTATTTTCCTTCAGATTTTTTACTGGTTGTGGATGAAAGTCATGTATCTTTACCACAGGTAAGAGGAATGTATAATGGGGACCGTGCACGTAAGGAAACCCTTGTAAATTATGGTTTCCGTTTACCAAGTGCCTTGGATAATCGACCACTTCGTTTTGAAGAATTTGAAAAGATGATCAATCAGGCAATCTTTGTCAGTGCGACTCCTGGAGATTATGAATTAGATAAAACCCATGGAGAAGTCATTGAACAGATCATTCGTCCAACTGGTTTGTTGGATCCAGTGGTAGAAGTACGTCCAACCAAAGGACAGATTGATGATTTGGTAGATGAAATCAGAAAGCGTATTGAAAAGAATGAACGAGCGTTGATTACAACGTTAACCGTGCGTATGGCAGAAGATTTAACCAGTTATTTAAAAGGCATGGATTTTAAGGTGGCATGGTTACATCATGAAGTAAAAACCATTGAGCGAACAGAAATCATTCGTGATTTGCGTAAAGGAAAATATGATGTATTGATTGGTATCAACCTGCTTCGTGAAGGTCTGGATATTCCAGAAGTATCCCTGATTGCGATATTAGATGCCGATAAGGAAGGCTTCTTAAGAAGTGAGCGTTCTTTAATCCAGATTATTGGGCGAGCTGCTCGTAATGCGCATGGGGAAGTTATCATGTATGGAGATAAGATTACAGATTCTATGCGAAAGGCACTAGATGAAACCGCACGTCGTCGTGAGATTCAGATTGCCTATAATAAGGAGCATGGTATCACACCTAAGACAATTGTGAAACCAATCCATGAAGTTGTCCGAAGTAAAGAAACGCAGGAAATGACAGCGAAGTATATGAATAAGAAGCATAAAGTCAGCAAGAAAGATAAAGAGAAGCTGATGGCAAATATTGAAAAGGAAATGAAGGAAGCCGCAAAAGTATTAGACTTTGAACGTGCCGCAGAACTTCGTGATATCCTGATTGAGATGAGAGGTGAGTAACATCATCTCTTTTTGTTTAGAAATTTTTAAGAATTCCTGCAAGTTTGTTTTTTGATTTGTTTTTTATACTTTAGTTACATAAAGGAGGAAATAGTCAAAAAAATGGTATAATAAGAAGCAAGTATAAAGGATGGGATGATATGAAACATACAATATTAGTCGTAGAAGATGAAAAGGGAATTAGAGAAACGGTATCTATCTTTTTAAAGAATCAAGGATATGAAGTCATACAGGCACAAAATGGGGAAGAAGGTCTACAAATGGTTGCGCAACATGAAATACACCTTGCCATTGTCGATATTATGATGCCGGTAATGGATGGCATCACGATGACCATGCAGCTAAGAAAAAATTACGATTTTCCTATTATCTTTTTAAGTGCGAAATCAGAAGATATCGATAAGATTACAGGATTAAATCTTGGGGCAGATGATTATGTGACCAAGCCTTTTGAGGCAATGGAATTAATCGCAAGAGTCAATTCTCATATTCGCCGTTATGAACAGATTCTTGATTTAAAAAAGAATGCAGGAAAACCGGTTGAGCAAAGCCATCGTTTAATTGTTGGTGGTTTAGAACTTGATCAATACAGCAAAGAAGCATTTGTGAATGGCAATGCGATTCGATTAACTGCCAAAGAATTTCAAATATTAGAGTTATTGATGAGCTATCCTGGGCGTGTATATTCAGCGGAAGAAATCTATGAAGCCGTATGGAAAGAAGATGCTATTAATACAGAAACGATTATGGTACATGTACGAAAATTAAGAGAAAAGATTGAAGTAAATCCTCGCAAACCAGAATATTTAAAAGTGGTTTGGGGCATTGGATATAAAATAGAAAAGGTCAGGTGAAGATTATGAAAAAGAAACAAGGGATATTTCTTGTCATCTTTTGTTTATTATTAGCCATCATGAGTGGTACTGTTTTATCACTTTATGATAATGTAAGAGAACATAGTAAAGTGTCAAAGGAAGATATTACACTACACTATTGTGACGAATTTGGTTATTATGCATTAGCTTTACAAAAAGCCATGAATCCAGATTATAAAGTGCTAAGTTATGGCAAAGAAGTACCAGAATATATGCAGAATATATGCGATGAGTATATCAATGATGTATTAAAAAACAGTCTTACTGTGATACAAAGTGATTCTGACTTTATGTTTCAGGCAGTTGACACCAAAACAAATAAAGAGCTTTCCCATCACAAAGAAAATATGGAAAAAACGGATAAGCTGTTTCAATTCACCATTCAATTTCATGCGGATAGCAGTATACAAATGAAAGGTGATTTAGATGATAGAATATTTAATCAATCTATATTTGAATCTATTGCCAATAATGTTTTAGATTATTATCGTGATAGGTATATGGATTTATACTCTGTTGAAGATGTAGAGAATGGATTTGATTATCATGGTGTACATTATGGCGATGAGAGTATCAAAGTAAATATTCCAAAAAACTTATCTGTGAGTTTTGCACTTCCTCAAGAAGTCACAAAAAGCAGTCATTATTATGGCAATGTGTATTATGAATCTTATGCCTATGCATTTGCGGCTACAGCAATGGCAGTATGTTGTGGAATATTGTTTATGTACTTCTTAATATATCCTGTTCGTGTTGTGGAAAATGCGCCTTTGTTTAAAAGGATTTATCATTTGAAAGCTGGATTACGTATCTTATTGATGGCTTTTTTAATCAGTATTTGGATTACTAGTACAATCATGTTAAGTGTATTCACGATAAACAAAGAATTCTATGAATTCTTTCATCAGATGAACATTGGTGGGGGAAATATGTTGATCCCAATCATAAACTTTGTGGTATGGTTTATCACACTGGCGGTTATTTCTCTTGAAATCTTCCAAATCAAGTATATCTTTGCGCATGGCATCATGCGATATTTGAAAGAAGATACATTAATAGCTTCCCTTATCCGAAAGATAAAAAGCTACAGTCATCGACTTAGTGAATTTGATTTATCCAATTCATTAGATAAAACGATTCTTAAATTTGTGTTGATCAATACCATTATCATCTTTATCATGTGTACGATTTGGGTATTTGGTTATTTCCTTGCGATTGTATATGCATTATTATGTTTTGTATGGATCAGTAAGAAAGCAAAGAAGATACAGCAGGATTATCTAAAAATCATAGATGCCGCAAAACAACTGGGAAATGGTAATTTCGATGTCAATATACAGGAAGATTTAGGCATGTTCAATGGATTGAAAGAAGATTTCTCCCATATTCGTGATGGTTTTGAGAAAGCAGTAAAAGAAGAAACAAAATCACAAAATATGAAAACAGAACTTATCAGTAATGTATCACATGATTTAAAAACACCGCTTACCTGTATCAAAAATTATATCGTATTACTACAGGATGATCAGTTGGATGAAGCCACAAGACATGAATATCTGGAGAATTTGAATCAATATTCTAATCGTTTGACAACGTTGATAGAAGATTTATTTGATGTCAGTAAAGTAAATAGTGGCAATATGAAGCTGTCTTTGATGGATATTAATATCATTGCCTTAATCGAACAGGCACAGGCAGAATGTATGGATCAGCTGGAAGAAAAAGGACTGAATATCATTACTTGCTTTGAGGAATCAGAAATCATTTGTCATTTGGATGGAGATAAAACATATCGTATCTTTGAGAATCTGTTTACCAACATAAGTAAGTATGCGATGCCAAATAGTCGTGTTTATATTGAAGTACATGTGAAGGATGATGTAGAAATCATATTTAAAAATATATCCATGGAACAGATGAATTTCACCGCAGAAGAGATTGTGGACCGTTTTGTGCGAGGAGATAAGTCCCGTCATGAAACAGGAAGTGGATTAGGTCTTGCGATTGTAAAGAGTTTTACAGAGGTTCAACAGGGAAGCTTCCATATTGAAATTGATGGTGATTTGTTTAAAGCCATCTTACATTTCAAGAAGGTACAGGATCAGGCGTAATGCCTGGTCTTGTTTTCTTTTGTTTGACAAATATAAAATCTGGGATTATAATACATAGCGTGCTATCATATAGCTGACTATTTAAATGAGGTGAAGATATGTCAGATAAAAGAATTGGCTTTTTAATCAAACAAGTATTCCATATGAATCAGGTGCGTTTAAATGAAATGTTTGCGGAGTTTGATTTGACGGGTGCACAAACGTTTACCTTGATTTATTTATTTAAGGCACATGATCAAGGAAGAATCATCAATCAAAGAGATATTGAACGTGATATGGATATATCAAATCCTACTGTGACAGGTATATTAAATCGTTTAGAGAATAAAGGATTGATCATACGAAAAGTAAATCCGGCAGATGCACGTGTAAAAAATATTGATGTCACGAATGAAGCATTAGAATTAGACAAGGTATTACGTAAAAAATTTCAGGAAAATGAGCAACAGCTGGTAGAAAATTTGAGTGAAGAAGAAGTAAAAAGTCTGGCATATATGTTAGAAAAGATTTTATACGGCAACACCTGAAGCCGTTTTATGGCTAAATATATAGCATGCTATAGGTATAAAAGAGAAAGGAGTTCTTTATGGTAAAACGATTATTATTGGAAGTAAAAGAGTTTAAGAAAGCATCCATTCTTGCGCCAGTATTCATGGTGGGAGAAGTGCTTTTAGAAATATCCCTGCCATTTTTAATGTCTTATATCATTGATTTGGGTGTTAGTAAAGGCGATATGGGAGAGGTTGTAAAGTTTGGTTTGATTATGAGTGTTGCGGCATTTGGTTCATTATTTTGTGGTGCTATGTCTGGAAAATATGCTGCCTATGGATCCGCAGGCTTCGCAAGGAATCTAAGGAAAGCAATGTTTTCCAATATACAGGATTTTTCTTTTCAGAATGTGGATCATTTTTCCACAGCAGGACTTGTGACACGTTTAATGACGGATGTGACCAATGTACAGAATGCTTATCAAATGGTATTGCGTATGTGTGTACGTGCGCCATTGACTCTGGTATGCGCTTTGAGTATGACATTTATCATCAATTCAGAGTTGTCTATGGTTTTCTTTTATGCGGCTTTATTTCTAGGAATTGTCTTGATAATTATTATGCGTTTTGCACATCCGATCTTTTTGAAAGTATTTGAAAGATACGATGATTTAAATGCCAGTGTACAAGAGAATATCACCAATATGCGTGTAGTCAAGGCGTATGTAAAAGAGGACCATGAAATCAATAAATTTCACAGCGCATCTTATCAGATATATAAAATGTTTAAGAAAGCTGAAAATATCCTGATATTTAACTCACCATCTATGCAGTTAGCCATGTATGGATGTATTATCACAATTTCTTGGCTGGGTGCACAAAAAATCGTTGGCTCCACATTAACTACTGGGGAGCTTATGAGTATGATAACGTATACCATGAATATATTAATGTCTTTGATGATGTTATCCATGATATTTGTTATGTTGTCTATGTCATTTGCTTCTGTAAAGCGTATTCATGAAGTTCTGGAAGAAAAAAGTGATATCGTATCACCAGACAATGCATTAATGGATGTTCCAGATGGTTCTGTGGTATTTGATCATGTCAGTTTCTCTTATGGAGAACATTGTGAAAGTGATGCTTTACAGGATATCGATTTACGAATAGAAGCAGGACAAACGATTGGAATTATGGGTGGTACCGGCAGTGGAAAATCTTCACTTGTGCAGCTATTGGCAAGATTATATGATGTCACAAAAGGACAACTGTTGGTTGGCGGTCATAATGTGAAAGAATATGATGTAAAAGTATTGCGTGATCAGGTTTCCATGGTATTACAGAATAATGTGCTGTTCTCAGACAGTATTAAGGATAATCTTCGCTGGGGAAAAGGCGATGCAAGTGATGAAGAGATGATACATGTATGTAAACTGGCGCAGGCTGATAGTTTTATACAAGCATTTCCTAATGGTTATGATACCCATATCGAACAAGGTGGCAGTAATGTTTCCGGAGGACAGCGACAGCGTTTATGTATCGCACGTGCCTTATTGAAGAATCCAAAAATATTAATCTTGGATGACTCTACCAGTGCCGTGGATACACGTACAGATTATCTGATTAGAAAAGCATTTAAAGAAGATCTTCCACATATCACAAAGTTTATTATATCTCAGCGTATTTCATCTATTGAAGATGCGGATAAAATCATCGTGATGGATGATGGTAAAGTATCTGGTTTTGGTACACATGAAGAACTATTGAAAACCAACCCAATCTATCAGGAAGTATATGCAACACAGGTAAAGGGAGGTGAAGATGATGAGAGTAAATAAACAACAAAGTAGAGTGAAGGCCGATAAGGACTCCATGAACGTATTATTGCGTTTAATGAAATATACGATTGCACATTATAAGGCAGTCAGTGTATTCGTATTGATATTTATCATCATCAGTTCACTTGCCACTGTTGTCAGTTCTTTATTCATTAAGAGTCTGATTGATGATTATATTACACCATTACTGGAAACTGCCAATCCTTCCTTCACCCCATTATTTCAAGCATTATGTACCATGGGAGGTATTTATTTATGTGGTGTTGTTTCTACATATCTGTATAGCAAACTATTGATTGAGATATCACAGGGTACCATGAAACGTGTTCGTGATGATTTATTTGCCCATATGGAAAAACTTCCTATTCGATATTTTGACACCAACTTTCATGGGGATATCATGTCAGTTTATACCAATGATACAGATACCTTGCGACAGGTAATTTCACAAAGCATTCCCCAGTTGTTTTCATCATTGATTACGATTATTGGTGTATTTATTTCCATGTGTATCTTAAGCCTTCCATTAACGCTGATCGTTATTGTGATGGTGTTGATTATGAAAACAGTGATGAGTAAAATCGCTGGACAAAGTAGTATTTATTTCCATCGTCAGCAAAAAGATCTTGGTAAAGTCAATGGCTATATTGAAGAAATGATGAGTGGCACAAAGGTTGTTAAAGTATTTACGCATGAAGAAGCAGTCAAAAAAGAATTTGATGAAGTAAATGATGCATTATTTGAAAGTGCCTATCAGGCAAATAAGTATGCGAATATCTTGATGCCGGTACTTGGAAACTTAGGAAATATTTCTTATGTATTAACAGCACTCATTGGTGGTGTACTTGCTATTAATGGATTTGGTGGATTAACACTGGGTGCGCTGGCAAGTTTTCTTCAATTGAATAAATCATTTACCGGACCTATTACACAGGTATCCCAGCAGTTAAATTCTGTTATTATGGCATCTGCGGGTGCTAAGCGTATCTTTGCGCTGATGGATGAGGAATTAGAAGTAGATGAAGGTATTGTGACACTGGCAAATGTAAAAGAAGAAAATGGAGAACTTGTGGAAAGTGAACAGCATACTGGAAAATGGGCATGGCGTCATCCTAGAAATGATGGAACGATTACCTATGTTCCTTTAGTTGGTGATATCATCTTTGATCATGTGGACTTTGGATATGTGGATAATAAACAGATATTATTTGATATCAATTTATATGCACAGCGTGGTCAAAAGGTAGCTTTTGTTGGCGCAACAGGTGCGGGCAAGACAACCATTACCAATTTGATCAATCGTTTCTATGATATTCAAAAAGGAATGATTACCTATGATGGCATTGATATCAAATTAATCAAGAAAGATGATTTGCGCCGTTCTTTAGGTATTGTTCTTCAGGATACCCACTTGTTTACCGGCACCATTGCGGATAATATCCGTTATGGAAAAAATGACGCAAGCGATGAAGAAGTCATTGCCGCCGCAAAACTTGCGAACGCAGATGGTTTTATCCGTCATTTAGATCATGGCTATCAAACCATGATTACAGGAGATGGTGCATCTCTATCACAAGGACAGCGACAGTTATTATCCATCGCTCGTGCAGCTTTGGCAAATCCTCCTGTTTTAATTCTTGATGAAGCGACCAGTTCTATTGACTCACGTACCGAAAAAATCGTACAGGATGGTATGGATAAACTGATGCAGGGAAGAACCGTATTTGTCATTGCGCATCGTTTATCTACAATTCGTAATTCTGATGTAATCATGGTTATGGATCAGGGACATATCATAGAACGAGGAAATCATGAGAAATTAATGAAAGAGAAAAAGATTTATTATCAATTATATACCGGCGGTTTAGAGCTGGATTAATGAAAAAGGAGCAGAAATGCTCCTTTTAATTGTTTAAACAACTAATATACTAATCTAGAATATATTGATATTACATGATAAAAATAGTGTTATTAATCAATATTTGTTTAAACAAATATTGAAAATGTATAAAAATGTGTTGACATTAAGTAAAAGTGAGGGTATCATATAGGTACAAACCTAAAGCGGTTACATGTTTACTGGGAGTGATAGTTATGAAAATCACAAAAGTTTTTAATAACAATCTGGTGGCCACCATTACCCCGGAAAAACGTGAGGCACTATTAAGTGGTACTGGCATCGGGTTTGGAAAAAAGGTCGGCGATGTTGTCGATCAATCAAAAATCACAAATTATTATTATGTAGAAAACCAAAGAAAAAAATTGTTGTATCAAATGATGGAAACAACGCCGGTAGAATATCTGGAAATTGCGGAAGCAATTTTAGACAGGGCAAACCGAAAGCTTTCTAAGCATGTGAGCGATACGATATTGCCTGCTCTAGTGGATCATTTGTATGTAGCGATCACAAGAACGAAAAAAGGCAAGCAGGTACCGAATCTGATTCATGTGGAAACAAAAATGATGTATCCTGTAGAATATGAAGTCGGTTTATGGGCGTTACGATTGATAAAAATGCGTCTAAATGTAACCTTGCCAGATGATGAAGCTGGTTTTATCGCAATCCATATTCAAAATGGAGAAGATGAATCCAATGAAGATGTTTCTGATATGTTGATGTTTGTGAAAGAAACAACGGATATTATTGCGGAAAGTTTTAACTGCAGGTTTGATGTTAACAGCACGGATAATCAACGACTGGCAACGCATCTGAAATTCTTCTATCAAAGGATGATGCATCATCAGACAACAACAATTGTAAATGTAGAAGACATGTATCGCTTATTGATTACGAAGCATAAAGATATGAAGAAATGTATGCATCACATAAGTGAACTGTTGAAGAAAGATTATGCCTATCAAATCACCTTAAGTGAGGAAGTTTATTTGATGATGCATATCTTAAAGATGATACAAAGTGAATAAAGGATTGTCACTGGTAATGCAGGCAACACCTGAAAATAACACATGGCTGTCATGGTATGGAGTGTGCTTTTTCAGGTGTTTTTTTATGAAAGAGAGGAAAAAATTATGGCTATTCAATATGATCGAATCGCAAAGGAAATTGTGGAAAAAACTGGTGGAGTGGATAATATTTTATCTGCGGCACATTGTGCAACACGTTTAAGGCTCATTGTAAAGAATCGGGAAATTATCGATGATGATGAAGTGGAAAAGGTGGATGAAGTAAAGGGGGTGTTTTTTACAGGAGGACAGTATCAGATCATTCTGGGAGCTGGTGTTGTAAATAAAGTATATGCGGAAGTGGAAAAAATGGGTGTATCAACAACAAATAAAGCTGATCAAAGTGCACTGGCACAACAGGATCAATCAAAAGGAAAGAAATTGATTCGCTTATTGGGAGATATCTTTGTCCCCATTATCCCAATCATTGCGGCAACTGGTTTATGTATGGGACTTCGTGGTTTAATCACAAATGAAATGTTGTTGGATTTATTAGGACTTGGCAGCTCTGGTTTATCAGAATCTATGACAGTGATGCTGTCTGTATTATGTGACACGACATTTGCATTCTTGCCAGCACTTGTTTGCTGGTCTACCTTTAAGACATTTGGAGGAACACCATTATTAGGATTGATTATTGGGTTAATGCTGGTATCTACAGCCTTGCCAAACGCATATGCAGTGGCAACTCCAGATAGTGGCGTCGTTCCAATTATGGCATTTGGATGTATCCCATTAGTAGGATATCAGGGAAGTGTACTTCCAGCAATCATGGTTGGGGTAATCGGCAGTAAACTGGAATTAAAAATCAGAAAGATTATGCCTAATGTTTTAGATTTCATGGTATCTCCATTCCTTGTAATTCTGATTATGATGATTGTTTCTTTATTAGTGATCGGACCTGTTTTCCATCAGATTGAAATGCTGGTATTGAATCTAATGGAAGGTTTACTGCATTTGCCATTTGGGATTGGTGGTTTCCTTGTTTCTTTCCTATATCCATTTATCGTTATCACAGGTGTACATCATATCATGACAACATTAGAGGTATCTTTACTTGCTAGTACAGGCTTTAATCAGTTGAATGCATTATATAACATGATTTTCTTTGCCCTTGGTTTTGCGGTATTGGCGATTACAATAAAAACGAAAAAGACACGTATGAAGCCTGCTGGTTATGGTGCATTTTTATCACAGATGTTAGGTGTTGGCGAGCCTGGTATGTTTGGTTTCTTGTTGCGTTATACCATGAAACCATTTGTTGGCGCATGTCTTGTGGCAGGCTGTACGGGTATGTTAGCAACCATACTTGGCTTAAGTGCAAAAGGCATGGGAGCTGGTGGCTTTATTGGTTTCCTATTATATATGTATGATGCACATCAACTGTTCATTTACTTTGCCTTGGTAATACTCACAGCCATCTTATCATTTGTAGTAACTTGGCTGTTTACCGTACCAAAAGAATTCATGGAAGAGGAATAGATCATGATTGCCGGATTTGCGAAAGCGATCATTACTCCATCTTTACAGCTTCCAATGGCTGGATATATTGGATTAAGAAAAAGTGATGGAATCTTAGATAATTTGCACGTTCGCTGTATCTATTTGAAAGAGAAGGAAGAAGTCTTTCTCTTTCAATATGATTTACTATATGTAGATGGTGTGATGGTGAATAAATTAATCAAAAGATTACAGAAACAATATTCTATAAAAAAGCATCAGGTAATCGTTAATGCGATTCATACGCACAGTGGGCCGGCACAAATATTAGAAAAGTCTGGCTGGAATCAACGATTAGATTATATCGATGGAGATTATGATGAAGCGTTGGTGGACATGCTTGTGGAAAAAGCAATACAAGCAGCAAGTGAAGCATATCAGACAAAAGAGGAAGCAGTGCTGTATTTTTCAAAAGATCATTTTCGAGATATTGGCACAAATCGAAATCAAAAAGATAAAGCAATTGATGATACTTTATCTGTGTTGAAAATTAGAAATCAATCTGGTTGTCAGGCAATCATCTTTTCCTATGCATGTCATCCAACGATCATGCATGAAGAAAATACAAAATATAGCTGTGACTTATTGGGACCGGCTTTTGAGATGTTGGAAAAACAGGTATCCCTAGCCATGTTTTATAACGGAGCATGTGGTGATGTATCTACCCGGTTTACGAAAAATGGAAGTGGTATACAAGAAGTGAAACGCTTAGGAGCATTATTGGCACAGCATATATTAGAAGTTATGAATAAAAATGAAATGCAGGTAAATGATTTAAAAATATCTTCATTTACATATACATGTAAAGCAAGAACGTATATATCACAGGAGGATTTACAGGTATTATGGAATAAACAGCAACGAAATTCTAGAGAAAAAGAACTCTATGATTTATATGAAAAGATGCGATATTATTGTGAAAACAAACAACTATCCCTGCCAGTCCATATGATGCAGTTTGATACAATCTGTTATGTATATGTACCTGTAGAACTGTTTTCTTCTTTGGCTTTGTATCTGAAAAGTTTATTATCAAATGAAATCATTCTTGTATCTTATGCTATGGATTATTTTAGTTACATGCCAGATCAGGCAGCATATGATGAAAATCCTATTGCCTTTGAGGCGGTGATATCGCCATTTGCGAAGGGATGTGGGGAACATTTCATGGATTGTATAGTTTCACATATAAAAAAAGATCATTTTTAGCGATCTTTTAAAGACACAGTTTCACAAAAAGTAAAATGATCAGGAGCATGGCGTGATTCTGTATACTCAAACATTTTGCCATCATCCAGATATGCATTGTTTAAGGTAACTCCTACACAATCAAAATCACGAAGGTTGATCAGCTCTTTATCTAATGCAGTAGCTTTTTCAACCCGGATCATTCTGCGACAAGCAATGACTTGTAAATGAAGCGCATGCTCTATATAATCATAAATGGATTTCTGCGCAATCTCAACGCTCAGATTTTGGATGATGCTTTTTAAGAAGTAATTGATATCCAGCACCAGTGGTTCATTATTGAAATAACGTAATCGTTGTAAATAATATACTTCACTGCCCTTTGGAAAACCGGTGGTTTCGGATAACGCATCATCAATTACAATTTCTTGAAACTTTAAAACACTGGTTGCGGTTTTTACATCTTGATATGTTTGAATGGATGCTAGACCTTTGAAGTTATGCAAATCGATTTTAAAAGAGGATGCTGCTTTGTTTTCCAACAAGACAACGCCTTTTCCACGGATACTTTGCACATAGCCTTCATCCTGAAGTTTTTCGATTGCACGTCGGACAGTATTGCGGCTGCATTGAAATCTGGCAGTTAAGACTTCTTCTGTTGGAAGTAAATGACTGTGATTATAATCACCATGTAAAATGTTTTGTTTTAAAGCTTCATATATGTTTGTGAATTTTGCTTTTGGCATAAACATCACCTCGTACGATAATTGTAACGTGATTGTTTAAAAAAGTCAAAAGTTGTTTAAACAAATTTGGAGGAAAATTTATGAGAAAAAGAATTTACACATGTTTTCCAGAAGGAAAAACATTAGCATTTACCTGCAGTTATGATGATGGAAAAATCATGGATCATCGCTTTGTGGAAATCCTGAATCGTTATGGAATCAAAGCAACCTTTCATCTGAACAGTGATTATTTTGATGTCAGTGAAGGTCATCAATATCCTTATATCAAAAAAAGTGAAGTGAAAAGTTTATATCAAGGACATGAGATCGCATGTCACAGCTGTTCACATATCACGATGACAAGAGGAAATAGTATACAAAATATAAATGAAATAATAGATAATCGCATCGCTTTGGAAAACATATGTGATACTTTGGTCACTGGATATTCTTATCCAAATGGCTGTTACGATCAGACATCTAAGGAAATTTTACGTTCATGTGGAATAAAATACGCAAGAACAACCAAAAGTACATATAAATTTGAATTACCACAGGATTTCTTAGAATGGCATCCAACATGTCATCATAATGAAGATATATTTGCGTTTCTGGATAAGTTTTTAGGCATTCACCATGCAGAGCGGTTAAATGTATTTTACCTGTGGGGACACAGCTATGAATTTGAACGTGATCAAACATGGAATCAAATAGAAACATTTTTTCAAAAGGCTACAGGGCATAAAAATGTATGGTATGTCACGAATGGTGAGCTACAGGCTTACATAGAAGCCAGCAGGCGTTTGATATTTTACGCAGATCAAAGTAAAGTTTATAATCCTAGTGCTATTTGTGTGTATATATCAAATGGAGAAAGCATATATCAGATAGCATCTGGACAAACGATACAATTAGATTAGGTGATATTCTCACCTTTTTTCTTGCCCATGTGACCCTCCATATGGCATAATTAATTCTATTAAGAGGATGAAGAAGGAGGATTATATGGAATTAAAGAATATGTGTGAAGGGAAACCATTGAAGTTGATTTTCTTTTTCTCTTTACCATTGATGCTGGGAAATATCTGTCAACAGTTATATACGGTGATGGATACGATTATTGTTTCACAAAAGCTGGGCGTGGATGCACTTGCGGCACTTGGATGCTGTGACTGGTTAAACTGGATGGGATTTGGTATTATCACAGGATTTGCACAGGGCTTTTCGATTATGGTGTCCCATGCTTTTGGTACGAAATTAGAAGACCAGATACAAAACAGTATCTGTGCCATGATGATATCTTGTCTGGTTGTGACAGTGGTTTTTGTATGTATCGCATTACCTTGTATACCATTTGCATTACATCTGTTGAATACACCAGATACGATTTATGATATGACATTATTATATACCAGAGTTATCTTTTTAGGACTTCCTGCGACGATGCTATACAACGCATTTGCGGCAATCCTGCGAGCACTTGGTAATAGTAAAACGCCATTATATGCCATGATTTTGGCATCTGTTTTGAATATTGGATTGGATATTCTGTTTGTTATGGTATTTAATTTTGGCATTGCTGGGGCTGGTGTTGCGACAATTATTGCACAATTTTTAGCTGGATGCTATTGTGTCTATAAATTACTTCAGATAAAAGCCTATATGCCACATCATCTGATTAAAGATATGGAGTATTATTTGCGTATGATGAAGCTTGGATTTCCTATGGCTTTACAAAATGTATTGATTTCTATAGGCGGCATGGTATTAACAAGTGTCATCAATCGTTATGGTACACTGTTCTTGGCTGGATTTACTGCTGTAAATAAATTATATGGTATTTTAGAAGTATCAGCGGTATCCTATGGCTATGCAATGGTTACTTATACAGGGCAGAATTATGGGGCGAAATGCTACAGGCGTATTGCGAAAGGATTAAAATCGGCAGTGGTATTAAGTGTTGTGACAGCACTTGTCATTACATTGATTTTATTCCTGTTTGGGAAAACGTTATTGTCTTTCTTTATATCAAGTGGAAGCGAGAATTATGAAGAAGTCATGCAGGTCGCATGGACATTCTTACGCATTATGGCAGCGTGTCTGCCTATCCTTTATCTTTTGCATATTTACCGTTCTACCATTCAGGGATTATCCGATACATTTATTCCTATGCTATCTGGTTTCTTTGAATTGATCGTACGTATTGCGGTCGCATTGATATTGCCCATCTGGATGGGGAGAAATGGTTTATATCCGGTAGAGGTATTTGCATGGATCGGTGCTGTTGTTTTATTGATTCCAAGTTATTATCATAAGGAAAGGGCACTGTTGAAAAAACTAGATTGATTTTTAAAGATGATATATGTCATCTTTTTTTATGTAGAAAACTAGTGACAAAGCACAACAAAATTCATAAAAATATATCGTTATGATTAGTTTACATTTAATAAATACAAAGTTCATAAAAATAGCTTTTTTTATGTTTATTTCTGTTGTAAAATGTGCTATAAGAATATTAGAGGATATGAAAAAGAAAGGGGCAACCGTACGTGAAACAGAAACAAACATTAAGATTTTTTATCGCCTTATTCATTGTTTTCGCTTTCGCTGAAATCTTCTTTTTTTACCAGTATGCTAAAGACGTTTATCGCATTAGTGAGGATTCCAATGAAGAACGTTTAAAGGAGTCTGCCAATCAGCATGTGGAACTAATTTTGCATGGGTTAGAAGATGATAGCAATCATTTAAAAGATATAGCGGACAATCTGACATGGAGTGACACATTAACATGCGAAGAAAATATACAGTATTTAGACTCGGTTGTAAAAAAGCAGGAAGAAGAAATTTTGAGATTAGCTATTGATTTACCAAATAAGATGACATATACCAGTGATGGTCATATATTAAAAATAAATGATTCAGAATATCTGGATGAGGTTATGCAGGGGAAAATCGTACATACGAAAATTGAAAAAACACAGGTGGAAGCTGGTATTTCTTATAGTACCATTATCCCGATTTATAAGGATAATCAGGTGATCGCAGGCTTGCGCTGTGTTTATCAGCCAGCTCATTTATCAAAAATGTTAAATAGCTCTATCTTTCAGGGAAAAAGCTATTTTAATGTAATGAACGGGGATGGTCTTTTCTTGTACCAGGCCAAACATGAAAAACAGCTGTTTCAGGATGAAATGATTCAGGACACACTAAACGCTGCCCATTTTTTGAAAGGCGCAAGCTATGAGCAATTTCTTGCGGATATCAAGGCACAGAAAAGTGGCTTTGTGAACATATCATTAAATGATAAAGAACATGAATTATACTATGCACCGATTGGTATCCAGAACTGGTATATTGTTAGTGAACTGCCAAAAGAACTGGTATCTGCATATTCTTCTGATATTCAAAAAGAAGCATTAATTTTATTTGGCAAGGTAGGCGCATGTTTTATCGCCTTAAGTGCTGTATTTTTCTATAGTCGTTACCGCAGTAACAATCAGCTTAAGAAAAGCAATCGCTATTTTCACTATGTCATGAATAAGGTGCCATCACCAATTACGATTATGGATAAAGATAAAAATATTACCTTTATGAACGAGGCAGCATTACATATGATACAAAAAGACTTAAAAGAGGTGGTTGGTAAACCATGTTCTATCTGGAAAACCCAAAACTGCCATACCCAGAACTGTGCTGTGTGTCGTCTGTTGCATCATAAAAATCCAATCAGCTCTTTTATCAGGGATGATTGTACCTACATGGTAAATTCTTCGCTCTTACAAAATGAAAAAAACGAAACGATTGGATTCATAGAAACCTTCCAGAATATCTCAGAAGTCATAGAGAAGGAAAAAGAACTTGCGACACTAATTGATAATATACCAGGTGGTGTGTTGTTGTGTGATGATGATGCAGACTGTACGATACAGGTAATGAGTGATCGTTTCCTTGAAATTGTTGGATATACACAAGAAGAAATCAGAAAGGATTTCCATCAATCATTATCCGCTATGATCAGAGAGGATGATAAGGAAGCTTTCTATCAACTGAAACAACATGTACTTACACAAAAACAGACTCACTTTGAAACTCATTACCATCTTAAAACCAAAAATAAAGGATATGTCAGTATTTATCATTGTGGGGAATTGATCAAATACCATCAGAAGGAGAAATTCTGTAACGTATTAATTGATGTTACAGAACAGGAAAAGATACGAAAACAATTAGATGAAAAGAATCTGGAATTGCGTTATATTTCTGAGAATATGAATGGTATGATGCTGGTGACAAAGTTTGATGATCGGTTTAAAATTCTATATACGAATGCTGTGTTTAAGGATACATTTGAATTAGATGATGAAAGAATTGCACAGGGTGTTCATTTATTAGACTTTGTGCCAATTCAGGTAAATGATAAGCTGAAAGATGAAATACATCGTCAGTTAGATTATAAAGAAACCATTGATGTACAATATCGCATGATTAGTAAAAACCAGTTGATCTGGGTATCCAGCAAAGGAAAACACATCAAGGAGCAATATAAAGATTTACAGGATGGGATTATCTGGATCTGTATGGATATCAGTAAAGAAAAGAAACAGAATGAAGAAATCAGAATTAACGCAGAACGTTATCGAATCGCAGTATCCAATACGAATAGTATTGTATTTGATTATCTGATCAAGGAGCATTGTATCAAGCATGATAATGATATGATTGAAGATAAGTATCATATACCAAAATGTATTGAGGGTATACCACAGGATATACAGAAATTTTCCATGATCCATGAAGATGATCGTGGCGTTGTTATGGATTGTTTCTATAAGGTTGAATTAGGAGAAAAACAGGCATATTGTGAATTCCGTTTACAAAAGGCAGGATATCGCAATCGCTGGTTCTCCTTGAAACTAGTAACGATATTCGATGATCATCATGATCCAAGAAAAGCAGTTGGTATCCTGCATGATATCAGTGAACAAAAAGAGCTGGAGCAATTCGCAGATAAAGAATCTACATTAAGGGCAACCATCTTAAAAGATGCAATAGATTTCTATGTCATCAATCTGTCCAGAAATAAATTTGTGGAAGGGCATGAACGCTGGAAACAGGATATGTTAATACCAAGTGATGATTTTGATGCAGTCAACAGCTGGATTGAATCAGAATATGTCCACCCAGATGATGCTGCCGCTTTTGCGAAAGTTGTGGATCGAAAACGTCTGTTAGAACATTTTGAACAGGGATTATTAAGAGAGCGTATTACTTATCGACGCCGAATCAATCGACAGTCCTCCAGTTATATCTGGGTAAATACGATTATTCACTTATTACAGTCAAAAGAAAGTCATGATATTCTAGCGATTTGTAATATACAAAATGTTACGGAGGAAAAGGAAAAAGAAGTACGATTGATTGATCAGGCACAAAAAGATTTATTGTCAGGTATGTTTAATAAGGTTACCACACAACAAATGATTGCACAGTATCTAAATGAGCATCCCGATACATCATGCGCATTCTTCTTAATTGATATTGATAACTTTAAACATGTCAACGATACCTTGGGACATGCGATGGGAGATGAAGTAATTCATGAAATCAGTCAGCGTATTTTAACTTTATTCCGTTCTGAAGATATCGCTGGAAGAGTCGGTGGAGATGAGTTTGTGGTCTTTATGAAGCACACAACAAGAGAAATTGCGGAAAAGAAAGCAGAAATGCTATGTGAACATCTGCGTATGAAGGTAAAAGGAGAAAATCAAATTGTACATATCTCTGCGACGATTGGTATTTCGCTGGCACCCCTACATGGCATAGATTTTACATCTTTGTATCAGCATGGAGATGAGGCGTTATATCAAGTAAAGAAACGTGGAAAAAACAATTATGGTTTTTATGGCGAATAGCCATGAAGAGAATCTGTCTACGGATGGATTCTTTTTATATAGGATGTGTTCTCTTTGTGCTAACAAAAATAATAAAAGTTAGCATAAAACGAACAAATATGTATGACTGTAATATAAAGAAAACACCATAACATATGCTGTTATGGTGAAAGATTTACTTCTTCATTGCTTTTTTACGATACAGAATATAGCCTAATAATACAACAGATGCGCTAAATAATAATACTATGCGATCTATATGGGTATGATCGCTGGTATCAACTTTGTTGTGGATATTTTGTTGAGAATGATTTGTATTTATAGTGTCTGAAGGAGTATTAGCATCAGGTGTAGTATCTGGATGATCTGGTTTTACAACAGGTGTGTTGCTTTCATCATCAGGAGTTGCATCAGGTTTTTTCGTACCTTTAAAATCATATTGATGCCATTTGGATAATGGAAGAATTTCTGGCATATCCTGATTATCTTGATTCAAAGGCATGATCCATACATTGAAAGTCCCTTTTTTAGCAATAGAATGAATAAACAGTTTGTGTACACCGGTATTTTCACTTTGATTAGGTGCAGTTGTGATACCCGGATAAGCTTTCGCATCCATGACTTCAAAACGTTGTCCAAGATGTTGTTCATCTATTAACATCAGTTTGACCTGCTTTCCATTTTTGCTTAAGATAACACTTTGTCCATCTTCTGCAATTGTAACATCTGCATCGGTGTGCATTTGCCAATAGATATCATCTTTATGCTTTAAAGTAAATTCATCACGAATCAAAACTTCATTTCGATGAAAATAAGCAAAACCACGTTTTACATCAACGGCATATTTTTGATAAGCATCACTCATATCAAGGATACCATATCCACCATTTTGTTCATTCAACTGACTTTCTATGACGTTAGATTTTACCTGTAAGCTTTGATTTGCGCCATTTTCAGGATGAATTACCAGCGTATTATGTCCTAAGGCATTCTTACGATAATATTGCCAGCGAAGTCCTTCTTGATTCATATCCCAATAACCGGGTAGATTATAATTCTCTTTTCCAAAATCTAATGCCCAGCGTTCACCATCAACATCATAGACAAAGCTTCCAATATCTAAATCACCATGTGGTGCACCATTATATCCACCTTTAAAACCTAAAAAGGAAGAATCAGGATCTGTGAAATCATGGCGCATTGTGATGATGGATTGTGCATCATATTGCTTGTCTAATTGAACGGGTGTTTCTCCCTGATACAGGGATGGATCATAATATAGTAAATCATAGATATTGGCACTGTGTGGATTTTGTTCCATATAGTATTTATGATACCAAGTATAAGATGGCTCATTGTAAATCTTTGCGAACCATAGATTTAAGTAACCGGCAGCATCCATCATATCATTATCAGAATAATTGTAGGTACCTGCTTTTCCACTCATATAGATAGGAAATAATGCTGTTTCTTTTAATCCAGGTGTAGCTAAAAATTCATTTTCACCTGTTGCTGAGCTGATACAGGATAAGAAGGATACTAGATATCTAGTGCCATAATCCCAATAAGAAATACCTTCCTGAGAATCTCCTTGAGGTGCATATTGAGGAAGTCCGTATTGAATGGAACGATAGGCTTTTTGAAGAATGATACCAGATAAGTTACGATAATCAGGATTTTCATGATGCGCTAATGCAAGAGCACTTGTCGCAAAACCAGAATTACAGACAAAATTCCAGTTATATCCATCAGTCACAAAACGATGATTTGCATTATATTCGCTCAAGGCAACCTGTAGTCCTTTTTCATATAATGCTTTTGATACTTCATTACGTTGCTCCTCATTTAAATAATCATATAGCCAGTCATAGGCGATCGCTACACCATTTGCTGTCATAGCTGTATCTAATAAGTGATCAGGATGCCAGTCTGGATATTGACGACATAAGGAATCCAGTTCTTTCCATGCGCGTTTGGCATATGCTTCATCATGTGTGATTTGCCATACAAAGGCAAGATTTACAACATCTTTAGACCCCTGTGTATCCAAACGCACCCCATCACTTAACTGATAAGGAACAACCGGTTTTTCTAGTAAAGGATCAACAGTATGTAATACATCCTGATACCATGCTTTGGCATTTGTATCCTTTTGGATGTTTGTGCGGATATGATCAAAATCATTTGCAGTAGCTAAAAGTCGAGGATGCTCATCTTTTACAGATTGGATGAGTGCTTGAGGTGTGTTAGCAATATAGATTATAACTTCACTGTTTGTAATATTGCCATAAGTATCCTTTACCTGAATCATTGCATGATCATATCCATGATAATCTTTTTCTGGTGTATAAGTATACGTGTCATCATGAATGTCAAATGTACCATGAGATCCAGGTTGTAATAACGTATAACTTAAAGAATCATGCTCCTTGTCCATCGCCTGAAATTTACCAGATACCGGCTCATTCATATTCATCTGAAGAATGAGTTTCTCCATTTGCGGAGCTTCATTGACTGCAGTGACATCAACATTTACAGGCTGTAAAGCAACAGAACCATCTTCTGATTTTAAGACGAATGTAAAAGCATCTGATCCTGTATAATCTTTTTCAGGATAATAAGACATTTGATCATGATCTAATATTACCGTGCCATGAGATGGGGAAGCAAGCAGTTCAGCATTTGCCGGTAATTTCTTTGTAATCATGGTATTCATTTTAGTAGTGAAATGGATGGGAGCATTCTCTTTTCCCTGTGGATTTACCACTACCGCGATTTCCTTTTCAATACCATCTACATGCTTCACACAAATAACAGCCATTCCATTTTTCAAAGCATGTAACAGCCCCTGATCATCAACAGAAACAATCGATGTATCACTGCTTTCAAAAGTCAGTGTAGATATGGTTGCTTGTTTTGGTGTAATATCAGCGGATAATTGTAACGTATCATTAACGTTCATGATACAGGAAGCAGGCGTGATTTCAATGTTTTCAGCTTTCATATATCCATTTACTAATGTATCATCAATCCAGACATCACCATTTGATTCATCATATAAATATTCCAGTTTTATACTTTTTAATGGTAATGGCGGCAGATCAATTGTATACGTATACTGTGTCCAGTCCTGTGTATTGGATACAGGAAGTATTTGCGTATACATGGTTGGTATACTGCCATTTTCTGCGACATATTGTAAACGAATAGATAAACCTTTTCCAGTAAAATCTTTTGTTTTTATCCATTGAGATATTTTTAAAGCATGCATTTGTATCTCATCAGAAACTGGGGAAATACTTTGGTAAATCGTTCCTCTTGATGGTGTGGTAGAAGAAACATCATGAATATGTACACTGCGATAACCATTTTTAAATACATGTTCATCACTTTCCACATTTAGACCACCGCTGCTTTTCCATAAGCTCCAGCTTTCAGGCATTGTTCCATTCACTTTCTCATATCCACCATTGAATATAAGACTATTCATAGGATCGCCTTCTTCATGTTTATCCATTTCACCAATGCATGATACTTTTATATTTTTGAAATAGGCAGTCCCAGTAGATTTAGATACGATATGCTCCAGCTTGATACCCGCAACGGTAGAGCCATTTAGCGTATCTGGTACATCAAAATCAAGTTGAACGTGCTGCCAGTCTGTGGTGTCTTTTATTTTCATATTTGTATCTAGCACCATAAGGCTGCGATTAGAACAATCTACAATCTGGATACGATAAGATGCTGTACCGCTTTTTAGATCTTCAGAAGCGATATCACCTTCAAAATGATATTTTTTGTTTAATTGTTCTGAAGAAAGCATGACGCTTTGATGCAATGTAATATTTGTATTATTCGTTTGCATTGTCAAGATACCTTGTTTTGCTGCTACTTTATAATCACCAGTCGCAGGCCAGTAATTCCAATGATCAATTTTACCATCTTGATTGGTATCCTGATAAGTAGGATTTATCAAAAGGTTATCTTGCGCTGGCTGTATGGAATCTTCTAATCGAAGATTTTTTACATGCATAACGCCAGTCGTTGGCGATGATACCATGATTTCTAGTTTTACTTTTGCGACAAGCGTATCCGTGAATTTTGAATTATCCACAGATTTTGGAATCGTGATATCCTGACCAATATCCTTCCAATCCTGATTGTTCATGACTTTTACAATTTCTGTTGTTGATAAAGATTGGTTGGATTTGTTTAAAAATTGATAACGAATGATTGCGGCTCCATGAGTGAATTTTTCTGTTTTTAATGTGGCATGAAAATGATAGCTGTTTTCTGCTGTTACATTCGATAATATCTGATTTAAAACAAGATTCTCTCCACTAGCACTGATTGTTAAAATACCCTGATCAGCACTGCTTTGCGCACGGCCTGATCCCCCAGAGCTCCAGTAATTCCAGGAATCAAATTGCGAATTTCCATCCACATCCTGAAATTCTGGGTTAGCGATGTAGTTTTTCTTTTCTTGCGCCAATATGTTTGTACTGCCTAAGCTCCGACATCAACCATTTCGACGCAGTCACAGTAAGTGGTTTTGCGCGATGTCCATTTTTTCATTTTTGTTAACATATGAACCTCCCAACTGCATATAAACCGGTTTACTAATGCATAGAGATATTCTAGATGATTATTGAAATTAATGCAAGCGTTTTCATGGATAAAATAAAAAATATGAGAAGAAACTGCTGTGAATAGTAGAAAAAGTGCAAAACCGGTTTACTTAAAAATAGGATATATATGAAATTATATTATTTATATGTGCAATAAATCATACACAATAAACGATGAGTGTGTATGATTTGTTGCATCATGTGAGCATATAACAAACATTTTTATGATAAATAATTAATGAAACGTCAAAAAAGTGTATCATTTTCCGTCATTTAAAATACAAAAAAAGTTTCATTTATATTATATATATAAATGTATAATATTATCAAATAAATGACATAAAATTAATAAATGCAAAATTATCCTGAATAAATGTAAAAAATCTTATTGCAAATCTAAAAAAACATGTTAAACTATCCATAACGCGTTAACTTAAAAAATGGAAATCCATAAAGATTAGAGAAGGAAAGGTATGTGATATAAAAGATAAAAATAAGTAGTTTAAGGATAAATGTTCTATTTATGCTAACAAAATGTTATAATGTTAGCATAAAGAGAACAAAAAGATAAAGTTATGATTTAAAGTGAAATAGAAAGGACTGATAAAATGTCAAATATGGAAGTTATAGATGGTTTGCTTATGAAAAATAATGGTATATTGACCACACGAGAGTGCAAAAAAATGAATATTCCTTTTATATATATTTCAAGAATGATAAAAGAAAAAAAGTTGGAAAAAATCGATCGAGGTATTTATATTTCCAATGATGGAGATTTAGATGATTATTATTTTTTTCAAAATAAGTATAAAAAGAGTATCTACTCATATCAATCAGCTTTATATCTTCATAAAATAACTGATCGCATTCCATACAAAATTGAGGTTACAATGTATAAAGGATATAATCCTCATAGTATGAAAAAGAATGATATTGAAATACACTTCGTTGATAAGAAATATTTTTATTTAGGCTTAACAGAAGTAGAAACGGCTTATGGAAATAAAGTAAGAGTCTACGATAAAGAACGTACGATTTGTGATTTGATAAAACATAGGAATGATATTGATGAAGAAATATTTCGGAAGGCCATCTATATGTATTTAGCTTGCAATGATAAGAATTTAAGTAACTTGTATGAATACGCAAATATTATGAAAATACAGAAGAAATTAGATGATCTTATGGTACTTGCCAATGGATAAGCAAAAACTACGCTATCATCTAATGAAAATAGCCAAGGAACAAAATATTAATTACAATACATTATTGTTATTCTTTTTCATGGAAGAATTTATAAAAAGAATTTCATTAAGTGACTATCAGAATTATTTTGTGTTTAAAGGCGGCTTTTTACTTTCTTCTATTTTAGGATTAAGTACACGAACAACTACAGATATAGATTTTAATATCCAGAAAATTCCTTTGAATCATGAAAATATTAGATCCATTGTTGAAAATATTATTGCACATGTAAATGACCAAGATGTTACATATGAAATTATGGATATTAGTGATATAAAAAAGATAGAGGACTATGAAGGATTTCATGTTACTTTTATTGCGAAAATGTTTAATATCAAAGAAAGATTTTCTATTGATATAGCTACTGGTGATCCTATTACACCGGATAAAATATCATATTCCTATGTGACTTTGATTGATCATATGGTGATCGATATACCAGCATATAATCTAGAAACGATATTAGCTGAAAAATTGCATGCGATATATAATAATGGCATAATGAATAGCAGATGTAAAGATTTTTATGATATCCATATCATCCTAACAACTCGTAAAAAAGACATAAATCATCATCACCTTTTTGATGCAGTACAAAAGACATTCCATCACAGAAAAACAAATTTTGATAAAAGCGATATGGAAAAAACTTTATCAGAAATAAGGAAGAATGAGCTTATGAATCAACGATGGCGAAATTACTCAAAGAAACATACATATGCGAAGAATCTTTCGTTTAAAGAAATGTTGGACGATATTGATCAACTATTAGCATTAATGTTAGAAGGGGATTATGTAATGTAGAGGGGTATTCAAAAAAATAAAACTTTATAGATATCGTTTATATAAAATGGTAATCTTTTTATCATTAAAATATGTATTCGCTTACATTTAAATGCAATTTAGTGAGAAAACCAATGATAAATATGATATAATGGAACCAGAGAACGGAAAGGACGATAGAAATATGTACAAAGATGTTTACGAAAAATGGTTACATCATCCTAACCTTGATCCTTCTTATAAAGAAGTATTAGAAAACATGGATGAAAAAGAAAAATCAGATGCTTTTTATACGACCATCGAGTTTGGTACCGCAGGAATGAGGGGACTATTAGGACCTGGTACTAACCGTATCAATATTCACACGATTCGTAAAGCAAATGTTGGATTTGCTGAATATATCGTAGCACATGGTAAAGAAGCTATGGAACGTGGTGTGGCAATCGGTTATGATAATCGTCATATGTCATATGAATTCGCTATGGATTCTGCGAAGGTATTAGCAACTTTCAATATTAGAAGCTATGTATTTGAGAGTTTACGACCAACTCCTGAATTAAGCTTTGCAGTACGTCATTTTAATTGCTTTGGTGGTATTATGGTTACGGCATCACACAACCCTAAAGAATATAATGGATACAAATTATATGATGAAAAAGGTTGTCAGTTAGTTCCAGCACTTGCACAACAGGTTATTGATCGTGTTAATGCAGTAGAAGATGAACTTGCAATTACCGCAAATCCATCTGCAGATCAGGAAAAACTGATTACTGTCATTGGAAAAGATGTTGATGAAGAGTACTATGAAAATGTATTGAGTATTCAGTTGAACCCAAATGTTAATAAAGATAATGTAAAAATCATCTTTACACCAGAACATGGTACAGCAAATATTCCTGTAAAAGAAGTGTATACAAGAGCTGGATATCACTTTGTTGCAGTTGAAGAACAATGTACACCAGATCCA
>OGXN01000409.1_pt1 | contig 56700 bp, 60 predicted proteins | sample 1576281 | NCBI WGS metagenome assembly OGXN01 (sample SAMEA3541494, study PRJEB24748) | human gut metagenome | biome: human gut; feature: human-associated habitat; material: faeces | place: China | collected 2012
CATCTACTTTGTTTGCTAATGCCATACCAACAGCGGCAGAGATACCTTGACCAAGGGAACCTGTGGACATATCGACACCATCGACATAGTTCATATTTGGGTGTCCCTGTAGTTTACTGTTGATCTTTCTGAAAGTATTTAAATCTTCTTTTAATAAACCTTTTTCAAATAAAGTCGCATACAGTAAAGGTGAAGCATGACCTTTTGATAATACAAAACGATCACGATCGATACCTTTGACATTGTCTTCATTGATATCCATGACTTCAAAATATAATACCGTTAATATATCAGCTGCGGATAAAGATCCACCTGGATGACCGCTATTCGCATTAGCGACCATACGGACGATATTCTCACGAATATGTGCAACATGTTGCTTTAATTCTTCTGTTTTCAAATGATATTCCTCCTTTTCATGCCTTTAGTATATCGATTTTTCAAAAGCATAAAAAGAACTCTTTTATTATGTTTTAGACATTTATTGTTTATAAGGATATTTTAAAACTTATTTTTTTAAACAGACGATATCATACGCTATTCCAAAAATAATGGTCAGTAATTATGTGAAATCAATAAAAGCATATTTATAAACTTATTTTGTGTTATACTATGAGTAATAGGAAATATAAATATAATATTTAATCGTATTATTATTCTTTCAACCATACACTGAAATGTTATGATACATTTTTCTGCATTCCTTCTAAGAAACGATTTCTTATTTTATTATGCAAAAGATGCATAAGGAAAGCTCATTCATTTGAGTATGGAGGAAGTTTATGAAACAAAATTTAACAATGTCTTTTCTGAGAAGTGAAATGCCTTATGAAAAAAGAATTGCCATTCTGCCAGAAGATTTAAAAAGTGTGAAACATTGTGAACAGCTTTATTTTGAAAGTGGCTATGGAAAAGATTTCTTAATCGAAGATGCTTGCTATGAAACCTATGGTTGCCATATCGTAAGTAAAGAGGAAGCTTTACAAAAAGATATCTTATGTGATACCAAAATTGGAAATGCTTCTTATTTGAATTCTATTGGCGATAACAAAATCATTACCGGATGGATTCATGCAGGTGCAGATAAAGCTTTGACAAATACCCTGATCAATCATAAATTTACCTGTTATGCATGGGAAAATTTCTATAAAGATCATCGTCATTTATTTTGGAAAAACAATCGTATTGCTGGAGCAGGTGGCGTTATTAATGCTTTACAATATACTGGTTATCTGCCTGATGGATTAAAAGCTGGTATCATTGGCAGAGGGGACAGTGCTGCGGGAGCTTTCTCCATGTTATCAAAACTTGGTGTCATCATTCGTCAATATAATCGTAAACAAGAAGCTTTATTTGTAGAGGAGCTGCCAAATATGGATATCGTCGTTATGGCGATTCGCTGGGATACTTTAAGAACGGATCATTTAATTACATCCATCGCAAGAAAAAGTATGAAGAAAACCGCAATTATTATTGATATCAGTGATGACGCAAATGGTGCAATCGAACAAAGCCGGTCAACCTTGTTAAATCATCCTATTTATTATTTGGATGACATTATGATCTATAGTGTAGGCAATGTTCCAAATATCTTTTATAAATCTGCCACTGCTTCCATTTCAGAAGTTATGTGTCAGTATATAGATTACTTAGTTGAGGGTAATGATGATCCTGTACTATCCAATAGTGTTATCATAAAAGATGGCGTATTGTTAGATGAACATATTCTCAAGCAACAGCACAGATAATTCATAATAAAAGGAGAAACATAGGAATGAAAATCATACAGTTTTTCTCAAAACGCAATTAAAAATGTTACTTGAGGGGAATGAACATGATCAAGAAAATGCATATTGAAATACGCTTTATGATTATAGTACTATACAAAAGAAAATGAAGATACATAGCGCATCTTCATTTCTAATATATAAACAAATAAATTCCTAACCAGTGTAAAAACGCACCACCCAATACAAATAAATGCCAGAGGAAATGTGTCCCATTTCCTTTTTTTGCGAATGGAATCATGCCAATCGTATAGACTAATCCTCCTGCCAGAATCATCCAAAGCAAAGGCTGATTGTGTTGATATAAATCTGGCAGATATAAAACACCGCTCCACCCAATCAAGAAATATAAAGTAAAATGTAATGGTGGCCATTTTCCTGGTCCATATATTAAAATCATCGTTACACCAAATGCAATGATCAACCATTGAATGATGAACATGGTAATGGATAATGGACTTGCGATATAAACCAGACATATTGGCGCAAAAGTACCTCCAATTAAGAAATAGATAGAAGTATAATCAAATCTTCGCCATAAACGTTTTACTGTAGAGTCCTTTTTAAAGGAATGATATAAACAGCTCATAAGCATAAGAATAAACATACTGATACCGAATATTAAAGATGCCGCTACCTTCATTCCTGTGTCTGATTTAATTAGTAATAAAATCATCCCAACAAGGGCTAGTACTGCGCCTAAGCCATGTGTTACAGCATTGCCTATTTCCTCTAACAATGTTAATCGTGGTGGTTGATTACGTTCTCTTACCAATTCTTTTTTCTGTTCGCGTGTTAATTTGTCTTTCATGAGTATCACCTGTTTTCTCCATAAAGTATAACACAATTCATCATATGTATCATCATACAAAAAATTGAATTATTCTCATTTCAATATTCATTCATCCTTTAATTTACCTTGGTAAACATCCTCAATCATTTTATTATTTAACATATGAAAGAAAGTGCCTTGCATATCCACAAGACACTTTTTTGATAAATTTTATTATTTATTTGTAATTGCAGCCTGAGCAGCAGCAAGTCTAGCAATTGGTACACGGAATGGACTACAACTTACATAAGTCAATCCCATACGGTGACAGAATTCAATACTGCTAGGATCGCCTCCGTGTTCTCCACAGATACCAAGCTTAATGTTTGGACGAGTGCTTCTTCCAAGTTCTGCAGCCATCTTAATTAATTTGCCGACACCTTTCTGGTCAACTCTAGCGAATGGATCCTGTTCAAAGATTTTCTTTTCATAGTAATCATTTAAGAATCCACCAGCATCATCACGAGAGAATCCAAATGTCATCTGTGTTAAGTCATTTGTTCCGAAACTAAAGAATTCAGCTTCTTCTGCGATTTCATCAGCCAATAATGCTGCACGAGGAATTTCAATCATTGTACCTACATGATAGTTCATTTCAACATTTTCACGTTTTAAGATTTCATCTGCTGTACGTACAACAACGTCTTTTACATATTTCAATTCTGCTTTATCGCCTACTAATGGAATCATGATTTCTGGTTCAATATTCCAATCAGGGTGTGCTTTATTTACATTGATTGCGGCTTCAATAACAGCTGTTGTCTGCATTTCAGCAATTTCTGGATAAGAAATAGCCAAACGACATCCACGGTGTCCCATCATAGGGTTAAATTCATGTAATCCCATGATGACAGAACGTAATTCATCCAAATCAATCTTCATATCTTTTGCTAACTGAGCAATATCATAAGAGCTTGTTGGAAGGAATTCGTGTAAAGGTTGATCCAAATAACGAATCGTTACTGGCAAGCCCTTCATTGCCTCATAAATTCCTTCAAAATCACCACGCTGCATAGGTAATAATTTTGCAAGTGCTTTTCTTCTTTGTCCTTCTGTTTTAGATACGATCATTTCACGAACAGCTTTGATACGATCTCCTTCAAAGAACATGTGTTCTGTACGAACTAAACCGATACCTTCTGCACCAAATGCAACTGCTTGTGCTGCATCTTTTGGTGTATCTGCATTTGTTCTTACTTTCAAGACACGAACTTCGTCTGCCCATTTCATGAAGCGTTCAAAATCACCAGAGATTTCTGCTGGAACTGTAGGGATTTTTTCTCCATAAATGTTACCAGTAGAACCATCAAGTGAGATATAATCACCTTTATGATAAGTCACACCTTTGACTTCAAATGTTTCTTCTTTTTCATTGATATTGATTTCACCACAACCGGATACACAGCATGTTCCCATACCACGGGCAACAACTGCTGCATGGCTTGTCATACCACCACGTACAGTCAAAATACCTTCAGATACATGCATACCTTCGATATCTTCCGGACTAGTTTCCAAACGTACCAAGACAACTTTGTGTCCCAATGCTGCTTCTTCAATTGCCTGTTCCGCAGTAAATACGATTTGTCCACAAGCTGCTCCAGGAGATGCTGGAAGTGCACTGGCGATTGGTTTTGCAGTTTTTAATGCTGCATCATCAAAACGTGGGTGTAGCAAACTATCTAATTGTTTAGGTTCTACCATCATCAATGCTTCTTCACGTGTAATTGTTCCTTCATCATACATATCACATGCAATCTTTAATGCTGCAGCTGCAGTACGTTTACCATTACGTGTCTGTAGCATGAACAGGTTTCCTTTTTCGATTGTGAATTCCATATCCTGCATGTTTTTATAGTGCTTTTCAAGTGTTGCACAGATTTCAGTAAACTTCTGATAAGCAGCAGGTGCAGTTTCTTTCAACTGATCGATGGTTTGTGGTGTACGAATACCAGCAACAACATCTTCACCCTGTGCATTCATCAAGAATTCACCATATAGTTTATTTTCACCAGTACTTGGATTACGTGTAAAGGCAACACCTGTACCACAGTCATTACCCATATTACCAAATACCATCATCTGTACGTTAACTGCTGTTCCCCAGCTGCCTGGGATATCATTCATCTTACGATAGAAAATTGCACGAGGGTTATTCCAAGAACGGAATACTGCTTCGATTGCACGGTATAACTGTTCTTTTGGATCAGCAGGGAAATCTTCGTCTAAAGATTCCTGATAGAACTTCTTGAATCGTTTTACCATTTCCTTCATATCATCAGCGTCTAATTCAGTATCCTGTTTTACGCCTTTTTTATCTTTCATTTCATCAATGATTTCTTCAAATTTTGCCTTATTTAAGCCCATAACAACATCAGCAAACATCTGAATAAAACGACGATAAGAATCATATGCGAAACGTGGGTTTCCTGTTAAGGAAGCAACCCCTTCTACAACATCATCATTCATCCCTAAATTTAAAATGGTATCCATCATTCCAGGCATAGATGCTCTTGCTCCTGATCTTACGGATACTAACAGTGGATTCTTTGGGTCCCCAAACTGCTTCTGGCTCAATTCCTCCAATTTCATTAAATATTCAAAGATTTCTTTACGAATGTCTTCAGAGATTTTTTCTCCGTCATCGTAATACTTATTACATGCTTCTGTTGTTACAGTGAATCCGAATGGTACAGGCATACCTAAGTTCATCATTTCTGCCAGGTTGGCACCCTTTCCACCTAACAATTCACGCATGTTTTCGTTTCCTTCAGAAAAAAGGTAAACATACTTTTTGCTCATTAAGCATTCCTCCTCTAATGTAATCGTTTACATTTCGTTGGTACTATTATACTATAAACTATGCCATATGACTAGTTAAATTTTCACTTTTTTATGAACATTGTTGGCAAGCAAACAAAAAACCATTTAGTTAGGCGTTTATGACAGAAAAATTTTTTTGCTATAGGATTTGCTAAATCATCTGCTTCTATCGCTGTATTCATCGTTTTATTTTTTATAAACCATTACTGGTGTTTGTACCCTACATGTAACTTACAGTACCATTTTTGATACTTCTTATGCAAAAGAAAAGTGCTATTTTAAAGCACTTTTCTCACTTATTAACCTTTTTTAGTTTTTACCTAATAAACGGAACATATTTTTCTTATAAACTTCAACACCTGGCTGATCAAATGGGTTTACACCTAACATATAAACACTGATTGCACAAGCTTTGAAGAAGAAATAGCACATATAACCAAAGCTTTCAGCTCCCATATCTGGAATAGTAATCAGGATATTTGGTACATTACCAGTAACTTCATGTGCTTCCAAAGTTCCCTTACAAGCCATTTTATTTACCCAGTCAACGCTCTTGCCACTTAAATAATTCATGCCATCTGCATTATCTGGATCACTTGGGAATTCTAAGTCACTTGTTGGTTTTTCTACTAACAATAATGTTTCATATAATACTTTTTTACCCTGCTGGATAAACTGTCCTAAAGAGTGTAAATCAGTTGAGAAATTAGCACTTGTTGGCAGATTTCCCTTTTCTTCTTTTCCTTCACTTTCACCAAACAGCTGTTTCCACCATTCTGCGACCATGTTCATCTGTGGTTCATAAGATACTAACATTTCTACATCTTTTCCCTGGTTTTCAAGGATACGACGGGCAACTGCATACTGATAAGCGATATTCTTGTTTAAATCAGCATCTCCAAAGTCTTTATAACCTTTTGCAAGACCACTCATAATTGCGTCAATATCAATGCCAGCAACTGCAATTGGCAATAAACCAACAGGTGTGATGACAGAGAATCTTCCTCCGATATCATCAGGAATAACAAAAGTTTCATATCCTTCTTTATCAGCGATTGCTTTTAATGTTCCACGTGCTTTATCTGTGGTAGCTACAATACGTTTGCTAGCTTCTTCTTTACCGTATTTTTCTTCCATGAACTGTTTCAATAGACGGAATGCCAACGCTGTTTCTGTTGTTGTTCCAGATTTAGAAATAACGTTTACGCAAACTTCTTTATCAGCAATATAATCCATGACATTCTTAATGTAGCTGCTAGAGAATGTATTTCCCATAAATACGATTTCTACTTTATCCTTGTTGTATAAGCCATTGATCATTTCAATCGCAGCACGGCTTCCTAAATAAGAACCACCGATTCCACAAACAACGAATACTTCACATTTATCGCGCAGATCCTTTGCTACACTCTTGATACGGTCAAATTCTTCTTTATCGTAGTTATTTGGCCATTCTACCCAGCCTGTAAAGTCGTTTCCTTTACCTGTCTTGTTTACCAGCTGATCATGATATTTGCTTACAACATCCTGATAGCTTAATACGTCTTCTTTCAACAAGGCATGAGATAAATCTAACTTCATCATTTCTTTTTTTCCTCCTTCTATTGAATGGCATCCTTGATCCAGCCATCCAGTTTTTCCTGCAAAGAAGCAAAACCGATTTTCATAGGTGGCAATTCATGTGTGATTCTTTTACGCATACTTCTTGCCTTCTGCGGCTGTAATGCTTTCAGTGACAGTTTAAAGTGTGTGCCATCTTCATCCACATCCAGGATTTTTACCTTCACCCGCTGGTTAACTTTGACATACGTATGCACATCTCTTACAAAGCGTTCAGATATCTCCGAGATATGAATTAATCCGGTATGCTTACTGTCCAGATAGACGAATGCGCCATACGGTTTAATCCCAGTGACGACACCTTCTACAACACTTCCAATCATATACTGCACGGTTTCACCTCATTTCATCGTGCTTATTATATCATATCTTCGCTTTTATGTGTTATAATAATAGATGCCAGATGGAAATTTTCCACTCTCGCATTTATTTGAGGTGACATTATGAGTTCTATATACCCGTTATTGGCCGCTTTGCTGGCAAACGTATTTGCCCAGGTACTAAAACCCGTTGTACTGTATCTACGCACCCAGAAGTTAGATGTACATCAATGTATCGCCTGTGGTGGTTTTCCAAGTTCACACAGCAGTACCGTTACTGCATTAACTGTTGCGATTGGAATGAGTGAAGGTTTTGATTCAACTTTATTTGCCATTACCTGCGTATTCAGTTTTATCGTCATTTATGATGCGACCAATGTACGTTATTATGCTGGAAAAAACATACAGTTAACCAAGCAGCTGATATCTGATTTGGAAACATTAAAGGGTTTAAAATTTTCTGATCCGATCTATCATGAGAAAATCAAGAGTGTTCTTGGTCATAAATTTATTGAAGTATTAGGTGGTATTTTATTAGGTATATTGGTAGCTCTGATTTTATTTGAGTTACTACACATATAGGAAAGAGGTATGAGTATGCAGACAAAAATAGATGAAATTAAACACGTTATTGAAAAAATCCGTCCATATATCCAAAGAGATGGTGGAGATGTTGAATTTGTTTCTTTTGAAGATGGTATCGTCACGGTACGTATGTTAGGTGCCTGCATGGGATGTGTTGCCCTGGATGATACGATTAGTGAAGGTATTGAAGCAATTTTATTAGATGAAGTTGCCGGCGTAACTGGTGTAAAGGTTGCTCAGGAATAATTTACCTTATAAGGAAAGCACCGATTGGGTGCTTTTTTATATACATGAATGGCATTTGATTTACGTGCATGGGCAAACTAGGCAATAAAAAAAGAGAGTTTTAATAACTCCCTTCTGTCTATTTACTGGTGATATTGGTGATGTTTTTTAACTGAATACTGATAGTTCCATCACTTTGTGTAACGAATTCTACATAATCTTTTGAATTCATATAATCTACTGGAATAATAATTTCTATGCCATTATCCGTTTTAATCTTCTGTACACGTTCACTGCGTCTTGGTTTTACGTATTCTACATCGACTTTTTCTTCAATGCCTTTATCTTTGACTTCTTGGGTGAAGTCTTTTTTTATGAGTGGTTTTTCTGCGAACAGAATTTCTGCGATTTCTTCTACATCAATCGGTGCCTGACGATCCACTGTATCTGCGATAATGCTTTTCATTTTTGGCATGAGATTTACTTCTTGTATATCATATTTTTCACTGACTTCTTCTAATGTTTTACTCATGGTTTTTACAGCTTCCTGATAACTTGGCTTTGTGGTGCATTGTAAAACCAGTTCGGCTAAAAAGTTTACCTTTTGTGCTTCAATTTCAATTTTATTTTCTACACAATGAATACTTAAATCACTACATTCGATTAAGGCAGCACGATCTTTACTTGTCAAATTGGATGATAACAGTGTACGATAGGAAATCAATTCGTTATAAACTGCTTCTTCCTGATGTAAGTCATGTGTTAAGCCACTTTGATATCCATTGTCTAAAATCAAAAGATAGCGTCTTCCCTCCTGCATGACACTGGCAATAATCAAGTCACTTCCTTCATAAACCCCATATTGCATCTTTAAGTCAAAAATATGCTTAGCCAGTTTTTCACTGATTTCTTCAAAAGAAATGCGTGATGCGGTATAGTTTTCTATCCATGATTTGGCAATGCTGCCTTCTTTAAAGTGAGCAGCTTTTTTCTTTGTACTGGCAAAAGCTTTATTTGCCTTTTTTTCTATCATGCTTAAAATATCTTCATTCATTTCCTGCATACATTTACTGCTTGCGATATATGTGTTATGTTCACAATCCAGAATATGCACGATACTTTTTTCTAGTTCCATGAAATTCCTCTTTTCCTTATTTTTTCGTCCTGTTTATCATACCTTATTTTAAATATTTTTTCCAGTTTAGATTGTAAAAGTAAAAATAATCAAAATCACAAAAAATTCACATGACTTTTTTGTGTAATGTGCTACAATGAATATTGGGTAGAAAAGAAAAAGGACCAGGAAGGCTGATGGAATGGAAAAAGCAATATTTTCAAAAGTAGATTTAAACAATGTAAACAGTTATTTAGCAAATGAATATCTCGACTGTGTCAAGGATTTGATTGAGATTGATGATGTTCATAAGTTAAAGGACTTTTCACAGCATTTAAAAACAAGTCGTTTCCAACATTCATTGAATGTTTCATATTATAGTTTTTTATTAGCAAGAAAGTTTCACTTGGATGCATACAGTACTGCAAGAGCTGGATTATTACATGATTTATATTTTTATGACTGGCGTGAAAAAGATACACGTCCAATGGAAGGAAGACATTGTTCTATCCATCCACAGATTGCATTAGAAAATGCAAAAAAAGCAACGAAGATCAATCATGTAATGGAGGACTGTATCGTTCATCATATGTGGCCGATGACCATCCATTGTCCTAAGACAAAGGAAGGCTGGATCGTACAGGCAGTTGATAAGTATTGTGCGATTAGTGAGATGATGTTACAAAGTGGACGTCGTATTAAGACTTCACAAATTGCCTTTTATTTTATGGCAATTGTTTCTGTTATCCGATAAGTGTCTATAATGGGAGAGCCTAGCTCTCCTTTTTTTATTCTTCCAATAGGTTTAATTCACTCAGACGTTCTTCCATAAAACCGCGAAATGCGAATTCTTCTCCATCCTGTAATCCAAGATAATATACATAATCGATTTCACTTTGATTAAACATGATCGTTTCTTGTGCAGATATCCATCCTTCAGGATAAAAGCATGCGCTATAGTCATATTGGTGCTTTGTTTTGACATCCTCTTGACATCTGCCAATGATCATGATTTTTTTATTGCCGCCTTTTAGAAGTACAATGGTACCTAATGGTAAAATTTGTTCTAATGTTCTCTTTTTCATGTACGTTTTAATTCCTCTCTCACTTATCATTAATATTCCACTTTTACTTTTAATCCTATACCCGCCAAAAATGAAGCTTTACCACCAAATTCAAGTTCCCCTTTTTTGCTGGAAAACTCTACTCCTGCACCTAATGCTCCTAATTCACCTGTACCTGTTACAGTAATTTTCGCTCCAAAAAAATTAAATCCGCCTTCTGCTTCTCCCTGAAGTGCAGCAATTCCTACATCTGCTTTCATGGTAATTTCTTCCTTATTCGCTGTTATTTTTGCTTCTCCATATGCTACACCGGCTTTGCCGCTGACTTCACCTTCAACATTAAAGTTTTCTGTGCCAATACGCAATAATCCTTTTGCTTCACCAATAGATGCATTTCCACCAACTTCAAGGTTTACTTCTGGGTTGATTTTTTTATCTTCATCATATAGCTGTATATGTAAGTCTGTATTGCCTTCCACATTGCCAAAGGAAAGATTTCCCTGCGCTTTTGCAAATTTCATGGTTTTACCAATTTGATAATCTAGAATACTGGCACTTCCAAATGCACCAAAACATACACCGTTCTTGATGTAATCATCTAATGATTTACTTGGTGATATAGATGTATGAAAACGATGGGTACCATTCCACTTACTGCAGCTGAAATCCCAGAATGGCTCTTTTACTGGCGCAGCAAGAATTTGAAATACCTGTGTAACACGTTCAATAACATCTGTAGCGATATTGGCGATATCTTCTTCTGCTAATTCATAGGCTTCTTTGGATTCTTCAAGATAACTTTGTAATTTTGCCATATCATTGATCAGCTGATGATTTTTATAGTTCAGCTGATCATGATAGAAATAATAAGGCAGTAATTGTATGTGTGAGCTAGTTTGATTGCATAGTGCTAAAGTCTGCTGAAGTTTTCCAGTATGTACGCTCAGCATATACGTAAGATTTATAGTAAAGTTTCACAGATATAGCGTTGCTCCTGTATGTTCTTTTTCATCTTAGCGATATGTTGTTTTACATAGGGAAGCTCCATAGAAGAAACAGATGTGTGTACATCCTGTTCCATTCTTTGAAGATACTGTTGGATTTGGTTTAATTGTCTTTGATAGGTATAGATTTGATTAACGTTGGAAGGTGTCAGCTTCTGCATTTAGCTGCTGCTCCATTGTCTGATAAGTGAGTACTGTCTGATCTAAGAATTTTGCGTATGTATCTACTATCGTGCGATAGTTTTCAAAAGCTGGCAGCATTGCCATAAAGCGTTGACGAATCGTATCACTAGCAGGACTGTTCCAAAAATTGGACAATTGCTGCATCGTGGATGTGATTTCTCTTAAATTGGTATTTAACTGATTGTTTTCCTGTCGAATCTGGTTTGCACAGGTCGTGACCTTTGCCAAAGATATATTCATTGTTTCCATAAAGCTGCCTCCTTAGTTACTTAAGCGGCGTGCCATATCTGCACGCTCCTGCTGCGTTCTACGATAAATGGATGCACTTTGTCTTAGATATTGTGCATATTGACGCATTAAGGTCACCATTTTTACAAAATCTGTTTCAAATCCTTTGATCTGACTGGTAAATGACTGATTGTCTTTTCCCTGCCATCCTTGTTTCATATTATCTACATCCTGAAATAGGTGACGATATCCTCTTTCATAGGCATCTGCCTGTTGTTCAATTCTTGCGGCACTGCTTTCTAAACGCTGGTAATCTACATTGATTTGAATGCTCATAGCCATTCCTCCTTAAATTAAAATGATATAGGATGCTGTATGTAAACCACTTTGGGCAACACAGCAATCCATTGCCAGAATCTTCTGGTCATTTTCATGATACAAATAAAACTGTTTTTGTATTGGTATTTGTTTCTTTTCGATATATGCAATACATACATCCATACAATCCTGAAGCTTTGCCTGTAATGGCAGATAGATGCTTAGGGAGGTCTGCACGAACGGGATGTACACCTCCACAAGAATACGATCATCCATATGTTATATCCTCCACTAACTGGATGGTGTGGTAATTTCCATCTTTCCATAAGATTCCCATCCTTTCTTCGATATGTTCTTCGTTAAAGTAAGGTAAATGTAATGTATATGTGGCAGCATTCAGGTTTGCGCCATTCCATAAAATGGTTTTTCCATGTAAATTACAGGAATCCGGGATTTCATGAACAGCATACTTTTCTACCTGACATTCCTGTTTCGTTATGGCTTTTAAAAAGGGCACATAAAAGGTTTGATCACACAACATCACCACTTCCTCTTCTTTTAGAAAGATATCTTCCTTACTGATGACATGTTTTCCAATATAAACATGTCCTTTTTTCTTTTTGACAGTGATATGTTTTGGTAATACAGGTATCTGCTGTCGTTTTGTTTTTGCTTTCACAGTTGCTTTCACACTTTGAAATTGATAAATCTGGTTTTCTTTTTCAAAGATTCCTCGTCCACATATCTTTTTAGGCAATACCTCACAATGATGAAACAGTACATGATAATCATCTTTTTCTTCCATATAGAAGCAATAGATATCATGCAGATATGTTTTGATCTGATAAGTCAATGCATAAGGATCCTGAAGTCCTAGACAAATGTAAATACCAAAGCTTGCGCCTTCTTTTAGTAGCATACGTATATCTTCCATATAGGTGGTATCCTGTATATTTACCATTTCATAATGCTGGAAAATACAATAGACTGGTTTTGTATATCCTTGTTTTTTACGTAAATGCAGTTGTTTTTTTATCTGATAAAAGAAACTTTCCATCTTTTCTTTATCTTCATAAATGATGACATCATCCACTGAAGGATACTCTTTTCTACAATGGTCTAATATGTAACAATCCGCATCCATTTGTTGGATTGAGGACAATATGGCTTGTAGAAAGTATGCTTTATCCTCTTCTCTGGTGCCGATATATGCAAAATGCTCCTGATGTAGATGTAATACAAAGCGTTTTTGATGCATTGGATCATCAACCATCCCCAACATGTATGCTTCTGTTTGTTCTATATCGTTAGAAAGTGGTGGTAACCACAGGGTAGTGGCTTGCTGGCTGCTTCTTTGGGCACATATTTGAATATGATTTACGATTGCCTCCAGCTGGGTCATTGTACTTTTCGTTTTTTCTTCTACAGCCTTTTCAAATAATGGTTCTCCCGTTGGTGAAATAATGCTGATCTGACGATGGGCAAATGGCTCATGCTTTGTTTTTTCATAATAGGGAGCATTCGCCCATGCACCCATACCCTTTACATACCATTCATCATATCCCACCTGTAAATAAAACATTCCGGCTTGTTTCAAGTAAATGGCGTCATCTTTTTTCAACATTTCCACACTATCCATACGATCCGCAACCTTTAAACATACATGAAAGCGTGCATTACTCCAGATTTGATCATCCACAATGCCACTTGGTTTCTGGGTAGCCAATAATAAATGAATGCCCAGACTTCTGCCAATACGTGATATCTTTTTTAAATCTTCCATAAATTGTGGCTGTTGTTGTTTTAATTCCGCAAATTCATCTGCGATAATCAAAATATGGGATAATGGCTCTGATACTACGCCTTCTTTATATAACTGTTGATATTGATCGATATGCATTACATGCTTTTGGCATGTTTCCTGCATTGCTTTAAATATCTTCTGCCGTCTAGTAAGTTCACTTTGAATTCCCTGAATGGAACGCATGATCTGATCATTATCCAGATTGGTCATGACACCTGCAACATGTGGCAGTTTTGAAAATGCCTGTGACATGCCTCCTCCTTTATAGTCAATTAATACAAAACTGAGTTGTGAAGGAGAATAAGAAACTGCCAGCGATAAGATCAAAGTCATGATCCATTCACTTTTACCTGAACCTGTCATACCGGCAATTAAGCCATGTGGTCCATGAAAATGTTCATGTAAATCCAAAGAAATCGTTTCTTGATGTTCATTGATGCCAATGAGTGCTTCTAAAGAAGAAGTTTGTTTTTTCCAGCGTTCAAGAATCTGCAGCTGTTCGACATTTGCACACTCATACAAGTCTAAAAAGGTAAATGAAGCAGGATAACCTTGTTTCTGCTGGGTGGGAAAATGATATGTATGATACTTGGAAATGGTATCTTTTATTTCCTGTCGACTGGCTAAATGCATAGATAACTGTTCATTTTGAAGCATTAGATGGGTATCATCCATAAGCTGGATGATCTGCTCGCACTTGGGATGTAATAATTGTAGATATGGTGCTATTTGAAAATATACTACCCGTTCCTCTTTCAAAAGATACGATAAGTAATCCATGTTTTGTTCCAGATGCCGATCAAATGAGAAAATCATTAAATAATCTTCTTCATCTTTTTCTTTCCACCATTGTTTTAAAGCATAATTCACCTGTTTTCCTGTTTGCTTATCACAGACGATAAAACGTGTTTCTTCAAAATATACAGCTGGTAAAAAGCCAAGGGCATAGCGTTTTATGAAACCGATATCTGCCAGAATACAGAAAGTGATATGTTCACGATGATGTAGTAAATAGATCTGTAACATGATATTCGCAAGAAATTGCTGGCATAGTGCTTCTTCACCATAGATGCCAATTTTATGATTGCATCGACAATTAATCGTGATATTTTGATCATGCAGTCTAGTAGTATTTTGCATAAATTCATGATATGCATCCCAGCAGATACTTTCTTCATGAATGGCTGGTTCTACATTACTGTGAAGATGAATGTCTGCATCACAATCTCCTTTTCCTATCGTAATATGTAAAAAGTTATGATCATTTGGCAATCGATTATGCAGCTTCCATGGTGCTTGATTCAACATTCTTAAGGCATCTTGTGTATCTTCATATCGAGAAGCTCTGCTGTGGCATTCTTTTTGTTGGTATGCCTTGATTTCTTTACGCATGTTTTCAAGATAAGAAAGATATTGGCGTTGTTGGATGCTTGCTTTTTTCTTATGTTTTCGTTTTTCATAAATACGTGTCATGATTGGCCAAAGCATCATTGTACAAGCCATACTTCCACTCATGATGAGGGTTGGCAAAATACTGGTAAAGGATTCATGATTTGCTTTCATTGAAGTCACGCTGACGATTGCCATTGCCATAGAAGCGATTCCCATGATAAAGGAGGGTCCTGCACTCATAAAGAATGGTGTATCATCCACTTGTGATATTTCCTGTGGCAGTTCTATCGTTAGTTCCAATGGTTCTATCGTAAAGGTTTCATGAACGGATGGAAGAATATCTTGTGGAGTGAATGGATGTATGGTATGTACTTTTTCTTTTCCTTCCTCCATATGGATATTCATCATATCCTGTAAAACAACCAATAATGTATCCTTCCCCATAATAAACAAATATTGCATTATCTGTATACGATCTCCGGGATGAAGTTTTTCATGATCTATTCGTAATGCATTCACATATAAGCCATTGCGACTTTGTTCATCTTTGATAAACCAGGCATTGTTTTGATAATATATGCTGGCATGATGATGAGAAATCATTGTATCCTGTATGTATATATCGCATGTTTTATGACGGCCGATTTTATATGTTTTTGATGGTTCTAATGCATAATAACGATATTGAAATGTATCTTTTTGAATATATAAAAGATATATCAAATCATGATCATGGCGTATACACAGCTGTTTGTTTTTGGTTAATGGATAATACTTAGGAAAATCAATGGGAAAGTCACATTGTGGATTCTTCAACAAACACCATTCATTGTCTTGTCCACACACCTCCATGATCGGCATATGATGTTGGTTTTTTTGTCTGTACAGCCAGAATCTTCCAATCGCTTGTGATGGCAATAAACAGGAATCAATATGGGTAGGACTAAGAATGATGATTTCTGCGTTTTCGCAAGCCATACCAGATCGTACCTGTAATCACAAATAAAATACCTGTTAATGAATAGATCATAATATCACTTTTGCTTTCGTTTTCTTCCAGTTGTTCACTCATTTGAATAGAATCCTGCTGTTTGGCAGTTTTTATTTCTTCTTTTACCTGTGCTTCTTCAAGTGGGGTGATGATCTGATCAAATTCTGTGACATTGCCTGCCTCATCCTCCGCTTTCGCATAAATATGTGTTTCATGCTCCAGCATGATTAGATAATATGCATAACCGTTTTCATCATATTTGATTTGATTCACATCTATTTCCTTGCCATCAATCATTATTTTTGTAAAATATTCATGGCTTCGTTTATGACTGTCTTTTTGATCAATGTATAAAGAAATCTGAGAATGAATCATTCCATGATCTAGTATTTGATATGCATGATCAACATCATAAAGTGATATGATGGGAGCCTGTTCATCTATTGTGAAATGATATGGTGGTAATTTCCAGCGATTCATTGCCTGATCTCTTACATCCACCTCTAACTCATAATCACCTTCCTCTTTGATTGGCTGATTCCATAAATAAGGTTGTACTTCCCCATTACGTTTTAATGTCCAATGTACCACAGACAATTTCTTTTGATCATCTTTGATAGCTGGCGTATAGGGAGCATGATAGATGGCATCCTTTTCATTTTCAAAATGGATATTCGGCTTATAGTTGTCAATCACAAAGTCATACTGTCTGGAAGTAAGATTTCCTGCTAGATCACTTGCGTCAATCACTAATTTATATTGATGCTTTTTTCCATCTTCTTTTCCAATATACAACTGCACTTCATTGCCTTGCAGCTGTTTAAAGAACTGATCATCCTCATACAAAGTAGCTATTACCTGATTTAGCCATAAATCACTGATGGATGATTGTATTTGAACATCTTTATTGGTGATATAGGGAAGAGCATTATGAAAGGGCTGATGATTGATCGTTGTATTGATATTGGGTGCGATAGGATCATAGATCAGATGCAAAGAGTCAGTCGTGGTTATATTTCCCGCAAGATCTTTTGCGCTTAATCGAATATCATATTCTCCATATCCCTGTTCCATCAAAGAAATCTGTTCACATATTGCTTGTGTTCCTTCATATGTTTTTGTTTGGCTGTTTCTTGTGATCGATAGTGTATAGTCAGATAAATAATCATCTGATACAGCATATTGAATCAATGGATGTTGATTCGTGATAGGAGCACTTAATGCCTGTAAAGATAACTTTGGTGCCTTTTGATCAATGATGAAATGATCACTTCCACTTGTTTGATTACCGGAAAGATCAAATATTTTCCAGTTGATATCATACACGCCGTCTTTTTTTATCTGATAGCGTAAAGTATCCTGTTTGTTATCTTTGGGATGTAATTCATCAATGACTTTTCCATCCCGCATAATTTGTATTATGCTGTTTTCTTCATCTAAATATAGATCACTTACATTCCAGCAAAGCATTCTGGCATGATTTAAATACTTTGTATGCTCATGATCATCATATGTATAACTTACTGTTGGTGCATTGTGGTCAATGACAAAATCTACTTTTTTTATCGTTCGATTAGATGCCAGATCACTTGCGCCTACTTCAATTTCATATACACCTTCCTGTTCAAATTTTGGATATGCAAAGTATTGGTTACCCTTTTGTGTCCAGTTGAGGACTAGCTCTTTTTCCTTGCCATCCTTTTTCATAAACGCCCAATATTGATCGATATGCTCCTCTGTAATCGTAATGGGAAATGTGACATTGTTTTTTTGATATTTATCGATTTTCATATCAATGACAGGTGCCATTTGATCAATCAATACTTTCCCTAAATCCTGTTCACAGACATGATGAACCTGATCCACAAAATAGTAACGGATATGATGGCTTCCATCACTTAAAGAAACGGTATATGCTTCACGTGGTTCATTGAGAAATTGTTTTTTATCATCTATTTCAATATAGCTTTCTTCATAATTTAAATGTGGTTCATCGATTTGAAAACGCAGTTGAAGTGCATGATCATATATTGGCTGTAGATTTGTGATTTCTTCCTTACCTTCAAACAGATGAAGAATTGGTGCACTTTGATCAATCGACAATTCTACCTGATCTTTTACCATATTGCCACAGTTGTCCACAATCTCATAACGCAATACATGCTCGTTTTCACCCATAATGGAAAATGTCATATATTGTCCATTTTCGTCACTTTCCCAGGCAACCTCCTGTAAAACATCATTGATATAAATCTTAGATGCAGCGATATCCAGATGCTCATCTACTACATATAAACGAAAGGTTCCATCCTGCTCCATGACTTGTGGCTCCCATTTTACACCATCTTTCATTAATGTAACCTGTGGCAGGGTATCATCTACTAAAATTTCTTTATCATAGACAGCCTGATTCCCATAGGCATCTTCCATTTCAAAATGAAATTGATATGATCCATTTTCTAATTGTAATTGAAATTCCTCCTGTTGTTTTAACCAAGAGATGGTTTGTTCTACGCCATCTTTTTTTACGCTTGTAATCACCTGCTTTTGATGTTGATCAAAGAATTGAAAAGTAATCAAAGGGTGTGTAGAATAGGTATCTTGTAAAGCACCGCATTCTTGTTTATCTTCATAGAATTTTATGGAATATGGTGTAGTATCCTTATCAAAGGCTGGTGTCAGAAAGCTTTCTTTATCAATCTTTAATTCGTATTGTACATCATCACCATCCAATACCTCTACCTGTCCAATCCAGCCATTTTCTACTTTCTGCCATGTGATCGTTTTAATTTCTTTCATATCCAGGTTTGATGATTTCACAAATAATTGGGCCTTATCCTTTTTATCATCGTCTACTAAAAAGCTTAAATTCGCCTGTTCATGATAACTTTCCTGTATTTGTGCACCATTGATCAAAAACATCTGTTCCTTCGCAAATAGAGATGCATCCATACAATAAAGCGACATTGCGGATAAAATACAGGCTCCCGCAGTTTTGGTTTTTCTCAAGTTATTCTCCTTTCATTTCCTGTGTCTGTGCCATCAGCACTTCTTTTTTAGTTTTTTGATGCTGTTTATCAATGTGAGATAAAATGATATAAAATACCAGAATACAGGCAATCAGATATCCTAATTTTGCGATAAAATATTCACTCATATATTCTCCATTTCTCCATCAGATAATCAAGTTGTGATATTGTCTGTTGAATACTTTCTCTGATGGCATCTTCGTGTTTGATTTTCTTCAACAGTGTTTTCGCTTCCTGAAGCATATGTAGATGGGCATGTTTTTCTTCATCTGATATGCAGGATTCAAATGCATCCATGTATAGAGAGCTTAGTAACAGCAAATCCTTATCACTTTGCCATTCCTTCTCCAGCTTTTGGATATAGCCAGTCACGTCCTTATCCTTACGCTCTATCTGCCATACCACAAAAGCATATTGCACACGATGCATTTCATCCTGCATAGATGCTTCCTCATACAGTTGTATCAGCTGCATCCACATTGTTTTATCCAGATCATTGCTTAATTCATATAAATCAGCCAACAGTTCTTTATGTACGGATGAATCAGTGTCTGTTTCTTTTATGATCTGTGTATACAATGCACTAAGACTTCTTTTACAATCCTTTTTATCTAAGACATCGCCCAGTATTTGTCGATAAGATTGATCAAATTCACTCTTGGACCTCTGCAATAATTGATATGCAAAATGGGCAGTTGATAAATCCTTTAACGTCATACTTTCCAATACCAGATATTGTTTGATATCCGGATGTAAATCAAATGCTTCCTGTTCACACAATCTTTCGATATGCTTTAAAGCATCTTTTTTATTTGTATAAGATAGATATGCACGATAGGCATCGATTTGATCAGGATTGGCGCATATGGCTTTTTCAAATGCTTTTTGTCGTATCAAATCGTTATAGATTTGTTGTTTCTTATCTTCATAACAAAGCATGCAATATCTTGATACAAGAATCATCATTACCATAATTCCTGTTAAGAAGAATGAAGATATGTGTTTTTTATGATGTTTACTAAGCTTATCCAGCTGAAGTGCTACATCTGACATATCATGGATACATTGATTATGATCTTTTTGCGCACATCGCCATAAGAAGATGTCAATTGCTTCTTTTGGCTTTTGATCAGGCACAAAACATTGATGTGCTAAAACATAAAAAGTCTGTCCAAAACTATATACATCACATGTGGCAGTGGGCTTCTGCTTTTTTAACGCCGGTGCTCCATAGCCTGGGAGTTAATGCATATACCTTCTGATTTTCTTCACTGACACTAACACCAAAATCAATCAAATGCAAATGTTTCTGTTTATCACATATCAAATTCTGAGGTTTTACATCCAGATAATAGATACCATGATGATGAAGATAATCTAAAATATCACGAACCTCTTTCATCCATGTTATCAGCTGTTTCTTACTGATTTTACGACCTATGTATTGATCTAGGCTTTCCCCTTCGATATATTCCATAACAAAGCTGCCTTTTGGATCGTATTCAATCAAAGATGGAATCATGGGATGATGAAGTCCTGCCAATAAACAGGCTTCCTTTCGTAAAGCTGAAGCATATAACGCTGATTTTGCGTCATCTTTCTTACAAATTTTACAAGCATAGCGCTTTTTAGTTTCTAAATGTTCTACCAGCCATACCTGTGACATGCCGCCTTTTCCTAATAAACGTATTTTCTGATATGTCTTACACATGCTCCTCCTCCTTTGAAAATGGTGATTGAAACTGGAATTCATGATTGGCAAAGCTGATGATATCTCCATGGTTTAATGTTCGTTCTTGAATTTTTTCATGATTCACGAAGGTTCCATTACTACTATTTAAATCTGTCAAAGTATTGCTTTTTGAATCAAATACGGCATGTTTGCCAGAAACAAATGTATCATTGATACATAAATCATTTCCCTTATCTCTGCCAATATGATATTCATCCTTTTGTACGATATAGATAGCTTTCGTTTTTTGATCAATGAATGAAGATTGATCATCTCTTCCAAATAACACCATCGTTTCCATAAATAATTCATCTTCGATAGGAGAATGCGGTTTTTGTATAACAGCTGGTTTAGGAAGTCCATTCACAACAAATGCGACTTCTTGTTTTTTAGGAAAGAATTTCGCATACCATGGTGCTTTTGGTTTATTCGCATCAAAAAGTCTATGTAGTCCCTGAAGAACATTTGGTAAGGATACTTCTTTACCTTTTAATTGTTCAACTAAGAAACCTGATATCGCATATAGATTTTCTCCTTTCAACACTTTGATCAGTTCTTTTAGAAACGTCTTACTCTGTTCACTTTGAAATACCCATTTATCCATCGTCAATGGTAATGCCATAAATTTTAAGATACCGCCATCATAGCTTAGGTAAATCAAATCACTTTGTAAGACAACCGGTTTATTGGTATTTGTTCTTACCAAATGTTCAAATAAATAAATCAGAAACTTCATTGCTTCATCTTCTTCAAAACGATGCATTTCCAAATAAGACAATAAATCTAAATAGCCGTTGGTATCATAATAGAACTTCACTTTGCTGTTAGGATCACGAATTACATTCAGGCAAGATGTATCTTTACACATCTGAGCCAAAACGTATTCATCAAAATCTTTTGCTTTCTTTAACGTTACTTCCACAAATCCATCATCACGCTTCTCCAATTTTTTTATTTCTTCTTCCAATTTCAACACCTCTTTTTTTATCCGTACAAGTATACATACGTAAAAAATTCTGAAAATCCTAAATTTTTAGTCATTTCACATATTTTCACATAATTAAAATGGTATAATATTCCTACCTCTGAAAGGAGAAATCGCCGATGAATAAAGCGTTTTTTAAACATTTTCAAATCCTATTCCTCATTTTTATCATTTTTATAAATTTAGGGACTTTTTTCTTTACTGCACCTTTATCACAAAACCTAAGTGATCTTGGAAATGCTCTGGGGCATAAATTTTACCTCATCGTTTGGGGAATCAGTGCCGCCCTATATTTTTTCATTTATACCTTTGTATTTATGAAAAAAAACCGATATTCCTATCGGCTTGGTTATCTTCTATTAATGCTCGCTTGTATTTTTATGGCCATATCGGTATGTATACCCTATGATCCTATGCATGCCCCCTTCTTCTCAAAATGGCATACACAGCTTGCGATGGCAGGAACAGCTGCATATGTGATCTTGTTTTATCATATCCTGACAACCATCATGAAAAAAGATATCCCTTTATTTCAATATTGCGTGCGTCCGTATACCCTCCTTGTTGTATGTGATCTGTTGCTCTATCTTTTAAATAGTGGTGTATCCACCCTGCTTGAAACTTCATTTACCATTATGATGAGCATTTTGCTTTATATATTTCTAAAAAAATAGAGAACGCATGAACGTCCTCTATCCAAAATTATGCATACGCATACATATGACTGCTGTTAGGATGCCTAAAAACATACAAGAAACCAGTTGAAATCTTAAATACCCCGCTACACCAAAGATCAGTGCTAAACTGGCTAAACTGATTCTTTTTTTCTGCAGGCTTTTATCCTGTTTCATAATCTTTTAGTATTTGAATTCCTCACGGAATAATTCATCAATTGATTTTCCAGTTTCTTGTCGCAACGTTTCTACATCTTTATCTAAAACGATATTGCCTTCTTTGATAAATACAACATTGCTAAAAATACGTTCGATATCCGCAATCAAATGGGTTGCGATTAAAATTGTCTGATTTTCATCATAATTTTCTAATATCGTATCCAAAATCACCTCACGTGCTGCAGGATCTACACCGCCAATTGGTTCATCCATGATGATAAGTTTTGCTTTACGGCTCATCACAAGTGCCAGCTGAAACTTTTCTTTTGTTCCTTTTGACATAGATTTGATACGCATTTTATTATCAATTTTAAATTTATCCATGATTCTTTTGCATTTTGTTTCATCAAAATCATGATACATATCACGGAAAATTCCAAGCACATCATTTACCTTCATCCAATCAGAAAAATAAGGCTCATCTGGCAAATATGAAACAACTGCTTTGGATTCTGCGCCAACGCTTTTTCCATCAATTTTCACAACACCCTGATAATCTTTTAACAGACCTGTCATGATTTTTAACATAGTAGTTTTACCACTTCCATTTGGTCCTAATAAACCAATAATCTGACCGTTTTCTACGGTTAAATCAACATTGTTTAATACCTGTTTTTTTCCATAGGATTTATTTAATCCACATATTTCAATCAGCTTTTCCATTTTCGTAACGCTCCCTTATCATTTGTATGATTTCTTCTTCACTGCTTCCAAATTCTTTCATTTCATCCAGAAAAAGATCAATTTTTTCATTCATAACATGCTTTTTTAATACCATAATTCGTTCAGGATCTTTACAAATATATCGCCCGTTTGTTCGCTCACTTATAAACAAGCCATCCCGCTCTAATTCCTGCATTGCCCGCTGTACTGTGTTAGGATTTACACCAAATTCCACTGCCAACTCACGAACTGGCGGTACCTTCATTCCAGGCTGATATTCGTCTGTGATGATTCGTCGCTTACATTCATCTATGATTTGTAAATAGATAGGTATATTATCATCAAACTTCATTTAGACCACTCCTTAATATTCTCTTTTTTTCATAATATGCATCGTTCTCAACACTGCAAGAATAATGATTAGCAATACACCTGATCCTATCATCAGAAACACAAATCCCAGCTGTAGATAGTCGACCAGCAAATATCCGGTATATAAATACCAGAAAGTAAACATAAGAATCACCAGGATTGCCAACAGGTTTTCCTTAAAATCATGCATTATTCTAATTCCAGTTTGTGGTCTAAGATATAAACAGATCCAAAATAGAATGCAACCATTAAGATGGCATCTTCTACCATAGAAATATACTGTGATGCATTACTGCTTACAATATTCATTTCGCCTCCACCAAACAAGACGCTTACAGAATCTATTCCTATTACATAATTATTAAATAAAGAAATCACGATCGTAATAGCGAAGAATAATAAGACAGCAATGATTCCTCTATGACGGCGAATATAGTTTGTATGTGTCACATTCATCACAAAATAAACCATAGCAACTGATTCAATCGTACCAATCAATACCATGATGATATTCATTAGGAAATTGAAATCCATTTGCTGAAATACTTTACCAAATGCATCAAATAATTCAGATAACGTAAATCCACCTGCTTTGTAAGCCAATAAAACTCCAGCTAATACAATAACAATCATAGATAAGATAAACCATAAAGCAGAATTTAAGATTTTCACTAACAGGATCATCTTACTTGAAGTTGGCAGCGTCATCGTCAAATAGCCGGCTTTTGTGAACATCGATTGTTGATAAGTTCTGATAATCATCACAAATGTTAATATAAAAACCACAAAAAGCATAATCGTAAACAGAAGAGATACGATCATCATAATGATATCACTGCTTCTGGTACTGAAGAATAATGCAGATAATAATAAAATCGCATACGTAAATAAATAACTTCTATAAGAACATTTTAATTCATATTTCCATAATTTCCAAAACATAAAGCTCCTCCTCTTTTTCAAAGATGATGCATCATTGTATTAATCATCTAATACAATAGTACAGCAGATGATGGGATATGTCAATAGACTTATTCTAATTATTTCCAAATAAATGGATATTTTTTTAACATATAGTTTTACTAGATTGTCTGAAAATTAAAAAAAAGGCTATGGTCACATTAGCCTTTATGCATGCAATACACGATGTAATTTACCTTCTCTAAACATCCATAAAACAAGAATTATATCTAAAATTATCCAGATGATCCAGTATTTTGTGGCTGCTGGTATGATTAATCCTGCAACTGACATAAATAATGGTGTGACGCCGGATGTATAATTGACAACATTTAAATGCTCACTAAAATACATTAAAAGATTGCTAGGAAAATAGCTGGCAATTTCATACCCGCCCATGTGGAATACCGCGTAATATATTGGGAAAATTACAAAAATCAAGGATAATATCGCAGAAAAATATGTGTTTTTTGACTTTTGTGAAATAAACAAAATACTGATACAAAGGGATATCGTCATCAATAGCTGATTAATAAATCCAATACTTACAAGCTCTTTGATGGAAAATACATAGGAAGCAATCAAATTCTCCTGTTGATAGAAAAACATGTCCCAATGGATACCGGATGATTGAAGAATCGCATAAACAAAAGTAACTATTTTACATAAAAGTGGGATACCTGCTCCTAATAATAGCGCAAAAATAATCTTTGCTCCTACTGTTTTGGCAGTGATAGGTGAACATGCAAGATACGTATCAGTTTTTCCCTGTGCTTCCCGGCTGAAGATATTCGCAAAAAGTACAGCAATCACAATCAATATGACCATATTCGTATAGTTTATGCGATCAACGATATTATTTTCAATATAATTACTTTGATAAGTATTGGAAAGATTTAAGAAGCGTCGATTGATTTCTTTCTTTGAAACTTCATCTTTTACATTATCACATTCTCCTAACAAACATGAGTTATTTCCTGGTTGATATATATAGTTGTTTCGATTTAGCATGATATCCTGATCTGGTATATATCGGATAAGATTAGACCATAATAAATCATCTTTATAACCATAATGGATAACTACTTCATCTAAGGAGTGAAATTTTATATCAATCAGATCATTGACCATTTCCAGTGTTAATGTATGATTTTCATAAGCCTTGTAGATCTTTTTCCAATCGAAGGAATTCATATTGTTAGTCATTTCTTCATCGATTTCACGGTTAGGGTTATAATGCATCGCATCTTTTTCTAAATCAGGAATTTTCTTATAGATGTCTTGATAATTTCCTTCTAAACTTTTTTGTTTTTCTATAAGCTGTGATACTTCCATCCCATTCCAGTCATCATTAAAAACACTTTTGATATCCTGTTGTGTCTGCCAGATACAAATGCCTAAAAATAACAATAATATAAGTTTACCAGAAAAGGAAGAGATCAGTTTCTTCATTTCATAATAAATCAGTTTCCACATAAGCGTTTTCCTCCCTGAAATAGGATAGATACACATCATCTAAATTCGGTTCTTTTTCTATTGCCTGTGCACAAGGCTTGTGATCCGACAATAATCGGATTGTGATAATATTTCCATCTGTTTTTCGATTGACGATTGTATAATCCTGCTCAAATGCACGGATTGCCTGTTCATTCCCATTAATTTCATAAACCTTTTCACTCATTCCCTGTAATATATCTGGCAATGGCTTTTTAAATAAGATCTGTCCCTGTTTCATCAACATGATATCATCGGCGATCGATTCTACATCACTAACGATATGTGTTGATAAAATGACAATCGTATCCTTGCCAACATGTGACAACAGCTGTCGTAATGCGATACGTTCTTTTGGATCTAAGCCTGCACTAGGTTCATCCAGTATTAATATTTTGGGATGATTTAATAAAGCCTGTGCAATCCCTACACGCTGCATCATACCACCTGATAAATGCTTTAATTTCTTCTTTCTGACATCCTGAAGATTTAATCTTGTTAAAAGTTCATCTATTTTCTGTTCACAATAATCTTTCTTCAGGCATTTCAATACACCGATATATCGTAAAAATGATTCAATATTAAAATCCATATAAAATCCAGCATTTTGTGGCAGATAACCCAAAGATTTTGTATATTCTTTATAATTCTGCAAGATTGCGATATCATCCATTTTCACAATCCCCTGATCAGCTTTCATAATACCACAAATCATACGCATCAATGTTGTCTTGCCACTGCCATTTGCGCCAAGCAACGCATGAATACCTTCTTCCAAAGTGAACGATACATCGTTTACTGCGATTTTATCTTTAAATGATTTTTGTAGATGTTCAATTGTTAATTTCATAAAAGCCCTCCTTTCCAAGCCTTTGATATTTACAGATACAGCCAGATAGGAATAAAATAATCGCTATCACACACAAATATGGCTGATAAGATATCCATGATGAAAACCATGTGGAAGATAATGAATACTGTATAAGCTTCTCAAACACACCGGTAAAAACATAAGTAAATAATACATACAGTACTACATATACAGATAATGCGACTTGATAGCTGCGTATAGGGACAATACTAGATAAGAGTACAAATTCAGATAAACATAATGGAAGCACGGATGTTGTGACCACCTCTATGATTTCATGATGGGAAAAACTGCCACAGGTGATTAACAGTCCTATAGTTAAGATATAAAGTGTAAGAAAACATCCAATCTGAAAAAGGAATAGCTTTGCGCCATTTAGCGGTGTTGTATATAAAATTTCATGCAGGCCACTTTCCTGATGGCGAAATAGCAAAGTTGTGAAATAGATTCCCAGTGCACAATAATATAAGGAGATGTTGAATAATTCAAAATATTTTGTGAATATCAAATATATAAAAACGAATAAAAATATCAGATAACCAATGATGATCTTGTTGCCGTCTGCTTTTAGATATGATGTAAAGATATGTATATTTTGATGTTCTATACGATTTTCTTTCTGCATGAGCTGCACTTTACAGGCCTGTAGCGTTTCATCTAATCCTTCTGTTTCCAAAACCTCTACACTTTTCCAATCCAGTTTCATAGCCAGTCCTCCTTCTTGGTGATTTTTCTTAACTTTTCCAATCCTAGTCTTATCCGGGTTTTTACCGTATTTTCACTGATTCCTAATATATCTGCGATTTCCTTGATTTTCAATTCTTCATAATACCTTAAAACCAAGACTTCCTGTTGCTGCATCGGCAACGTTGCTAATAATGATTTTAAATCCCTTTGGGGATGAAGCGGTTCTATACCAATATTCTCTAGTTTATCATCATTCTCCTGGATAGGATGTGTACGATACCAGTTATGACAGCCATTGACTGCCATACGTAGCAAATAATGCTTAGTTTTTCCGATAAATTCAAAACGGTCTATATTTTTGATAAAGTTTAAAAAGACCTCCTGCGTAATATCTTTACTACATTCATTTCCTTTCACACGTACATAAACATAGGAGTATATTTGAGGATACAGTTTAGAAATTAATTCATCTAATGCATGTTGATCGCCGGCTTGTATCTTTTTGACAAGATGTTTTTCTTTCATATCTGACCTCCTCACTAAGTTAATGGTTTTAAGAGCCAAAAAGTTCTCTTTTTTCATCAAAAATTGATTTTTATTTTTTCATATAAAAAAAGCCTGTTTTTTCAAACAGACTTAATATTTTTCTTTAAAGAATTTCATTAGATTTTTTAAGGAGTTGATCAGTTCTTCTTCCTTATCCAGTTCCAATTCATTCAATAATTTTTCAATCATTGCCTCATGAAACTGATTATGGATCTGCATGATCGATTCTGCCTTATCCGTTAATGTCAGACGCACGATACGTTTGTCCTTCTCATCCTTGACTCTTTCTACATACCCTTTTTTTACAAGCTTACTTGTCGAAACGGTAAGCGTCCCCTGTGTTACCATCAAACGTTTAGCGATTGCGGACATCATATTGGATTCACTTTTTTGAATTGCTTCTAGGATATGCACTTCGGTCATGGATAACTTGACCCCCTGATCACGAAGATTCTTCTCCTCAATCAGAAGGATGTAGTTAAATAAATCTACCAGAAGTTCATTTAAAGTATGACGTGTGTCATCCATAGATATTCCTCAAATTAAGCAGCTTGTTTTTCTAAAGCAGCTTTTGCTGTTTCAACGATTTTTGTGAATCCTTTAGGATCGTGAATAGCGATTTCTGATAACATCTTACGGTTGATTGTTACGTTAGCAAGTTTCAATCCGTGCATTAATTTTGAATAAGAGATTTCATTCATTCTAGCTGCAGCATTGATACGTGCAATCCATAACTTACGCATGTTACGTTTTAAATCTTTACGGTCATTGTAAGCATATTTAAATGAATGCATTACCTGCTCGTGAGCAGTCTTGTATAAAATGTGTTTAGCTCCGTAATAACCTTTTGCTAATTTAATAACTTTTTTTCTTCTCTGACGTGTTGTATATCCACCTTTTACTCTAGCCATATTTACTTCCTCCTATTATTTAACAAGCATCTGTTTTACACGTTTGAAATCTGTGTTGTTAACAGTTCCTGATTTTCTCAAGTGACGTTTTTGTTTCTGTGTTTTTCCATGGAAACGGTGAGAAGTATAAGCATGACTTCTTTTTAATTTTCCAGAACCAGTTGTTTTAACTCGTTTTGCTAATCCTCTATGTGACTTCATCTTTGGCATAAGTAGTACCTCCTCTAATTTTTTTATTTATTCTTTTTCGGTGCCAAAACACATGACATTGTGTTACCTTCAAGAATCGGTTTTTTCTCTACGGTCGCAATATCAGAAATTTCTTCCGTAAAGTTATTCATAATCTTTTTACCAACTTCCAGTCTTGTAATCAATCGTCCTCTAAAACGCATATCTACCTTGACCTTCATACCATCTTCAATCCAAGCTCTTGCATGACGCATTTTTGTATCAAAATCGTGTTTATCAATAACCGGAGATAGACGGATAGGCTTTACCTCTGTAACATGCTGTTTCTTTTTGGCCTCTTTCGCTTTTTTCTGCTGTTCAAAGCGATATTTACCATAATCCAGCACCTTACATACCGGTGGGACTGCCTTTGGCGCTACGCACAACAGATCCAAATCCTGATCATATGCGATTTGTAAAGCTTCACGACGAAGTTTGACACCCAGTTTATCACCATTAGCGTCAATGACCATGACTTCCTTAAATTTGATCTTTTCATTAACTAAATCGTCGTTTACGTTGTTAGGAATAACTTTCTTGTTTATAATAGACACCTCCATTTGTTGCCATAAGAAAAGCGGGTACTTATATGCACCCGCATGATTAACCTACTGATATCAATACTTCTATATCGATGTAGCTTATGACCCATATCCTTTGGATATCAGGTGAGAAGGGGTGCTTCTAACTTTCCACTAACTTTTCTGCTTGTTTATCTTATCATAGTGGTTCCACTATGTCAATCTTTTTATCGTAAAATATAATTTTCTTTCACAAAGTATCCAATTCCTGGTGTATAAAGCTCTTTAATATCATCGCCTTCATCTAGTGCTTTTTGAATTGCCCGATAATTTGCGCTAAACTGCGCAATCTGTTCAATCAGTTCCTGACTTGGTTCTTCATTTTTTAGATATTTTCGAATGGTTTCGTCTATATATGAGAAAGATCGTACCTGACTTTGATATAACTCTACTGTCGGCTCCCCTTTTCTGATGAGAAATAATTGTTCTCCACATTCCAAATCACTAAATACGTGTTTACAATATAATTCAGGAATAAACCCAAACAATTCCATACCCAGACTTTCATCTTTGCATAATTTGATCAACTGAACACGTAGTTTTTTATACTCCTCTTTATCTTCACATTTTTCATACATATGAATTGCTTTTTTTGTATATGTGACAATCTGTTCCTTTGTGAATACAGGTGGTGTGTAAGTATCATCTTTTTGATAAAACAAAAAGCTTTGTTTTTCTGTATGATATGCATCGATACAATCCCAATTGCCAACATAGTCTTTTAATAGATCACTTAATTCTTTAGAAAGTACATCATTGATTCGCACTTCAATATCAGACTTTCTTCCCATTTTTGCACAATAGATTTTAATCCAGTAACAACGCTTGTTGCCTAATCTTTTTAAAATCTGTTCTCCCAGCATATCCCAGAAGCTTTCCAGCATAATGCCTTCCCGTTTTCCATGAGAAGATACTTTACTTTCATATACATCAAATGCATGATTTTCCAATGTTTTGATGATCACGGTTTTGGTTTTATCTTTTTCCAATGCACCTATGAATAATTGCACATCATGACGGTTGAAATTATCACAGGCATCACGAATGCATTCCTCATAGCTTAATCCTAGACCACAAACAGGATCAATGATAGGATCCTCCAGGCTTTCATGATGGATTTGAAAAACAACCTGTGCCATTGTTTCATCTCCTCCTAAAACATCCGCATAAATATAAATCTGATGTTCAGGGATCACAAACGCATCATTTTGTATTTGTCCATCTTCATATAGTTCTGATAAATATTGATATACCAAAGATGTTTCTTCTACAAGATTCTCTGGTTCTTTCTTCTTTTTTCTGAAAAACACGATATCTACCTCTCTTTTTATCATAAGTATACAACAAAATGTGACACCTTTCTACAATGATTGTGGAGATACCATAAAAACACATATTTCATATGATATAGAAAGTGGTTCCAGAGTAAAAAAAAACCTTTCAACATTCCCTGTCAAAAGGTTTATTTTATAAATGGTGACCTGTCAGGGAATCGAACCCTGGACCCACTGATTAAGAGTCAGTTGCTCTGCCAGCTGAGCTAACAAGTCATCTTTCCAACTGCTAGATTATTATAACAGAAAATGGTGAAAATGCAATACCATTCATGAAAAAAGCTATAATTTTTATATAGCTATTTGTTGTTTACTGATCGATTCTACCATTTAAAAACAATTGTTCCCAGAATCAAAACAAATATACAATCGTATACAAAAGTTTTTCTATCTTCTTCATTATTCGACAAAACTCGTGCTATTCTGCAACATCATAACTGTATAATAACATCAGATAAAAACAAAGGAGGAAACACATTATGCAACAGAACATGATTTATTTCGACGATAATTTTAACAAAAATGCAATTATGGTAATGTCCGATTTTGATTTATGGGTAGATGACTTCATTCATCAAATTCAGGTACATAAAGAAAGCGCAGATACACTGGAGCAGTTCCAGCATACCTTGCGCCTCATGATTCAGTCTTACTATTGTTCCCTGATGTCAAAAGAAGAATTTGATACCATCATGGAAGACATGTATGCTGTAATGTCTTAAGTAAAAAAATTGCGCTGTGGAAACGACCATTCCATGCGCAGTTTTTTTATATATGATGCAATGCACTTTCTTGTGCCCATCCAACATTTTCATTAATCAGATAAGGATGTTTTGCACCTTTGGCGATACTGGTGATTCTTCCCTGTTTTACTAACAATGAGCTGCTTGGATAATATACCCCGCCGTTGCTTTGGGTCCATAGCCCATCAAAAGAAACCTTGTCACCGATTTTAAAACGATTGCTTTCTTGATGAATCACAACATCATCATTTGCCCATCCAACATTATGATTGATCAGATAAGGATGCTGTGTCCCATATAAAATCTTAGTAATGATTCCTTCTTTGATCGCAAGATTTTTTACAGGATACCAATTCCCACCATTACTTTGGGTCCATAATCCTTTAAATGCGATTTTATCTCCAACGCTGTATCTTGGTCTAGCAGGATGGGTAGTTATCGGAGGATGATTCTCTGGTTTATTTCCATCTTTATGATAACCGTTAAATCCCATAGAAGTGATCAGTTTTTCATAATCCACAAAACTATAATCCATATCTAAGCGACCAGTATAGCCATCAACACGACCATCGCTTGTAAACTGCCACATTTGATAAGGCTTGGTATACGTATTTACACTTGCCCATTGTGCTACCCATTTATCAAAACGATCTAATGTACTTGAGTTTAGATGATTATTCCACCAATCCAGATTGGCATAAATACCAGCATAAAAACCATTTGCTTCTAATTCAGAACAGGTATAGTAACAAACCTTCACATTCATTGCATCACTTACATGATGACTGGCCTTCCATCCATCAGCATCCTCCATATCGATAAAGCATGGATAGGATGGTTTACAGCTTTTACATAATCGGATAAAGCCTGATGCTTCTTCTCTCATTTCTTGATCCGTTGCCACATAAGAATAATGATACAAGCCATATGGCATATGCACACGTTCACATTCTTTTACATTGCGGCGAAACTGTCGATCTTCTACAAAGTGTCCATAACTTGAACGGATAATCGCAAATTCGATACCACCTTTTTTGATTGTATCCCAATTGATGACACCATTATGTTCTGACACATCAATCCCTAGCAGTTTTGTCATACACATTACCTCCTACCTTAAGGTATGTAGCTTCTTAAAAAACGCGTAAAGAAAAAGCACAAATGTGCTTTTAAGCGATATCTAGTTGTAGAATATAGTCATCCATAATAAAGCCATGACCGATATCAGTTTGTACAGCATCGATTTCATAGAAGCCTTTTTTCTTATATACATCTAAGGAATGAGTATTAAACTTATTACATGTCAGATAGATTTTATTTAGCTTTGATTCTTTCGCAAAGGCAATGGCCTGTTTCAGTAATGTGCTGGCATATCCTTTTCCACGATACGCTTTTTTCAGATACAGCTTGCTTAAAAACAAACGTTCTTTCTCAGGCTTTACTCCACAAAAGCCAATCAGCTCTTTTCCTTCATAAGCTAAAAAATATGTATAATGCTCTTCATTGATTGCTTTTTTCAAGGCAGGATAGCTTTGAAATTTTTCTACCATGTAGTCAATTTGCTCCTGTGTAATGATGGAAATAAAATATTCATTCCAGATTTCCTTTGCTGTTTCTGCCAGCTGTATCAGCTGCTGCTCATTTTCACAAACGCATATTTCCATAAAAATGTTCCCCTTTCTTTTATTGGTAATGATTATAGCACAATTTTCATGTAAAAAACTTCTTTTTTTACATATTTTGTCACCTATAATTAATAACGTGATATAATATAGAAGAGTATTTGGAGGAGAGAAAATGTACCCTAGAGATTTTCGTTTAAATAAAAATGTAAAGAACTGTATAGCGGTACTATTGAAATATTATCGTAAACAGTTGAAAATGAAACAAAAAGATTTTATCACTTATAATAATGCATTGATTTGTTCCATGGATTCCTACAGTCGTATTGAAAATCTGCATCCAATCAAAAGCGATTCTATTTATATCTATTTATTACATCAGATTGGAGCAACCATTGAATATGATCCAGCATTCTGGGCGAATCTTCAGCCATTATTTGAGCAGCTTTTACATGATGTCACATTTTATCACATTCATAATCTACAAAAAACAGCTTTAAAAATCAAGAAACTGTTACCAACAGACAGCAGTGACATTTTTGTAAAAGAAATTCTTGATTTATGTGATTTAATTCCCAATTATTATGCGAAATGTAGTGATATGAGTGAAGAACAGTTTGATAAATATATGGCATTATTAGATATTTTCACTAAGCCTTTAAAAGAAATCATTAAAGATATGTTATTTACATATACCGTTCATCGTACAAGAAATGCGAAAAAGGAGCAGGAAATTTTTGAATTTTTAAAGATCAATGAAAGTGATACACCTTTAAATATCCTGAATCGTTCCTATATGCATTTTTACCGTGGTTGGTATTTAGACTGTTTTAGGGATTCTTTGGAGCTGGAACGTATCTTTATTGAAACTGAAAATTACAATCGTTTGCTGGATGTTTATGATGCAATGGCTTTATTGTATGTTGAATTACAGAAAAATCAAAATAACATTTATCAACAGAAGCTGTTTAAACTGGTAAGAGAACACAAAGACCAGCTGCATAAAAATAAATATCTTCAATCTTTATATCAATGTGGTATGTTATATTTGGAAGATAAAGAATATGAACAGGCATATCCTTTCTTTGTAGAACTGGCAGATCAGGATGATTATCATTATCTGCCGGCAGCCCTTATAGCAAATACGATTTGTACATTATTGGATACCAAACCTGATCCAGCAATTCTTAAAGAAGTCAGATATCCAGAGCGTTTTCCCCAGCATGTTACGCAGTTCCATGAATATTATCGTATGAAATATTCAGATGTAGCTGCTGAAAAGTTAGAAGATTTTCTGGTTATGAAGATTGCGCCAACACTGGCACGAGAAGATCTATATTGGGAACCTTTCCAGATGGAATTAGAAAATGTATTGAAAATCACAAAACATTATTATGTAAAACGTAAATTGAAAATCAAATAAAACTTTCATCCTGTAAATGCATATGATACAATAGCGTCAATAGAAAGTAGGGACAATATGAAAAAATTATTATGCTCCGCTTTAATTCTGTTATGTTTAAGCGGATGTGGATCTGATAAAAAAGAAGAACCCCAGAAAACAACAAAGTGTACAATGGAACAGAAATCAGGTGATATCACATTTACCACCACACAGGATATTACTTATGCAGGTGATGTTGTAAAATCTCAAAAGCAGACGGTCAGTGCAACACTTGATAAAGATGATAAGGATATGCAAAAAAAGGTAGAGGCTACAATTAAGGAAAACAAAGAAAAATATAAAGATATGAAAGGCATCAGCTATGAAGCCGGTATTGATAAAAACAATCTTTACACTGAAGTTATAACCTTTGATTTTTCTAAAGTTAGCGCAACCGATTATGGTAAAGTCACCAATCAAAAACTAGAAGGCGATAAACTAGAGATTGATTATAATCAAAGTATCAGCAACCTAAAAAAACAAAAATTCACTTGTAACTAACAAAAAGGCAGATACCCTTTAAAGGATATCTGCCTTTTTGAATGCCTGTTTCCATGCCTCAAACAAAGCTTGTTCCTTGATTGTTCGATTGGCATTACTGGTGCTTGGTAAATACATACATGGAATCTGTATGGCATGAAAATGCTTTTGGTATAAATCATAGCTTTTTTTACCATTGCAGATCACCATGCGAATGGTTGGATGTGCTTGTATCAGATATGCAATATCATTTACTTTTTCATGACGAATCGCATTATCCAGGCTGCCTTCCCGCTCACATTCTCCTATCACATCCCATAAAATCATATGATGTGTTAAGATGATCTGCTTTTTTTGTTCATAGGTATCAATTGGCATTTGAAACATATGATTCATAATTTTCCAGAAACGATTATGCTTAAAACCATAATATTCTTGTTTTTCTAATGATGCCACACTTGGCATAGAGCCTAAGATCATCACATAAGGACATGGTGCGATAATTGGATCAAAGCCTTTTAACACACTTCCACTCCTTTTAGATCGTGTGTCATTGCTTCCGTAATTTTTACTTTTACAAATTCTCCAAAGTTGATGGCACGCTCACTTGTAAACAATACCACACCATCGACTTCATCTGGCGCATCATGTACGCTTCTGCCACGATATACGCCACGCAATCCATCCTGATCTTCAACCAAAACCTCTAAAGTTTTCCCAATCATTTTCTGTTGATTCGCAAAGGATACTTCTTGCTGCAGCTGCATCAACTCATCTAAACGCTGGTTTTTGATTTCTTCATCAATTGCACCATCCATATCAAATGCCGGTGTATCTTCTTCAGGAGAATATGTAAATGAACCCATACGATCCCAATGTACATCTTTCACAAACTGTTTTAGTTCTTCAAATTCTTCATCTGTTTCACCAGGGAATCCAACAATAAATGTGGTACGTAGTGTTGGCTCTTCAAAAGTTTCACGTATTTTTTTAATAAGTTTCAATACATCTTCTTTTGTGCCTCTTCGATTCATAGCCGTCAGCATACGATGATTCGCATGCTGCATTGGAATATCAAAATAAGGTAATACCTTTGGAAGTTTTGCCATACCTTCGATCAATTCATCATCTATTTCATCCGGATACATATATAAGATACGAATCCAATGGAATCCTTCAATTTCATGCAGTTTCTGTAGTAATGGCAACAAAGAACGTTTGCCATATAAATCTACACCATATTTGGTAGTATCCTGTGCAATTAATACAAGCTCTTTGACACCACGTGCAGCTAATTGCTTCGCTTCTTCTATCAATTGTTCCATAGGAAATGTAACATTATCCCCACGAATCAATGGAATCGCACAATAGGTACAATGATTAGAACATCCTTCCGCAATCTTAAGATAAGCTGTCCATGGCTTACTGCTTACCAGACGTTCTGCTTTCGCATAACTGACAAGATCATGTCCATCCAATAATTGTCCAAGTATTTCATGGATATGGGGATATTCTCGAATACTGATGACTGCATCGATTTCCGGAATATCTTCAATCAAAGCCTCTTTATAACGCTGTGCAAGACATCCAACAACAATTAGCTTCTTACAGTTATATTTCTTATATTCTGCCATTTTGAAGATGGTAGAAATCGCTTCTTCTTTTGCTGGATTGATAAATCCACATGTATTTATTATGATTGCTTCTGCCTGTGCAGGATCACTCACCATTTCATGGCTGCCTTCTTTTAGCATGCCCATGATTTTTTCACTGTCTACTAAGTTTTTACTACATCCAAGTGATACAAATCCAATTTTCATTTTCAACACCTCATGCATTACTATAACATGAAACTGCTGATTTAAAAAGCAAAATCCACGAAAATCTTTTACATGTAAATTTTGTAAGCATCCCTTTTAAAAAAGTCATACAGTATATACCATATGACTTTCTTCATCTTAATCTTTTTTGTTTTTTAATGTTGTTTTATAGAAATTACGATTTTCCATTGCGAAGATTCTTGGTGTAAATTCACCAGGCATTACATTATTCATCGCTTTATCTAATGTACTCATACGTGCATCGATATTATCTATCAAATGCAGGATTTCTGCTTCCGGAATCATTGGCAATACTGGTGAACCATATTCATATACCCCATGATGAGATAAAATCATATGACGCAGTAATAGAATTTCTTCTTCATTTTCATATCCTAGCTGTTTTGCTTTTTCATAGACCATTGCCTGCATAATTGAAATATGTCCAAGCAGTTTTCCTGTCTTTGTATATTCACTGATAATCGCTTTATTTAATTCCGTTAATTTCCCAATATCATGTAAAATAATGCCACCTGCCAACAGGTCCTCATTTAACATTGGATACAGCGCACAAATAGAGTGTCCTAATTCCAGCATTCCCAAAACATGAGTCGCCAGTCCTCCAACAAAATCATGATGATTTTTCGTAGCGGCAGGATATTCATAGAAATCTTTTTCGTTTTCTTTCATGATTTCCATTACCATCGTTTTGATGATTGCATTATCAATACCATTGATTTTCTCATCAATTCTAGATTTCAATTCTTCTTTTGTTAAAGCACTTGTTTTTACATAATCATAAATATCTATTTCACTCATATCCAGAATCTCCAGTTTGCTTACACGAAACTGTAACATTTTTTTATGAGATAATACATCACCTGTTGCCTCTACCAGCATCCCATTGCTGTATAGATCAATTTCTTCTTCTTTTACATTCCAATATTTGGCTTCCATCGTACCAGTCTTGTCTTGAAAGGTAAAAGACAGATAAGGCGCTCCTTTGGCTGTAACACCACGATTTAGATTGGTGATTAAAACCGTAATACTGCCTTTATATCCATCATTCAATTCCTGAATCTTCATCGTTTTCCTCCATTTCTTCTAACTGGTTGATGACATCTTCTCTGACAAATCCTTTCTGCATACAATACAGAATGATTTTATTGCGTAAATCTTTTCCCTGATACTTTCTTGCATAGTTTCGCTGTGCTTTTTGAATTGTCTTAATCAGAGCAGAGTGATCATCTTCATCCTCAAAATTTAAGTTTTCACTGGCAGATAATGCGACATCACTATCATATCCAAGGTTGATCAGCTTTTTCACAATCGTCTGTTTCTTCATCTTCTTGGATTTATCTTTGATGGTTGCCATCAGTTTTTCTGCCATCTGTATCGCCTTCTGGCTTTCTTCTTCATCATCCAGTGCATCTAATGCCTGATCGATATCTTCTCTTGCGATACCTTTATTCATTAATGTTCTTCTAATATTGCCTTTTCCCATAAGTGAAAACTGCATTTTTTCAATCTTTTCCTGAAGATACAGCTGATCATTGATATAACCTTTTTCTTCCAGTTCACACAATAATGCTTCTACATCTTCATTAGCAAGCCCTGGCAGACGATTGAAATAAATCTGCATTTCTTTTCGTGTATAATCACGAATTTTCAGCTTGCGTATTGCAGCACGATAAGCTTCCAGCATAATTTCTTTATGACGGAATTCATCCACTGTATAACGATCAAGCATTGTGCCAATACGAATTTTATATAAAAAGTAGTCATCCAGAGAAACCAGAATTTTTAAAGGCTGATCCTCGCTGTCATTTTCTACATAGATGCGTACATAATCATCCAGATTTTTAATTTTCACAACTTCATAAGCATGCTGATAATCATCAATTGCCTGATAATATACGCTTAATACCTTTTGATAGAATACACGTGAATCGTATTTGTCCACAAATGCTCTCGCTTTATTCTTCATTTCCTGTTGTGCTTCCTTTGTCATTGCGAAAAATGCTGTTAATTTCTTCGCAAATTCCTGTGGTGTTTCAAACAAATAGCCACTAACACCTTCCACAACCAAATCTTTTAATACATCATCTGGTCTAGCAAAGACAGGAAGACCACAAGCCAGTGCTTCAATAAATGTCATACCCTGTGTTTCACTCAATGAAGCAGACACAAAACAATCTGCACATGCATAATATTGTGGCACTTCTTCACGACTTTTCTTGCCTGTGAAAATCACTTTATCTTCTAAATGATATTTTTTCGCAAGCTCGCGGTAATCATCTAACTGAGGACCATCGCCAACAATCATTAGTTTGATATGTTCATCTTCTACATAGCGAAAGCCTTCGATTGGTATATCAATACTTTTTTCTTCTGCGATTCTTCCCAGATAAACGATAAGTTTATCATCCTCTTGTATACCATATGCTTTACGGATACTTGTGATTGTATCCATTTGAATCTGACGCATATCGAACATAGAAAAATCAAGTCCTGTTGGAATAACATAAATTGGTGTTTTTACACCATATTTTAATAATTTTTCTTTGGTTTTTTCACTAGGTGAAATAACTGCCTGTACATTATCTGAAATAGAACGGCTGAATGTAGATACAATACGTTTTGTCATCTTATCTACTTCTTCAAAACCGAATAAATTTACATAATGCGTGTAATCTTCATACATTGTATGATAAGTGGATACCACTGGTATATTTAGGTTTTTCGCAACGATTCGTGCAAAAAAGCCAACACCAAATTCGGTATGTACATGAATGACATCCAGATTCATCTTTTTTACTTCATCTCTTGCCGCAAAATGAAATGGTGTTGAAAGTTTATAACCATACAGCCATTTTAATTCCAGACCCGGTAAGCGCAAAACGTTTCCTTCACGCTTCATGGTTCTAGCCTTATGATTTGTAATGACGAATACTTCGTGTCCGTTTTTTTCCAATTCTCTTTGCAGGGTCACAATACTACTAACAACCCCATTGATATCCGGTGTGTATGTATCGGTAAATAATCCAATTCTCATACCAGGACCTCCTCTTATTATTTTATATCATGTTCATAACTTTCTTTACTATATTTCTGTTTCAGATAGACAAATATGACTGCGCCTACCAACATAACCAAATGATAGGTTGAAAAACGCCATAAAATCATAATACCACTGGTGATAGCGCCATCTGCGATCATCTGTCCATATAACTGTGTAAAGACAAATTCGGTTCCCCCGCTTGCTCCAGGTATCGGAATGAAAGCATTTGCCATCAATACGAAGCTGGATAATGCCAGACAATCAACCAAACGATCTATGCCCAAAGAATAACCCAGAGCATTGGCGATAAACCATGGCAGCATAAACTGAATGGTCATTCGTACGATATTCCATAATACTGATTGTATGATCATCTTTTTTTCATTTTTTAACTTTTGAATTTCTTCTGTAAAAGATGTTACCTGTGCACCCCATGATGCCAGTGTTTTATCTTTATCTTTCACAATATGCAGCTTTGCTAATAATTTTACGCATAAGTTGCTAAGTTTTACATACATCTTTGGAAACAATGCCATTGTCCATAAAATACTGATAACACATAAATTGATAATATATCCAACCAATATCAAAAACAATAACGGTCCACCAATCATTTGTACATAATGGGTATAACGAAGCAAGAACAACACGGTTACATACCCCATCATCGTTGTCTGATATACAATGAAATCCGCCCATAAAATACTGGCGCCATCACTGAATTTTATGCCTTGTTTTTTAAAGATATACGCCTGTGCAAACTGTCCTCCTGTAGAACTTGGGGTAATTCCACTAAAAAAACTGCCGACAAGTCCATTCTGAATACCTTGTACAGTGGTATAGCCTTTTTTATTTTTTCTTGCGAATATAGACAGAATCTTTCCTACAACGCAAGAATACAACATACCCCAGCTAAGAATAATGATCAGCCAGTACCATTTTAAACCAGATATCAACGTCAATACTTCTTGATAATTGTCTTTTAATGCGAACCAAAGTGCAATCACAGTTAATCCGATAATCACCAAAAAATTCAAGACGTAGCTTTTCAATGAATTTTTCATGATAAAACTCCCTTTATTTCACTTACAGTATTAAACCATACTGTAAACATATAGTTTTGCCTAAGTGCTTTCTACATTTTTATTATAGCATACTTCCTAGTGGGATGGTATGTATCTTATGCTTACAAGTTTGTCACATACGCTAAAACAATAACCTATACGCTATCCTGTCTTGTTTATTGACAACACGATATCTGGATTTTAATTCCAACACGCTGAAAGGTATGAAGCTTATTCATTTTCATCCTTCAACACCAGTTCATAAACCTGGCGCAATTCTTTTCCTACTTCTTCTATACTTCGTTTTGCGGCTGTTTTACGGCCTTCTTCACTAACATCCGGTAAACGTTTATTCACGACATCATCCACAAGTTTTGTGAATTCCTCCACGTTGTGTCCCATATAACAGTTGACTTTATCCTGCATCCATGGATCATATACTGGAATATCACGCAATATAACCTGTTGATAGGAAGCCAGAGCTTCTAATACTACGATTCCTTCTGTTTCCTCCATACTTGGAAAGAAGAAAGCATCCCCGCCACAATATGCGCCTTCGATCACAGGACCGCTGACATAACCTGGGAATATCACATTTGATGGATGATCCTTTGTGACGATATCACGAATCTGTTTGGGAATGGAATATAGTGGCACATGGCCAAACCAGATAAATTTATACTCAGGTAAGCGTTTTGCGACTTCTATGAAATCCAAAATACCCTTTCTCACAAAGAATAATCCTACACAGATAACTACTTTTTCATCTTCTTTTAATTGAAAATATTCTCTGAATGCTTTGATTTTATCTTCGTTATAGTTAAATTTATTCAAATCGATTCCATTACTGATCGCATGCACAGGAAGTTTTATACCATAGCTTTCAATCAGTTTTTTTGAATAAGGAGTCGGCGTTATGATACGATCTGCCTTGCTGTATAAATGAACTAAACGTTTTTTAAACAACGGCGCAATCTGATTACTTAACATGAAAGAATTACGGAAATCTTCTTCCGTACTATGTGCATGATAAATTACTTTTTTGCCTTTATTTCTTGCTTTACGAATGATTGTAGAACTATTGGGACCAATCGTATTAATATGCAGAATATCAAAATCATCATCAGGATTTAAGGTATACTCAATGTTTTGAGATGTCAATGCAGCCATCTGATGCTTCATTGCCCTGCCTATACCTGATTTGCTGATTACTTTTTCACCTTCAAAATACAATAAAACTTTCATAACGCACCTCCAACACTTGGTAATTATACCATAATCCCTAAGCAGACACAACAATCCTAGGTTTCCTTCAACACGAAGCGGCGCATCAATATGGCTAGGTGATATAATCCATCCTGATTTCTTCTGCGCAGGGTTGCATTTGTGATATGTAATTTTTTGCAGGCCATTTTTCTATCAAGATGACACACATATAACGCATCCAATACCTTCTGTTCTTTTTCCGGCAGCTTTTTCATGAATTTCATAATTTCATTTGCAAATGTATTTGACCGATGTAACAATTGTTTTTTCTTTTCACCTTCCTTTCCCACATCATACACTGCCTCAGTTTCACGCACGTAGAACGCTTCTATATCAGAATAATTTCTACCTGTGAAATAGTACAACTGTTCCATTTCTTTTTTCATGTTTTGAATCGTTTGTTTCTTGTCAATCTTCTCTTCTAATTCTGTAAAAGTTTCCATATAAAAAACCTCCTATATATATACATACGTAAAAAGGAGGCAAAAATCCTAAATTATTTTTATTTTTTTTTACTTTTTTTCAATATTTCTTAATATTTCGCGCATTTCATCTGGAAAACGTGTAAAAATACCAAAAGGCAGCCTTCCTTTTGCGGGCCATTTGACTGTATTGCCTTGAAGATCAAGAACAGCGCCATCTTTACATTATGATAAAATCGCCCCAACTAAAATATCTCTGATATTTCTGGTATCTGAAAGATATGCAATGGCTTCTTTGCGCATACATGCCAACAAGGCATCAGGACAGCAACAAGTTCGATCATCAATAATTTCATAACCAGCTGCCTCCATCACCTTCCATATTTCCTCCTTAACACGATCATTTTTATATATTCGTTTTACAAGCGCATGTTGTGCATCTATCACTTTTCCATCCTGAAAGTCACATTGAGAGGCATTCATAAAAAATCTTGCGCCATATTGTGGTTCATAACAATACAAAGTATCTCGTTTAGGAAAATATACAACTGCAGTTAAGATATCCTGTTGATGAAGAATCGCACTGCAGATAGAATATGTATCTGATTGATTTAAGTACTGCAGGGTTCCATCAATGGGATCAATCACCAGTGTATATCTTTCATCCTGGCATGGAAAACATGCTACCAAATCACTTTCTTCTTCCACATCCAAGGTCAAAATATCTCGATCATCCATCATCGCCTTTAACAGCATATCCTGTACCATGACATCTGCCTTGGTCTTTGCCTGCCGCATTGCATAATGCATATCATCCTCCTTATCTTCTCTTATAATATCTTTTCCCTCATTTATAATATCTTTCTGCATAGATAATGCTAGTTTCCCCGCCTGAATACTTGTATCAAACAGTTTCTTACACCAAATTGTTTCTCTCATATATCCTCCATACACAAAAAGCAATCACCTGGATTGCTTACTTAGGCGATTGCCGCTTTCATGAATGTTTCTTTATCTTCCTTAGATATGCCATCTAATGCCTTCTGCAGATTTTCAAAGAAATCTTCATCCGTTGTTCCTTTTTTCACACCAATGACATAATCTGCTTTTGTGCTGAATCCTTTCTTTTCATCTGGCGTCACAACAACAAGATCTTTATTCTTTTTCACAATGCTTTGTGCACTTTCTTTTCCTACCACGATTGCATCTACTTTTTTATCAGTTAAGGCTTTTACCAGTTCTGTTGTATTCTTTAATGCATCAGCATGTTTTACTTCTTTGATTTCATTGATCGCATCATCAAAACTGGAGTTCGCAAGTGCAGCTACCTTTAAGCCTTTGAACTGTGCGATATCTTTATATTTCGCAGCTTTATCATCTTTTCTTACAACCAGTACACGCTCACTGCTGTAATATGGCTTTGTGAAATCCATTTCTTTTTTCAAGGCTTCACTTGGACTTAACGCTGATATAATGACATCAATATCATACTTATCCAAAGAATCTTTTAAGGTATCTCTTGATATCTTTTTCACCTGAATTTCTTCACCCATTGTTTCTGCCAGCTTTCTGGCAATATTTACATCATATCCTACGCTGTAGCTGTCATCTGATATAATGACACTGCTAGACGTCTGTTGTTTTGTTTGAGAATTAAATGGGGCATCATCACAATCCATGCCAACTTTAAAATATGTTTTTCCAGTTGTCTGTGAAACAGCACGCTCTGGTGCACTAGACCCGCATCCACTTAATAATAAGGTACATGCCAATACTGCAGTTAATAACTTTTTCATAGATTTACCTCCTGTCATGTAAATACAAAAAAGCGGCCAATATTTCATTGGTAAGCGCTTTTTATAATCACGATTCTTTATTACTTTATCCCATTTCACACCCCTTGTCAATAAAGTTCCCATTAGTTTTTACAGCATTTTTTATTTCTTTTTCTTACATTCCATACAATATGTTAATCGCATGTGAAATCGTAAAATTTTCGTGTTAAATAAGCACTATTGACTATAAATAACAGTCTTTTTTATATCTCATGAGGCATACGTTTTTGCTTATATTTTAGCAAATATGTATATATCCAATGCCATAACAGTATTCCTGTGGCACCTCCTGCTGTATCGATACAAACATCTCGAAACTGTCCTGCTCTGCCCTCCATAAACAACTGATGAAATTCATCACTGCAGGCATATGCAAATACACATCCGATGAGTATCAAAATCTGTTTCTTTCCAATTATTCGATAGGTAGAGAAAAATAAATAATACAACATTCCCAGTATCGCATACTCACTAAAATGCGCCAGTTTTCTTACAATAAAAGTCCATGTATCATTATAAGATACAAACGGTAAAATCTTGGAAAGGAAAATCACGATCGTATCACTCATACCCTGACTTTCCTCTCCTTGCGCATTTGACATACCAAATATTACAAACATCCAAATCAGGCACAGGGCGCCATAGATCCATCTTTTTTTCATTATTATCACATCCCTGTGCTCTATTATACTATTTTTCTTTTGTTTGTGGAATATGATCGACGGTATCAAATTGATATCCCAGCTTTTTCATATTCTTGATAAAGGTATCCATTGCTTCATAATTGCCTTTATTGCTAGGATGCAATAAGTATATTGCCCCATTATGATAATGTTCCATCATCGTCTTTAAAGCTTCTTCTCCACTAACATCACTTGCATAATCATAATATGCATGACTCCAGAAATAAGTCGAATATCCCAAATCTTTGACCATTTTCATTGCCCGCTCACTGCCTCCCCCTTTGGGAAAACGAAATACTTTTTTCATCTGCTGGCCTGTCACTTCCATATAGGTCTTTTCCGTTTCTGTGATTTCCGCAACAAATTTATCAACACTTAAACTATTTGCTAAGGTTGGCATATCGTAATGATGCCAGCTGTGATTGCCTATCACATGTCCATGTTTTACCAAATCATTCATAAATTCTGGTTCATTTTTGATATAGTTTCGCGTTAAGAAGAAGGTTGCCTGTACATCATTTTTATTTAGTACATCGGCGATTTGTTTGATATATGTGATATCATTGCCCCCTTCATCAAAGGTCAGATAGATAACTTTTTCATCAGGCCCCTGATAATATGCCTGATATTTATCTAAAAGCTCTTGTGGTTTGGCACCTGTGGTCCTTGCATGATCTTTGCTTTTATTAAACCACCATTCTTCTGCGGTATTATCATATTCATCATAATCATAATAAAGTTTGGTAAGACTAGGATCGCTTAATACCTCAACTTTACGTGATGCTTTTCCTATGTTGCCACTACTGTCTTTTACCTCATACTGGATGGTATACGTACCCTTTTTTTGCATATTGATCTGTTGTTTGACATTTACCTGTTTACTGATATCCCCATCACAATTATCGATTGCCTGATATCCTGGATCATTGAATTTCCCATTTTCAAATACACGCAGTGTACTATCTCCTTTTAATTTGATTTGTGGTGCTTTATGATCTTCTACTTTTACTGTTCGTTTTATTTCTTTACCATATTTTTCACACTTATATATGACTTCATATGTTCCTTTTTTCTTTACATCCACATGACTTTCTACCTTCACTTCATCTGCATAATCTTGAAAATGAAAGCTAGCGACAACGCCTGGATCTTTGTATGGTTCATTTACCTCTACAATTAGTGGGTCATCTCCTTTTACTTTCAATAATGGCACAAACAGACCAGAGAAAAATAACAGCTTTATCAAAAGCGCCATTACTGCGATTGCTATGACACCAAGAATTGCGATAATGATTGTTTTACAACGTTTACTCATATGCTCACCTCTCACAACCTAATTTTATGCATATCCTCTAAAATTAAGTACGTAAGAAAAAGAAAAAGTACAATGCCTTTTATCCATTGTACTTTTTATTGTATATGCTTATACAAATATTTTGCGACACCATCTTCTTCACAAGATGGAATGATTTCTTTTGCTAAATCTTTAATATGTTTACTAGCATTTTCTACAGCAATCACGTTGGTGAAGTTTTGAAAGATTTGTATATCATTATCACTATCGCCAAACATGCATGCCTTTGATTCTTCTATCTGATAATCATCTAATACCTCTTTGATCATAGATGCTTTATGTATTTCTTTAGGTGTTACTTCTAAGTTGAATGATAAAGCACTTGATACTAACAAATCCTCATGTTTACGCAAAGTTTCCATGCAGGATAATCGTACATCCTGATATAGACTAACACTTTCAATCTTCATAATATCCTCATGAATCATAGAGATATCATCGATATGATAAGTCGTTCCTGTATACATAGGCCCATTATCTGGGAAAAAGGACTGAACACAGGCATTAATCATCGCCACATTTCCATATAGATAAATACAGTTTTTCGCAAATAGTGTAATTGGCAATCCATAGCTTTTGATTTCTTCACAGATGCGTATCATCTGTTCTCTGGAAAATGCTTTCTTCTTTAGTGTTTCTCCATTTTCATCACAAAATAATGCACCATTTAATAAAATTGCCGGCACATGTAGATCGTCTGGAAAAGCACTGCGCATATCTGTATAGCTTCGCCCAGTACATGGGATAAAAGGGATGCCTTTTTCTTTTAAATCTTTGATGATGGAAATAGTTGCACAGGATATCTTATTATCATCTCCAACAATGGTTCCATCTAAGTCACTGAATACGATTCGAATATCCTTCATGCCACATCCTCCCCTGCGATTTCCATATATGCGATGCCTTTTTTGCGTTTTACTTTCACAATCATTTGATGAACGAAATCCGTCATGATTCCAGTAAAACAAACCGAAAATATTGTGCCGATACCAATCACACCTCCGAAATATATACCTATGATAAAAAAGATGACATCAAAGATTGTTCTTAACCATTTATATGCAATCTTTGTTTTTTTACACAGGAAATATATGACAGCATCTACTGTATTCATACCCTTTTCTACAGTCTGAAAAATCCCATATGATAAAGCAAAACAAAACTGTCCCAATAACACACAGGTGATTCGTATGAAAAAAGAGGCTTCACTTAAATGTAGTGGCATGATCCATTGATTTACAAAATCAATCATAAAACCAATCATAATAGAATAAGCAATACAAGGCATGCCAATATATTGCCGGTTACAAAGAAATGCAAGTATCAAAAACGTAAAAGTAAAAAGCTGATCTGCCTGCCCCAGTGTGATAGAGAAATGGCGATGCATTCCATCTACTAAGACATCAATGGTATCACTGCCAAGTCCAGCCTCTATAAAAAGACATACGCCAATTGCACAGATGATAGTGGAAAGCACCGTTTCTACAACGATGCTTTTGATTTTATAATTCTTCCCCATTGCTGGCAACGACTTTTTGATACCAATAGAAGGAATCTTTTCTGATACGTTTTTTACTTCCCTGTCCATAATCATCCTGATCCACATAAATGAATCCATAACGTTTGCTCATTTCACTTGATGAACAGCTAATAATATCGATTGGTCCCCATGGATAATAGCCAATGACATCCACACCATCTTTGATAGCTTCTTTTACTGCCGCAACATGTGTAGATAAATAATCAATACGATAATCATCATGAATCTTACCATCTTCACTGATTTCATCAAAACTTCCATAACCGTTTTCTGCGATAATAATTGGTTTTTGATAACGATCATAGTAATAATTTAAAACTGTACGTAATCCTTCAGGATCAACAGCCCATCCCCATGCATTCGCTTTTAGATTTGGATTTGGCAGGGCACCATCTTCATTGACACCCACTTTGGCATAGCTTTCAGCACTACAGATACTGCTGTAATAATAAGATAGTGAGAAGAAATCTGCTGTATTTTCCTTTAATACTTTTTCATCTTCTTCACGGATATCCAAGTGAATATCGTGATCTTTAAAGAAACGAAGAGCATATCCTGGATATTCTCCACGCATCAACAAATCACTAAAGAAATATTCCATCTGGTTACGTTTGCGATTTGCAGAAACATCTTCAGGTTTACATGTTGCCGGTTCACTTAACCCATCATACACCATCATACCAATTTGGAAATCCGGATTGATTTCATGTCCGATTTTTGTGACGATGGCACTGGCAGTACATTCATGGTGGATACCCTGATATTTTGCTTCCCATAAGTTTTCTACACGATCCGCAGGGATACCTAAGTGATTAAATGACTCATGATGAATCAGGTTGATCTGATTTACAACGATCCAGTATTTTACTTTTTCTTTATATCTGCGCATGACAGTTTCACAATACTTTACAAAGAAATCGATTGTTTTACGATGATACCAGCCATTATATTCTGTCGCAAGATGTAGTGGCATTTCATAGTGTGATAAGGTTACCAATGGCTCCATACCATTCTTTCTGATTTCATCAATTAAATCATCATAGAACTGTAAACCTTCTTCATTTGGCTGTTCATCATCCCCATTTGGATAAATTCTTGCCCAGTTGATAGAAATACGGAAGCTGTTCATACCAGTTTCAGCAAGCATTTTTAAATCTTCTTTATAGGTGTGATAGAAATCAATGCCATAACGTTTTGGATAATATCCTTCCTTATCCTGTAAAGCAAATTCGATATCCTTCATGGTTGTTTCTTTATTTGATTTTTTCTTTAAATCGCCTTTATCCTGCACCTTTAAGATATCCGCAAGGCATAATCCTTTACCGCCTTCTTGATATGCACCTTCACATTGGTTGGCCGCAGTTGCTCCACCCCAGAAAAAATCCTTTGGAAATCCATCTAATAGTTGTTTCATATAATCTATTCTCCTTTTCCTGATTTTGTGTAAAAAAGGCAAAACGTTTTGATTCGAATTGCCCCTTTTATTTCATTATTTACTGCCTTTTTCAGTATAGCTTGTATCCCCGATTGTTTTTAATGTATATTTACCATCTTTGTATTCAACGATTGTCGCAGAACAGTTAGAGATATCTTCGCCTTTATACTGACCAGGAACAATTAATTCCAGAATCGTAGGAATTTCACTTCCACTAGAGATAACCAAGGCATTTCCGCCACCTTTTTCTTCTGTTTCTTTTACAATCTGATCAATTGCTTCCTGAGAACGTTTTGTGATTTGATCATAAGTTTCTGCTGTATGTGTTGGATCATTTGCGGCAATTGCATTAGCGATATCCGCATCACTCATCTGTTTTACCAATTCTCCATACTGACTCCACTCGTCATCAAATTTTAAACCATGTGCTTCAAAGATTGGATCCCACATTTCGTGGTTTAGTTTTCCTTCATATCCACCATAGCCCCATTCGCGAAGACCAACCAATTCGATTAGTTCAGGAACATCATTTGCATTCTGTGCCAAAATACGTTTTGCAGTTGCTCTGGCTCTTCCTAAATCTGAAGTATAAGCAGTTGTAAATTTAATGTCCTTCATACCGATACCTGTTGCATCTGCCTGTTTTTCACCTTTTTCGATTAATGGTGTATCACTCCAGCCTTGTACCTGATCAGTATTGTTAAACATTGTTTTTCCATGACGAACAAAGTAGATGGTTGTTCCTTCATTTTTTGCTTCTTTTGCATCATTGCTTGAACATGCAAATAAGCATGTTGCCATAGCAGTTGCCATGATGACTTTTACCAGTTTTTTCATAAATATTTATTCCTTTTCCCTCTCAATTATAGTTCTTCTCCATTTGTTTTGATTACGTTTTGATACCAATAGAAAGAGTCTTTTCTTAAACGTTTTCCCGTACCATTTCCTCGATCATCGATATCTACATAAATATATCCATAACGTTTACTCATTTCACCTTGTGAACAGCTGATGATATCAATTGGTCCCCATGAAGCATATCCAAACACTTCCACACCATCTTTGATTGCTTCTTTCATTGCGGCAATATTGCCTTTTAAATAAGCGATACGATAGTCATCATGTACTTTTCCATCCACAACTTCATCTAATGCGCCTAAACCATTTTCTGCGATAAACATTGGCAGATGATAACGATCCCAATAGTGATTCAAAGAATTTCTAAAGCCTAATGGATCAATTGCCCAGCCCCAGATAGATTTTTCTAAATATGGATTATCTTCTGAAGCATCAGGATTTGCAGATGTTACTTTTGTAAAGTAATAAGAGAAGGATAAGAAATCCACTGTATTTTCTTTCAGCAGCTTCAAATCTTCTTCTGTGATATCAAAAGATATATCGTTATCATGGAAGAAACGAATTGCATATCCAGGATATTCACCTTGACATAATACATCAGAATAGAAATATAAATTCATCTGATTACAACGTGTTGCGGCAAATACATCTTCTGGTTTACATGTCGCAGGATATCTTGTATCATCCCCAAGCATCATACCAATTTGTAAATCTGAACTAATTTCATGTGCTGCTTTTGTTGCTTTTGCACATGCCACAAATTGATTATGTAATGCTTGATAAACATCATTTTTACTATATCCTTCTAATAAACCAAGTGATGAAAATTCACCCCATCCACCAAGGCAGTTGATCTGATTTAAAAGAATCCAGTATTTTACTTTGCCTTTATAACGTTCAAATAATGTAACGCAGTATTTCACAAAGTGGTCAATACATGCTGGATCTAAGAATCCATTTTTTAAAGCCAATGCTACTGGCATTTCATAATGAGAAACTGTCATAACTGGTTCTATGCCATTCTTTAACATTTCATCAATTAAATCATCATAGAATTTTAAACCAGCTTCATTTGGTGTTTCTTCATCACCATTTGGATAAATTCTAGTCCAGTTAAAAGAAGTACGGAAGCATTTAAATCCCATTTCTTTCATTAATGCTAAATCTTCTTTGTATGTATGATAGAAATCAATGGCACTTCGACGTGGATAATATCCTTCTTTATCTGCCAATGCCTGTTCAATATCTTCTTTGGTATGTTTAAAGCCAACGATTTGTTTACGACTGTATACTTCAGGTAGAATTTCAATATCTGCAATAGATGGACCTTTGCCATCTACATCCCATGCACCTTCTGCCTGATTAGCAGCAATCGCACCTCCCCAAAGAAAATCTTTGGGGAAGCCTGTCTTTACATCAAACATTACTTATTTACCTTATCTTCCAGCATACGGCACATTTTAATCATGTGTGTAGCCATATTCAGTTCTGAATAAATAGTCATCAAAGTATCCTGTGCATGGGTAAATAATAAAGTTGTCTGAAGTTCATCGTCTTCAATAGTACTTTGGATCATATCTGTCTGAATTTTGTGTGCTTTTGTGATTTCGTCTTTTGCTTCTTTCATTTTTGCATCAACACAATCACGTTCATCGCCATTTTCTGTGGCACGTAATGCCTCATTGATCATATTTCTGCTATTTCCAGCATACAATATCATCTGCATTGCGGCGTTGTTTAATTCTTCAGGTGTCGCTTTTTTCATTCTGTATTCCCCCTTATTCTTCTTCTACTGCTTCTTTCCTAGTTGCTTTTTTTGCAGCTAGTCTTGCTTTCTTTTCTTCTTCTGCTTTTTCTTCATCACAAACCTGTTTATCATAAACTTTAAAGAATGGATAGTAAATTACCCAAGATATAGCAAAGTTAACTAAAACAAGTAATACACCAGCAAATGATTTTGTAACCATATATCCAACAATAGGACTTGGAATATACCAGAAGTTAAATGGCTCAGCAGGAATTGGTACTAAACCAGAGCTTAATGCTAAATAAGTAACTACAGGAATAATAAATCCAACGATCCACATTGGTACCATTAATAATGGGTTAAAAGCAATAGGTGCACCAAACACTAATGGTTCATTGATGTTACATAAAGATGGAACGATTGTAGATTTACCAATAACTTTTAATTTCTTAGATTTTGCTAAGAACAGGATCATAATTGCCAATGCAAGTGTACAACCACCGCCACCTAAAGCAAATAAGTTCGCTACTTCTCCAGTATTGATATTAATTGGAGCATTTCCTGCAGCTACTAATGCCATGTTATCACCAATACCCTGTAAACAGATAGCAGAAGTAATTGGATAAATAACCCATGTAGAAATACCAAATGTATAAAGGAATGTATAACCAATAAAGTTCAATAATACAAATCCCCAGAAAGACTGTCCAATAGAAATAAACGGTTTGAAGATTTCATAAATAATGTTAAAGATACTGATTTCCCATACAAATGTAAACAACCAACCAATGATTAGAATCAATGTAATTGGAATCAAGGTATCAAACCATACAGTGATGAAATCAGGTAAGGAACTATCTTCACCAAAGAAAGAGTGTTTTGCGAATTGATTCATGACTGCACCTACAAATAAACCAGCAATCAAAGAAGCAATCATACCACCTGTACCAAGATTTGAGAATAGGATATTAATATTTCCAGCATCATCAAATGATGGATAAACAATCATCAAGAAGAATGCTAAACCAGCCATACCTGCTTGTTTTGCAGTTTTTCTGTGTTTTTTCTTCTCCATAATCGTTGCAGGGATTAAATATGCAAGGAATAATGCCAATAAACCAAATGAGAAATTACTGATCATTGAGATATCAGGAATTTGTGGGATAAAATCTCTTAAAATATTAAATACTGTAGCGAATGAACCAATCAAGATAACAGGCATAGCTGTTAAAATTGATTCCTGAACTGCAGCAACCCAAGGATTACGTGCAATTTTATTCATCTTTGGAGCGAATACATTCGTCATCCAATCCATAAATTTTTTCATAACTTTCTCCTTTTAAATTGAAATCTTATAAATTTAATTCTTCAACAATAGCGTTTAATACAGCTTCTCCATCAAGAGAACCATATGCATCTTCATCAATGATTCTTACTGGTACATCAAATGGATCAGCGATTTCTTCAAGATCACCTAACATATATTTCAAGTGTGGTCCTACCATTAATAAATCGATTTCTTCAATGTATTCCTCAACTTCAGAATCACTTCTAGCCTTAACGCTAACATCAACACCGCGTGCCTTTGCTGCATTACGGATGTTCTTTGCCATGAAACCACTGCTGGCTCCAGTTCCACAAACTAATAAAACATTTTTCATATCTTTTTTCTCCTTTACTTAATTTACTTAATTACTTAATTTTTTGATAACTTTCTAGTGAAATAATTTAGGATTGATGATAAAATGTAAGTGAGATATATCTTATACATGTATGGGCAAATACTTGGGGATGTATCTCTTTTTTTATTTTATCATCCAATAACTGTCCTCCTTTCTTCGTTCCTTGTTGACACCTACAGTTTAATTCAGAACACTAGGAACCTCAAATATGAAAAGTTCCGCCTAGTGGGAACTTTTTCCATTGGCTGTTTTATGTCACATTTGATATACTTGATACAGATATGATAGGGTAAATAGCATTATCAAGTATAAAAGAGGGAGGCATTATCCTATGAAAATTACAAAACAAGACAAATTACTTGAATATCTAGCTTCTGAGGGTGAACGCTGGATATCATCGAGTATTCTTTCTGAATATTTATCAGTTTCCACAAGGCAGATTAGAAAGTATATCAACATGATCAATGAAGAAGCAGCAAAACCTATCATCTTATCCAGTAATCGTGGATATATGATTGATATGAAAGCTTTTCAGGAATACCGCCTGCATAAGATTACAGACGATGATGATTCACCATTAACCAGACAGAATTATATTATTCAAAAGCTGGTTAGTGAAAAAGATGGTTACAGTATCTATGATATCGCAGAAGAATTGTATGTCAGTGAAGCAACCATTGAAAATGATTTAAAGAGTGTAAGAAACGTAATAAAAGATTATCATTTGTCTATATCCAGAGAAAAGGACTACATCAGAATGATTGGCTCTGAAAAGAAAAAAAGAAATCTGATGAGTCATCTGATTTCCTCTGATTCTTATGATAATTTTGTGTTAAAAGATGAAGTACGCCTTCTCACCTTCCATTATCACTTTTGGGATTTTCGTACAACCATACGTGAAATCTTTGCCCGAAATGATATCTTTGCGAATGACTATACCCTGAATAATACCGCCCTGCATCTGATTATTATGATTGATCGTATCAGAAGTCATTGTATGTTAGATGAAGATGTGGATATGAATAAAATCAAAAACACCCAGCAATATTGTGTTGCCCAGCAGATTAAAGAATATATCGAAGCAAATTATGATGTCAATGTGAATGATGCGGAATTATACAATTTAACACTTGTTATTAGCAATAATACAACAATGATTGATTATTCCTTTATCACTGCGGATAATATCAATGAATATATCGAACAAAAATATATTGATATCGCACATAAAGTCATTCACAATGTTGAAACATGTTACTATCTGGATGCATTTGATGAGGATTTCATCACGAAGTTTACGATTCATGTGAAGAATATGTTTAATCGTGTAAAGAATGATTATTATGCAAAAAATCCGCTTACCAGTAAAATCAAAGCAACCTATCCCTTGATTTATGATATTGCAGTATTTATCGCTCAGGAGTTTAAGCGTGATTATGATGTGCATCTGACGGAGGATGAAATTACCTTTATTGCTTTCCATATTGGTGCTTATTTTGAAAATAACGTACAGAGTAAAACCAAGGTAACATGTGCCTTTATCTATGCGGATTATTATTCCATCCATAAAAACGTCATGGATAAAATCATTCGCCAGTTTGAGGATAAAATCAATATGAAATACGCGATTTCTATCAATAATTATAATCCTGCACTGTTACATGCGGATTTGATTATTTCTACAATCGATATGCCATTTCAAAACACATATGTGACCATTCATCCTTTCTTAACAGATAAGGATAACAAAAATCTTCGAGATGCGATTGAACGTATTGCGGGTATGAAGCGTGCAAATGCTTTAAAAGCCTATCTGATGAATTTCTTTGATGAGCGATTGTTTTATAAGAATCCCTCCTTTAAGGATAAAGAAGATGCCATTCATACATTAAGCAATGATGTCGTGGCGCTTAATTATGCAGAAGATACACTGTTTGAGGATGTGATGGCAAGAGAAAAAATGTCCAGTACTGCGTTTCATGATGTTGCTGTCCCACATTCTTTATCCAAGAATGCGAAAACCAGTTTTATTTCAATCGCAATTAGCGAGGAGGGAATGAAATGGGAT
>OGXN01000411.1_pt1 | contig 56372 bp, 60 predicted proteins | sample 1576281 | NCBI WGS metagenome assembly OGXN01 (sample SAMEA3541494, study PRJEB24748) | human gut metagenome | biome: human gut; feature: human-associated habitat; material: faeces | place: China | collected 2012
TATGTGGAATTATCCTACACGGAGTTCTGCCGTTGCAGGGAATCCGACCAGACCTGATCGGACAGAATCTGCGGGGGGAAGAACAGAAATTCAGTTTTTTCGAGATACATAAAGTCAGAGAAAATAATGGCATTGATCTGAAAATGCCAGAAAATCATTATATTGACCAATATTATGTGATTGAAGATCTGGCAGCAAAAGGTGGGATGAAGATTGAGAGATATAAGGATCTTGGAGCTGCCCTTGGAGCATATTACTCTTTGCCTAACCATAAAATGAAAGCTCTTGGAATTGAGAATACGGCACCGCTGCGAGGCAGTCTTGATTTTATCCAGTGCAAGAATGGAGTAGATACGCTGATCTATGATTGCCAGGAAGTGGAAGGCTGGCTGAATCCGCAGATATACAATACTTTTAAAGAGATAGGCAACAGTCTGGAAGTGCATGATACAGAGATAGCATACCAGATTGGAGATCAGTATTTCACAATTCAGACGGTAGAAGACGGTTATGATTATACGTTCTATGATAAGGATTATCTGGAAATGGATGGCGGTGTCTACGATAATCCGAATATTTCTATTTCAGAAGCAATGGAGAATATTTTAGAGGAAGAAGGATTGTCCATAGAAGATGCAAATGTGATAGATTATGAAGAAATGTATGCAGAAATTGAATATGCAGAAGAAGAGAGACGGGAGAAGATACAGTTTGAACGTAATTGTCCAAAGGCTTTTTTTGATGGTTATGACAGGAAAGCGGCATTAAAAAATTATGAGGGAATAACCGTACAATTTAAAATGTCTGGTATGTATTTAACAGTGCAACCGACTGAGGAAGGCTATAAATATCTGGTTTATGATCAGGAACTTCATGAAATTTCAGGAGATGCCTGTGGAAATCCAGAAGATTCTATTCAGAAAGCAATGTATGCCAGTCTAAAAAATGAAGGATTGGAAGATGTTGAATGTGTAAAAGTTGATGACAGGGAGTTTCGGGATAAGGTAATCAGTCATTCTAAAGAAGTGCTAGCCAGTGGAGATGTTCGATTCACTTCAGAACTTGGCAGATGTGAAACAGCATTGAATGGGATGGGCAGGGCAGAAATTGAATATGAAGTTTTATTTCATGCAAGAGCTGTGCTGGAAGAAATGGGACTGGAAAATGAAGTTACATTGATTGGGGCGAGAGTACATGGTTCCAGAAGTAGAGATGACCTGTATCGTGCAGATTCTGATCTTGATGTGGTGCTTTCTTATCGAGGAAATATTCGAGAGGATAGTTTTTTTAACGAATTGAATTCGTATGGTATGGCAATAGCAGGCATTAAAGTAGATATTACCCCAATCTTAGAAGAAAGAATTACTTTGGCAGAGTATATAAAGGAATCGGAAGCCTATCTTGATCAGCAGGAAATCAGGAAACTCGCAGTGGACTTGGATAATTTTAGTTATGAATATGATACTTATGAATATAAAGATACCGTTGAAAATAGGGAAGAACAGGTTGAGAAACTCACAGAGGATATTTTGAACAAGGAGACAGCAGGTTTAAAAGACTGGCTGACTGAGGTGGCAGAAGAATCGGATATAGACAGCGATGTAGTCACTGCCCAGTCATTACTTTCACGTCTGAAAAATGCAGAAACACTTTCTGTTTTTACCAGACAGCCAGAGCAGAAACAGCCGGAAGACACGATCACTTTTTATGTTGCGGAGTGTATGGAATTTCCTGTTATGGGTGAGTATCATGAGAACCTTACCCTGGAAGAAGCCTTACGCATTTATGAATCAATTCCTGCAGAACGCATAAATGGAATAAAAGGTGTTGGATTTGAACTGCATGATGGAAGCGATTATGACGGACCGTATGATCTTATGCGACTGGGAAAAGTTGACCGGGAAGGTGTGGAGATGATTCAGCATTATAAGGAAAGTCCATTAGTGCAGAAAGCAATGGATGATGTAGAAAAATATTTTGACTCAAAGCAGGAGATTACGAAAATAGAGGAAAAAGCAGTTGAAGATAAGTCTGTACCAAAAGAAAATCTTTCGCAGCCAAAGAGCAGAAAAGAATCTGTTCTTCAGGCACTCAGAGAGCGTCAGGCGAAAATAAAAGAGCAGGAGCAGAATATGTCGAAAGAAAAATCCAAGGCACATAAGAAGGGAGATGTAACATTATGATGGTAAGGTTTGAGGAAGATGAATATATAGCAGTGGCAATTTTTGATGCAGGAAACCGGGTACAGACAATGGAAGCAATGGATGAGATTTTTTCATATCTGGACGAAGATATGAAGCTGCTGATTTTCACGACGATTCAGAAACTCTATTATCTTAGCGATGAGGGATATGAAGAATTGCAGAAAACGGTAGAAATTTATAAAGCAGATCTGGAGGTGGATGGAGAATGAGTAGAAGTCAGTTTGCAGTTTACCAGTTAAAAAAGAAACCGGAATTGAGAAATCTTCTTTTCCGTACCTATGAAGAACTTGCACAGGATCAGATTCCTGTGCAGGTGGCAAATTATGAACAGGTGTATCTGGGAACAATGAAGCCGGGAGAAACACCAGAGCAGATAAAAAAGGAGCTGGAGAAGAAACAGCCGCACAATTATAAAGGTCATGCAGTCAGTACCAGTGATGTGCTGATCCTGAATGATGAGGGTGTCATGACCACTTACTATGTAAACAAAGACACTTTTATAGAGATTCCTGACTTTATGAAAGTCACATCTTCAGAAAGCGGTGGACTTACCAAAGATACAGTCGGATATGAAATAGAGGGAAAAGACGGAACATGGGAAGTAATAGATTATCTGTTGGTAGAGGGGAAAAATTATTTTCTTATGGAACATGAGCAGTATGGGAAAGATGTTGCGTATGTAGTCTTAGATCAGAAAGGTAATGTGCTTGTAGACAGCACCTACAATGGATTTGATGATGTAGTAAAACAGAAGATTCTTGATTCTCTGCATCCGCCAGTGCAGGAGCAGACAGAAGGCTATAAACCGAAATTGGATAACTGGCAGAAGTACATGGAGAATGGAGAATACCTGCGAAGTGCGGAAATTACAGAGGAAGCAAATTATAATATGATTGACGGACTTAAGAATAATGCTGCACCAAAAGATAAAAAGAACCATCAAAAAGAATCTGTCCTTGCAAAACTAAATGAGAAAAAGGAGAAAATTGCAAGGCTTAGTGAAAAAAAGGCTATGTGTGAAATGCTAGAACGTAATAGAAAATGAGAAATAAAAATAATTTTTTATCTGAAAATGATGTGTACTTTAGTTTAGAAGCGGATTTTTATATAGGATTTAATGTTATTATTAAATTGACAAAAAGGAGTTTATGTGATAATTATCATATAAAATTTTGAAGGGAGAATGCAGTATATGAATAAAAACAAGAAAAAAGCAAAACAGTATGAACGATCAAAACTTAAGAAATTAATAAATGATGCTAAAAATTCCGCTTATTCAGGGGTATATAGTGAGTTGGCTTATGTAATTAGTATAGTATGTATCTTAATAGATAACATGTTTCCCCCAAAAATAATAGGTAAGCTAGTTTTGGTGGTGGTAACTTTAGTTTCTGCAACACTTTTTCATTATGAGGTAAAAAAAAATAAGTGGAGTACAAATAATCGCCTTTTGATATTTTTTACTCAATGGTCAACTGAATTAGGATATTTAAATATGCCAGTTACAGTATTTTCTATCGTAGCGAGTTCAATGGGTAAAAACTATGTCGTAGTTGTAACATGCGGGATTATAGTTGCAACAATAGCAACTGCAAAAAAGACTTGGGATACAATTCCTGAAATTTCAAACAGAAAATAGTATGCTCCATAAATATAAATACTTTGTTGTTTATGAAGAAATAGACAATAGCTTGCGGTCCTTGAATAATGATAGTAGCATAGTACATATAAAAATGAAAAATATAATAAGTAAAGGAATTAAGAGATCTATGGAGGTTGACTTTTATAAACTAATGGATTTTAAATACAAGCAAAAAAAAGATATGCCAGAAGCATGGAACATAATTATAGGCGATGTTGATAAGTTCCTTGTTGATTTTTTAAAGAATTTTGGAATAGACATGGATCTTTTATATACGACGAATGTTGGGGTTTTAAATATAAGTTCACAAAATGAAAGCAGCATTCTTTGGGATGTTAGTTATTGGGCTATTTATATTAAATATTTGGAATTTGTTTTTTGGATGGAAAATGAACCGGGATTTAGTTCGAAGCAAACATTACAACCTTTAGCTATGAAAAAAAACGTATTTCAAAATAGAGATAAAGCGGATGCAAATAGATTGGTTTTTCTATGCTCTATATTCCAATATATTTCATACAAATTTTATAATGAAGAAGAATTATCATACTGTTTTGCTGTATTATATAATGAAAATAAATGTGCAAGTAGACATGAAGCATCCGATGAATTATGCAAAAAATATAGAGAATATGTTCAAGAACAAGTAGCGTTGACAAAAATTTTTTGTGCATTTCATGAAGCATATCATTTGAAAAAAATCAATCTACCAGGAGATTATAAAACCTACATTGATCGTGTTATGTATAATCTTAAAGTGCTCATTAATAGTGATGAATTTGCTTCATATTATGATTATGATATCCGGCTTGTTAAAGATGTCCGCAAAAAAATAAATAATATGAACATACAAGATCAACTATTAGATGAACTATATGCAGATGCAGCTGCTCTCGATTTGATGGATGTGGTGATTAATTATATGAATTGCTTTAAAGGAAATTGGTCATTGACCAAATTTTGTAAAGAAGTAAGAGAAATGATAGAGAATTTTTATGCTTTTAACACGCTTACATATGATTTATATGCAATATGGGAAGAAAATTTACGATTGATGAAGGGAGAAATATTGAAAAATATTTATAAGCAAGAGCTACATAAGCATGACATTGAACATGTCATTAGGGGACAGATGTTTCCTGTAATTCTTTGGCAACAAATTGATGGATTGTTCTTCGAAAAAGGTCAAGAGCCACCGTTGCCTAAAGAACGTTACGCAAATGTCAGAGATGAAATGATTCGTTTTTTGATATTGCGTATAATATTGATTTAAAAGAAGCTGTTTGTAAAGCATTGAAGCAAGGCTTTAATGAGGGAAACTTGACAATTTCAGAAGCAAGAGATATTTTAATTGAGTGGGATAAGATGGAAAAATTTCCAAATGCTTCAGTACAGGATTTATTTTTAACGGGAGGAATGAAAGATGAATTTGACTTTATCATGTTCGTCGGAGGATACTGAATTTATTAATTTAGTTCAAAAAGAATTTTCAGACAAAGGAACAATTAAAGAGTTTCGAGTAAGTGGAATTACAGGATATGAAACAGTTATGTTAGTTCTTCAAATTGCGGCTGTTACGGCAACAACAGTTGTGCCTTTTATTATCAGTCATATGACAGATAATAAAGAAAGTAGAACAAAATCAAAAAGATGTTTTATTGATAATAAAAATAAGAGAATCAATCTTGAAGGATATGATGAAGCTACAGTAAAGGAAATTGTGGAAAAGGCAATTCAGGAACAAAATAAGTAAATGAATTAATTAAATGCCAGATAATCACGATATAAAGATATTGGATTATCTGGCATTTTTTATGATTTTAAAGTGATAATGGTGTGGAACGTGGAACTGGAGTCATCATAATACATTTGAAGATTACCTCCATGTTTTTTTGTGACTTTTTTTATACTTTTTATACCATAACCGTGTTTTGTGGTATTTTCTTTATTGGATATTGGAAGATGATCAGAATCATATGCCGGAGCAGTTCGGCATGAATTAATAACAACAATAACAATAAAAGGAGAGTTCTCTTTTTTCTGTGCTGTTACTTCGATAAAAGATTCTGGTATTTTTTCTACTGCTTCAAAAGCGTTATCCATGAGATTACAAAATAAAGAAGTTAGATCATAAGGAGAAAATTGTTTTAAAATATTACTTCGGATATCTGCATGGAAGCTGATGCTTTTTATGCTGCATTGTCGTTGGTAACGGCCAAGGATAGCGTTTAAAATTTCATTATCGCAAATTCTGGCTGGCTCCTGCAGATCAGATGAATCAAGAAGCTGACAGATGTAAGCATTTATTTTGGAAGTGTCCTTTTTTTCATTCAATAATTTGATAGTTTGCAGGTGCTTTTTGATGTCATGAATCAGGATATTCCGATTTTCCGTCTGAGAAAGAAGCATTTTATAATATTCTGCAGAATCAGCTTCTTTTTGAAGCAAAAGCTGCATATCAGTGAATTCTATGTTTCGATGATGATTATATTGATTCATTCCAAATACCAGAAGATTAATAAAAAGAAGAAGCACTGTACTCAGCGTTACCATAATATTTATTGGTGCTATAAACACAAAATGTTCCCCAATATTAAAAAAAGTTATTATTATAAACAGACAGGAAACAGGAATCAACATCAAAATAAAATCTGTATAATCAATATAGTTTTCCTGTTTAGGATCTGTTTTTTTGAAAAAATGCATAAGCAGATAAATAATTGTAAGGAATAAAATCTTGCTGGACAATGTATATATAATTAAACCGCCCTTCATATTTTCAAGAAAATGTGGGGCGAACTGAGACATAAAGCTAAACATAAAAAGCTCAGAAAGTCCCATTATGGTTGTTAAAATAGCGGAATGAAATATTGCAATTAACAGATCAATTTTAAACTGTATATATAAAAACAGAAAGTTTATCAGAAAGTATACAATAATGTTAAGCCAGACTTTTTCCATGAAAGAGAAAAGGAATAAAATGCTATAAAGAAAGCATATAAATGATACTTTTACTTTAGCGGAATGAGCAGATAAAAACAGGCTGGAAGAATACTGCCACATAATGATTGCTTCGATTAGAAAACTAAAAAATAATAGTAAGATGTGTTCCATAAAATCTTCACCTCGTACTTTCAAGATATAGAAGATAAGCATTTTTAAATGCTGTATATTTTCGGCGTGTAAGGTATGCAGTAAATGAATTGCTGAACATATGTATAGTAGTGTGATCAAAATCTGTAATATGTTCGAAATTAACAATAAAACTTCGGTGTGACTGAAAAAAGCTGTTTTCAGGTAGATGCTCTGCCCAGTAGTTCATATTGTGAACAGAAATATAATCTTTTTGGATTGTGTGTACAATTACTTTTCGCCCTTGGGCCTCAATGGCAATAATATAGGAAGAGGGAACAGTATAAATTCCATCATGTGTTTCTATGGGAATTATTTGTGTCATCGTATTGTAATAGGTTAATGCATCTTTCAAATTTCTGAGAAATCGTTGCTTATCCAATGGCTTTGAAAGATAACGGAATACATGAAAACGCATGGCTTCATCCAGATACTCAGAATATGAGGTAACAACAAAAATGATTACATTTCTGTTTTGGGATTTTAACTCGTTTCCAACATAAATTCCATTCATACCAGGCATTTCTATATCAAGAAAAACTATATCTTTAGAACCTTTGTCCATTAAAAGACTTTCCCCATTTGAGTAGGATATAATTTCAGGCATCTTAAGATGAGCAGATTCAAAATAATATTTTAATAATTTATATATATGTTCCAGAATTAATGTGTCATCATCACAAATAAGAATCCGCATTCTATATCACCAGACTTTCTTTTAAATATATTCATCATATCACATACATATAGAACCTGCAAAGGATGTACATGAAAAGACAAAATGATAGCATTTTTGGTTGTATATTCAGAACTAAGATAGCTTCTTGAAAAAACAATAAGGGCAAAAAAAGAACAGTGGGAATATTCGACTGTTCTTTTTTGTATGCCTGTCAAAATGATATAAGTGAATTTGTAATATGCCACAGATCCCTGGTCTGTTTCTAAAAATGAGAAAAGACCAAAAAGAGACTTAAAATGTCGATTCATGCAAAATGGGTTGAAAATTACAAAAAAGTATAGATAATAACACTTGTCATTGATTTTACTGCAAATTACGCGCGTAAAGAAATATTACAAATGTCCTAAGGATTTGTGAAAGAAAAGAGGAAACAGATTATGATGAATAAAAAAATCAAAAGAATCCTTTGCGGATTAACTGCATCTTTATGCATGGTTGGAAGTACTGTACCAGCCATGGCACAGACTGTGAGTTTTGATATTACCGTACCGGGAGATATCTTATCCCAGAGAGCTAAAAAGGCTGATTATGAACAGAGATTTTATGTAACAGGAAATTCATTTAACAAAATAGGAACCTTGCACTGTACATCAATTAATAGGAAATTTAGTTCGATAAAATCAAATGTTGCTTCTATTAATCCAAATAAATTATCAGATAAGGCTTTTTATCTTACAGACGCTCCGGCAGAGCAGTATTATTATATGACAACATCTGCAAGTGTTTCAAATCTGCATGTAACAGGACGATATACTCCGTGATGTTATTTTTTCTATAATGGATACCCAGAGAAGATACTGATTATTGTATCTTCTCTGGGTAGTGGTAAGGGAGAAAAATTATGATTAAAAAACTATTATTATATTTAATATTAGGGGTAATAACTATAGGTTCGGGATGTGGGAAAAATGTAACTTCAGAAAAAAGCAATATTGTAAATAGACAGGAAAATGATAAAGCTGAAGTTGAGAAAGCTTTTCCGAGGACGTGTAATATAGAATCAAAATCCGGGAAAGTCAAATTTAATTGTACATTGGAATTACCAGAAAGTCTGAATGGAAGAACTATACAGAAAACTTCTGTAGAAGGTGTACATAATTATAATAGGGATAAGGCATATTCTTTGTTTGCAGGAGGAAAAGAGATATCTGAGAAACACCAATATGGTGATGACAATAATGGTTTTGATGGTTATAGATTTTCTGATGGAACAAGCCTTGAAGTAGGTTCAACTTTTCGTTGGTCCAGTGCTACTTCTTCTTTTTATTCATATCTTGGAGTGCAACAGTCAGATTATATAGACTTGTTTTCGGGTGGAGCAGTTTCCCTTGACAAAGACAACTGTATTTCAGAAGTAAAAAATGACATAAATGAACTTGGATATGATGCAGAGAATTTTTCTTTTCAGGCGTTTCCCTTAAGTGTTGACGGAATGAGAAAATTAAGAAATGAGGAATTAAATGATGGTTTGCTGGAAGAAGGACAAACGAATGAACCCACATCAGACGATGAAGCGTACTTTATCTATGCCTATCAGGAAAATACCGGAATTCCTGTATTTCATGAATTAATGAGCGTTGCAGAGCAATTATCGGATGATTCTCCAGATAATGCACCTGTACAGGCCATTTATTCTGCCCGTGGTCTGGAAGAATTAAGTATAGATTATATTTATGACTTTAAAAATGAACAGAATACGGTAACACTGAAACCTTTTGAAGAAATTGCGTCAGTAGTAGAAGAGAAATATGAAAACATATTGAATGATGCAAAATATGAAATTACACGGGCTAAATTATATGAACGTGTTTATACAGATGAGAATCAGAAATATGCAGAAGAACCAGTCTGGTATTTTGAGGTAAATGATGGCAGTAGAAAAACAGTAATGTTAGTCAATGCGGAAACCGGTAAAGAAATTAATTTACCATCATAGGAGATTGATATGAGCAGTTCTACAATTCCATATTGTGCAGTAGAAGAAAGAAGAAGATTAAACCAGTGTATGGAAAAAACATCGAATGATTATGAAAAGGAAATATACAGAAAAATTCGCGATATGCCGGTTCCGTATGAAAAACTAAATGAAATATTAGAGAATAGCAGGATATTATCATATCTTTAGAACCCTTGTCCATTAAAAGACTTTCCCCATTTGAGTAGGATATAATTTCAGGCATCTTAAGATGAGCAGATTCAAAATAATATTTTAATAATTTATATATATGTTCCAGAATTAATGTGTCATCATCACAAATAAGAATCCGTATTCTATATCATCAGACGTTCTTTTAAATATATTCATCATATCATATCATATACATATAGAACCTGCAAAGGATGTACATGAAAAGATAAAATAGATGAATTTTTGGTTACTTATTTAGAAGTTACTGTTCAGGGGTTAGCTGGACTTGAGAGAACCGATGGTGTAGACTGATAACAGTCAAAGCCATCGATTCTTTTTATCCAAATATCCTGGATACTTTGTCATATATATTTGCCGGATCTTCAAGGCGCATCAAAACAAGCATGCTCATGCATTGGCAGAGATTCTCGATGCTTTCGAAACTCCTGAATGTTACGGCCTGCGCCTGTTTCCGCTTATAATTCCTTAGAAGCCTTTCTGCTTCATTGTTCGTGGCAGGCACCCTGAAATCGTGCAGGAACAGCAAATGGTTCTGCATATATTTTTCCATTCTCAGGAACAGGTTATACCCGTCTTTGTAATAAGCATTTGCCGGAATGTCCTCATATTCTTTCCGGGCCGTTTCGAGTATCTTCAGATACCGTTCTTCAAATCCGGAGATCTTTTCCGGGTCTAAGTTACAAGACAGCAGGGTCTCATTCCGGAAGTGGATCATTTCCTGTATCAGACCATGCATTTCTTTATTCCATGCACGGCCCGGTTCATTATCCATGCTGTCTTTGAGATACCGTAGTACATGGGCAAGACATTCCTGATGCTCCGTCCCATAACTATAAAAAGTGATATCATGGTCATGGACAAGGATACCCTGGTAATCCTCCGCAACAGTACCCTTTACTCCTTCGTGCCCTTTTTTCGCACGGGCAAAGTACAGGGCTTTTCCGTCTGGTGTCGCACATACATATACATAACAGCCTTTTCCGTTTTCCCTGGCGTTCGTACAGTCTGTACGCATGACCGGAGAAAACAGCATGTCTGCATAAGCAGCCCTGCGTTCAGGCTCGGTTTTTAAGGCAAACTCCCTGCTGAGTCTGCTGATCATACCTTTGGAAATGTTCAGCTTTCCACCTGTCAGGTCCGACAGGAACTTTCTGCTTTTATCAATAGAGGCACAACAGTCATTATTTAACAGGAACAGGAATGCCCGGATGCTGCCGTCATAATTCACATCATTGATAACCCCGTCTGGAAATGCAGCATGTACACGTTCCCCTGTTTTGGCATTATAATAGATATCCGCATGATATTCTGTCACATCCAGCACCATACGGATACTTACAAGCTGTTTTATGATCGTTTTGGCAGTTTTTTTAAAATCCGGGTCTTCAAGGACTGCTTCCGGTGGCGGCAGAAAGACCGTGGAAACTGTTGGTTCCTGTTTTTTCCGGCAGTGACCCTTATGCCCGGGCTGGGCTCCGGGTTTTCTGCCTGTTTTTTCCCTGCTGTTTGCAACCTTTTTAGGGCGCAGTGATTTCGAGGATGGTATGGAAGAGTTCTCATGATCACGGTTAAGCTGGGCCCTCAGTTTCTGGTTTTTTCCTTTTTCCTCTTCCAGTGCAGATTCTGCCGCGTACCTCAGATGGAGCTGCTCCAGATATTTTTCATGCATCTGCTCATAGGCAATAGCAGTTTTTTACAAAGCTTCTGCAGTCTCCGGATCTCTCCCTGCTTTCTTTCCACAACTTTTTTATGTTCTTTTTCCATGTCCCCGTAAACCTGAAACCAATGTTTCCTGTTCTGACGGAGCTGGCGGACAGCATTTTCTAATTCAGTTTTGAGTTTTCGGACTTCACGTTCCATTTCCCTGCATCTTTTTTCACATTCTTCCTGCATGCGGACATAAGCAGAACCAGATTCAAGTTCCCTGATCCTTGCTTTCAAAGCTCTGTTTTCATATTGAAGATGCATATCATACTCAAAATTGACTCTCATCTGGCCTTCTCCTGTGCGCACTGTGTTATCTGGTCTGGTCTTTTCTCATCTGCCGGATGATCTCTTCCTGTGTCTGGCAGAGTTCTTCCTGGACTCGGTATGCTTTTGTCAGTGTTGCAATATGTTCTTCTAAGTAATGGTTTCTTTCTTTTAATATCTGGATCATATCGTCCTGGCTTTTTACAAGCTGGTTCTGCTTTTGGAATGTATCATCAAACATACTGCACTGCTGTTCTAATTTCCGGCATCTGTATTTTAATGTCTGGATCTCTTTTTCGTATTGGTTCATTATCTTACTCCTGAAATCGTTGAAATCTATACACACATTATAAGGGAAAAGCCGCAAAAAAGCGAATCCGAGTGAATGTGGATAAAGTGAAAATGACGGATAAAAAACAGTACATATTTTGTGGATAAAAAGGATCTCCATATGACTGAAACAGGAAAAGTATTCCTGCGCTATCTGTATAAGCGTTTCTGGTGGAAGGTTATCCACCATAGAAAAAAGCTCTTTCGCATTATCCACAAAAGAGCTTTTGAGACATCAATGAAAAAATTAAAATTCGTCATTTTTACTAATGCCCCCTGCAAGGGTCTGAACAGTAACATTTAGAAATAACAAAAAAGAACAGTGAAAATATTCTACTGTTCTTAATATGTATGTTTGTTAAAAGGATATAGGTGAGTCTGTAATATGCTTTTTTCTGTTTCTTTTTACAAGGAGTTCTATAAAGTCTCTGGCAAGAATGATATCCTCTTGGCTGCACAGGCGTAGCTTATCAAGAATATCCTATGGTAAATTATATGCGTGCATACTACCTAAAAGAAGATAGTCGGGAGTAACATTTAAACAGTCACATAACCGGATGAAAGTATCAAGACTTGGTTTCTGACGTCCATTTTCGATGGATGACATATGATTATTTGAGATTTCAAGTGTTTCGGCTAGCTCCGCCTGCTTTATATGTAATTCTTTCCGCCGCATCTTAATACGGCTCCCCATGTCATCATAATGAAATTCGATTTATAACACCCTCTTTCATATGATGAATCTTAACAATATACTTTTACAAAATGAAGAATGTTATACAGAAAAATTCTGTTGTACATTTGATTTTCTGTATTTCATAGAGAAAAATTCTGCTATACATAGTATTTTAAACTGGAAAAGCCAATAATTATCCATTTTTGAAGAAAAATAATCTCTTCATTCCAAACCTATCGAATTATAAGACAAAGAGAGTTATGATATAACCTGCAAGAAATCAATGACAATTTCGTGAAAGGAGAACGAGATTATGCAGAAAAATGTAAAAACTACAGTGGCAAAAGGTATGAAAACAGTATTGGATACTGTGTTAAAGACAGAAGCTAATACAACATCCTGTGCTATCATGTTTCAGCCAAAAGCACCTGAAGAACTGATGAAATACAGGAGAAGTAAGTAATGAATATATGCACAGATAAAGTAACGGACTGGATGATACGATGCAAAGTCATTAATGAAAGTGAGAAGGAATTATATCAGTATGCATTGTATAGTGCTATTTTACAGATAATTCCATTATTGCTTGCAGGTGGAATTGGCTTTTGCTTTGGGAGTATGAGATGTGGAATTATAATGATTTTGCCATTTATAGTATTGAGAAAATACAGCGGTGGATTTCATGCCAAACGCTTAGGGTTCTGCCTGATAGGATCAAGTTTGTTACTGGTTTTGTGCATATTTCTCTGTATGAGGTTAGTTTACAGGGATGCGTTATTTTTCATTACGGTTGTGTTAGCTATAAGCCTGATTCAATTCAGTCCAATAGAAAATAACAAGCGTAAGTTGGATTTGCTTGAAAAAAAACGTTATAAAAAAATAATAGTGATAAGTGTTACAGTATTTTTGATTACAGCACTAATTTTGCTTTGGTTAAATAAGGATAGATATGCAATATGTATTTTTATTGGAATACAGTTAACAGCTAGTTTACAAATTCCCTGTCTGTTTCTGAAAATGAAAAAAGACCAAAAAGAGCCTTAAAATGTCGCTTCATGCAAAATGGGTTGAAAATTATAAAAAAGTATAGATAATAATACTTGTCATTGATTTTACTGCAAATTACGCGCGTAAAGAAACATTGTAAATGCTCTAATGATTTGCGAAAGAAAAGAGGAAACAGATTATGATGAATAAGAAAATCAAAAGAATCCTTTGCGGATTAACGGCATCTTTATGTATGGTTGGAAGTACTGTACCAGCCATGGCACAGACTGTGAGCTTTGATATTACTGTACCGGGAGATATTTTATCCCAGAGAGCTGAAAAGGCTGATTCCGAACAGAGATTTTATGTGACAGGGAATTCATTTAACAAAAGTGGAACACTGCGTTGTACATCAATTAACCGAAACAACAGTGCAATAAGATCAAATACTGCAAATATTAGACCAGATAAATTATCTGGTAGTGCATCCTATCAGAGAACTGCACCGTCAGGCGAGTATTATTATATGACAACATCTGCAAGTGTTTCCAATCTGCATGTAACAGGACGTTATACTCCGTGATATATTGTTTGTAATGAAATAATGATGAATAATTAATAACACAGGGATAGGATGCAAGTTATCTTATCCCTGTGTGCGGATAAAGGAGATCAGCTATGTTAAAAAAAGTGCTGTTATGTTTAATTCTGGGGACGGTTATTATAAGTTCAGGATGCGAAAAAAATGCAACTTCAGAAGAAAACAGTGCGGAAACTGTACAGAATGATGCAAATTCAAAAACAGAAAATTCTTTTCCCAAAACATATAACGCAGAATCGAAATCTGGAAAAGTAAAATTCAGTTGTACATTGGAAATACCGGATAATTTGAATGGAAGGACTATACAGAAAACGTCAGTAGAAGGCTTGCAAGAGTATGATAAAGACAAGGCCTATGCTATATTTGCTGAAGGAAAAGAAATATCTAAAAAAGATCAATATGATTCGGATGGCGTTGATGTTATCTACTATACATTTTCTGATGGATCAAGTCTTTATTTAGATAATTATATGCACTGGGGGAGTGCTACATCTTCGCTTTATTCGTACCTTGGAGTGCAACAGTCAGATTATATAGATCTGTTTTCCAGTGGAACGGTTTCTCTTGATAAGGACAATTGTATTTCAGAGATCAAAAAGAATATGAATGAACTTGGATATGACACAGAAAATCTTTCTTTTCAAACGATGCCATTGAGTGTTGATGCAATGAAAAAACTAAGAGATCAGGAATTAAATAATGGTTTGCTGGAAGAAGGAAAAACAAATGAACCAACATCAGATGATGAAGCCTACTTCATTTATGCTTATCAGGAAAATACTGGTATTCCTGTATTTCATGAGTTAATGAGTGTCGCGAAGCAGATGTCAGATGATTCTCCAGATAATGCACCTGTGCAGGCTATTTATTCTGCCCGTGGTTTGGAAAAAATAAGTATAAATTATATCTATGACTTTAAAAATGAACAGAATACGGTAACACTGAAACCTTTTGAAGAAATTGCGTCAGTGGTAGAAGAGAAATATGAAAACTTATTAAATGATTCTAAATACGAGATCACACGTGCAAAATTATATGAACGTATTTATACAGGTGAAGATCAGAAATATGCAGAAGAACCGATATGGTATTTTGAGGTGGTTGAGAATGGTAATAATAAAACAGTAACGCTGGTTAATGCAGAAACAGGCAAAGAAATTAACTTGCCGTAAAGGAGATCAGATATGAGTAGTTCTACAATTCCATATTGTGTAGTAGAAGAAAGAAGAAGATTAAATCGGTGTATGGAAAAAGCAGCAAATGATTATGAAAAAGAAATGTACAGAAAAATTCGTGATATGCCCGTTCCGTATGAAAAGTTAGATGAAATTTTAAAGAATAGCAGAGATATTATCATATCCAAACAACATAGAAAAAATAAAACTAGAAATTTTCTTGTTTGTGGTGGCGTATGTGGCTTTATGCTTGTAGTGTTTGCCATGCATATTATTATGGGAAAGCAAAGGGGATGATTGAATGGAAAAGACAAAATATCTTAGAACGGATTTTAGCCGTTTATTTAAGAAATATCCACTGTATCTTGCAATCGTTGGTGTGGCAGTCTCTTTTATTTTTTCTCTTGAAAATTATGCTTTTGAAAAAGGTATGGTAAACGTCAATGTTATGGATACTTATATGTTTGCAGTTGAAATGTCTGGGAAAATGATTGCGTATGCATTTTGTGCTTCAGCTTTCGCAACTGTATTTTGTGAAGACCTTGAAAACAAATATTTGCGGTATAGTATTGGACGAGGTAATTTAATAAAATATGTATTTTCAAAAACGATAGTAATTTATATATCTTCCATAATAACAATGGTTTTAGGGACATTTTTATTTGTTGTATATTTGCGGCTGCAGCTTCCCTGGACACCTTATTTAGAAAAACCAGATATGTCAGGAATGTATGAGACCCTATGGGGAAACGGGCATTTTATGGCATATATTTTTGTAGTTGCTTTACAGATGGGAATGTTGGCTGGCACATTGTCTCTGGCAGCTTCATTTGTTTCTATATTTATCACTAATAAAATGTTGATTATGTTAACTCCCATCTTACTATATCAAATTTTAATGGAATTCCGTGGAAGTGGATGGGCAAATATAATGATATTTGATCCTGCGTTATTTCAGTTTAAATCGGATATAGAATATTTTTTGATTGTATGTGGTTTCAGTTTAGTACCATCAATTTTCTTTGTTTTGGGAATATACAGAGTAATAAAAAATAGATTGTAGAGGTGACAAACATGCGGTTATTAAAATATATATGGAAAAATACAGTATTAAAATGTTTTAATAGTAAAATGGCGGTTTTTATAATTTTAATGCTTGTCACAAGCCGTTCCTATTTAAATCCTTTACGGGAATTCTCTGTTGCAGTAAATTATCCTGTATCCTGGTGCGTTTTTCCGTTTGTAATGTGTAGTTTTACATATTTGATTATATTCTGGTTTGGTGTAATTTATGTGAATTCTGATGTACCTTTTATGCAGCATGTGAATATGTATCATGCAATTCGAAGTGGTAGGCGACAATGGGGATTAGGTCAGATTGGGGGTATATTTTTACGTTCGTTGATAATGGTATTAATAACTATTTTCTGCACAATACTTCCATTGCTGTCCAAAATAGAATGGAGCAATGAATGGGGAAAGCTGTTAAGGACTGCGGCAACTACAAATGCTCTTTCACGATATCAGAGCAGTGTGGTTATTTACTATGATATTTTTTCAGAATATACACCACTTGAGCTTATACTGCTTGAAATTTTAATTTGTACACTGACTTGTACATTTGTTGGTGTTCTGATGTTTTTTCTTAGTTTATATATAAATAAGATCATTGCAGTTGCCGGAGGGCTTGCACTGGCAATCTCCTTGTTTCCTGTATTGAATATGCATCCGTTAATCCGCTATAAACTTGCACGTTTTGTTCCTACTGTATGGGCTGAGTTAGCAAGAATTGCAACAGTGGATCATACTTATTACTGGTTACCGTCTTTGACATACATGGTGTTGTTTTTGTTAGTGGGAATAGCAATAATGACAAGCTTTATTATATATAAGATCAGACATGTGGAGTTTAACTGGGAAAATGAAGATATGTAGGAGGAACAGGTATTATGGATGAAAAGAAATATGTCATAGAAGTATCGCATGTAAATAAAAATTTCAAGGATAATAAAGTATTAAAAGATGTTTCTCTCAGATGTGAAAGTGGAAAAATATACGGACTGGTGGGACATAACGGATCTGGAAAAACAGTTTTATTTAAAATAATATGTGGTTTTCTTGTATCCGATGAGGGAACTGTTACGGTAAATGGGAAAATAATGGGAAAAGACAAAGATATGCTTACAGAAGCGGGAATTATTATTGAAGATCCTGGATTTTTAAGAAACTGGAGCGCATATCATAACCTGGAATTTCTATATACAATAAGAAATAAAAAAGATAAGTCATATTTATATTCGATATTAAAAAAAGTTGGTCTTAATCCGAAATTAAAACGACCGGTAGGAAAGTTTTCACTCGGTATGAGACAACGTCTGGCAATTGCTCAGGCAATCATGGAAGATCCGGAAATTCTTATTTTAGACGAGCCGATGAATGGACTTGATAAAAATGGTGTGGCAGAAATCAGGGAACTATTGTTAAAAATGAAAAAAAATAAATTGATTATTTTGGCAAGTCATAACAGAGAAGATATAGATGTTCTCTGCGACGAGGTATATGAAATGGAAGACGGGGTACTACGGAAAAATTCAAATGTGAAATCAGTAACTGATAAAAGTTACTGTTTACCGGAGGTATAAATTAACGAATTACATATCAGTGTAGTGTATATATTAGTTTTTAGAGATAGTTAATGATCGTTCGAGGAAAAGATGGCGTTATGCGCCATCTTTTCTTGGCTTGGTGAGATAGTCATATTCTTTCGGAAAGATAATGGTATCCCAGTCAATTTTTTTTGCCTTATAAACTAATTCCTGATAAGGGGAAGCTGAATTTTTTCGACGATACGTAGCGATTACCTGCTGTGAAATTTTGGTAACTGTGCGAATATCTGTATTCAGTACTGTATTTGGCACATATTCAGCACGATGAGTTTTTACAAAACCAAGGCAGGCTTTTACGCCACCAGCTAATTTTTCTGTATATAATTTTGGATTGCATCCGTTAAAATCTCCAACCATTTTAGCTGATATATTTTTAAGCATAAGTTGTGGAAGAATTTTAAGTTTTAATTGAGTAGTTCCATCAGATGCGAAGGAAAAATCTTCAGGACTTAATTTATGGTTTAAACAGCGCTTGTAAAAATCAGTAGCAGTAGTGCCATCAATTAATTTAATGCCTGTAAGGTGAAGAAAATTATATGGATAAAAACTTACTTCCAGAGAAGAAATATGTTTATGCTTGTCTTTTAAAATAAATAAGAGCTGATAGCCATTGAGATTTTCTTCGTATTTGGCAGCACAATCTATAATGATAGAAATGGCCTGCTGTTTGGTGTATTTTGTCATATTATGACCTCTGCAATATGTATAAAATATTTAAAGGGAGATTACAATACCGTAGCATTGTGCATCTCCCTTATAGACTGATTTTTCTGTTGTCCGCCAACACTCCAGCCCATATGTCTGGCTTTGCTTTCAGGTTTTTCTGTTGCCTGCCAACTCTCCGATTCATGTTCGGCTTTCGTTTCGGATTTTAGGTGTCAGCCACACCAACAGGATGTCGCCTGTTTTCCTATTCATAGTATATGCGAAAAAATGAATTTAGTCAACGGAGAAAGTGAAAAATAATTTGGAAAATTTTTTATCGAGATTTTTAACGGAAACAAGAATGTTCTTGTGACGTTTCGTGCAGAGATTCCTGTATATGTGGGTGATTAAGAATGATATCCACATTGGAGCATACTGTACGAAGTTCACGTTCATATTCACGCCGGGAGTTAAATTCATCTCGCTGTACTGTCTGCAATTCTGTTAAACGACTCTTTTCCTCACGCAACATTTTCAGAGTAGGGAGTTTTTTGCCCTGTGCTTTTTCTTTGAGTATTCGGAGAGAAGACTCATAAAGGGTGAGTTCTGCCCGGTGATCTTCATAAAATTTTTCTTTATTTCGACTTTTTCGGTAATCGAAATAGATGGATTTATTGGCAAGGTACTGTCCGGTATAATGAATCTGTTCATTTATACTTTTTAAAGAGTCATCTGTGGATTTCAGAGTATTTCTGGCATCAGTGCTTTGGGCAGAGGCATTGGAAAGGGCAGTATCTAAATCTTCTTTGCTCTGGAAACCATGTTCCTGTACATAGGCAACTGTCTGAGCCATCATCTTAAGATTAGACAGCTTTACTTTTTGTGCGTATGCCTGACTTTGCTGTGCCTTGATACAGTACTGTAAATCTGTTACAAGTCGTAAATCAGATTTTATAAAAAGGAAAGAGTGTGTAGTTTCGTCAGTTTGGATAGAAGCTGACGATTTTGACTTTTCTGAAAAATCTGTAACTGGTCTGTCAGTAGAATGTGACTTTTCTGCGTGTTGCCTGCTGGAGTTATCCTGGAATACCTGCAGAAGATGATTTTCTTCATAAAGCGTTCCAAGATTTCTTCCGGTGATGTATTTTTGACGATTAGGATGCAGGTAGCTGTATCTGCCACGACTGACTTTAAATGTAATATTATATCTATCAGACAGCAATCTGGAAAATTCTTCTTGTGATGTTGCCTGTGAAGCAACCGTATCAATCGCATCACGAAGGTATTGCTTCTCCGTTTGAAATGTTGTCTGTCTTGGAGTAAGTCCTTTCTTTTTCAGTTCTGTATTATGTTCATCGAGATTTTTTTGACCTCTGCGTTTTGCCCAGTATTCTTTTTCAGATATTTTCTTTTCTGCGGGGTTCAGAAGATCTACCTGGTTTAGTCCATTGGAACGGCACATATCCATAACTTTTTGCTTTAAGTAGATTCTGTATCTGTCAGAAAGATGATGTTTATATCCGGCTTTTGAATCCCGGTCAAATTCCATATAGGGCTGTGGTTCTGTATTATATTTTCGCACACTGTTGATTACAATATGCACATGAATATTTCCACTGCCATTATGACCATCAGTGTGGGTGCAGACAAGAGCCTGGTGTCCGGGAAAATTCTCTCTGGCATATTCTACGCCAAGTTTCTGTGCCTGTTCTCCGGTCAGACCATGTTCTTCCTGATCTTTAGGATCAAAGCTGATGATGTAGTGATGCGACTTAATCTCATTAAAAGATTGATTTTTATGAAAGAAAGCGTTAGTTTCCCGACATTCTGCATCAAATGTAAACGGATCACAATTTATACCATCCAGATAATATTCTTCACGAAGAAGCATATTCCCATTTTCATCAAGAATTGGTTTTTGTGTATATTCATCATGTTGGAAAATCAGATAGCGTTCAGTTTCTCCATAATCGGCATTTTTGCTTGCAATATGCTTCAGGATTGCCATATTAGTTTTCTCCTGCGCTATTTCTATTATTTGCATTGACAGTGATAAAATCTCCAGCCAGTTTTATTACTTCGTATTTTAATTTATAAATTTCAGTAATGCTCTTTTTGATTTCGTTGCGCATTTCCTGGGAATGAAGTCCACCAGTATTAAAGTAACGAGCTATCTGGTTCAGATTGCTACCAATCTTTCCAAATTCAGCAATTAATTTTTTTAACTCCGGTAAATCTGCCACAATTTCATATTTCACAATTACTTTTTTATTTGTTATTTGTTTACGGACATACTCTGCTAACGGGAGGCTTGCAACTTTTGCGTTTTCTGCAATTATTTCATATTCAGTATTGGTGAGACGGAGCATGATATGACGAGTATGCCGTAAGTTTTTATCTTTTTTTGGTCGTGCCATTTTATAGTTCCTTTCAAAATAAAGATATTTCTATATATAAAGCCGATTTGAAAATATCAGGCGGTAACACAATAAAAAAATTTATGGATTTTTCGTGATAGATATGATTACGATGCGACTGTTTTTTACAGGAGCCAAGTATGCATATTAGTGAAAACTGTATTATCTGAGGGTATGGGGAGCAGAATCCCCATCAAGATTGCCGGAAAGTCGAAAGCCACGAAGTGAGTTTTGAGTTACTCAGGCGAAACTTGCTCTATAGTGTTGAAAAATTGCTGCTTATAAATATATATAAACCAGAAAAAATAGGTGAGCAAGATTAAAATAAATAATTCTTGTTCACCTATTGGATAATAGAATTTAATTCCTTGTTATTCGCTTTAAAACGGATGAAAGTAATAATAAATCTTCTTCAGAAAATTTACTAATATCTGAAATAATAGAATGTAACAAAGTAGGGTTCTGAAAAGATGGATCAAAAAATTCAGTAGGAGTAATATCGAAGTACTTACAAATATCTAAAAAAGTATTCATAGAGGGTAATATTCTGCCGGAACTAATTGATTGTATATATCCTTGCGAACGACCGATTGCTAAGCTCAAAGTGTATTCGGAGATTCCTTTTTGACAACGTAATTCAGTAATTCTATTTTTGATAAATGTTGAAAAATCAGTTTCCTCATTCATTCATGACACCTCCTATACATATTGTAAGTGTTTTAAAATAATTTTATTCGATTTTAAATATCTATTTGACAATTATTTTGATGAAAAATATACTATAAATACCTAAAAACGGTTTTGAGTGAAGATTTAAAAGGAGATGACTTGCATGAGTAATACCGAGAGAGTATTATACTTCCCGGAGGGAAAAATCATGAAGACTATAATTTGCGATGATGAAAAAAGCACATGTTCCGAGCTAGAAGAGATTATACTGAAATATGCGAAAGAGAAGAGCGTTTCACTTGTGACAGAAGTTTTTTATTCTGGAGATACTTTGTTGGATTATTTGAAAAGAGAGAAAATAAACATTCTTTTTCTGGATATAGAATTGCCAGGGAAAGATGGAGTTATGGTAGGCAAATATATAAGAGAGGTTCTTGAAGAAGAGAATATATTTTTGATATATATATCTTCAAAGGAAAATTATGCATTACAGCTTTTTCAAAATCGTCCGTTTGATTTTTTGGTAAAGCCCATAGAAGCGGCGAAGATATATCATGTTTTGGATAATATTTATCGTATATCGGGAAAAAATAGTGTGGGATTTGAGTTCCAAACTCAAAATAGTACATATCGCATTTCGTATAAAGATATTTTGTATTTTCAAAGTACTGGAAGAAAAATTAATATTGTAATGAAAAAAGAGATCAGAACATTTTATGGAAAATTGAATGAGATTGAAAAACGAATTCCAGAAAATGTTTTTTTAAGAATACATAAATCGTATTTAGTAAATAAAAATTATGTAAAGGAATTTACATACGAGTGGGTAAAAATGCTGAATGGAGATGTACTAAATATAAGTAAAATTAATCGTGCAGATGTACGAAGAAAGATTTTGGAGAGTGCTGCAGATGAGTTTAAAAATATTTAATGATATTATAGCGTTACTGGCAAATGCATTACGTTTTTACGCATTGAAGTATTTTGTTGGTATTTTTGTGCAAAAAGAAGAGAGTAGATGGAAGCATGTCTCTATTTTATATATTATAGGCTGGGCATGGACAAGTGCGATAAGCTTGCTATTTTCCTCTCCGGCTATGAATATTTTGTCAAACATTACAAGTCTTTTTTTGATTTTTTTTCCATACCGCATAAAGAAAACAAAGAAATGTTTGGCTGTATTTATTATATATGTGATTAATGCTTTGGTTGACAGCATTGTCATTTTATCTTTAACAAAATATACGATGGGACAGCCGGTGAATCAGGTATATGAATGTATCACCAGCTTTGCTTTATTATTTATTGCAATTATTATCCAGAGGACAACAGAACCCGAAAAAGAAATTACATTACCGGCATTAAATATGGCTGCACTTTTAATGGTTCCTGTTGTCAGTATTGTATATATATATTATCTGATTATTGTTGCGCATGAAATAAAAGAAATTGTTATTTTTGCAGCACTGGCACTTCTTTTTATTAATATTCTCATCTTTTATCTGTATCATTCACTCCTTAAATTTTATTCTGCCCGTATGAATGAGCAGGTGTTTAAACAGATGTTAGAAGTTTATTCTTATCAATTAGATATAGCCAGAGAATCGGAAGAACGGGTGAAAGCATTGAGGCATGATATAAAACATCATATCATTGAGTTGTCTGCAATGGCTAAAAAAAATAATAATGACGACATGATAAAATATTTAAGCGGCATGAAGGATTTTATGCTAAATCCAAAAGAATATTCAACTACAGGTAACCAGGAAATAGACGGAGTATTAAATTATATGTTGCAGAAAGCAAACGAGACGCTGAATCAGGTAGATGTTCAAATAAATATTCCGGAAGATCTATATTTTAATAATTTTAATATTTGCGTGATTTTGGGGAATCTGGTAGATAATGCAGTAAGAGAGGCCAGTAAATCGAAGGAAAAGTTACTAACTATAAAAATGCAAATAAAACAAGAGGTGTTATTAATCTTTATAGAAAACAGCTATTCAGGAAAAATCCTTGAAAAGAGAAATGGACTGCAGACAACTCAGCCAGAACTTGCAATACATGGCATTGGATTAGAAAATGTAAAAAAGGTGGTCATTGCCAATGGAGGAGAAATAAAAATAGATTATACATCTAATAGATTCTGTGTTCAGGTCCTTTTATATATGTCGCGGATTAAAAACTAAGAGACTCGTTAGGGGTCTCTTTTTTACTTGAAAGGAAAGTCTAATTTTGACAAAATCGTGGGCGAATTTTGACAATCGAATAAATAATCAATAATTATATGCTACAATTCAATCACTTCAAAGGGAGGTGCAAGCCAATGGATAAGAGAACTTCTACAAATGGGAACAAGGTATTGGGGTACATAGCAAAGAGGATAGCTGTAAGAGATGCCAATACAACCTGTCCTTTCTTAGGATACCAGCCTAAACTCCCAACAGCTGTAAAAGAATTAAAGAATTTAAAATGATGCGAATAAAATTTGAAATAAGAAATTCAGCTAGGGGGATACACATTATACTGTATCCCTTAGCTGAGTTTTAGGAGAAAAAATATGATGAAAAAAATAAGAGGGTTTAGCCTGATATTATGTGCATGTTCGGTTTTGGCTGGATGTAACAAGAGTGCTGTAGACATCAAAGAAAAAGCAGGGGAAGAAATAGTCTCAATGGAAGAAGCAGAAGATAGTTTTCCGGAAAAGTATGAAAAAACCTCTGATTCAGGGAAGGTAAAATTTAATTGTGAGCCGGAAGTGCCGGAAAACATAAAAGGACAAGCCATTAGCACAGTTGATGTAAAGGGACTATATAGATGTGACAGAGAAAAAGCATGGACTATATTCGGTGAAGGAAAAGAAATAATTGAAAAACCAGAAATTACGGTATCTGAAGGGAGGGAACCGTATGACTATTATCTATTTGCAAATGGTGAAAGTCTTGGTATAGATGACGGCATTGCTTATGGAAGCAGTAATAGTAAATATTATTTAAATATCGGTGTAACTAATCCAGACAATCAAGCTGTATTTGAAGAAACGGAAGTTTCTTTTAAAAGCGGCGAAGAATGTATTACAGAATTAAAAAAAATGATAGATGAATTGGGATACAATCAAGAAGACTTTATATTTGCCTGTTACCCATTGAGTTTCCAGACAATGAAAAATCTGGAAGAACAATATTTACAGGAAGATTATTTAACAGAAGAAAAAAGAAAGGAAAGTTGGAGCCAGGAAGATGATGCGTATTTTATTTATGCGTATCAAAAATATGAAGATATTCCAGTTTTTCATGAAATGATGAGTATTGCTAGAAGCATGGCATATGATACTCCGGATAATGCTCCTGTTCAGGCAATATATTCTACCCGGGGAATAGAAAATCTGAACATTAGCGGCGTTTATGAATTTGAAAAGGGAAAACAACAAGTTACGCTAAAGCCTTTCGAGGATATTGCTGCTGTGGTTGAGGAAAAATTTGAGAATATTTTAAATGATGCGGAATATGAAGTGACGAGAGCAAAATTTTATGAAAGGGTATATCTGGATGAGGGACAAAAATATAAGGTAGATCCTATCTGGTATTTTGAAGTAGTCGAAAATAATATAAGTAAATCTGTAACATTAATTAATGCGGAAACAGGAAAGGAAATATTCTTGCAATAAAAATTAGCGAAAGGGATGTTTTATGAATAGATCCACAATTCCTTATTCGATTGTAGAAGAACGAAGAAGGCTTAATAAATGTATAGAAAATGCCCCGAATGAGTGTGAAAGAGAAATATATAAAAAAATCAGAGACATGAAGATACCTTATGACAAATTGGATACAATTCTCGAAACAAGCAAAGAGCTGATTAAAAAGAAAGAGAAACAAAGAAAAAAAAGGATGTTATTCCTGATAAATGTAAGTGGCTTTGCTGCAGGTATTTGTATATTTATTTTTTTCTGTGGAAAAAGAGCTGTTTACAAAAGGAGAGAAACGGATGAATAGAGCACATTATTTAAAAACGGATATTCGTCGTCTGATAAAAAATTATCCAATATATTTAGCCATTGTGGGTGTTGCAGTATCCATGTGGTTTTCTATTGAAGATTATGCGTTTAATGAGGAAATGGTAAATGGAAATGCGTTGGATACATACCATTTCGCTGTTGGTATGTCCGGAATCATGATTTCCTATGCTTTTTGTGCATTTTCTTATGCAACTGTGTTTTGTGAGGATTTGGAGTATAAATATGCCAGATACAGCATTAACAGAGGAAACACATGGAAATATGTGGTATCCAAGGCGGTGGTCGTCTATGGGGCGTCTGTGATCACTATGGTTTTGGGAAGTCTTCTGTTTGTTGCGGCTATACGGTTCAAGCTACCCTGGACCTCAGATTCACTACAGGATATTTATCTGGGGGGAATGTACAGTTCTCTGATTGTCGGGGAACATTACTGGGCTTATGTTTTCTTATGCACATTGCAAATGGGAATGCTTGCAGGGGTATTGTCGTTGGCGGCTTCATTTTTGTCTATGTTTATTTCTAATAAAATGCTGATATTGATCACACCCATTTTAATACAGCAAATATTATTGGAATATAGAGGAAAGAGTTGGTTCAGTGTAATGCTGATATATCCGGATTTGAATCAGTTTTCTACGGATATACAGTATTTTCTTATAGTCTTTGGCTGCAGCTTATGTTTTTCTGCATTGCTTACCTGGGGTATCTACAAAAAAATAAAAAATAGATTGTAGAGGTGGGCGTATGAAGTTATTACAGTATACCTGGAAAAATTCCATGATGAAAATTATCAATAGCAAAATGGCAGTTTTTACAATATTGATGATTGTAGTCAGCCGAACATATGTGGGGGCTATCCGACAGTTTTCAGTTGCAGTGGACTACCCATCCTCTTGGTGTGTATTTCCATTTGCAATGTGTAGTTTTAGTTATCTGATTATGTTTTGGTTTGGAGTAATTTATGTGAACTCGGATGTGCCTTTTATGCAGCATGTGAATATGTACCATGCGATACGTGTAGGAAGAAAGCGTTGGGCATTAGGGCAGATAGGAGGGATTTTTATCCGTTCCGTTGTTCTTGCTGTTGTGGCAGTCATCTGCACAATACTCCCGCTTTTACCGGACATTGAATGGAGCAATGAATGGGGAAAGCTGCTGAGAACGGCAGCAACGACAAGGGCTCTTACGCAGTTTGATAGTTCTGTGTTTATTTATTACGAGATTTTCTCTGAATTTTCGCCATTACAGCTTATAGGGCTGGAGATTCTTCTTTGTGCCTGTATCTGTACATTTATTGGGGTTCTGATGTTCCTGCTAAGTTTGTTTTTGAATAAGATTGCTGCAGTTGCAGGTGGTCTTGCCCTGGCAATCGCTCTATTTCCTGTACTGAATATACATCCTATGATACGTCATAAACTGGCTTTTTTTATCCCGACGATATGGGCTGAACTGGCAAGGATTGCAACCCCGGATTATGGTTACTATTGGCTGCCATCTATACCTTATATGTTTGGATTTTTAATAGCAGGGATTTTGTGTATGACGGTCATTATTTTAATAAAGGTAAAAAAAATAGAATTTAACTGGGAAAATGAGGATATATAGCGAGGAGTGAAATATATGGACAGGCAGGATTACGTAATTGAAGTATCTCATGTAAGTAAAAGCTTCAAAGATAACAAAGTTTTAAAGGATGTTTCACTTTTATGTGAAAGTGGCAAAATTTATGGTCTTGTAGGGCACAACGGTTCTGGAAAGACTGTTTTGTTTAAGTCTATTTGCGGTTTTCTTTCCTGTGATGAGGGAACGATAACTGTCAATGGTAAAGTGATGGGGAAAGATAAGGATATGCTGACCGATGCGGGGATCATTATTGAGGATCCGGGTTTTTTGCGGACCTGGAGTGGCTATCATAATCTGGAATTTCTTTATACTTTGCGAAACAAAAAGAATAAAGATTATCTCTGCTCTGTTCTGAGAAAGGTTGGTTTGGATCCTGCATTGAAGCGTCCGGTTGGAAAGTATTCACTGGGTATGCGTCAGAGACTTGCTCTTGCACAGGCCATCATGGAAGATCCGGGAATTTTGATTTTGGATGAACCTATGAATGGTCTGGACAAAAACGGGGTAAGAGAGATCAGGGAGCTTCTGTTAAAAATGAAAGAAGAAAATAAACTGATTATTCTGGCCAGTCATAATCGGGAGGATATAGAGGTTCTTTGCGATGAGGTATATGAGATGGAGGGAGGTGTGATCAGTAAAGTAAAAGATGAAACAAATTAAAAGTTAAAGATGGCAGCAAAAATGCAGAGAAAAGGAGAAGATTATGATGAAGATGAACAGAAAAAAATGGTTATGTGGAGTAGCTGCATGTTTATGTTTGACAGGAAGCACTGTTCCGGTATTTGCAGATACAGTTACATTTAACATTACTATACCGGGTGATATTATTTCTAAAAGATCGGTGAAAGCTGATGATGAGCAGAAGTTTTATGTGACAGGTACTAAGTTCAGTGGTTCAGGAAAATTATATTGTAAATCCAGTAGACTGCATGCGACAACAACATCTAATACTGCAACGATTTCAAAAAATACTCCAAGTGCAAGTGCTTCCTATACGAGCTACGCGCTGCCCAGATACGAATATTTTATGCATTGTACAGCAAGTGTAGGCAGTTTACATGTAGAAGGACGTTATACACCGTGATTTGTAAGTGAGAGCAGAAAAATGAGAAAAGACATAATGATTTCAGGTATATGTGCGTTATCGCTTATTATGCTGACTCAAAATGCGTATGCGCAGACGTATGAAAAGGAATCCGAATCCGGTAAAGTTAGGTTTCAGTGTGAGTTAGAAGTTTCGGAGAATTGGAACGGAAAAGAGATTCCCAAATTTATTTTGGAAAGTGTGCATTTTGTGGATAGTGAAAAGGCATATGCAAATTTTGTAGAAGGAAAAGAAATTCTTGAGCATTATAATACTCCTGCCAGTGATCTATATCCGGAAGAAAACTATTATGTTTTAGCGGATGGTACAAATGTAGGGATTGGAATGGAGTTTGGAGTATCAACGGAAAAATCGGCTTATTATGCTCAAATAGGGGTGACTAATACGGAGAATATGGAGAAGTTTACTTCTGCGACAGAATCTATTGTAAACGATCAGGATGCTGTACAAAAAGTAAAAGAAACTCTTGAAAATGCCGGATATGCAGTAGAAAATTTAGTTTTTCAGACTTCTTCTTTGAGCGCGGATATACTTCGGGAAATTGAAAACCAATATGTTGCTGAAGGATTGCTGGAAGAGAGTAAACGAAAGCCTGAGTGGACAAACGAGGATGATGTATGTATCGTATATGCAAGGCAGACAGTAAGTGGGATTCCTGTGTATCCTGAATTATCGGTTATGGCACAGGCGCTTGCATATGATACGCCAGAGTCCAGTCCAGTGGTTGCTGTTTGTTCTACACGGGGGATAGAAAGCCTGCGTGTGTATGGTCTTTATAATTTCCAGGAAGATGGGGAAAATGTATCGTTAAAAGGGTTTGACGAAATAGCAGCAACGGTAGAAACAAAGTATGAAAACTTATTAGATGAAGCTACTTATACAGTGACTCGGGCAAAATTTTATGAGCGTGCATACATAAATGAAGATCAGCAATATACGGCAGAACCAATCTGGTATTTGGAAGTAAATGATAATAATTCTCAAAAATATGTCATGCTGGTTAATGCTGAAACAGGTAAAGAGATATATTTAATGTAGGATTAATATGATTAAAGAGAGAGATTCTGTAGGAGAAAATTGAATGATAGGTGAGTGGAGCAGGAAAATATCAAACCAAATATGTGAAAATCAGAACGAAAAGGAAATTATTCAATATGGTTTAAATCAGCTTTTTTGGATACTATTAAATTTTTTTGCAATTGCAATATCAGGTGTTTTGTGGCACGAATTTTGTTTTAGTATCTTGGTATTTTTGGAAATATATTTTTTGCGCCCGTATGCGGGCGGTTATCATGCTGATACAGAAATAAAATGCTGTATGATTTCTGTAGGAATTGTGAATATTGCAATGCTAGTAAGAAAAATCAACGTGATTTCGTTGGATTGTATGTTTGTTATTTATTTATGCTTCATTTGTGTAATTGTTCTGTTTTCTCCTGTAGATAATCCGATACATCCATTGTCAAAAGCCGATAGTAGGTTCTATGCAAAAAGATCGAGGCAATTAATTTTTTGGTACAGCTTCTTGCTTGTAATAAGTATAGCTCTGCGAATTATGGTTTTAAGAGATTCAATTATATACACAGTTTTGATAGTGGGAATATCTGCATTGGCAGGAAAATGGAAGTACAGGAAGCGAGTATTCGTTTTGTGAAAAATATAAATTAAAAACGTCCAGTAGGTTTGACCTATGAGGACGTTTTTTTATGTCATTTTTAAGAAATTTTCTTTCAGATCCGAACAAAACGCATTGTTCAAACGGGATAAGGGTGAAAGGGAAAAAGACCTTTGCTCATATCTCATGGTCGGGGAGGAGGTGAACTCTATGGAGCAATCTTCTTCCTATGATGAGAAAACGGTAATGCACCAGTTTGATCGAAAATGCAAACTGGCATTAAAGGGCGAAATAGTGGATTATGAAAGACATTTAGCCTATCTTAGAAAACATGAAACTTTGTTTTCAGAATTATCCGAACAAGAGATGGAGAGCCTTTCTATATTTGATGAATATGAATTGGAAAAAGCTATTTTCGGGCAGGCGGTTATGATGTGGAGGTAAAAAATGCTCTATTGGCAGAAGCATTAACTGCGCTGACAGAGAGAAAAAGGGACATTATTCTTTTGTCATACTTTATGGAAATGAATGATGCGGATATAGCAAGAAAACTGAATCTTGTCAGAAGTACGGTACATGAGCATCGTACACGATCGCTTGAAATACTAAAGATTATGCTGGAGGAAAATGCAGATGAAAACGGAAGAAAAAAGTGTAAATAATAAAAAATTGATACCGTTTTGGGTAATCGAAAGAGCATTGGAGGGTGACATTCAGGCGATAAATAAAGTTCTGAAACATTATGAGGGATATATTGCAAAATTATCGGTCAGAAAAATGTATGATGAGTATGGCTGCGTTCATTATTGTGTAGATGAAACACTTCGCAGACGTCTGGAAACAAAATTGATAAAAACAATTATTGGATTTAAAATAGTTCGCTAAAAAACATTTAAGAGCATCCCTTTCTGCTGGAAAAGTTATTTAGCGTTGTTTGTACCTTGAAAATTTAATATTTATCCTGCAGGACGTATGAAACAGAGGAGCTGTGCAGCAAATACGCCAAGACTGTCTGCATTATAACTTTGCGACATCATGACGCAAAACGGAAATGTTGTAAACGAAGAAATATCAAAATGATATTGAAGTAAAGGCATGAGCGATAAATATTTGACTGTGATCAGGAAGTGGGACTTTTGTGGCGAAGATACTGTTTCTGATAATGATACTTCCGGGAAAGCTGCCCGGTCTGAGAAGATGGTGAAATACCAATGAGGCTGTTACCCGACAGCTACCTGTGGGATTGCTATAAATTGGAAAAGGAGCGAAAGAATGCAAAGACATATTATAAATAGGAAAAGATTTGTTCGTTATAAAGAAGGTGCAGAAATGTACAGCATGTGTCAAAGTAAGTTTGAAAAAATGGCAAAGGAAGCAAATGCTGTCTACAAACTGGATAAATTGGTACTTGTGAACTGTGATATTTTTGAGGCATATCTGGAAACGTTTCGAACTGGTATTTAGTGATAAATAATATTGCGAGAGTTTTTGTGCTACGAAAAGTATTGACTTTTTGCACGACAAAAAGTATAATGTAATCAAGCTATGAAGGAGGTGCATACGGTGGCAAAAATGGGGAGACCGAGAGCAGAATCCCCGAAAAAGAAAAACGTAAGTTTCCGATTAACGGAGAAAGAATATCAGAAATTGTCAGAGTATGCAGCGAAGCATGAGCTGACTACAACACAAGCGATACAAAAAGGTATTGATCTTTTATATCAGATGCCAGAAAAGTAACACAAGGACTCCTTGCTACAATTAGGAAGGAGTTATAGTGGCAAAAGCAAGAAAAGATAATAGAGGCAGAGCCTTACGCAAAGGTGAGAGTCAACGCCAGTCCGACCTGATGTACATATACACTTATACAGATCCATTTGGAAAAAGAAGATATATATATTCCAAGGATTTAGTTAAGTTAAGGGAAAAAGAGCAGAAATTGTTGAAAGATCAGTTAGATGGTCTTGATATGTATGCAGCAGGAAATGCCAGCCTTAATTTTGTATTTGATAGATATATTTCTACGAAAACAGAGTTGAGGCGAACAACCTATACCAATTATATGTACATGTATGATCATTACGTCAGAGATAGTTTTGGGAAGAAGAAAATCGGAGAAATCAAATATTCAGATGTACTGTACTTTTATTACCATTTAATAAATGAAAGAAAATTACAGGTTAATACGCTGGAAACGATTCATACGGTGCTTCATCCAACATTTCAGTTAGCAGTGAGAGATGATATTATCAGAAACAATCCATCTCATGGTGTAATGGCAGAAATAAAAAAGAAACCAGGGAGGAATCATGGAGTGAGACATGCATTGACGGTTGAACAGCAGAGAGCATTTATGAACTATACAGCGAATAGTCCGGTATTTAATCATTGGGCACCATTATTTACCGTTCTTTTAGGTACTGGATGCCGTATAGGTGAAATTATTGGGATTCGATGGGAAGATATTGATTTAGAGAAACGACTGATCAATATCAATCATAGTGTTACATATTATCCACGCAGAGCAGAAACAACCCGATGTGAATTTGCTGTTTCATTACCTAAAACAGAGGCAGGTATTCGTACAGTTCCGATGATGGAGCCTGTATATAATGCTTTTATGGAAGAGTACGAATATCAGAAAGAGAATGGATTCAGTACTGTTACATTGGATGGTATGGAGGGATTTATATTTACAAATCGGTTCGGTAATCTTCATAATCCGCAGGCAATTAACCGGACAATCAAACGTATCCGGGAAAACTATAATGCAGAAGAAATTCTGAAAGCAAAAAAGGAAAAAAGAGATCCGATTATTATCCCACATTTTTCCTGCCATCATTTGAGACATACTTTTTGTACGAGATTCTGCGAAAATGAAACTAATATTAAGGTGATACAGGCAGTTATGGGACATGCAAATATTGAGACAACGATGGATATATATGCCGAAGTCACTGATATGAAAAAAACAGAAGCAATAGAAAAATTATCACATAATTTGAACATATTCTAGGAAAGAGCCCTTGTGGGTTCAACTCTATGAGGTGCAACAGAATTATGTGGTGTGCAACAGAAATACAACAAATACATACTGAATAATACGTTATAATAAGTTGCAGACTTTTTGAAAATAATGTATAATACTCGACAATACGGGATAGTGTGGTAAGCGAATCAGTTTTCCCGACAATGAAGTCACAGGGCGCTGCTAAGAACGAAGCAAACAACGTTGCGCAGGCTAAAACGGTTTCAGAAAAGCCAGTTGAGAAGATTGATTTTTCAAAGGTAGAAATCGAACCATTGTTCAAAGATGAGGTAGATTTTGAGACTTTCAGCAAGTCCGATTTCCGTGCAGTAAAGGTAAAAGAGTGTGTCGCAGTGCCGAAGTCAAAGAAACTTTTACAGTTTACTCTGGATGATGGAACAGGCGTAGAACGTACCATTTTAAGCGGTATTCACGCATTCTACGAACCAGAAGAACTGGTAGGTAAGACACTGATAGCTATCACAAATCTGCCACCTAGAGCAATGATGGGAATTGAATCTTGTGGAATGTTACTTAGTGCAATCCATGAAGAAGAGGGCGAAGAAAAACTTCATCTTCTGATGGTAGATGACCATATTCCGGCTGGTGCAAAATTATATTAATATCAGTCGTATAAAACGACAAAAATATACGACTTACGACAAACTTACGACAGAAGATTAGGAAGAGGATGTAAGGTTTAAATAAGGCGACTAAACATAAGATTTAGTCGTCTTATTATTTTGTATTAAATACAATATGCAATATAATTTTAATTGTAAATTATATTGCAAAATACAATCAAATATAATACATTGAAAATGTACTTAATAGTATGTATTGAATTATTTTAAATCATTTGAAGGGAATGTGATGGATGGAAGAAAAGGGAGAGTCTATTAGCTTTGTGAATAGTAAGAATGAAAAAATTTTTGAAATTCCAGATGGGGATGCAATAAAGCTGATTTCAGAAAATGGAGACAGATATTATGCTCTTTGTCGAAGAATTGATGAATGCCATGTAAAAATTGATGGGGTTAGGTGGCATTTACAGGCATATGCACAAGCTATGGAAAAAAGGGGAATTATTTTCATGCCAGCGAAAAATAATCTGTAAATATTATATAGTACAAAATTCAGTAAGCTTCTTTCTACTGAGACTATAAAACATTAACCAACAAAAAGGACTGCCAGTTGAATTAATTTTCAATAAGGGCAGTCCTTTTTGATATTTTTAATGGTTGTGATTATTCTTCACTGTCCATAGCTTTGACGGCGTATTCTAAGCACTGGATAACAGCCTGATTTAAAGATAATTCTTTTTCCTGAGCGCGTTGCTCCAGATCATTTAGCAGATCAGCAGGAAGTCGAAAAGTTTTAGACCGGTATTCTCGTGATTTAGTTGATTTTAATTCAAATTTGGACATGGTTTTTCCCTCCTATATATACATCATATAAGATAAGATTAAATAATTATAGAATTATTTTTGCGATAAAATTTAACTTGTATTTTAAAATATATTATATAATGCATTGAAAAAATGACAGAATATCCGCTGGGGGAGCGTAGCAACCGAAGGGTTATTTTTATGAGAAAAAGTGAAAAGTTATTTTGCCATTATCTGTTTAAAGAATATAATACTATTTTGCTTGGTTTTCCAAAAAAAATGCAGAGGAAGATACGGACGGAAACGCAGGGGAAACTATGATAGAACCGCTTTTTATAATGCGGTGGAACGTTGGAATACACGGGAACTAGAAAAAATAAAATTTGTTGGAAAGTATTGGATGATTCTAGCGGATTTTATATATTGTACTTTTGGGTTGTCATTGGATGATATAGCTGGAGAATTATTGGAAGTAACAGAATATAAATGTGCATAATAGCACAGAAAAGATCCGTAACCGGATAAAAAAAGAACCGCGGGACACGCGGGGATAGCCTGTTTTAGCTTTGCCCTGAAGGGCAATTGAGCAGGAAGCTCCCACTTCAAAATCTGTAAGATTTAAGTGGCGAGAGCATGTCACTGTTTTTCTATTATCCATCAGATGAATATGTCAGTTATTTGATGACAGAAGAACAGTTGCTGTTTTCGGATGAGATTGATTGCAAGGATCTGTTTAATGGGAATAATCATAGAGAGAAGATTCTTGTATTTGAGGTCGTATAAAGGAATATTGGTGAATTATAAAAATACTGAATACAAACGAAGCTTTCGAACGTTATATTATATGAAAAAAGATTTATCTTTTATAAAAACATAGTCAATGGTACGAAAAGTGTCCAGAGACACTAAGAAGATGTCTATATAAAGAAAGAGAGCGTGAAGGATATATGTTGACATTTATATTTATTTGTCTGATGTTCGGGATTTTTGGAAAACTGATCGGACTTGCATTTAAGATGACCTGGGGAATTACGAAAGTGCTATTTACATTGGTATTCCTTCCGGTTATTTTGATTGCACTGGCGATTGGTGGATTGGTTACAATTGCTTTACCGATTCTGATCGTAGTTGGAATTATTTCACTGATATGTGGAGTGGCACGAAGATGAAAAATGGAATAACAATGATTCCTTTTGTATTAGGGAAAAAAGAAATGAAAATAACGGCAGGTTCAGATAAAACTTTTGTGAAATTTTCCTGTTTTGTTGCTGATTTACTTAAATTATGGTATAGTGAAGCTATATTGAGCAAATATATACAAAAAAATCTAAAAAAATATGGCAGGAGTGGTCAAAATGTATCAGGAAGAATACAAACGTTGGTTAGCAGCAGATCTGGAAGATGCAGATCTTAACCCGGAATTATCCAGAATTGAAGGAAACGATGAAGAAATCAAAGATCGTTTCGCAGTGGCTCTGAAGTTTGGAACAGCCGGACTTCGTGGGGTTCTGGGTGCTGGAACAAACCGTATGAATATTTACGTAGTACGTCAGGCAACACAGGGACTTGCCAACTGGGTAAAGACACAGGGCGGAAATCAGACAGTGGCGATCAGCTATGACAGCCGTCTTAAGAGCGATGTATTTGCAAAGAACGCAGCAGGTGTACTGGCTGCAAATGGAATTAAAGTAAGAATTTACGATGCACTGATGCCTGTACCAGCACTTTCTTTTGCAACACGTTACTATGAATGCAACGCAGGTATTATGGTAACAGCATCTCACAACCCGGCTAAGTACAATGGATATAAAGCATACGGTCCGGACGGATGCCAGATGACAGATGATGCAGCAGCAATCGTATATGATGAAATTCAGAAAACAGACGTACTTACCGGCGCGAAATATATGTCTTTCGCAGAAGGTGTAGAAGAAGGTCTGATCCGTTTCGTAGGAGATGACTGCAAACAGGCTCTCTATGAAGCAATCGAATCCCGCCAGGTTCGTCCGGGTCTTTGCAAAACAGCAGGTCTGAAACTGGTTTACAGTCCATTAAACGGTTCCGGCCTTGTACCTGTAACTCAGGTATTAAAAGATATCGGAATCACAGACATCACTATCGTTCCGGAACAGGAATATCCGAACGGATACTTCACAACCTGCAGCTATCCGAACCCGGAGATCTTTGCAGCTCTGGAACTGGGATTAAATCTTGCAAAAGAAACAGGTGCAGACTTAATGCTTGCAACTGACCCGGATGCAGACCGTGTCGGTATCGCAATGAAATGCCCGGATGGTTCTTATGAACTGGTAACAGGTAATGAGGTAGGTGTCCTCCTTCTTGATTATATCTGTGCAGGCCGCATTGAAAAAGGCACAATGCCAAAGAATCCGGTAGCAGTGAAATCCATCGTTTCCACACCGCTTGCAGACGCAGTAGCAGAGCATTATGGTGTAGAACTCAGAAGTGTACTTACAGGATTTAAGTGGATCGGAGACCAGATCGCACAGCTTGAGGCAGCAGGTGAAGTAGACAGATTTATCTTCGGATTTGAAGAGAGCTATGGATACCTCGCAGGACCATACGTACGTGATAAAGATGCTGTCATCGGATCTATGCTGATCTGTGAAATGGCTGCATACTACAGAAGCATTGGAAGTTCTCTGAAACAGAGACTGGAAGAAATCTATGCACAGTACGGACGTTACCTGAACAAAGTAGACAGCTTTGAATTCCCGGGATTAAGCGGAATGGACAAGATGTCAGCTCTGATGCAGGGACTTCGCGACAAACCGCTCACAGAGATCGCCGGTCACCAGATCGTCAAAGTAACAGACTATCAGAAACCAGAAGAAACAGGACTTCCGGCAGCAAACGTACTCATCTACAAACTGGACAATGGCGAGACAGTAGTAGTTCGTCCATCCGGAACAGAACCTAAGATCAAGATCTATTACACAACTCTTGGCAAGAATCTGGAAGAAGCAGAAGCTGAGAAAGAGAAACTGGCTGAAGCACTGAAACCTATCATGGCATAAGTACAGGATTTTACCTGGAATCAATGCGTTGATATGAATCGGAAGAACCTGTCAGGTTTGATAAAAACAAATGAATAAAACTAAATGAATAAAATTAAAAAGGCTGTGTTTATGAAAGCATAGCCTTTTTATATGCCGGAGATTTTGGGAATTCACGAAATTGTAGTGTGTGCATTCCAGAGTACATTTGAAAATTTATTCGTGCAATCTGCACGCCCTGTTTTGTTGTATATTTTGCATTCATTCGATTGACGTAGCATAAACAGACGTAGCCTGTTTTGATATTTATTTGTTACTGTTCACTGGTAATACCCCGCGAGGTGTTTTTTGTGAGCGAAGGTCACCTACAGAACCTGCCACCGGCAGCTTCTTACGGATGCCTGGCAACAGAAAACCCGAGACATACCGCGCGAATTTATGCGATTAGCATAAATTCTGTGCATCGCGAAGCGTGTTGCTGGGAACGGAGTGAACAGTAACATTTATTTTGACTAAATGGATATGCTTTGTTACAATGATTGATAACGAGATTTTATCCAGAAAGGTTTTGAAAATATGAGCGAGAATAGCGAAGAAATTTTAAATGATACTGTTGTAGAAAATGATACCGTTGCAGAGAAGGATACTGCTGCAGAAAATGATTCAACAGCAGAATACGAAGTAGTCAGCATTCCGATTTCCGATGGTACAGAGCGGGACTTCGCAATCATGGATACCTTCGAAGTGGAAGGACAGAACTATATGGCCGTATCTCTGATAGAAGAGGATGAGATACAGGAAGGCGTTTACATTTATCGTTATCAGAACGCGGAAGATGGAGACGTAATTGTAGAGAAAATCACAGCACCTGCAGAATATAAAAAAGTATCAAAATTCTATGAGTGTATGTAAGTTCTCTGAATTTAACCGAATTATCAAATGGCGATTCGGTTATAAATAAACAGGATAATCCTGGTTTTTCAGATTTGATAATTAAGGAGGAAACGACAGATGGAAAAATCAACAGTTTATTTCACCGACTTTCGATGCCCGGTCGGCACAAGCCAGCTTGATAAGCTGAAAAAACTTTGTATTGCAGCCGGAATCAAAGACATTGATATGGATGGCAAATTCGTAGCAATCAAGATGCATTTCGGAGAACTTGGAAACATGGCTTTCCTGCGTCCGAACTATGCAAAAGTAGTTGCTGACCTTTGCAAGGAGCAGGGTGGACTTCCATTTCTCACAGACTGCAACACCCTTTATCCGGGAAGCCGTAAGAATGCACTGGAACACCTTGACTGCGCAAATATGAATGGCTTTAATACCATCACAACAGGATGCCAGATTATTATCGGTGATGGCCTTCGTGGTACAGACGAAGTAGAAGTACCGGTAGTAAACGGAGAATACTGCAAGACTGCACTCATTGGCCATGCAATCATGGATGCCGATATCTTTATCAGCTTAAGTCATTTCAAAGGTCACGAAGCAACAGGTTTTGGCGGTGCGCTGAAGAATATCGGAATGGGCTGCGGAAGCCGTGCCGGTAAGATGAAACAGCATGCCAGTGGAAAACCGGCAGTAAACGAAGAACTTTGCCGTGGCTGCCGTCGTTGTGCAAAGGAATGCGGAAGTGACGCGATTACATATCCAGACAAAAAAGCAGTCATCGATTATGACAAATGTAAAGGCTGCGGCCGTTGTATCGGAGCATGTAGTTTTGATGCTGTATACAATCCAAACAGCAGCGCAAACGAACTTTTGGATCGTAAGATGGCAGAGTATGCACAGGCTGTCTGTCATGGCCGTCCACACTTCCATGTAGCACTGGTTCAGGATATCAGTCCGAACTGCGACTGCCATGGAGAGAATGATGCACCGATCCTTCCGGATATCGGAATGTTCGCAAGCTTTGACCCGGTTGCTCTGGATCAGGCCTGCGCAGATGCCTGTCTGAAAGCGACACCAATCGAGAACAGCCAGCTTGGTGAACACCTTGCACAGCCTGACTGGCATTGCCATCACGACCATTTCAAAGATTCCAACCCGAATATTGAATGGCAGGCAACACTGGATCAGGCCGAGAAGATTGGACTGGGTACAAGACAGTATGAATTGAAAGTTGTAAAATAGGGAGACTCTCAAGATGAATATCTGCATTTATGGCGCAGCCAGCCCACAGCTGGATCAGATTTATTATGAGAAAACCGAAGAACTTGGCAGACTGATGGCCAGACGTGGACATGGACTGGTATTCGGAGGTGGCGAGACAGGACTTATGGGAGCTGCGGCCAGAGGTGTGGACGCAGAAGGCGGTTATCTCCTAGGAATTGCACCACGGTTCTTTGATGAACCGGGGATCCTGTATCAGCATTGTACGGAATTTATCATGACGGAGACGATGCGGGAGAGAAAACATCTCCTGGAAGAGAAGTCACAGGCGACAATTGTAGTTCCGGGAGGTATCGGAACTTACGAAGAATTTTTTGAAATTCTTACACTTAAGAGTCTGAACAGACTGGATCGCGCGATTGTTTTCTATAATATTAATGGCTACTATGATCTGATGAGACAGCTTCTGGAACATACTGCAAAAGAAAAGTTCATGGAACCGGCGATTTTGGATATGTGTAAATTTATGGACAAGCCGGAAGAAATTCTTGATTACATAGAGCAATATTTTGCAAAGAAATAATTTCGACGCGATAATCTTTCATTTCCCCTCGGAAGTACGAAAAAACGCTTCCGGGGGGTTTGTATTTCCAAAGTGAAGGGTAACTCACACGATATATTCAGGTGTTTACAGTAAATTCTCTCTCTGCTATACTATAAATCAAACGCCGGGTGCTGGCAAAAGGGATAAAGGTATTTACAAATTATAATGAAAAGGGGACAAAAAACTATGGAAAAAAGAAAAATTATTATGGACTGCGATCCTGGAATTGATGACGCTATCGCACTTGCTTACGCAGCAGCTCACCCGGAAGCATTTGAACTTCTGGCAGTGACAACCGTAGCCGGGAACCAGACCATTGACATCGTAACAAGAAATGCTCTGGACCTGTCAGCACTTTACAAATTAAATGTGCCGGTAGCTGCCGGAATGGTAGAACCAATCATCAGAGAACATCACACAGCATCTGAATTTCATGGAGAAAACGGACTTGGTGACTGCACGATTCCGAGAGCCGATGCAGAACCGGAAAAAGAGATGGCAGTCTTTTACATTAAGAGACTTCTCACCGAACTTCCGGAAGGAGAGAAAGTAACTCTAATCTGTACAGCACCGTTGACAAATATCGGTTTACTTCTTAAAATTTATCCGGAAGTAAAATCAAAAATCCAGGAGATCATTCTTATGGGTGGCGCAGTGGCAGGTGGAAATGTAACCGCATCCGCAGAGTTTAATATTTATGTAGATCCGGAAGCTGCAAAAATCGTATTTAAATCAGGCCTTCCAATTGTAATGTGCGGCCTGGACGTTACTGAGAAATGTGCCCTGACACGTTCCCAGATCCAGAAACTCAGCCAGTCTCAGAATAATCAGATTGCGAAGCTTTGTGGAGATATGGCGGGCTACAGCCTGGCAAACGGAAATAAATTCAGGGGACAGGTAAGTATCCATGATGCGGTTCCATATATGTATCTGACTCATCCGGAAATCTTCAAAGTCCAGAAAGTGCTACTGGACGTGGACTGCTCTGATGGTGAATCTGCAGGAAGAACCATCGCAGATTTCCGCTGGTGGATGCATGAAGAAGAGGAAGAGAACATCGCAGTTATGGATGCAGACGCTTCCAAATTCCAGGAATACCTCATAGAGGCAATCTATGAACTGGGAGAGAAAGTAAAATAGAATCATTACTGTTCACACTGCTTTGTGATCGGTAATCGCAGAATTTCATTGTAGCCTGCATCGAGGAACGTTACAACAGAATAGCAATAGCTATTGCAGAATTGTTTTTATAAAGAAATTTATTATAGAGAAACTCGTATAGAGGCAGGCAAAAAAAGGAATGGATAAATGAACTATATAGTTTTTGACTTGGAATGGAATCAGAATCCAGCGGGAAAGAAAACTCGCAACGACAAACTTCCATTCGAGATTATCGAGATCGGAGCTGTAAAAGTAAACAGCAAAAAAGAAATAACGGACAGTTTTCACAGGTTGATCAAACCACAGGTTTACAACTGGATCCATGACAGCATTCATGAGGTGATTCATGTGGATTATAAAGACCTTATGAGCGGTGTGCCGTTTGAACAGGCTGCCAGAGAATTTCTTGACTGGTGCGGAGAAGACTGGTATTTTTTCACCTGGGGAAATCAGGATGTGATGGAACTTCAGAGAAATATGAAGTTCTATGGAATACTTGACCTTCTGCCAGGACCGGTGACTTACTATGATGTGCAGAAACTGTTCAGCATCAGTTATGATGACGGTACGCGCAGATGTGCACTGGAGCATGCAATCGATGAGCTGAAAATAGAGAAGTCCCAGGGATTTCACAGAGCACTTGCGGATGCCTGGTATACCGCTGAGGTTTTAAAGAAGATAAATAACATCATAATCGTGAATCACCCGTCACTGGACGTATATCAGAATCCGAAGAAGAAAAAGGAAGAGATACACATTTCCTATCCGGATCATGACAAATACGTATCCAGAGAATTCAACACGAGAGAGCGTGTTATGAAAGACCGCGAAGTAACAAGTACCAGATGTCCGATCTGCCATCTTCCTGCGAAGCGGAAACTTCGCTGGTTTATGAACAATCCGAAGGTTTATTACAGCGTTTCTGTATGTGAGGAACACGGATTGGTAAAAGGAAAGATCCGTATCCGGAAAACAGAAGATGAGAAATATTTTGCAGTGAAAACATTGCGTTTCACAGATACAGAAGAAGCGGAGGAACTTCGTGAAAGAAAAGAAGTCCTCCGCCTCAGGCGAAAACTAAAAAGAAGTGTTGAGAAGGAGGTCTGAAAGGATCTCCTTTTCATATTGCATTCCATATCCGACCATATGATCATTAAAATAATATTTGCTCTTGATACGTTTCGGTCCTACAGAATTATTAAGAAGCCATTGTTTCCTGACAAGCTGGCTCACATCTGTTCCTGCGGGGACTGTCACATACACATGTCTCATATAATAGAAAGAACAGAGATCTCCGCTATTTTTTAAGAGATGCTTCTCACATGGAAGAAACGTTGCCGGAACCGGATTCGTGTCTACATTCATATCTACTTTTTCAAAATTGTCAAAGCCATAGTCCAACAGAGAGGTTGTATCCGGGAAAGCACCGTTTGTAGAATTCAGTACAACTGCGATCAGAATGGAATTGCCTCTCTTCGCATAAGTTACGAGGGTATTTCCGGCCACGTTTGTATAACCGGTCTTACCTCCGAGAACTCCGTCGTAAGCGTAGGACTGACCGGACATCATTCTGTGGTGATTGAGAAGGTAACGGGTTTCTGACTGCTTGTTTGTCGGCGGAATCTCATAAGTCTGCGTAGTGACAAATTTACGAAACTCCGGATTATACCAGGCAGCTTTTGCAATCTTCATCATATCACTTGCAGTGGTGTAGTGAGTCTCATCCGGCAGGCCGTTTGGATTATTGAAATGTGTATTCTTACATCCAAGCTGTGCCGCCCTCTGATTCATCAGTTCCACAAACTTCTTAACAGAACCGCTTGTCTTTTCGGCAATGGCAAGAGCCATCTCATTGGCGGATTCCAGCATCAGCGCCATCAGCGCCTGCTCTACAGTAAAAACTTCGCCGGTTTCTGCGTAGATCGTGGAGCTTCCGGCCTCGATTCCGTAAGCCGCCTCCTGTGACATCGTGATCGTATCATTCATGTCGAGATTCTCACATGCCAGGAGTGCGGTCATGATCTTAGTGATACTGGCTGGATAGAGTCTGTCATCAGGATTCTTGGAATAAAGAACGGTATCAGTTACCGCATCCATTAATACAGCGGACTGTCCTTCAATACTTGGCCCGGCAGGCCATCCTTTGATGGAGTCAGTATCAGCAGCCTGGGAATAAGTCGCTGAGTGACCGGCTTCGGGAGTTGCAGTGGCACTCGCCTCAGCAGCATAAATAGCAGCCGGCTGAGTAACCAGCAGCCCGGCACAAAGCATTCCGGCAAGAGAACGCTTTATCATTGTATGAAATTTTCTCTTAAACATTTAAAATTACCCTTCATTAATAAATGCGCATAGAAAATTATTAACTATGCAGATTAGTTGTTCAGATATTGCTGTCCATGCGTTAATGAGAACGGAGAAAACAGTAACGCTTAGATAACTCCTGACGACGATTATATGCGATAAAAAAAGCAGCTATTTGTAGAATTGCTATAGTACAAGAGTATTTACAGCTGCGAAAAATCGACATACAGGATGATATTCAATCGGATATTCGCAATCCGCTTTCGATACTTGATTCGGTTAAAGTCCGAAAAAATGTTAATCCAATACGTTTTGCTATATTCGGACAAAATATTCTACCTTATTATATCATTAATTACAATGGCTGTGTAAAATTTATATCCTTATATATTCTCACAAAGTTATCCTGTTACTGTTCACACACCACTATTCCGCGAGGTGTTTTGGCATGAATATGCCAAAATCCCGAGACATACAAGCCAAAATTCCATTGCCGCAGGCAATCTGGAATGAATTTTGGCAACGTTACTGCGAACGGAGTGAACAGTAAAGTTATCCTGAGGTTAGCATAACCTTAAATAATCCAAAAAATACTTGACACAGGGAATTTCGTGACCTTATAATGAATCCGCATAGTGTTTTAAATATAAACCACAAAAACGTTGATGGAGACAGTAATTGCAGATGAACGCAGACAGCGAGTCAGGGAGGGTGTGAGCCTGATGGCAAGTAAATGCAGTGAAAATCACTCCGGAGTTGCAACTCTGAAGGCGATATGCAGATAGGAGCTGACGGAAATCCCCGTTAAAGGATTCATGTATCGGCAAAGATGCCCGTACAATGTAACAGGTGGTATAACGAACGTAAATAAACCTTCGTCCTTTTACATAAGGGACGATTTTTTTGTTTTATGGGATAAAGATGTGCACAAACGTCATTATCCTATAAAACAAAAATTTCAGGATTATTTTCGTTCTAAAACATGTTACTGTTCACTTCGTGCCCGGTAACAAGAATATACCAAAATAAAAACAGGAGGTAATTTACTGTGTACCAGAAAGTTGATACGAACTTAAATTTTGTAGACCGTGAAAAAAAAGTAGAAGAATTCTGGAAAGAAAACCATATCTTTGAGAAAAGTATGGAAAACAGAAAAGAAGGAGAAACCTATACTTTCTACGATGGACCGCCAACCGCCAACGGTAAACCGCACATCGGCCATGTGCTTACCCGTGTAATCAAGGATATGATTCCGAGATACCGTACAATGAAAGGCTATATGGTTCCACGTAAAGCAGGCTGGGATACCCATGGTCTTCCGGTAGAGCTGGAAGTAGAGAAGAAACTGGGACTGGATGGCAAAGAACAGATCGAAGAATACGGTATGGAGCCATTCATCAAACAGTGTAAAGAAAGTGTCTGGAAATACAAAGGAATGTGGGAGGATTTCTCCTCAACAGTTGGTTTCTGGGCTGATATGGAGCACCCATATGTAACTTACTATGATGACTATATCGAATCCGAGTGGTGGGCACTCAAAGAAATCTGGAACAAGAAGCTTCTATACAAAGGCTTCAAAATCGTTCCTTACTGTCCGAGATGTGGTACTCCGCTTTCCGCACAGGAAGTATCCCAGGGATACAAAACTGTCAAAGAGCGTTCCGCAGTTGTAAGATTCAAGGTTGTCGGCGAAGACGCATACTTCCTTGCATGGACAACAACACCATGGACACTTCCATCCAACGTTGCACTCTGCGTAAACCCGGATGAGACTTACTGCAAAGTAAAAGCAGCAGACGGATACACATATTATATGGCAGAAGCACTTCTCGACAAAGTTCTTGGCAAACTTGCAAAAGAAGAAGGCGAGAAAGCATACGAAGTTCTGGAAACTTACAAAGGAACAGATCTCGAGTATAAAGGGTATGAGCCACTTTTTGCATGCGCAGGAGAGGCAGCAGCAAAACAGAAAAAGAAAGCTCATTTCGTAACATGTGACACATACGTTACTATGAGCGATGGTACAGGTATCGTTCATATCGCACCTGCATTTGGTGAAGACGACAGCAGAATCGGACGTAACTATGACCTTCCATTCGTACAGTTCGTAGACGGACAGGGTAATCTGACAAAAGAGACTCCATACGCTGGCGTTTTCGTAAAGAAAGCAGACCCGATGGTTCTCACAGACCTGGACAAAGAAGGCAAACTCTTCGATGCTCCGAAATTCGAGCATGAATATCCACACTGCTGGAGATGCGACACACCACTGATCTACTATGCAAGAGAATCCTGGTTCATCAAGATGACAGCAGTCAAAGATGACCTGATCAGAAACAACAACACCATCAACTGGATTCCGGAGAGCATCGGTAAAGGACGTTTCGGCGACTGGCTGGAGAACGTTCAGGACTGGGGTATCAGCCGTAACCGTTACTGGGGAACACCACTGAACATCTGGCAGTGCGAATGCGGACATATGCATTCCGTTGGAAGCCGTCAGGAATTATTTGAGATGAGCGGTGATGAGAGAGCCAAGACAGTAGAACTTCATCGTCCATACATTGATGAGATCAAACTGAAGTGTCCGGAATGTGGTGGAGAAATGCACCGTGTACCGGAAGTTATCGACTGTTGGTTCGACTCAGGAGCAATGCCTTTCGCACAGCACCACTATCCATTTGAAAACAAAGAATTATTTGAGCAGCAGTTCCCTGCAAACTTTATCTCCGAGGCAGTAGACCAGACTCGTGGATGGTTCTACTCACTCCTTGCAGAATCCACACTGCTCTTCAACAAAGCACCATATAAGAACGTAATCGTTCTGGGACATGTCCAGGATGAGAACGGACAGAAGATGAGTAAGTCCAAAGGAAATGCAGTTGACCCGTTTGACGCACTGAACAAATACGGCGCAGACGCGATCCGCTGGTATTTCTACATCAACAGCGCACCATGGCTTCCAAACCGTTTCCATGGCAAAGCTGTTGTAGAAGGACAGCGTAAATTCATGAGCACACTCTGGAACACATACGCGTTCTTCGTATTATATGCAAACATCGACAACTTCGATCCAACTAAATACAATCTCGAATATGATCAGCTCCCTGTAATGGATAAATGGCTGCTCAGCAGATTAAACACAACTGTACAGGCAGTAGACAATGACCTGGCAAACTACAAGATTCCGGAAGCAGCAAGAGCACTCCAGGAATTCGTAGATGAGATGAGTAACTGGTATGTAAGAAGAAGCCGTGAACGTTTCTGGGCAAAAGGAATGGAGCAGGATAAGATCAATGCTTACATGACTCTGTACAACGCACTGGTAACAATCGCCAAGACAGCAGCTCCGATGATTCCGTTCATGACAGAAGATATGTACCAGAACCTTGTAAGAAGCGTAGACAAAGATGCTCCGGAAAGTATCCACCTCTGCGACTTCCCGACTGTAAACGAAGCATGGATCGACAAAGACCTCGAAGCAGACATGAAAGAGCTTCTCGAGATCGTAGTTCTCGGACGTGCATGCAGAAATACAGCAAACATCAAGAACCGTCAGCCGATCGGAACCATGTATGTAAAAGCTGAGAAGAAGATGGGCGAATTCTACACAGACATTATCGCAGACGAGCTGAATGTCAAAGAAGTAAAATTTGCAGATGACGTAGAATCCTTTATTTCCTACAGTTTCAAACCACAGCTTCGTACTGTAGGACCGAAATACGGCAAACTCCTCGGTGGAATCAAACAGGCTCTGACAGACATCGACGGAACAGCAGCAATGAAAGAACTTAAGAGCAATGGTGTTCTGAAACTGGATATCAACGGAAATGATGTTGAACTTACAGAAGAAGATCTTCTTATTGAAACAGCACAGACAGAGGGTTACGTATCCGAATCCGACGGCGAAACATCTGTAGTTCTCGATACAAACCTGACACCTGAACTGATCGAAGAAGGATTTGTACGTGAGATCATCAGCAAGATCCAGACCATGCGTAAAGAAGCCGGCTTCGAAGTTATGGATAAGATCAAAGTATATGCTCATGGAAACGACAAGATCCAGGAAGTCATGAAAGCACACGAAGATGAGATCAAATCTGAAGTACTTGCAGACGAAATGGTACTTGGCGAGACCGATGGTTATGTGAAAGAATGGAACATCAATAAAGAAACTGTAACCATGGGAGTAAAAAAATTGTCATAATTTTCGGCAAATATACAGATGACAGGCTGTCGAAAAAAGAGTATCATATTCTTTGACAGTCTGATTTCAAAGAAGAAATTGGAGGCAGAGCTACTTTGCCCCCAATTTCTCTGATAAAGGAACGGAAAGATTATGACGAAATACCAGTTACTGTTTGCGGATCTTCCCTGCGATATTTTTTGCAGAGAACGAAACAGTAACGGAAACCAGATTACGGGAGGTATGTAATGACAAACGAAATGTTCAAGAAAGAGGCATTCAAGAAAAGCGTAAAAGACAACGTAAAATTCCTCTATCGAAAAACAATTGAAGAAGCTACACAGGAGCAGATTTTCCAGGCAGTAAGCTACACAGTAAAAGACGTTATCATCGATAACTGGCTTGAAACACAGAAAGCATACGACGAGCAGGATCCAAAAACTGTATACTACATGTCCATGGAATTCCTGATGGGACGTGCCCTTGGAAACAACCTGATCAACCTTTGCGCATATGGCGAAGTAAAAGAAGCCCTTGATGAACTGGGATTCGATCTCAACTGCATCGAAGATCAGGAACCGGACCCGGCACTTGGAAACGGTGGTCTGGGAAGACTTGCTGCATGCTTCCTTGATTCTCTCGCAACATTAAACTACTCTGCATATGGATGCGGAATCCGTTATCACTACGGAATGTTCAAACAGAAAATTGAAAACGGTTACCAGATCGAAGTACCGGACAACTGGTTAAAGAACGGCTACCCATTCGAACTTCGCCGTCCGGAATATGCCAAAGAAGTACACTTCGGCGGATATGTAAGAGTAGAATACGATCCTGAAAAAGGCGGAAATAAATTTATCCATGAAGGATATCAGGCAGTAAAAGCCATTCCTTATGATATGCCGATCACAGGTTATGACAACGACGTGGTAAATACACTTCGTATCTGGGATGCAGAACCGATCGTAGACTTCGAGCTGGATTCCTTTGACAAAGGTGATTACAAGAAAGCTGTAGAGCAGGAGAACCTTGCCCGCAACATCGTAGAAGTCCTTTACCCGAACGACAACCACTATGCAGGTAAAGAGCTGAGACTGAAACAGCAGTACTTCTTCGTATCTGCAAGTTTACAGGCAGCAATCGATAAATATAAGAAGAAACACAGCGACATTAAGAAATTATATGAAAAAGTAACCTTCCAGATGAACGATACACATCCAACTGTAGCAGTAGCAGAGTTAATGCGTATCCTCATGGACGAAGAAGGACTTGGCTGGGATGAAGCATGGGAAGTAACAACCAAATCCGTTGCTTACACAAACCATACCATCATGTCCGAAGCACTTGAGAAATGGCCGATCGAGCTCTTCTCCAGACTGCTTCCACGTGTATACCAGATCATCGAAGAGATTAACCGTCGTTTCATTCTCGAAATCCAGGCAAAATATCCGGGAAACTACGAGAAGATCAAAAAGATGGCAATCATTTACGACGGACAGGTTAAGATGGCTCACCTTGCAATCGCAGCAGGCTACTCTGTAAACGGTGTTGCACGCCTTCATACAGAGATCCTGAAGAATCAGGAATTAAAAGACTTCTATGAATTGATGCCACAGAAATTCAACAACAAGACCAACGGTATCACTCAGAGACGTTTCCTGCTTCATGCAAATCCACTCCTTGCAGACTGGATCACAGAGCATATCGGACCGGACTGGATCACAGACCTTCCGCAGTTAAAGAAACTGGCAGTTTACGCAGATGATGACAAAGCACTCCAGGAATTCATGAACATCAAGTTTAAGAACAAAGAGCGTCTTGCAAAATACATCCTCGAGCACAACGGCGTAGAAGTAGATCCGCACTCCATCTTCGATGTGCAGGTTAAGAGACTTCATGAGTACAAACGTCAGCTCCTGAACATCCTGCATGTTATCTATCTGTACAACCAGATCAAGATGCATCCGGAAATGGAATTCTATCCAAGAACATTCATCTTCGGCGCAAAAGCATCCGCAGGTTATGCAACAGCTAAGAAGATCATCAAACTCATCAACTCCGTAGCAGATGTAGTAAACAACGACGCTTCCATCAACGGCAAGATCAAAGTTGTATTCATCGAAAACTACAGAGTATCCAACGCTGAGTGGATCTTTGCAGCAGCAGACGTATCCGAGCAGATTTCCACAGCAAGTAAAGAAGCATCCGGAACAGGTAACATGAAATTCATGCTCAACGGTGCTCCAACACTTGGAACCATGGACGGTGCTAACGTAGAGATCGTAGAAGAAGTTGGCGCAGAAAACGCATTCATCTTCGGTTTAAGCTCCGACGAAGTCATTAACTACGAAAACAACGGCGGATACGATCCAAACGTAATCTACAACACAGATGAAGAAATCCGTCAGGTACTGATGCAGCTTATCAACGGAACCTTCTCCAGCGATACAGAACTCTTCCGTGACCTGTACGATTCACTCCTCAACACAAAGAACACAGACAGAGCAGACCGCTACTTCATCCTCGCAGACTTCCGCTCCTACGCAGACGCACAGAAACGCGTAGAAGTAGCCTACAAAGACGAAAAAGGCTGGGCAAAGAAAGCACTTCTTAATACAGCATGCAGCGGTAAGTTTACATCAGACAGAACAATTCAGGAATACGTGGACGATATCTGGCATCTGGATAAGGTTATTGTTAGAAAGAAATAATATGCTTATTTAGAAGAATTGGATTCTATATTGCTTTATTTGCTTTATTTGCTTTATTATAGAAGAAAATGCTTCTATATAAGTCAGGAAAGCCTCTGGCGATACAGTTGTAAAATGTATGGGCAGAGGCTTTTTTATAAAAGAATGTAGAACAAATAGTTCTTTTGCGGAAAATGAAAAATTCAGAGATACAAAGAAAGGGGTTGATCAAGTTATGGGCGGAAAAGTATTGGAATTGGAAACGGATAAATTTATAAAGAAAATAAGAGATAAGTATAAAGATGAGCTAGAAGCAGAAGCAAAAGATGAGGTAAAAACAGAAGTAGCAATTCGTATGCTTAAGAGAGGTAATTGTAGTTTGGAAGAAATTGCGAACGATACACAGTTATCGTTGGAACAGATAAAAAAGATAAAAGAAGAACTGCAGTTGTAAAATGAATAAATGGCAGAGAATCAGATAAGGTTCTCTGCTATTTTTGGATGATAAGACAGATAATACATCATCTTGTGATATAGAAGAAAAACTCACCATATTTGTAACAAATTATAGAATTCGAACATGAAAAATCAAGGAAAATAAATGCTTTTGAAGTGCGTGAAATTTAAAAAAATCGTAAAATTCTTGAGCATTACCCTTGACAAAAACTGGCTAAAGCACTATTATTAACCATAACAGACAGATTATGTCTAGGAATCTTTACCCAAAAAGAAATAGTTATATTAAGGAAAGGGGAACTATAATCATGACAAAGATTAAAAATACGAAGAAAGGCATGGCTAAGAAAACCTTAAGTATGTCTCTCGTCGTTGCAATGCTGGCAACCTCAAACGTTCCAGTATGGGCTGCTGAGTTCAGTGACGGAACAGACGCTACATTCACATCTGAAGCAGAAGCTCCAGTTGTTGAAGATAATACAACAGACGCTGTAGATGCACAGGCTACAGGGGATGCTTGGACTGTTAAATTAGACAAAGAACTTCCAACTTCTGTTGCATGGGGAAATTCAGATACTGTAACAGGCAATATCAAACAGACTGGTGTTGAGACTACATCTGTAACAGGTCTGAAATACACATGGAAAGATACTGCTACCGGATTAGCAACAGACGCTGGAACTGCTGTAACAGTAGATGCAAAAGGAAACTTCACAATTAATCTGCCAACAGCTGCGGAATGCGTAGGAAATTCCTACACATTATTTATGTGGGACGACAACGGAGATTGGACATATACTTCTTCTGCAATTGCCGTAGTTGCCAAAAACATCAAAGATGCCGGTGCAAGTGTTGCTCTGAAAGCAGGTGCTGAAACAGGATATACCGGAAAAGAAGTAAAAGCAGATGTAAATGTAACTATGCCGACAGACTTTGAAACCACAGGAAAATACAGTGTTGACTATACAGGCTCACCTGACTTAATTAACAAAGGGTCTAAAGTTACAGTAACTGTTACAGTAACTGATTCAAAATTATATACTGGATCTGTTACAACAGAATATACAATCGGACAGAAAAAAGCAACAGCAGAAGATTTCAAATTAAGCTATATCAATAATTCATTCGAATATACAGGATCTGATGTTAAACCAGAAACTACTGATATCCGTGTTCAGGACGTTAATGGAAAAACAATTGACGGTGCTGTAAAATCTGTAACTCCAACTACTGCTTCTAAAGAAGTAGGTTCTTATGAAGCAAATGCTGAAATTGATATGAGCAAGTTCGAGAATTACAGCGGAACATTAACAACTAAGGTTGAAGGAAAATATAATGTTGTTGCCCGTGATCTTAGCAAATGTACTGTAACAGTTAAAGCTAAACCGGCATCCACAGATAATAAAGCTGTTGCTTTGACTGCAAGTGATTTAACAATTAAAGATGCAAAAGGTAATGTATTACCTTTAACAGATAGTGATATTGCAGTTACTGTTCCAGCAAATGCAATCGCATCCGGAACATATACAGTAACAGTCGGACCTAAATCCGGAACAAAAAATGTAACAGGTTCTGCATCAGCAACCCTTACATTATATGCATCTGATATTTCAGACGCAATTGAACTGGATGCTACCGCACAGGCTGAATTAGCTAAAGCTGCTTATTACACAGGTTCACAGATCACTAAAGATACAACCAAATTTGTCGGACATATTTACAAAAAAGGAACAACTCAGTATCTTGATCAGAATCAGTATACTGTAGAATTTGGCACAAACGTAAATGCAGGATCTGAAGCAGGTATTGTTCGTATCGTCGGTAAAAATACATATGCAGGATCTGTTAAAGAGTATAAGTTTGCAATTACACCTGCAACAATTAAGAAGACAGAAGTTACAGATGTAGAATATAAAGAAGGCGCAACAGATAAAGATTACGCTCCAACAGTAACTATTACAGCTGAAAATGGAGATAAGAAGACCTGGACATTAAAAGAAGGTACAGATTATACCGTTACTTATGCTATTAAGAAAAATACATCAGGAGTTGCAGAAAATGTATTAGGTAATAAGATCGTTGCAACAATTAAGTATAGTAAAGATGCTGTAACTAACTATGGTCTTACTTCTGATACAGTAACCGATGAAACAAGCACAATTGTAGGAAAAACATTAACATCCGCAAATATCAAGATGGATAAGACTTCCTATGATTATACTGGCAAAGCAATTGTACCTGAATACAAAGTATACGATGGCGATAAACTTCTTAAAGAAGGAACAGATTATATTGTAAAGAATACAATTGGCGGAAAAGATGTTGGAGAAGCAACATTGGTAATCACTGGTGCCGGAACTTACAACAGCAAAATTGATGCTACAGCTAAATTCAATGTTGTACCTGTAAGTGCTGACAAAGTAACTGTTACATACAAAAACGCTGAATATACAGGTGACTCTATCCAGCCTAAGTTAGCTGATATTGATGTTAAATTAGGTGATGTTGATGTTAAATCCCAGTTCCAGATTACAGGATATGGCGAAAACATTAATGCTGGTAAAGATGCAGGAAGCCTTGTATTAGCTCCTGTAAAAGACAATAAAAACTTTACATCCGGAACAACAAAGAACGCAACATTTGATATTGCACAGGCAACATTAACCGGAACTATCAAAGTATACAATGCAAACGGTATTGAGTTAACCGGAGCTCAGAATTTCACATACGATGGAACAGAAAAAACATTTGCCAAAGTTGTATTTACACCATCTGTTACCGGAAACAAGAAGGTAACAAGTGATGATTACGAAATTCAGTATGTAAACAATACAACCGGTGCAGGCGGAGCAAAAGTTATCGTTGTAGCCAAAGGAAATTATAAGGCAGCTGGTACTGCAACAGATCTTTCAACTGGTAAAGAAGTTGAAATTAAAAACGTTGCTGCTTCTAAAGACTTCACTATTGAGTCCAAACTGTATTTCACAGAAAAAGAAGTTACTGTAACGGATGCTGAATATGCCGGACCAAACATGGTTGCTGAGCCTACTATTGTAGTTCGTGATGGTGACAAAGTTCTGGTTAAAGATAAAGATTATACTGTAACCTTGACTCCGGTAAGCGCCGGAACTGCTCCAAGTGCAACAACTTATACATGGACAGTAAAAGGAAAGGGCGTTTACCAAGATCAGTCAAAAGGAAATTATGCAACAGGAACATGGAAGATTGTTAAGAAAAATGTAGCAAATCTTGACATCAAAGTTGATCTTGACGCTAAGGGAGAACCAGTTCTTACAGTTATGAATGGCAACCTTAAAGTTGACAACAAAGACTTCACAGTTACATTAAGCGATGACAAGAAAACTGCTACTGTAACTGCAACAACTGGAAATCAGTATTATGTTGGTTCCAAAGAAGTTAATGTAGGTGGTGAAGCTGTAACAGTTGGTGCTCCAATGATCAGCAATGTTAAAGTTGTTGGTAACAAAGCAACCGTGATCCTTTCCGGTGAAGTTGAAGGCGCTGCTGGTTATGATTATGTAATCTCTACAGACCGTGACTGCATCACAAACAAAGATTACGATGCAGTAAACAAAAATCAGGTTAAGACTAGCACTACTTTCGAATATGTTGGTCAGGGAACATACTATGCATACTGCCACGCTTGGAAACGTGACGCTAATGGTAAGAAAGTATTCGGTGAATGGTCCAATGCTTACCCATTCTCTGTAAGCGCAATCACACCATCCCAGCCAGTGATCACAAGCGTTAAAGTAAAAGGTTCTACTGTAACTGTAACATATACAAAAGCATCCAATGCTGATGGATATGATGTAGTTCTCGGAACATCTACAAAGAAAGTTAACGGAGAAACACGTCCGGTAGAATACGGAAAACTTGTTAAGAAGAATATCAAAGGTAATGTTGTAACAGCAACATTCAAGAATGTGAAGAAAGGAACCTACTATGCAGGTCTCCACGCATTCAACAGAACTTCTGAAGATGGCAAGAAAGTATTCAGCCAGTGGTCAAACGTTAAAAAAGTAAATGTAAAATAATCCATTTGGGTAATTAAATACAGATTCCTAAAAAGAAGACTCCAGCCATTTTAGCTGGAGTCTTTCTTTTTTAGGAAATATAAAAAACAGTGTGCGCTGTCAGGCGTACATGAGAAGAACCCCGGCCTTGATTGACCGGGGTTCCCTTTTTAGGAATCTGTATGAATACCCAAATGGATTATTTTACCGTTACAGTTTTTGTACCAGACCATTTGCTGAATACTTTGCTTCGGAGAGACATTGGGGTCTGACCTCAATGTGGTCAATTTACCGTCAACTTAATGAAAATCGTCAGATTTTATCCTAATTATATACTATGGTTTACCGCAAAAATGCAGGATTAATCCTCAACCAGTTAGGAAATTCACCAAAAAGGCGCACTTAAATAAAGCTTAAATGTGACAGTGTTTTTATTTACAAGGTAGCTTTCTTATTTCTAAAATGTGAACGTCCTTTTGACTTTAATTTTTTTCTTGGAAATGATCTTCCGGGAAGGATCTGTGAACGGCACCGGACAGCTTCTTTGTACAGCTTCTCAATAACTGGGAGTTCAGACAGATCACAGAGAATCTTTGGAAAGATGATCTTGATCCGTCCGATGATAAATGCGCGATTAGCCTGATAACGAAATTTATTGGAACTTTTGGAAGTGATGTCTATTTCTTCATCTGCGTCATTCTTGATAAGGGAAACAAGATTTGAAAGAAGCATATTGATATAAAATTCCTGAATGATAGAAGTTGCAGTAGCACCGGAAAACTCTTCCATAGCAAAGCGGCTCTTTAATTCTTTGTATTTTAATTCCACCGGCCAGCGCTGAAAATAAAGTTCCTTAAACATATCTTTTGTAATGGCAGGATCAAACAGGTTTGTAGCAAGGTATTCCCTGCTTCCATCATCCAGCACTACTTCTATGACCCGTATGGAAAGATCGGAAGTCCCTTCTTTTTAACGCCTAGAGGGGTCTGACCATCGAAAATAACCGGAAAGATAATAATCTCCACATA
>OGXN01000421.1_pt1 | contig 55471 bp, 47 predicted proteins | sample 1576281 | NCBI WGS metagenome assembly OGXN01 (sample SAMEA3541494, study PRJEB24748) | human gut metagenome | biome: human gut; feature: human-associated habitat; material: faeces | place: China | collected 2012
TGGGGCCTGTTCGTTTTCTTGTCTCCTTGAATCTAGCCTCCGGCTAAGTGGAACAAAGGCCCGTTATAATATTTCCTTAACTATTCCTCCTTTTTTCTTAACGGCTTAAGGGGGTGCCGGATATTGACGGACCACGTTCTTTCGTCAGAATAGCGGCGTATGAAATCTCATATTATTCAGAAACCTGTTGCCGTTATTCTGGGGAATGCCGGTAACATAGGATCTCTGGCGGCCAGGGCATTTGCCTGCCAGGGAACTGCGGTTGCCATGCTGCATGAGCACGGTGAAGAGGCATCCCGCGTGGTCGGCTGTCTTCCGGGCTCCAATCACTTTGCCATGTCCGGACATCTGGACCATTCCCCAGATCTGGCTTCTTTTGCGGGATTGGTGCACACCCTGTATGGGCGGGTGGATTATCTGCTTACCTGTGAAGATGCTGGGGTTGAGGTGAAAGGCTTGAATTGTTCCGCACGCAGCCGCCTGGCTGTTTTGCTGGAACATGTTTTTATTTCCGGCGCCATGGTCGTCCACATGGTTTCCCGTTCCGGAAGAGAGGGGAGGCGGAGGAAGGAGAGCCGCAAGGGGGGGACCGGAATGGAAGATTGCCTGAACCGGAGTGATATCAGAATGAACCGGGTGGTAATTCACCGTCCGGTATTCCGGCATGTCTCGAATTCCCGGCTGGCTTCCTCCGCCTGCGCGGCGGCGTTGTTCCTGTGCGGGAGTGAAGGACGGCATATCCACCGGGAATACATCGTCGTTAATGGAAGAAGGGCAGCCTGGAGGCACGGCTTCCGTCCGGAAACGCCCCTCTTCTTTCTCAAGTCCTACCTGGAATTTTGTTCCGCCTGTTCACGGACGGTGTTTTTGGATGCCTGACAGGCGTGCCATATTTCTGTATTCTGTCGTGACAAAAAGTGTCTGTTAAGATAGTATGCCCCCAAGTAAAGTTATGAAGTTTCAAGGTCTTTATACAGCAATTGTGACTCCTTTTATCGGCGGTCGTGTCGATGAAGAGGCTTTTAGAATGCTTGTGGAAGCCCAGGTTGCTGCCGGCGTGGCCGGTATTGTGGCTGTCGGCACCACGGGAGAATCCCCCACCTTGACTGTAAAAGAGCACTTGAGGGTGATTGAACTGGCCGTCAAGTACGCTGCGGGCCGCATCCAGGTAATTGCCGGTACAGGGGCCAATGCCACCGCAGAGGCCATCCACATGACGCAGGAAGCGGAGAAGATGGGCGTGGATGGTACGCTTCAGGTGTGCCCTTATTACAACAAGCCTTCCCAGGATGGCGTTTATGCCCATTTCAAGGCCATTGCGGACGCTACGAGGCTCCCGATCATGCTTTACAGCATTCCCGGCCGCTGCGGCATTGAGATCAGTGTGGAGACGGTTGGCCGGCTGGCAAAGGACTGCCCGCATATCATCTGCGTGAAAGAGGCCGGCGGCAGCGTGGACCGTGTGAATCAGCTCATGCAGGTGGTTCCTGAAGATTTCACCATTCTATGCGGTGATGACGGCCTGACGGTACCCTTTATGGCCTGCGGAGCCAGCGGTCTGGTATCCGTGACCTCCAACCTGGTTCCCGGCATCATGAATTCCATCGTGAAGGCCGGACTGGACCGGAATATGGGAGAAATGCTTTCCCTCCAGAAGACGTTTTATCCCCTCATGAAGGGATTGATGACGCTGGACAGCAACCCGGTTCCGATCAAGGCGGCACTGGCGTTGAGAGGTGATATCCAGCCCGGCGTGCGCCTCCCCCTGGTTCCTTTGCCGGAAGAGAAGGAAGCCCAGCTTTCCGCTCTTCTTCAACGTTTCAACGTTCTTTAATATCTTAATTATATGATTTCCATTCTTGTTACAGGTATTTCCGGCCGCATGGGCCAGGCCGTCCAGGAGGCGGTAACGCAGAATCCGGACACTTGCGTGGGCGCCACGCATGACCAGGGGCAGGAGCTCTATCCGGCCCTCGCCAAGTGTGACGTCGTCATTGATTTTTCCCATCATGCGTTCACCAGCACCCTGCTGGCTGAAGCCGTGGCCAATAACAAGCCCCTGGTGATCGGCACTACGGGTCATACGGCTCTGGAACGGCAGGAAATTATGGATGCAGCCGCGTCCATCCCGATCGTGTTTGCCTCCAATTATTCCGCAGGAGTGAACGCCCTGTTCTGGCTGACGCGCAAAGCGGCCCAGATTCTGGGAGACAGCTGTGACATTGAAGTGATGGAAATGCATCATCGCCACAAGATTGATTCTCCTTCCGGCACGGCCCGCACCCTGGCGGAAATTTTATCCGGCGCCATTGACCGGAATTATGAGGACAGCGTGGTCTTTGGCCGTGAAGGCCTGGTGGGCCCACGCCCGGCCAAGGAGATAGGCATGCATTCCCTGCGTGGGGGTGATGTGGTGGGTGACCATACCGTGGTGTTTGCCTCTGACGGCGAACGCCTGGAACTGACCCATAAGGCGTCCAGCCGCATGACGTTTGCCTCCGGAGCGGTTCGCGCCGCCCTCTGGCTCCAGGGAAAGGAACCGGGACTGTATACCATGGAAGACGTCCTGGGCCTGTCCGAGCTATAATTTTTCCGGCGTCATGGCCGTCCTTCTTTCCCAGAGCGGCCATGACGCTTTTTTTGCGTGATGAAGAGAGCCGGCATTGCACTGGGTTCCAACCTGGGGGACAAGAACAGCCTGATGGTCCAGGCCCGGGACCATCTGCTGCAGATGAGCCTGTCTGACGATCCTTTTTTACAATCCTCCCTGTACGCTACCAGTCCCCAGGGCTGTCCGCATGGAGCTGATGATTATTTAAATGCCGTGGTAGAGTTCACCTGGCCCGGCACGGTGGAAGAGCTGCTGGTGCACTGCCAGGGAATAGAGCGTGCGCTGGGGCGTGTCCGCTCCGGCATCCGCTGTGAGCCCCGTACCGCGGACGTGGACATCATTTATGTGGGAGACATGATGGTGAATGATTCTCCGCGCCTGATTCTTCCCCATCCCAGGGCCCATCTTAGGAAGTTTGTCCTGAAGCCCCTTTCCGATATCAGGCCGGACCTCATTCTGCCGCGGCAGGATAAGACGGTTGCCGAGCTGCTGGCGGAACTGGATACGGATGAGGCTGACCCGCTTTTGGTTTCGGAACGCTGGTAACTGCTTGTTTACTGAACATCATGAATCAATCTCTTGAAAAAGCGGAACGCATCCGCGCCTGCAAGAACAGGCGGCACGTAACGCTGGTAACCGGTTATGATTATCCCACGGGCCGTCTTCTGGATGAAGCCGGCGTGGACATTGTCCTGGTAGGGGATTCTGTGGGAATGGTGCTTCTGGGGTTTCCGGATACCACCCACGTGACGCTGGACCACATGCTCCACCATGTGGAAGCTGCGGCCCGTGGCGTAAAGAATGCTCTTCTGGTGGGGGATATGTCTATTCATACCTATGATACCGTGGAGGATGCCGTGCAGTCCGCCAGACGCCTGTTCCAGGCCGGAGCGGATGCCGTCAAGCTGGAGGGAGGGGCATCCCAGGCGGAAAAGATCCGCGCCATTGTGGATTCCGGCATTCCTGTGGTGGGGCACATCGGCCTTTTGCCGCAGAAGGTGCTGGAGGAAGGCGGTTACAAGATCAAGGGGAAATCCTCCGCGGAGGCGGAGGCCCTGGTGAGGGACGTGAAAGCCGTGGCGGAGGCGGGAGCCTGCGCCGTGGTGGTGGAAGGCGTGACGCCTCATGCGGCCCGTCAGATTACCGTCCATTCTCCCATTCCCACGCTGGGCATCGGCTCCGGCGCTCATACATGCGACGGGGATGTAGTGGTGATTCATGATCTGGTGGGCGCATTCCCGTGGTTTGTCCCTGCCTTCGTAAAACCCCGCGCGGACGTGGCCGGCAGCATGACTGCCGCCGTCAGGGAATGGATGAAGGATTCCTATACGGAACCGGGCTCCATCAAGTTACCATAATTTATTTTAACCTATGCTGGTATTTTCTACATGCTGGAATTCCCACCGTCACCAGGACGGGGAAGAGATGATTGATGAAATTCTCTCCCTGGGATTTGACCATGTGGAGCTTTCCCACGGCATCAAGCTCTCCCTCCTGCCCGGCATCATGAAGGCGGTGGAAGCAGGGAAAGTTCAGGTGGCCGGCGTTCATAATTATTTCCCCGCTCCGATTGACGAGGTTGGGGACGCTCCGGACAGCAGGCCGTTTACGGCGGATCTGCCCCAGGTGCGCAGCAAGGCGATTGAACTGACGAAAAAATCCATGGAACAGGGCGCGGCCCTGGGAGCGGGATACATTGTCCTCCACATGGGTACGGTAGAGCCTCTGGTGAAGCGTACGGATACGGCCCATTTGCAGAGCCTGGCACGGCAGGGAATGGTGGGAACGGAGTCTTTTGCCGGAACCAAGGGAGAGTTTGTGCGCCGCCGCAACGGAATGGCTCCTGTTTACCTGGAGCGCGCCCGTGAGGCCATCCGGCAGCTTCTCCCTGGCGCCGCGGAACTTGGCGTGAAGCTGGGCATAGAGGGGCGCAGCCATTACGAGCAGGTTCCCAGCGAGGATGAGATGGACCTGCTGATGCAGGAGTTTGGAGAAAATCCCTTCATTGGCTACTGGCATGACTTCGGCCATATTCAGAGAAAGCACAATTTGCTTATCTTGAATCATGAGCAGTTTCTTCGCAGAATGTCCCCCCATTTGATAGGGGGTCATGTAAACGACGTCAAGTGGCCTTCCCGGGACCATCAGGTTCCCCTGTTGGGCGGCGGGGTGCCGTTTGAACGCCTGCTGCCCTTTTTCCCGCATGGAGTCCCGCTGGTTTGGGAGCTTTCAGGCCGCGCCTCTGCGGAAGACATTCGTGCGGCGCGTGAGCTGTGGACTGAAAAATTCCCGCAGACGCTGGACTGACCATCTTGTGGTTGTAAATCCGGCGGAGTGGATATAAAGTCGGGACGATGATAGACAAGACGACATCCCGCGTCATCCTGGGCCTTCTGGGAACGGCCTGTGTCCTGATAACGGCGTTTGCCTGGTACAAGACCAGCCATGCCGCCTCCCCGGAGGCAGGGATGCGCCATAATATTTATGATGAAGATGTGCCCTTGTCGGCTCCCGTTCCTGTAGATTACAGGATGATTTTATTGACTCCCCAGGAGTTGGCCAAGGCCCCGCTGGCGGATGTGTTTACGTCTCCGCTGGGAGATGAGAATGGAGCGTTTACCTACGTTGCCCAGGGACTGGGGGACATGAATGTTCCCCGCGGCGGACGGCATACCGGACAGGATTTGAATGGAATTGGCGGGGAGAATACGGATGAAGGCCTTCCGGTGCGCGCTGCCGGACGCGGCCTGCTTGTTTACGCGGGCGAACCTTCCCCCGATTGGGGCAACGTGGTGGTGCTGCTTCACCGCCTGCCGGACGGCCGTTTTATACAGAGCCTGTATGCCCATTTGAAGACTGTCAGCGATATTCCCCTGGGTTCCCTGGTGGGCCGCGGAGAGCAGATCGGCACCGTAGGCACTGCGCATGGGAATTATCTGGCCCATTTACATTTTGAAATAATTGAATCCATTGCCCATGAAGCGGGGATGCCGGGCTATGGAAAGACAACGTTCAACCGGATCAATCCGGATGAAGTGCTGAAACAGTACGCCCCCCCTGCTGGCGTGGTGATGCCTGATCCCATTATTGCCCTGAAACAGGTCCAAATGGCGGCGGGATGGGAAAAACTGCTGGAAAACCTGTACAGGGATAACAGTATGGAAGCTCTGGACAAGATACTGCCGGATGACCGGCCGGACACGGCGAAGAAGGAAGAACGCTGAACGAAGAAAGCCAGGCGGTCACGGTTGCGTGTCCGTATTTTCGGAAACCAGCTCCTGCTGTTTCCTGCTGATTTGCAGGACGCAGACCAGCCACAGCACGGTGGCCGCCGTCATCAGGGAGCCAATCACCAGGAACGCCGCCAGGTAATGTTCAGCCCCAAAGGGGAAAAGGGCGCACAGGGTCAGGGCCGTGGTAACAAGCAGGTACAGGCGCAGGGAGCGGGACGGAGTTTGCAGCATCCACTCCGCCGGATTCTTGGACGCACGGTACAGCTCCTGAAGAATCAGCGCATTCAGCACCATGCCGACTACGGGCATGCAGCTCAGGATGACGCTCAGGAATGGCGTGAACCGGAGCCCCTGGATGTGGAATCCATGAACATTGGCGCACGCCCGGTACAGCCAGATCAGCTGAATCAGCAGGGAAGGGATGAACAAAATGCTGAAGAGGAAGACCATCGGCGCAGCGGAGGAAGGGAGCTGGGCCAGGTTCTGCTGAATGGCCGCCTGGATTTCCTCATAACTGGCGGTATTGTTGGAAAAGACAATCCAACTGCTCCAGAGCATGCAGGGGAGCAGGACAATGCATGCCAGGATAGACAATCTGGCAAGACCCGCCAGGGGATACCGCAAACGGTACGGCTGGTCTGCAGGCAGGCTTTCCTCTTCTTCATCCCGGCTTTTTTCCGGGGCGGAGGGCATAGCCGGCAGTACCTGTTCCACGGGCATCCATCCATCCATGCCCTGTTTCCAGGTGAGCGTTGTTGAGTCGATCACCCCCTGTCCCAGAAATTCTCGGACCTCATATTCGGAATAAGCTCTCGGCTGGGAATCACCGGGGAGTTTCAGGTAGTATTCACTCATTACCTATATTTTAGGGAAAGAAGCGGGCGCGGGGCAATGGGAAATTTGACGGATGACTGATTTAGTCAGAAAACAAAATAGCCGCCCGGAGGCGGCTATTAAAAAGTGGTCGAGCTGACAGGATTCGAACCTGCGACCTCTTCGTCCCGAACGAAGCGCGCTACCAGCCTGCGCTACAGCTCGTTGTTTGTGGTGCGGCGAAGTCTACGGGTGAAAGGAAGGTTTGTCCAGTTTTTTTTATTCGCTGCGGCACTTGGTTGTGATACGGTACCGTAGTTATGATGGATATGCTGGTGCGGCTGTATGATTTGCCTGATATTGAAGAAGAGTTGCGGAAGCTTGGAAAGGAAGGCATTCTGATTCGGCGTCCGGGGGCTTATGAACGCCATTTGGTGGCTGGATGGGTAGACCGGAATTTTTCTCCCAAGTGGGTGAGCGAAACGAAGACCGCATTCAGCCGCCAGCCTGTTTCCTGTTATATCGCCACACGGGAGAAGAAGATTCTCGGTTTTGCCTGCTATGACGTGACGGCGCGCGGTTTTCTTGGCCCCATGGGGGTTGCGGAGGAGGCGCGCAAGAGCGGCGTGGGCAAGGTTTTGCTGGTTTCCGCATTGAACGCACTCCGTGAGATGGGGCATGCCTACGGGATTATCGGCGGGGTGGGGCCTGCGGAGTTTTATGCCCGGACGGTAGGTGCGATGCCCATTGAAGGGAGCTCTCCCGGCATTTACGTGGATATTCTGCCGGAGCCCTGATTTCGTCGGTTACGGAAGTTGTTATTTTTTATACCCTATGGGATGGCAGAGCATGGGCGTTTGGGGGGAGGCCAGTTTCAGGGATTTTGCCAGGGCATCCTTGTTCATGCTGGCCCGTGGGTAGGTGGCCAGTCCAGTCCCGGAGCAGAACAGGGAGATGTTCTGGGAGACGATGCCGGCGTCCATGGCTGCCCAGGGTTCCGCCGTGTCCGTCACAAGAACGAGGCACACGGGGGCGTCCGCCGGGCGCGCGTCTCCGTCGCTTACGGGGACCATGGTGTGGGCCTTGTGGTCATAGAGGTAGGAGGCGTCTTTCGTGCATACGTAAATTTTGACGTCCTGGCGGTTCATGGCGGACGGGGCGGTACGTTTGCCGGAATCCTGGCGATTGACGCCGTTGGCGGCCCAGAGCAGGTCTGACAGATCTTTTTGGGAGAGCATTTTTTCAGAAAAGCTCCGGATGGATTGGCGGTCGGAGAGGGCCTTCATGACGGGCGCTCCCCGTTCCAGGTCCGGCTGGTCCAGTTTGACGGGTTCCGCGGCGTGAAGGAGGGCTGTTCCAGACAGCCCCGCAACGAGGAGGGACAGGATGATTTTTTTCATGGCTTTGCGGCAGGAGTGGTTGACGGATGCGGATGTTCCGCATTTTCCCATTAGCCGGAATTTAACATGGGGAGGGAGGGCTACAAGGTTTTTGTGCGCTCGTTTTTGCCGCCGTCCGGCGGGGCGCCGCAGGGACGGAAAAAAATCGGAAGGAGTTTTTCAAGAAAAGCCTTGAGTTCTTGCCTGGAACTGGTATTGAAGGCAACCGATTTTTCGCCCGGCGGGGGAAGGCGCCCCGATTGCCCGCCGGCCAATAAGGGGCCATGAGAAAAATCGGCAATACTAACTCATCAACCATTTAAATGAGCACAACTGAACTGGCGGAACTTATTGACAGCAAGTTCCGCGAATTGCGTGAAGGTTCCATCGTTACCGGAACCATCCAGGAAATCCGTCCCCAAGTCGTTTTGGTGGACATCGGCTACAAGTCCGAAGGCGCTATTTCCATTTCCGAGTTTGAAGACGAGGAAATCGAAGTGGGGGACCAGATCGAGGTCCTTCTGGAACGCCTCGAAAACGACGAAGGCATCGTCGTCCTTTCCAAGGAAAAGGCCGCCCATAAGCAGAACTGGGATAAGATCGTGGGCGTGTACCGCGATGGCGGCCTGGTCAAGGGTAAAGTGAAGAGCGTCGTCAAGGGTGGCCTCATGGTCAACGTTGGCGTGGAAGCCTTCCTTCCCGGTTCCCAGGTGGATATCATTCCTCCGCGCGACCTGAACGAATACGTGGGCAAGGTTTACGAATTCAAGATCGTCAAGGTGAACGACGACCGCAAGAACATCGTCCTTTCCCGCCGCGAAGTGATCGAAGCCGAACGCGCCGACCAGCGCCAGCGCTTCCTTGAAACCGTCAAGGAAGGCGACAAGGTGGAAGGCCTCGTGAAGAACATCACGGACTTCGGCGCCTTTGTCGACCTCCGCGGCATGGACGGCCTGCTTCATATCACGGATATGAGCTGGGGCCGCGTGAACCACCCGAGCGAAATGCTCCACATCGGCCAGTCCCTGGAAGTCGTGATTCTGGAAGTGGACCGCGAAAAGGAACGCGTTTCCCTGGGCCTGAAGCAGATGACGGACAATCCCTGGGCGGACATCGAACGCAAGTACCCGATCAATTCTCATGTCAAGGGCCGCGTGACCAAGCTTCTGCCTTACGGCGCCTTCGTGGAGCTGGAAAAGGGCGTGGAAGGCCTGGTGCACGTTTCCGAATTGTCCTGGGTCAAGAGAATCACCCGTCCGAGCGACGTGCTGAAGCTGGACCAGGAAATCGAAGCCGTGGTGCTTTCCATCTCCGTGAAGGAACAGAAAATCTCCCTCGGCGTTCGCCAGTTGGAAGACAATCCCTGGGCGGATATCGAATCCCGCTTCCCGATCGGCACCGTTATCAAGGGCCAGGTCCGCAACCTTACTCCCTACGGCGCTTTTGTGGGCCTGGAAGAAGGCATCGACGGCATGATCCACGTGTCCGACATGAGCTGGACCCGCAAGATCAACCACCCCTCCGAAGTCCTCAAGAAGGGCGACGAAGTGGAAGCCATCGTTCTGGAAATCAAGAAGGAAGACCAGCGTGTCTCCCTTGGCATCAAGCAGCTTGAGTCCGATCCGTGGGAATCCATCAACGACCGCTTCAAGGTGGGTGACATGGTGACCGGCCAGGTGGCCAAGATCGCCAGCTTCGGCGCCTTTGTGAACCTGAACGGCGACATCGACGGCCTGATTCACATCTCCCAGCTTAGCGAAGACCACGTGGAACGCGTGAAGGACGTGATCAAGGTGGGTGATGAAATCACCGCCCGCGTGATCAAGGTGGACAGCATCGAACGCCGTATCGGCCTTTCTATCAAGGCCGTCAATTACGACACCGAACAGCTCCGCCGTGAAACCGCCTCCTTTGAAGCTCTCCGTCCGAGCAGTGACATGGTGGGTCTGGAGCACGCCTTCAACCTGGCTACCCGTGAAAACGAAGAATGGAGCCCTTCTGAAGAGAAGTAAGCTTATCTCCGTAATTCACTGATTGATTTAGCCGCCGCGAATAGTGATATTCGCGGCGGTTTTTTTTCTCATTCCAAATCAGGATGGAAAAAGTCTTGAGTTAGTTCCGCCTAAGGGATTAACTGTTCTCTTATACCATGTTGGAGCTGACCAAGAGCAATGAGGATTATCTGGAGGCCATCGGGCTGCTGTCTGAAAAGAGCGGAACGGCCCAGGTGCGGGATATTGCAGAGATGCTTAAGGTGAAGATGCCTTCCGTCACGTCTGCCGTCAAGCAGCTGGCGGACATGGGGCTGGTGGAGTACACGCAGTATGCTCCCGTCAAGCTGACGCCCCAGGGCCGCAGAATCGCGGGAAAAATCATTGTCAGCCACGGTATTTTGTTTGATTTCCTGAGGGAGGAACTGGCTCTTCCGGAAGAACGCGCCAATGAGGTTGCCTGCCAGATTGAGCATATCATGACCTTTGAGGAGATTGAAAAGCTCAAGTCCTGCCGGATACGGCCTTTTGAAGGCGCCGGTGATGACGCTGACGGGCAAGTTTAGGGTCAGTGGCGGCGGAATTTAGATAAAGCCTCCGCTGCGCTTCGGAGGTCGTTTTTAATGAAGGCCGGAAACCGGGAAAAACCGGTTGGGTCGGAAGCTTGCAGCCCGGGTTCCCTGTCCTGGCAGACCCCCTCTGAAGTTCTGCACAGGAAATTCCCCATGAAAACGAATGACCGGAGGAATTGGCATTTTGCCCTTTTCCGTTCAACCGTTTCGTGGTAGGTTCCCGCGCATGGATCCCCATATCGCTGCAGATCTCTCGGCGCTCGACACGGCTGTTTTGCACAGCCGTCTTTCCGAGCTCGGGAGCTATCTTTGACCTGGACGGCATTCAACAACGAGTGGCCGAGTTGGACGAACGCATGAGCGCTCCGGATTTCTGGGATGACCAGAATGCCGCGCGGGCGCTGATGGCGGAAGTGAATCCCCTGAAACACAGGATGGAGGCGTTTTCCGCATTGAAATCCCGTCTGGAGGATATTGACGCTACCATTGAATTGGCCCAGGAGGCGGATGACGACGACCTGGGCCGGGAGGCCGTGGAGGAGTTTGCCAAATGGCAGAAGTCCCTGGCGGATTTTGAGTTGCTGACCTTGCTGAACGGCCCGCAAGATCAGGCTTCCTGTTACGTGACCATCCACGCCGGTGCCGGCGGCACGGAAGCCTGTGACTGGGCGTCCATGCTGATGCGCATGTACATCCGCTGGTGTGAGCGCCGCGGCTTTTCCGTGACTTATCTGGAAAGCACGGACGGGGATGACGCCGGCATCCGTTCCGTGACCTTGAAGGTGGATGGAGAGTATGCTTACGGTTATTTGAAGAATGAACGCGGCATCCACCGCCTGGTGCGCATTTCTCCCTTTGATTCCGCCGGGAAGCGGCACACTTCCTTTGCCTCCCTGGACGCCACGCCGGAAGTTTCCGATTCCATCAATATTGAGATTCTGGACAAGGATTTGAAGGTGGACACCTACCGTTCCGGCGGCAAGGGAGGCCAGAACGTGAACAAGGTGGAAACCGCCGTGCGCATCACGCACATTCCCTCCGGCGTGATTGTGGCCTGCCAGAACGAACGCAGCCAGCTCCGCAACAAGGAGGAGGCCATGAACATGCTGCGCGCCAAGCTGTACCAGATAGAGGAAGACAAGAAACAGGCGGAAGCCGACCGCCAGTACAGTGAAAAGGGGGACATCGGCTGGGGCAACCAGATCCGTTCCTACGTCTTCCAGCCTTACCAGATGGTGAAGGATTTGCGCACGGGCGTGGAATCCGGCAACATTCAGGACGTGATGGACGGCAACCTGGATCCCTTTATTGAGGCCATGCTGCGCGGCCACAAGCGCGAACGCTGACGTTTTCCTTTCCTTCTTATGGCCGCTCGACTGATTATTGACGTTCTCTCCCTGTTCCCGGAGATGGTGGAAGCCCCCCTGGGCGGCAGCATCCTGGGTAAGGCCCGTGAAAAGGGGCTGGTGGAGGTGCGCTGCCATAACATCCGTGACTGGACGGTGGACAAGCACCGCAAGACGGACGACTACCTCTGCGGGGGCGGGCAGGGCATGCTGTTGAAACCGGAACCCATTTTTGCCGCCGTGGAGGAACTCCGCAGGCCGGAAACGCGCGTGGTGCTGATGACCCCGCAGGGCCGCACCTTCAATCAGTCCCTGGCCGGGGAGCTGGCCGCATCCGGCGGCCACCTCATCATTCTCTGCGGGCATTATGAGGGGGTGGACCACCGCGTGGTGGAAGAGCTGGTGGATGTGGAGCTGTCCATCGGGGATTATATTCTCACGAACGGGGCGATTGCCGCCGTGGTGGTGATTGATGCCGTAGCGCGCCTGATTCCCGGTGTGCTTGGGGATGAACGCTCTTCCGTGGAGGAATCTTTTTCCAACGGCCTTCTGGAGGCGCCCGCCTATACCAAGCCGAATGTGTTCCGCGGGATGGCCGTTCCGGACATTCTGCTGGGCGGCAACCATCCCGCCATTGAAAAGTGGAAGCACGGGAAATCTCTGGAGCGTACGCGGCTGAACCGTCCGGATTTATGGAGGGCGTGGCTGAAGGCGCATCCGGAGGATGCCGTGGAATGAGATATTTGAGCGCCGCGTCAAATTTCTCTTGCCAAGACCGGGGCCTTCCGTTATAAGACCTCGCCTGCCACCGTGAGGGTGGTGTAAAGCACCTTTCTGAACCTTTTACAAAACACAAGATCATGTCCAAGCATTCCAGCCTCAAAGCAACCGGTACCGTAGGCGGCAAGCGTTCCGTCCTGAAGCGTTTTGAACGCGTCAAGCTTCTCAAGGAACGCGGCGAATGGAAGAAGGGTCAAAGCCCTCTCGGCCTGCCGAAGACCAAGCATGAAGCTTAAGCCTGCTTTTACCCCCTCCGGAGAGTTTCCCGGCGGAGTTATGCACGGCAAGTCATTTTCCTAATACAGGAAGCCTCTCGGATGTCTATGAACCGAGAGGCTTTTTTCTTCCGGCAAAGAAGGCCATCCCTCTTTTTGGGGCGCGCGAATTGCCGTAATACAAACAATACAAAACCATCCGCTGAGATAGCGGACATTATACCAATATGAGTGAAGAACAACATGGCTCCGAAGAAAACGGAGGTATCCGCATTAATAAATTCCTTGCATCCTGCGGCATTGATTCCCGCCGGGTGGCTGACAGACTGATTGAGGAAGGACGCGTGGAAGTGAACGGGAAGGTTATTGATACGCCCGGAATGAGGGTGACGGAGAAGGATTTCGTGAAGGTGGACGGTCGCCACATGACCCCCATGGAGGAAGTCGTAGTGCTGCTGAACAAGCCGCGCGGGTACGTATGCAGCCGTGAAGCCCAGGGGGCCATAGGCACTGTTTACGACCTGCTGCCGCCGCGTCTGCGCCATCTGAATTATGTGGGACGGCTGGACGCGGATTCCGAAGGCCTCCTGATCATGACGAACAAAGGGGAGCTGACCCAGACCCTTTCCCACCCCACCGGCGGGATTGAAAAGGAATACTGGGTGACGGTAGATCAGAATTTTGACAATTCCGTGCTGATGCAGTTTTTGCGCGGAGTCCGTATTCCGGAAGGCAATGCCAAGGCCAAGTACGTCTGCCGCGCTTCCGCGCGCCGTGCCTGCATTGTTCTGGAACAGGGGTTGAAACGCCAGGTGCGCCAGATGTTCCAGTGCCTGGGCCTCCGTGTCCGCAAGCTGGTGCGCGTGCGCATCGGCTCCCTGTGGGGGGGGGATCTGGAACCCGGAAGCTGGAGATTCCTGGATGATGCGGACGTAGCCCTGCTGCTGAAGAATCCTCCCCGCCAGCGCAAGTACCTGGGCGCTTCCCAGCTTGTCGCCGGGACCTCCGCCAAGGGCGAACAGAGCGGGAAAGACAATGATTCCGATGAAGGTTATGTATTTAATCCGGAAGATTTTGAGGCTGGGGATTCTTATGAACCTACTCCGGAAATGAAAACCCGCTTTGCGGATACGGAAGACGAGGATGAAATCAAGGACGGGGAAGACCTTCGGGATGATTCCGGATTCCGTTCCCGCGAACGCCGGGAAGATGGTTTCCGTGGACGCCGCGAAGGCGGTTTCCAGCGCCGGGAAGGCGGCTTCGGTGGCAATCGCCGTGAGGGAGGCTTCCAGCGCCGTGAAGGAGGATTCAGAGGAGACCGCCGCGAGGGAGGCTTCCAGCGTCGAGAGGGAGGATTTGGCGGAGACCGCCGTGAAGGAGGTTTCCAGCGCCGTGAAGGCGGCTTTGGCGGAGACCGCCGCGAAGGAGGGTTCCAGCGTCGTGAAGGCGGCTTTGGCGGAGACCGCCGTGAAGGAGGATTCAAACGCCGCGAAGGCGGTTTCGGAGGAGACCGCCGTGAAGGAGGATTCCAGCGCCGTGAAGGCGGATTTGGCGGAGACCGTCGTGAAGGAGGATTCAAACGCCGCGAAGGCGGTTTCGGAGGAGACCGCCGCGAGGGAGGCTTCCAGCGTCGTGAAGGCGGTTTTCGCAAACCGGGCTTTGGCGGCAGATCTTCCAGCGGTTTCTCCCGTGGAAACAGGGGCCGTTAATGATTGACTTGTTCCGGTATGAAGAAGCAGTGCAAATGGTGGCTCCTTGCCGGATTGTGTGGGCTGTGCCTCGTTCAGCCTCCGCTTCATGCGTCTCAGGATGCTCCCTCCCCGGCTCCTGCCGGTGAGGGGGATTTTGGGACGTACCTGTCCAGTCTTCAGGAGAAAGCCCATAACGGGGATAAAGCTGCCGCCCGGGAGCTGGCCGTGCATTATGATGTGGCGGGAAATGCCCCGGAGACGTCCAAATGGATGTCTGAATATGTTTCCCTGGCGGAGAAGGGGGCTAATGACGGGGACATGGATTCCATGCTGGATTTGGGCAAGCTGTTTTATACCGGAAGCCGCTTGTACCCCAAGAATCTTGAAAAGGCCCGGTATTGGTTTACCCGCGCCGCTGACAGCGGGAATGCCGCGGCCCAGTACCAGGTGGCTGTAATGGCCTCCAAGGGAACCGGCGGTCCGAAGGATGAGGAAACGGCGTCCCGCTATTATGAAAAAGCCCTCCAAACATGGAGGAAAGAGGCGGACGCCGGCGATTCCAAGGCGGCGTTGTGGGCGGCCCTTGTTTATGAGCGGAAGCTGGTTCCGGACAGCTCTCCGGAAAAGTCGGTTCCGTACCTCCTTCATGCTGCGGAAAGCGGCAACCTGACGGCGCAGGGGCTTCTGGCATTCAAGTACCGGGATGGCCTGGGCGTTCCGCAGGATGCGGCCAAGGCCGTGGAATGGTTTGAAAAGGCGGCCGGACGGAAGGATCTGGGCGCCGTCATGGAACTGGGCATGATGTACCGGGACGGCAAGTATATGCCCCCTGACCGGGAAAAAGCCCTCAACTGGTTTGAAAAAGGCGCGGAATGGAAGGATCCGTACAGCATGGCTGCCCTGGCGGACATGCTGATGGAAGGCTCTCCTTCCGGAGAACAGGCGGCGCGTGCGCTGGCCCTGTACCGTGAAGCCGCCGCCATCGGTTACCCCCCTGCCGCCCTGAAGGCCGCGGAATTGCTCCAGAACGGGAAAGGCGGGGAACTGGATGCGGATGAAGCCTACAGGCTGCTGCGGCGCGCCGCAGACGCAACGGGGGACCCCAAGGCCATGTACATGCTGGCCCAGGTGTATTATACGCGGGGTGATGATGCGCAGGGGGATTCCCTGATGAAAGCATCCGCCCAGGCGGCTTATCTGCCGGCCATGAACCGCATGGCGCGCCTCCATCTTCTGCCGGGCAGCACCCTGTCCTGGAATCCGGTGCTGTCCTATTATTATTGGAACCAGGCCGGAGAACTGGGGGATGAAGGGGCGGCTTCCGCCGCGTTCTGGCTGCTGTGGGGCAGCATGGCTGCGCTTTCCCTGGTGATTTTCCTGGTCGTTTGGCGTTTCCACCGTTTTGCCGTCAGAAGGCTTGCGGAGCAGCAAAAACAGGAACAGGAATCCTCTGATGACGCATGAAGCGCATTATGAGGTATCCGGCATGAAAAAATCTGTTAAAAACACCATAGCACTCCATGATGAATACGTTAGCTATTTTTGGACTGGGAACGCCGGAGATTATCGCCATTCTGGTGATTGTCTTCCCTGCGCTTTTCCTGGTGATCTTCCTGGTCGTTTGGCGTTTCCACCGTTTTGCCGTCAGAAGGCTTGCGGAGCAGCAAAAACAGGAACAGGAATCCTCTGATGACGCATGAAGCGTATTATGGAGTATCCGTCATGAAAAAAATCTGTTAAAAACACCGTAGCACTCCATGATGAACACGTTAGCTATTTTTGGTCTGGGAACGCCGGAGATTATCGCCATTCTGGTGATCGTTTTCCTGCTGTTCGGCGCTAAGAAACTCCCGGAATTCGCCCGCGGCCTGGGCAAGAGCCTGGGAGAGTTCAAGAAGGCCAAGTCCGAGTTTGAAGAGGAGCTGTTGAAGACGGAAAAGGAAACCGTGAGCGATGCTCCCGCTTCCAAGCCGGAAACCCGCCCCTCCCCCGAGCTTTCCCAGCCCATTGACGTGGAAGCGGAAAAGCCGGTGGAAACCAAGGAAGAGAGCAAGTAAGTTTTTACTGCCTGACGGCAGAAGGAAAAGGGCGGGAACTCCCGCCCTTTTTTGTGCCTGGATGGCAGGGGGGCGCAGGAAGGCGTGCGGGAAGATTTTTTACAAGGACCGGGAGGTTTCTGTTCCAGTAGCATGGCGCCGGAAGATAGGAAGGACAATATCTTTACGCTTGAACGGAAGTCAGTCATTAGGGAATGAAGGACTTCCGGTTTTCACAGGGTGCGGTGGAGGAGCTATACCTCACGGGTTGAACGGCTAACTCCCTTGAATCGCAAGGTCCAGGCATTGATTTCTTGCGTTGGCCGGAGGCTTGTTGTACACATGTATTAATGAAAATTCATTTTTGCGGCGCGGCGGGTACGACCACGGGGTCCCAGCATTTGCTGGAGGTGAACGGAAGCAGGATTCTTCTGGATTGCGGCATGTACCAGGGGCGGCGTGAGGAGGCCTGGCACATCAACAAGGATTTTCCCTATTTTTCTCCGGCGGAGGTGGATGCGGTGGTTCTTTCCCATGCGCACATCGACCATTCCGGCAACCTTCCCAATCTGGTGAAGCAGGGGTTTCAGGGGAATATTTACAGTACGTTTGCGACCCGGGACCTCTGCCAGCTCATGCTGGCGGACGCGGCGCGCATCCAGGAGCACGATTGCGCGTTCATTAATAAGATGAACAAGCGCCGGGGCATTCAGCAGCCGGAGATTTATCCCACTTATTCCGAACAGGACGCGGAACGGTGCATGCGCCAGTTCGTGAATATCGGGTATGAACGGTCCATCCCCGTCGTTCCGGGCGTGACGCTCACGTTTTATGATGCGGGCCATATTCTAGGGGCCGCGCAGGTGTGCCTGGATATTGAGGACCGGGAAGACGGGCGGAAGAAGCGCTTCCTGTTTTCCGGAGACGTGGGAAGGGGGGATAATGAACTCCTGCGTGATCCCGTGCCCGTTCCGGATGTGGACATTTTGCTGATGGAGAGTACTTACGGAGGCCGTTTCCATGAAGCCCCCTCCCGTGATGACGAAGCCTTCTGCAGGGTGATCAGGGAGGCTCTGGAGCTGGGCGGCCGCGTTTACATTCCGGCTTTTGCCGTGGAACGCACCCAGCAGCTTCTTTACCTGCTGAACAGGGCTTATCATGAAGGCTCGCTGCCTTTGCTGCCCGTGTATGTAGACAGCCCCATGGCCGTGGGCGCCACGGAGATTTTCCGCATTCATCCGGAGTGCTTCAACAAGGAGGTGTACGATTTCCTGTTCCGGGAAAAGGATCCGTTCTGTTTTGAACAGCTGCGGCTTATCCGTTCCGTAGGGGAATCCCAGGAGCTGAACAAGATGAACGGGCAGGCTATCATTATTTCCGCCTCCGGCATGTGTGAAGCCGGGCGCATCCTCCACCATCTGGCAAACAATATCGGCAACCCGAAGAATACGGTTCTTTTTGTGGGCTATTGCGCGGAACATACGCTGGGCCGCAAGATCATGGACGGGTGGAAGGAGGTTCCCATCCTGGGCAAGCAGTACACTGTCCGGGCCAGGATACGGGAGATGGATTCCTTTTCCGGCCATGCGGACCATGGAGAGCTGCTGGAATATTTTGACAAGACCGGAGGGCCCAAGAGAAATATCATTCTGGCGCACGGGGAGGAGAAGGCCTCCCTCGCCCTGGCGGAGGCGCTCAGGGCGCGGCAGCCCAATCCCGTTTCCATCGCGCAACTGGGAAGCGCCATGGTGCTTTGACGTTCCGGAGCGCCGGGCCTTCCTGCTACGTTTTTTTTCAGGGTACGCCGCTTTCACGGCGGAGGCGCCCGGCGTGTTCCAATCAAGTCATGACGGCAGGATGGCTGTGCTGCCCGCTTGACCCGGTGTGTTTGCGGGGCTAGCGTGCAGGTATGCCTTCCTTGTTTATTGAATATCCCAAGTGCACGACTTGCCAGAAAGCCAAAAAATGGCTTGATGAACAGGGCGTTTCCTATAAGGACCGCCACATTGTGGAGCAGAATCCCACGGCGCAGGAGCTCCGGACCTGGATTAAAGAGAGCGGCCTGCCGTCCAAAAAGTTTTTCAATACCAGCGGCCTGCTGTACAAGAGCATGAATTTGAAAGACAAGCTTCCCGGCATGAGCCTGGAGGAGCAGGTGGCCCTGCTGGCTACCAACGGCATGCTGGTCAAACGCCCCATTCTAATCACCAACGGGAGGATCTGCGTCGGCTTCAAGGCTGACGAGTGGAAAGCCGCCCTTCATTCCTGATTCCCGCCATGCCCCTGATTACCCGCACCAAGCAAGGCGCAGCCAATTTCGGCCCCTGGGAAAACGTCGTCAGGGTGCTGATTCTGGTATGGTTCATGCTGTACACGCTGAATGCCATTCCGGACGTTCACCCGCTGGTAGGCCGCATTGCGGCCAAGGTGAATTACTGGATCAGCTATTTCTTTGTGTTTGAGTACATCCTGCGGGTACTGTGCGCCAAGCCGCGGAAGGCTTATATCTTCAGCGGCATGGGCATTCTGGATTTCATCGTCTGCGTGCCGTTCCTGGGCATGTTTTTCGGAGTGGACTGGCAGATTCTTTATTCCCTGCGGATTGTCCGCGTGCTGGCCATCTTCAAGCTGGCCCGGTTTAATGAAACCGCAGCCAGTTTTAAAAAGGCCTTTTACCTGATCCGGGATGAGTTTTTCCTGTTCTTCTCCGTGATCCTGTTCATGCTGTACGTCACGTCCCTGGGCATTTACATTGCGGAGCATGAAGCTCAGCCGGAGAAGTTCCGCTCCTTTTTTGACGCCCTCTGGTTCGCCGTGGAGACTCTGAGCACGGTGGGGTACGGCGATCTGGTGCCCATTACGCCCATGGGGCGCATTTTTACCGGGGTGATCATGTTCATTGCCGTATCCATTATCGCCATTTCCACGGGGCTCATCACGTCCGCCTTTTCCCGCGTATGGCAGCAGGAGAACGTTTTTGCGCACCGCCGCAAGCGGCCCGCGGACAAGGCCGCGGCTGACGCCGGCGGCGAAGAAGGGGAGGCCAAATAGTCTCCGGTCTTTTTTGAGGATTCCTCAACTCCGGTCCATGGATTTTTGAAACAGGCTTGAACAGGAACGGCCGCCTTTCCACGGGGAAGGGCGGCCGTTGCGTAAAAGCGGGAAAGGATGTTTCCTTAGCTGTTGTACATTTCCGTGTAGTACTGGTCCGCCATGCGGTCGGAGTCGAACTCGGGGTAGATATCCGTCATCGCATTGAAGACGATGTCCATCCACTTGTCGTTGTGATCGTAGTAGAGCGGCAGAATCTTGTCGTCCAGGATGTTGTAGAAGTTGTCGCGGTCGGAGCGGTCGCGGGCTTCCGGGGAGAGGTGGGGAGCCGCTTCCGGGATGACGAAGCAGTTTTCTCCGTCCTTGGCGAATTCACAGATCCAACCGTCATTGGTGGAGACGGAGATGGAGCCGTTCATGGCGGCGGACATGCCGGAGGTGCCGGAGGCTTCCCGGGTGACTACGGGGTTGTTGAGCCACACGTCGGAGCCGTTCTTCAGGTAGCGGCTCAGGCCCAGTTCATAGCCGGTGAGTACGGCGGAACGGGGGTATTTGGCCGTCATGTCGTTCAGGCGGTTGAAGATTTCAATGGCGCCGTGGTCCATCGGGTAGGGCTTGCCGGCCCAGATGAATTGCACCGGATAATTGGTGCGCTGGAGCATGCGTTCAAACATGGTGGGATTGCCGGTGACCAGGTCCGGACGCTTGTAGGCCGCAAAGCGGCGCGCCCAGACGATGGTGAGGCAGTTCGGGTCAAAGACGCGGCCCGTCTGTTCCCCCACCATGCGGAAGAGGGCTTTCTTCAGGGCGCGCTTGCGGCGGATGAAGGCTTCCTTGTTGCGGGCCTGGAAGGCTTCCGCCAGTTCCGGGTCCTGCCAGTATTTCTGGTTCTGGGCGTTCGTGATGTGGATGATGGGGCACACGCCTTCATAGTCCTTCCACATCTGGCGGGAAACTTCGCCGTGGAGCTTGGAAACGCCGTTGGCGATGTGGGAGAGGCGCAGGGCGGCCAGCGTGTAGTTGAACGTGTTGTCCGTCAGGCCTACGGCGGCGCGCACCTGTTCCATGGAAAGCCCGTCGAAGAAGGAGAACGTGTTCATGGTGTTCACGTCCATCTTTTCATTCCCGGCTTCTTCCGGAGTGTGGGTGGTGAAGACAAAGCGCTTGCGCACTTCCTCCACGCTGCCGGTCTTGGCAAGCACGTGGAAGGCGGCGGCCAGGCCGTGGGCTTCGTTCAGGTGGTAGATTTCCGGTTCAATGCCCAGCTCGTCAAAGAGGCGGGCGCCGCCCTTGCCGAGCAGCACGTACTGGGCGATGCGGGTGAAGCCGTTGGCGTCGTACAGGCGGCGGGAGATGTTGCGGCTTTCCTCGTCGTTTTCCTCCAGGTCCGTGGAAAGGAAGAACATGGGGGCGGTGCCGAAGGTCTCCGGATTCAGGAAGTAGGCCTTCACCCAGACGGGAGCGCCGCAGACGTGGATGAGGAATTTGATGTTGTGGTCTTCCAGGAACGGGTAGTTCTTGCGCATGTACTGCGTGGCCATGGAACCGTCTTCAGCCCGGATCTGGTTGTAGTAGCCGTAGCTCCACAGGATGCCGACACCTACGAGGTTCTGGCGCAGGTCATGGGCGCTGCGCATATGGGAGCCGGACAGGTAGCCCAGGCCGCCGGAGTAGATTTTGAATGAATTGTCAATGGCGTATTCCATGGAGAAGTACGCTACGCTTTTTCCGTATTTGGGGTCGATTTCATACGGATGTTCGAAAATGGTGGGTAAAAATGATTTCGCCATGGTTCTGTAAGTAGAGTAAAACGTTCAACAGGTGAACCGTATGCCTTGGTATCATGATTCGTCCATATTGGAAAGGGCAAATTGCGTGTGTGTCTGAATTGTTGATTGAACAGGAATGCCTTTCCGGAGTTTGCCTTCCCGTGTTTTACAGGGCTGGAACGGAGGGCAGGCGGCGGTGCGCCAGGCTCCGTTCCGGAAGCGGTTTTCCGGTGCGCCGGAAACGAATTTTGAGCTTGCCGCCGCAGGGGAAAAAGAGCATGAATGAGGGGCATGAAAGCTCTTGTAAAAACGCAGGCAGGCCCCGGTTTGGAACTGATGGATGTTCCCATGCCGGAAGTCGGCCCGAACGATGTCCTGATTAAAATTCATAAAACAGCCATTTGCGGCACGGACCTTCATATCTGGAACTGGGACAAGTGGGCCCAGCAGACCATTCCCGTGGGGATGCACGTGGGCCATGAGTTTTGCGGCGTGATTGAATCCGTGGGTTCTTCCGTAACGGAATACAAGCCCGGGGAAATCGTTTCCGGGGAGGGCCACATCGTCTGCGGCCACTGCCGGAGCTGCCGTTCCGGCCGGAAGCACCTGTGCCCGAACACGAAGGGCGTGGGCGTGAACAGGCCCGGCTGCTTTGCGGAGTATCTTTCCATTCCCCAGGACAACGTGGTGCGCATCCACAAGAGCATTCCGATGGAAATCGCCTCCATCTTCGATCCCCTGGGCAACGCCGTCCATACGGCCCTGTCCTGGGACATGGTGGGGGAAGACGTCCTGATTACGGGCGCGGGCGTCATCGGCTGCATGGCCGCCGCCGTCTGCAAGAAGGCCGGAGCCAAGACGGTGGTCATTACGGACATTAATGATTTCCGCCTGAGCCTGGCCAAGACGCTGGGCGCGGACCGCACCGTGAACGTGACCCGTGAAAAACTGGAGGACGTGATGAAGGAGCTGGAAATGACGGAAGGGTTTGACGTATGCCTGGAAATGAGCGGCGCCCCGTCCTGCCTGAAAGACATCATTGACAACTCCCGCAACGGAGCCAACATTTCCCTGCTGGGTATCCAGCCGGACGGCTCCAGCATCGAATGGAATAAATTCATCTGGAAGGGGCTGAAGATGAAGGGCATTTATGGTCGTGAAATCTTTGAAACCTGGCACAAGATGGATTCCATGATCCGCAGCGGTCTGAACATAGCGCCCATCATTACGCACCGGCTGCCCTACACGGAATTCCGGGAAGGCTTTGAAGCTATGAATTCCGGCAAGTCCGGCAAGGTGGTTCTGGACTGGATTGTCTGATCTGTCCGGCCTTTTTTAACATGTTAAGGAATGCCCCGGTTTTTCCATGTGGAAAGCCGGGGCATTTTTTAGCGGTGGAATAAGGAGGAATATCAGGCCGTCTTTCTGGGCGGTGGCGGGGTATGGGCCTCACGGGCCTGGGCGCGGCGCTCCTCCTTCATGCGGCGCGCGTAGCTGTCGTCGTCTTCCTCAAAGGCGTCCGGGTGCGTCAGCTTGAGCCTGCGCACCACCTTGGCGTGGTCCTCCGGGGAAACCATATCCGTGAACAGTCCGCCATGGAGGTGGTCCACCTCATGCTGCAGGCAGCGGGCCAGCAGCCCGTTGCATTTGATGGTCACCGTGCGCCCGTCCATCAGTGTCAGAACGGCTTTCACGCAGGAACGGCGCATAATGTCCGCATAAACCTTGGTGATGCTCAGGCAGCCTTCCCGGTACGGCACTTTTTTCCCGAAGGGATGCAGAACGGGGTTGATGAAATTCAGGGGCATGATCTGTTCCAGCGCAGCCGGGCGTCCGTCCACCTCCAGCCAGGTAGTGGTGGTGTCCGTGGGCGGAATATTGATGGTGACCATCTGAATGGGTCTTCCCACCTGCGGAGCGGCCAGGCCTATGCCCCCCTGGGCCAGGGTCTCCTGCATATCGTCCAGAAAGGAAAGAAGGTCTTTGTTGATATGAACCACGGGGCTGCATTCCTCCCTCAAAAGGGAGTGCCCGTATTGAAAAATGTCAAGAATCACGGCGGATAAGATGGAGTTGGTAATAAGGTGTGACCTCCGGGTTCGGGAGAGTGTTCATGATATTAAAAGAATATTTCCACACATCAAGAATGCGGGAATGTTTTTTCCGGATGAAATGAAAAGGCCTTGAACTTTGGGGCCGCTTTCTTACGGTAACCATGTTGCCACGATGCGGGCCGGGCTTCAGGGCCTCCCCTCATCAACGCCGCTTTCTCATGAAACTCAGTTCCCGTTTTTTCCTGTTCCTGAATTTGCCGCTGCTGGGGGGGGCGTGCCTGCTGGCGCTGCCTTCCTGCGGTAATAAGGAGGATAAGCCGGAATATGTTGAAGAAGGTGATTCCGGAAAGCTTTCCCCGGTGGAATCTTATGAAGAGCTCCTTTCCCTGCGCCTGAAGGATGTGGAGCAGATGACGGACCTGGTCGCTTCCATTCAGGACCGCGCCATGGGAGAGGCCGCGATGGAGGAGCTGGGGCGGCTGACGGAAAGGCTCAAGCTTTACGACATGAACTGCGGGCGGCTGATGATCCTGAATCCGCGCGTACATGAAGAATCCCGGAAGGAGCATCCCGCCTTTCATTCCATTCTTCAGGAGCGGGTGGACCAGGCCCACGAGCGGATGATGGAGGGAGTGCTGAAGATTCATCAATTCGGGTATTATGATTCCGGCCTGATCCGCGACGGTCTGGAAAAATACGGGCTCAGCCTGACGGAGGAACGGATGGCCCGGTATTTGAGCGACAGGATTCTGCCGTTCCTGAAAGCTTACCTGGACCAGTATTCCGCCATGGTGGACATGCTGGAAGGGATTGACAACAAAGTGGCGGCGGAAGCTTATGCCATGTCCGTAGCCCTCCAGGGCCGCATGGTCAAGGAGCAGGTGAGCAATATCGGACGGCTAGAAAAGGAGTACAGGGCCTGGATTCCCGGATTTGAACGGTACTACCATAACGGGCTGGAGAAGATGAGGAGGAAGGCGGATGAAGACCGCAAACGGGCGTTCCGGGCTCTGTTAAGGCTGGTGACTGCCAGGATGTATGATTCCCCTGCCATGCAGAAAGCGGTGGTAGGCCTTGAAATGGAACAGCCCAGGCTGATGGATTTTCAGGAATTCTGGGTTGACCCCATCATGACCATGGAGGAATTCTGCCTGTGCCTGGAGAGAGTCCAGTTTCTCCTGAGAGGCATCAAGGATACCGCGACGGCGGACCAGCGCGCCATGGAAGTGGTGGAAGTGGTGGCCAAGCTGAAAAGGCTGCGCTACGTTGTTGATATTTTTCAGAAATCAGGGCAGATGAACCTGGTGAAAACCAAGGATATGGAGCGGATCAGCCGCCGTGCGGAGGATGCGGAAATGGCTGTTTCCAGCACCATGGCTCATCTCATTGTGGAGACGGACGTTGTGAGCCGTTCTCCGCTTCTTTCCCGCGCCATGGGCTTTTACCGCTATGTGATGTACATGCATTGAGAGCGGCATGCCGGAAAGAGCCTATTGACATCCACGGGAGGAGCAGGACAATCGGTCCATGAAGGATATTGATTTTTCCGGCCGCGTTGTGGTAGTGACGGGGGGCGCTTCCGGCATTGGCCGCGCCATTGCGCGGGCATGCGCCGCGGCAGGCGCACGGCTGGCGGTGCTGGATGTCAGGCATGGGGAAACGGCCGCCCTGCTGGAGGAACTGCCGGGAGAGGGCCATCTCTGCGTGACGGGGGATGCGGGAGTGGAAGAGGACGTGCGTTTTTTTGCGGAAAAGGTATTGGAACGCTTCGTTCATGTGGATGTCCTGGTAAACAATGCCTGCATTACGCGCCGCGGCATTCTTTCCGGCTGCTCCTATGAGGACTTTAATGAAGTTCTGCGCGTGGGCGTTTCCGCCCCCTACCTGCTCAGCCTTTTGTTCCGTGATCATTTTTCCCGCGGCGCTTCCATGATCAACATCGCCTCCACCCGCGCCTCCATGTCCCAGAAGGACACGGAAAGCTACAGTGCGGTTAAGGGCGCCCTCGTCTCCCTGACCCACGCCCTCGCGATGAGCCTGGCTCCCTTCGGCGTCCGGGTGAACAGCATCAGCCCCGGCTGGATTGATACGGGGGCGTTCGGCCCCCTGTCACGGGAGGACGCGCTCCAGCATCCTGCCGGACGCGCCGGAACGCCGGAGGATATCGTCCAGGCTGTGTTTTTCCTCTGCCGTTCCGGCTTTGTCAATGCGGAAAACCTGGTCATTGACGGCGGCATGACCCGCATGATGGTGTATCACGGGGATGAGGGCTGGACGTTCTGTCCGGAGCTGCCGGACACGGTCCCCTCATGACGGCAAACGACGGCTGAGCCACGCATCCGGATGGAATACGTACCCGTGCGGGAAAAATGTTTCCCGCATGGGGATGAAGCAAGGGCGGGCACGAACGCGAAGGCGCGTTGTTTGCTTGGAACGGCCTGGTCCGTCATTCCCCGGAGCACAGGTAGTACAAGCCCTTGCAGGGGGCGGCCACGATGGCCGCTGGAATGATGAGAATATTGGCAATCACGGTACCGGGGGCGTCAATCAAGCAGCTCTGTGCTCCCGCCAGAATTCTCCGGCCCGTGGAGGGAGCGCTGATGATCTTTACGGCTGCTACGGTGGGAGAAGCGTTTTCTTTTCTGCTAAAGTTCAGGTGGGGAAGGGTAATTTGATGAGCTCCATACAGAGAAAACCGGGGAGGAACGGTGAAATTCTCCTCAAGTACCATGCTCAGGAGGTCTTTGTATTCCATGGGATCGGGAAGGTCTTTCTTGTTAAGCTGCAAAAAGACGGTCTTTTCCGTTCCCGGAATATCCTCCATTTGTGAAATGAAGTCTGACTGGGCCATGGGCAGTCCGATGACCGGAGTTTCCTTGCGCTGGTCGCATTGCACGGCTTTGATGTAAACGAAGCCGTTTTTCACATAGGCGCGGTCATCCAGCTCCCAGTTGCGGTAAACGGTCCCGGCGTTCAGCGTCTGGGCGGCCGTATTGACGGAAATGCAGGCGCACGGCAGCAGGAATGCCGCCGGCAGGAGGAGGAAACGTTTCATGGGGTACTGCCGTGGATAGCAGTATACTGACTGACAGTCAATATAAAATAGAAGAGCCGCTCCTTCCCGGAGCGGCTCTAATATTCCCTTCACGGGAGCAGAATGATCAAAGTCAGCGGATGGTGACGCGGGGATCGTTCGCCAGGACATCAGCCAGTTCATCCCAGCCGTCTTCCGTCTGGAGCTGGAACATCTGAAGGTATACGGACGCTACGCCGGGGGAGTACTTTTCAAACAATTCATCCACGGCCTTGGAAAGTTTTTCCTTGTCCAGCGTTTCCGGCAGTTCATTGACAATGCCGTTGCCGTCATGGGGGATGCCCAGCGTGTTCAGGAAGGTAACCAGCATGTCCTGGTGCTTGCGCAGGAGCCAGACTTGAAGCAGATGGTCACCTATCTCATTGCTGGGCTTCCATCCCAGCATTTTCTGGATGAAGGAAAACTGTTCCTTCAGGGGCTTGCGCTGGATGAACTCCGGGCGCAGCTTTTTCAGGGCGCCCAGTTCACGCACGGCGGCGCGGTAAATGGCGCGTTCCTGGTTGCGCATCCAGTCCAGAATGTCGCTGATGGTCTGTTCGTCTGCCTGCTGGAAAATGTAATATGCCTTCATGATAAGTAAGGAAAGAAAAGCTCTTTGAGGAGTTGAACTCCACCATGTTTCCTCCTCCTATGCAAGCTCTTCTACTGTCAACTGCCGCGCTTGTCTCCAATTCCGGATTCAAGGCGCAAAAAAACGGCCTTATTGCAAAAAAGACTTGCTAAAAGGGGGCTGTTATGGTTACTTACCTCCGCGCTTCTCGCGATGCCACTGTAGCTCAGGGGTAGAGCAACGCATTCGTAATGCGTGGGTCGTCGGTTCAATTCCGACCAGTGGCTCCATCTTCAGAGTTGGAACACATCGTGGGGAACTGCCGGATACATGCCTCGTTAGCTCAGTTGGTAGAGCAGCTGACTCTTAATCAGTTTGTCCACGGTTCGAGCCCGTGACGGGGTACCATCCGGTTGTTCCGGCAAGGAACGCCATTACATCCAAGTGCCTCGTTAGCTCAGTTGGTAGAGCAGCTGACTCTTAATCAGTTTGTCCACGGTTCGAGCCCGTGACGGGGTACCACTTCTTTTTTAAGTCCGGCTTTGCCATCTGCAAGCCGGGCTTTGTTTTACAGGCGGTTGTGGAAAAAACAATTTGTTTTTGTCCATCCGGATGTTTACAGCCGTTTATTCTTGTATTCCCGCGCCGTCAATTACGGGTTTCTCCGTACATGGGGAAAGGGTCATGTTCATCCACGCATGACATCTCAAGAAAATACTGGTTGGAATACGGCTCTTTGAAAATATGGCCATTGTAATAATGGGAAATGGCAAACATGTCGGCCAGGATGTTGCCGTCTTTAATAACTCTGCCGGGCAGCCCCCATTGCTGAGAACCGTCTAAAGACCTGAGATAGCCTTTATACCCCCGGTAGATAATACGGCCGTCATGGTAAATGATTAATTGATCTGCGTCTTTAATATCACTTTTTGCCAGGAATTCCTTGATGTTGGAAGAGGTGAAATTTAAAAAATACGGGCTTTGGGCCACTGTTACATTTTCAGAAAAAACAATCTCCCCGGGCTTCCGTTCAATTTGAATATGGGTATGGCCGTTTTTTGTAAAAAGAACAATTGAGGCCAGGATTAAAATAATTAATATAACCGGGAAAGATATTTTTAATATGCTTTTTTTCATGGACTTATGATTCTGTTGCCGGAAATTGGCCGGAGCCTTCAATATGGTGCCGAGCATACACGGTATCGGCGCATCTTCCAGAGTAATAAAAATTGGGTGCAGGCAACGCGGGCAATTGAAGCGGCTCCCCGCCAGGATTTCAAGACCGCGCCCCTTTTGATTGCGTGGAAGAGTCGGGTGGTGTAGGAATACGGCAGTGAAGGAACGGAGCGTTCAGGAGTGTTTCATGGCCCGGTGCTTTTTGCCGGAGAAAGGCGGCGGGAGCCGTTCTGAAGCCTGGGGACGCTTGAAAGCGGCCCTGATGGAAAAATGGTTAAAGCGGGAGGGCGGCCATGGATGCCGCCTCCCGGAAGGATTCGCATTTTCCCTTCGGGAAGATGATGAATTCCGGGCAGTCACTCCATCCGTGCTGGGGAGTTTGCTGGAACGCTCCCTGGCGGATGCGCCTCGGTCCGGGACCGTGTATACTCCCGGCTTCCTGGTCCGCTGGATGGCGCGGGAGGCGGTGTCTCTCTGGCTGTCATCCGGATCGCCGGACTCCCGGAGTGATGAAGAAGCCGTGTTGCTGAACAATATCCGGGTTCTGGATTTATCCACCGGGGCCGGGGCATTTACCATGGGAATACTCCAGGAGCTTGTCCGCCGCAGGAAACGCCTGGAGCCGGAACGTCCGGAGGCGGATTTAATCCGTTCTATTCTGGAGGAGAATATTTACGGGGTGGACATTTCTCCGGAGGCGCTGGAAGTGGCCCGTTTCCGTTTTCGCTGCGCGTTGCTGGCCGCGGGCGGGGAGGGCGTCTTACGGGATCATCTTCTGTGCGGAGACAGCCTGGATTTTTCCGCGGACGGCGTCTGGCGGCAGGGGCTTGCAGCAGTGATGGAAGACGGCGGCTTTGACCTCGTGATAGGGAATCCCCCTTTTGTAGGGGAAAAGGGAAACAGGGAGTTGTTTGCCCGGCTGAAATCCTCTCCTCTGGCCTCCTTCTGTTCTTCCCGCATGGATTACTGGTATGTGTTCGCATGCGTGGGGCTGGATGCCCTGAGTCCCGGGGGTGTCATGCATCTGGTCGTTCCCAACAAGTGGATGGCGAATGCCGGTGCGGCTCCCCTGCGGCGCAAGTTGCTGGCGGATTGCAGTTTGCTGCGCCTGTCCGATTTTGGGGCCTGCCGGGTGTTTGAAACCGCACGGGTTCACACCATGACCGTTCTGGCGGAAAAGGGGGGAGACGGGGCCGGAAAGCTGGTTCCGGAATACCGGCGCTTTTGCGGTTCCATGGAAGAGGTGGGGGCATTTCTGGAACATGAACCCTACCGTCAGTTCCCTCTGCCGGAAGATGCCGGGGTGTGCGTGAAGGAGGGCCTGTCTTTCTGCTCTGCCGCCCAATGGGCCGTTCTGGAAAAGATGGAGGCGACCGGAAATTTCAAGCTGGATGGAGCCAAGGAAATCACCCAGGGGATTGTACCGAATCCGGATGTTGTTTCCTCCCGTGCGCTGGAAAGCCTGGAGCCGGGAATAGTGCGCCGCTCCGGAATCCGGAGGGGGGAAGGGGTATTCGTGGTGCCGCAGGATTATTTCCATGGGCTGCCGGAACGGGAACGGCGCTTTCTCAAACCCCTGTATGAACCTGCATTGGCGGGCAGATATTCCCTGAAGGAGCCGGAGAAGGTCTTGCTGTACCTGACCCCGGATAACGGCTCGGACCAGGCAGTGACCCTGATCCGCCATCTGGAGAGGTTCCGGCCCCTGATGGAGCGCCGCAGGGAGACAAGGATGGAGCGCATGAAGTATTACCATGTGCACTGGTCCAGAAGAGAGGAGTTCTTTTTACCCGGCCCCAAAATTCTCGCCGCCCGCAAATGTGCGCGGCCCACGTTTACCTACACGGAACGGGAAGCGTATGTGATGATGTCATTCAACGTGATCCGCACGGAGCGCGTGAGCATGAAGTACCTGGCGGCCCTGTTGAATTCCAGGCTGATGCAGTTCTGGTTCCGCCTGCGGGGGAAAATGCAGGGGGATGCGTTCCAGATGGATACGGCTCCTATCCTCCGGGCTCCCGTCTGTGTGCCCCCGCTGGCCGCGCTTGAGGAGGCGGAAAGACTGTCCGGGGTTCTGCACGCCTCCTACCGTCCGGAGGATGATGAACGGATGAACAGGCTGGTGGAGGATATTTACGGCCTCTCCCCGCAAGAGCGGGAAGTGGTTATTCAGGCGTGTCCTCCACAGCAGGCCGGGAGGGGAAGCAGGCCAGAATGATGAGCAGCAGCCAGCAGGCGGAGGAAATGATGCCCAGGAACTGTGTTACGGGGCCGCCCTCGTAATGGAAGCGGTCCATAACAGCCCAGTTGAGCAGGCCGATGATTCCCAGCGCAATATAGCCGTAGCCCCACGCCGTGCTGAACCCCGCGTCCCGGAGCCTTCTGATGGTGACGCCCCAGATGGGCAGATAGAAGGCCATCATGATTATTTGCACGGCAAGGATGAAGGAGGTGATATGGGGGGCAAGCATGGCCTGGATTTGAGCCTGGTCATGCACTCCGGCCAGTTCCCCCCACGGAAGCGACATCGCAAAGAATACTGCGCCGGCTATGCCGAAGATCATGGAGAAGAGGTACAGAAAGAGGTAGAACCCCCAGAATTCCCGCCGCGGTGCCGTTCCGGAGAAGGAACAGTAATTCTTGGTGAGGCACAGGATAAAGTATTTCCAGAGAGAGGGGCGCGTTTGGGTGTTCATGTCTGCCCGTCTTCATAGCACGGCCCGCCGGAAAACTGCAATGGCAAAAGAAACATCCGGGCTTGATTTTCAGGAACGCCCCCTTAAGGTGTCTGCCCTGCAACCTGTTTGTTGACGCTGTGATGAAGTCTCTTTTTCTGAGGAACGGCCTGTTTGCCGTCTGCTGGTGCGCCGCTTTTTCCGCAGCGGAGGCCGGTGCGCGCATAACGCAGCCCCAGCCCGCGCCAGGTGAGCCTCTTCCGTCCCTGTGCCGTGTGCTGGACCGCGGCCCCGTTCTGTACCGGAATGATTCTTCCTGGATTAAAAAGGTGAAGCTGACCTTGATCGGCCAGTACCAGGCAGCCGCCGTCAGTCCCAATGGAGCCAACAAATTCTGCCCCTCCTCCGGCGGCCATAACAGTGAGTGGCGGCGCGCCTACCTGGGCGGGGATGTTGTGATGGGGGACGGTTCCTGGCGCCTGTCCAACCTGACGAACGTGGGAGACCTGGAGGGCCGCCACCGCGAAGTGCGCGGGGAATGGACCGGCAGCCGCACGGAGTGGTCCCTGTATGAACTTTATCTGGAAAAGACCATGCCCGGCGTCAAGTTCAGGGCCGGGAAGCTGACTCCGCACCTGACGTCCGAATACTGTCTGGCATCCTCCCGGATCAAGACGGTGGAGAGGTCCGCCCTGTGCAATGAACTGATTTCCATCTCCAACTGGGGATTGGAGGCCAATTTCCAGAAGGACGCCAAGAGCCTGTACCATTCCTACGGCGTTTATCTGAACGCAAATGGTACGGACCTGAAGGATGAAGTGCAGTTTCATTCCGCAGACAACGTATTTGCCCTGAACGCTATGAAATGGAAGGTGGCGTCTTCCGCTTGGGACAGCCAGACCCTGGGTTACCAGTACGCACATAATTTTACGGAATGGCGGGGAAGAAAGATTCCTTCCACTTCTGATTATTGCGGGACGGGAGCCCAGGACGTAATTTCCCTGAGCTGGGATGCCAGCCGGGGGGCTTTTTCCGTGATGGGGAACCTGCTGGCGGGCGTGGGGATTGTGGGCCAGCCGGGCGCCAAGAATGTGTACGGCCTGGTTCTTCAGCCCGTTTACCGGATTTCACCCCATTTGGAAGGCGTATTCCAGTACCAGTGTTCGTTCGGTAACCGTTCCGTGAAGCTGAACACCCGGTACGCGCCCAGCGTTACCCATTATCCCGGGTGGGTGGACAGCATGCATTCCTTTTACCTGGGGCTGAATTGTTATCTGTGCCCGGAAGCGGTCAACGCGGTGAAGCTGATGCTGGCGGTGGAGTATGTCGCCAGCCGGGCGGATTCCGCAACGGCCAAGGCGTTCAACGGCTGGAGCGTGTTTGGCGCCGTCCGGTTCAAGTTCTGATCTTCCGCCGCCCCTACTGTAATTTTCTCAGCACGGTGGGCTGGTAGGCGGGGAGCGCCGGAATGGGGACATAGCCCGGAGGCAGCTGGTCCCACATGGGATGCATGGGTTGCGGGTCCGCTTCAAATACGGCTCCGTTGAAGGATTTGATGATGGTGCGGATGGCTCCGGACGGAGCCGGCTGGATCACAAAGGGACGCGGGGCGGACTCCTGAAGGTTCATGTCCAGGTTGACCTCTGCTTCGTTCCAGGCGGGCCAGACGTCGGACGGCGCGGATATTTCACGGATTTCCGTGTTGGTGGCGGAACGGGGAGTGTGGAAAAAAGGGCTGTCCGGGTCACCGTCGTTCAGCCAGATTTCCTCATCCGGGGGTTCTGTGGTAATGACCGTTTCCTTCCGGCTGTCCGGATGGTGGAATTCATAGCCGGACAGGGCGTGCCCGTCCCTTTCCATCCTGTCGTCATTCATGTGGATATCAATGGCGGGCCTGCTTTTGGGAGCCGCGTGCCTCATTTGTGAATGGAAGAGGGCTGCCTGCCGTTTCAGGGCTTCCGGAGAGGTGCCCCGCGCGTATTTGGGGAAGAAAACGCTCTTGGTATCTATTTTGCCGGGACGCACCTTTACCGGCTCGTCCGACAGTTCAAAAATGTACTTCACGGGCAGTTCCGTCGCGAAAGCCCCGCAACAGAACCACCCCAGGGACGCCAGGCCCAGGCACGTCAGGAGATACAGGCGCGGTACTAATTTCATTAGTGGTTGAACTGGTTCCAGTAAAACAAAAAGAGGGGAAATATTCAATGATAAAAGAGAAAATCCCTTTTCTGCGGCGCATGACGGCGTTTTACGCGTTTTCCTGTGGCGGAGGCGGTATTTCCGTCATTTCTCTTCTTGGCACGTCCGTGCGGCTGTCCTATGGTGGTGGGCATGATGAAAAAAATAGTTGCCGGGTGCGTGGCCGTCTCCGTGTCCCTTCTCTGGTGCGGGTGTGACCGCAAGCCTGCCTCCGGGGAAAAGCAGGGGACCCCTGCCGGGGAGCGGGAGGAACCTGCCGCGGAAAAGGCAGAAAAAGGGGAGGCCGGAAAATGGAAGGACCGTCTGGATGCCGCCACAGCCGCCGCTGCCCGTGAGAAAGGGAATGACAAGGAGCAGGTGAAGGCGCTCAATGATGTGGCCGCCCTGTACGCGGAGGGATTGCAGAACGGCTGGGCGCATCCGCTGGATGTGCGCGCCTGGTGTGACTCCGTGGCGGAGGCCGGGTCCGGATATTCCGGGGAAACGGTCATCGGCGCGATGTACCTGTACGGAACCGGCATCAAGCGTGACGCCGCGGCGGCCAGGGAATGGTTTGAATACGGGCTGGCACGCCCCGGCAGCCAGCGGGGAAATGCCCTGTACATGCTGGGCATGATGTATTTCAAGGGGGACGGGGCGACCCAGGACCGGAACAAGGCGCTGGAGCTGTGGAACAAGGCGTCGGATGAGGAACACCCTGCGGCCATGGGGCTGCTGGGCCGGGCTTACATGGAAGGGGAAATGGGCTTTGACAAGGATGCCGCCTCCGGGCTGGTGCTGCTGGAAAAGGCCGCCAACGGAGGCAATACGCCTTCTTCCGTCTACCTGGGGAACCTTTATGCGAAGGGGGCGGGAGTGCCGCAGGACATGGAGCGCGCCATGAAATGGTATGAACAGGCGGCTTCCGCCGGGGACGCCCGTGCCCAGTACATCGTGGGGCTGGCGTATCTGGATGGTTCCGGCGTTCCCGTGGATGAAGGCAAGGCGTTCAACTGGCTCCGGCTGGCCGCCGGGCAGGGCCACGTCAATGCCATGCTGATGCTTTCCGTCTGCTACAGTACCGGAAAGGGAACCAGGCAGGATGCGGACATGGCGGAAGTCTGGAAGAAGAAGGCGCTCCAGCTGAATGCGGAGCGGGAGGGCTCCGCCGCGCCGCGGACGGAAGAACGCTAGTCCTCCGCCATGCCTTCCCGGATCTCCCGGTTCAGGAAATCCAGGGCCTGTTTCCGTTCCAGAATAATGTTTCCCCGTCCGTCCGGAATGACCAGCAGGCCGTCCCGGTGTTCCAGGATGGCGTGGATCATGGCGAAAACGTGGCCCAGGGCGCATTCATCCTCCAGGATGAAACGCAGCATTTTGGTGCGGCTCCCTATTTGCTGAAGGGCCGCGCGGTCCCTTTTGAACGCCTGCCGGACGTCGTCCGTCTCCATGACCCAGAACACGTCCAGCTGGGATTCTCCCTCTTCGTCCAGGTATTCCCCTTCCAGCACATGCTCCGGTGCAAGTTCCGGCGCGCCGGAAAGGTTCAGGCGGAAGCAGGCGTCCAGGCGGAACATGTTTTTCTGCAACTCCTCCGCCGCGGGCAGGGGCTCATTCTGAATAAAAAGCCAGAATTCCTGCTCTTCCGGGGCTGGGGCGGCGTGGGTCATGGGCGGATTGTGGCATTCCGGCGGCATTTTCCCACCCGGATTTGTGACATTGGGGCGGTGTGCGCGGATTTTTGGATGTTCAATGCCGCTCCTCCCGATTAAAAACAGGGGCATGAGTATTCCCGTAATGATGACGATTGCCGGTTCTGACTGTTCCGCCGGGGCCGGACTTCAGGCGGACCTGAAGGCGGCCCACGCCATGGGGGCGTTTGCGCTGACGGCGGTCACCTGCGTCGTTTCCGAGGTGCCGGGACTGGTGCGCGGCATTCAGGAGGTGGACCCTGCCCTGGTCGCGGACCAGGTGAGGATCAATCTGGAGCATTTCCCCGTAGCTGCCGTGAAGACGGGCATGCTGTACTCTCCGGCCATCGTCCGCGCGGTGCATGAGGTGCTTTCCGGCGCAGGTATTCCCGTGGTGGTGGACCCGGTCATGATTGCCACGGCAGGGGACCGCCTGATGCGGGAAGAGGCCGTGGCCGTTTATGAAGAGCTTCTGCTGCCGGGAGCGGCCCTGCTGACTCCCAACCTGGATGAAGCCGCCGTCCTGCTCCGGAGTTCCGCCAATCCCGGGAGGGATGAACTGCCGGAGTGCGCCGCGCGGCTGGCCCTCAGGTACGGGTGCCCGGTTCTTTTAAAGGGCGGTCATCTGGAAGGGGACTGCCGGGATGTGCTGGCCGGGCCGGACGGCCGCATTCTGGGGGAATGGAACCGTCCGCGCGTGCAGGATGTGAGCACCCATGGAACGGGCTGCTCCCTCTCCGCCGCCATTGCGGCACGGCTTGCCGCGGGGGATGGGCTGGTGACGGCGGTGGACCGCGGCCTGGGCTTCATTGCCGCCGCCATCCGGGACCACCTGCGGTGGGAGCATCCGGACCGGGTGGACGCGCTGAAATTGTGGTAGAATGCCGCCCCGCTCTGCGCTGGCTCCCCCGTTCCGTTTTCCGGGACCCGGTTGGGAAAAGCGGGGAGTGCCGACGTCTTTCTGTGCCTTAATAACGCTTTGTGCTTGCGTATGGCATGCGGGGTTGGTAGTTGTATCCACGCCCATGTGCCACATGGAGCTCTTAAGAATTAGTAAATATCATAGCAATTATCACTATGGGACAGCAAATCCGCAAAGTCACCAAGCGCCGCAGACGTGTTGAATACATCAAGCGTAAGAAGGAACAGTCCAAGTTGAATTCCAATACGCCTATTCGTCTGGCCGTTCCCGTTGCCAAGGACGCCAAGCCTGCCGCCAAGGAAGCTCCCGCCAAAAAGACCGCGGCCAAGGCCCCCGCCAAGAAGGCTGAAACCAAGGCTCCCGCAGCCAAGAAGGCCCCCGCCAAAAAGCCGGCTGCCAAGAAGGCCGCCGAACCCGCCGCTGAATAATTGCCTGGGCGGAGGTCTCCCCCTCCGTGCGTCAATCAAACAGTTTTCACAAGCCGCCGCGCAAACACGCGGCGGCTTTTTGCATGCCCGGAACCCTCCTGCCTTCAAAAGGATCAAGGGCAGGGACGGAGGAACTTTTCCTCCCACGCCGGGAAGGTATGGCCCGGGTTCTGAACGGCGCCCTTTCTCCCTGGTTCATGACCCGTGAAGGGGGCTTCTTCTGGGTTCTTCCGGAATGATATTGACTCTGACCCCCGGAGGCGTACAAAAAGGAATAACACCATCTTGTTTTTTTCAGATATGCGCCATCGTACCACAGACACCGCCAAGGGGCACCGCAATTACATCATCATTGCGTGTGACGTGCTCCTTTTCCTGGCCATGCTCAAGTGGCTCCCCGTGGAGCCGGAAGTAGCCAGGGGGCTGGCCATACTCACCTTCATCGGCATTCTGTGGCTGACGGAGGCCCTGCACGTGACCGTAACCGCCCTGCTGGTGCCGGTGCTCGCCATGTTCATGGGCATTCTTCCGGGAGCCAGGGCGCTGGCGGGCTTTGCTGATCCCACCATTTTCCTGTTCTTCGGCGGCTTTGCCATGGCCGGAGCCCTTCATGAACAGAAAATTGACATCTGGCTGGCGGGGAAAATCCTTCAAATGGCCAAGGGAAGCCTGGGCATGGCGCTGGTGCTGATCTTCCTGGCTACGGCCTTCCTCTCCATGTGGATGTCCAACACGGCCACGGCGGCCATGATGCTCCCCCTCGTGATCGGCCTGCTGGACCGCGTTCCGCCGGAAAAACTCAAGACCACGGCCCCCTTTGCCGTGCTGGGAGTGGCGTACAGCGCCTCCATCGGCGGCATGGGGACGCTGGTGGGCTCCCCTCCCAATGCCATTGCGGCGCATGAGCTCGGCATGGGATTTGCGGAATGGTTCCGGATTGCCATGCCGATTGTCCTGGTATTCGGGGTAGTCGTTTTCTTCCTGATGTACCTGTTCTTCCGGCCGCGGCTGGGCCTGCATGTGGACATGACCCCGGAAGAAGGCAATGAGCAGGGGAGCCGGCTGAATGCCAGGCAGGTGCGCGTTCTGGTTCTGTTCGTGCTGGTAGCCGGGAGCTGGATGTGCAGCAGCTTCCTTTCCGCCGCGCTGGGCGGCATTCCGGCCATGGATACGCTCATTGCGCTGTGCGCCGCGGTGCTGCTGCCCCTGTGCGGAGTCATCAACTGGGGCGGCATTGCCAAAAACACGGACTGGGGCGTTCTGCTGCTGTTCGGCGGCGGCATCACGCTCAGCAGCATCCTCGTCCAGACAGGAGCGGCGGGATTTCTTGCGGACCAGGTATCTTCCATTGCCATGGGGCAGAACCCCCTTGTCATTCTGCTCATCATCAGTGTCTTCATCTCGTCACTGACGGAATTCTGCTCCAATACGGCCAGCGCGGCCCTGGTGGCTCCCCTGATGGTGACGGTGGCTGCCGCCATGGGAATGTCCGCCACGCCGCTGGTGCTCCTGGTGGGCATAGGCGCGTCCTGCGCCTTCATGCTCCCGGTATCCACGCCGCCCAACGCCCTGGCTTATGCCACGGGGAAATTCCCCCAGATGACCATGGTCAAGGTGGGGCTGCTGATTGATGCAGTGCTCATCTTCGTCAAGGCCTTCTGGGCGTGGATATTCTGGATGTAGGCAGGAGGCCGGCCGCAGGCTTTCCCGTTCCGGGTGCGGTGGTTATTTTGCCGGAGCGGATGCGTTCTGCGCCTGTTCCTGGAGCTTCCGCGCCGCTTTCTTATCCAGCTTGGCCAGCTTGGCGATCAGGTAGAAGAAGGAGGGGATGAAGAATACGCCGATGAAGACGGCCGTAATCATCCCGCCGATCACCCCCACGCCCACCACCCGCCGCGCCGCCGCTCCCGCACCCGTAGCCAGGGCCAGCGGAAGGCAGCCCATGATGAAGGCAAAGCAGGTCATCAGGATGGGGCGCAGGCGGATTCTGGCCGCGTCCAGCGTGGCCGTGAGCAGGTCCGTGCCCTGCCGGAGTTCCAGCACGGCAAATTCCACGATGAGGATGGCATTCTTAGCCGCCAGCGCAATCAGCACGATGAGGCCGATTTCCGAGTAAATGTTCAGGTCCAGCCCGAATATCCACAGGGCCAGGAAAGCGCCCAGGATGGCGATGGGAGCGGTCATGAAGATGGCCACGGGGAGAGACCAGCTTTCATACAGGGAGGCCAGGATCAGGAAGACGAACACGGCGGAGGCAATGAAGATCATGCCGATGGTGATCCCCTTCTGCGCCTGTTGTTCCTGGTAGCTCATGCCGGAATAGTCATACCCCATGGCTGCCGGCATGGTCTGGGCAAAGACTTCCTCCAGCGCGTTCATCACCTGCCCGGAGGAATAGCCGGGCGCCGGGGTGACGTTAAGCTGGGAGCTGTTGAACATGTTCTGGCGGATCAGGAATTCCGGAGCCCAGCCGTGCGTGACATTGATGACGGAATCCAGCGGGACCGGATCCCCGTCATTGTTGCGCACGTAAAACATGGAAAGCTTGTCGATGTTGTTCCGGTACGGGGCGTCCGCCTGCATGTACACCTGCCATTCCTGGCCGTAAATGTTGAAGTTGTTCAGGAAGGTGCTCCCCATGTACGCCTGGATGGTCGCGTAAATCTCATCCACGTCCATGTTCTGGAGGGTAGCCTGTTCCGTGTTCACGTTCAGATTGTACTGAAGGTTGGACGGAGACATGAAATTGCTGATGCCCGCGATTTCAGGCCGTTTCTCGGCGGCCGCGATGAATTTGGCCGTATTGGCGGCCAGGAATTTCTCGCCGATGCCCTGGCGGTCTTCCAGCAGGAAGGTGACGTCCCCGGACGTGCCCACGCCCGGCAGGGGCGGCGGGGGAACTACATACGCCATGCCGGAGGAAACCTCCGCGTTCAGCTTGCTCTTCAAGCTGGCGGCGATGCCGTCCGCCGTCATTCCGGGAGCCTTCCGTTCGGACCACGGTTTCAGGGAAATGAAGAAGAAGGAGTTGGAGGAACTCTGGACGGAGCTGATCAGGTTGAAGCCGTTCACGGTGGTGACCACCTCCACGCCGGGGTTCTCCCGGATAATCCGTTCGATTCGCGCGGCGGTGGCCTCCGTGACGTTCAGGGAGGTATTGTCCGGCATTTCCACGCCCCCGAACAGGTAGCCCTGGTCTTCATTGGGAAGGAAGCCCGTGGGAATGAGCTTGGCCAGGGGGAAGAGCGCTGCCGTCATGGCGGCCAGCAGCAGGATGGAAAGCCACATGCGGCGGATAAGCCACTCGCAGGCGTTCACGTACCAGTCCCGCGCTTTGCCGAAGCCGTTGTTGAAGGCCTTGAATAACGGCCCCAGCAGGGGGATGGTGTCGGATTTGCCTGATTTCAGCAGCCCGGCGGACAGGGTTGGGCTGAGGGACAGCGCGCAGAAGGCGGAAATGAGGATGGCCGTGCCGATGGTGACGGCAAACTGCTCAAACAGTTTGCCCGTGACGCCGGGCAGCAGCATGGTGGGAACGAACACGCAGGCGATGACCAGGGCCGTGCTCACCACGGGGCCGGAAACCTCCCTCATGGCGGCGATGGTGGCCTGCATGGGCTTTTCCCCGTGGGAAATATGGTTCTTCACCGCCTCCACCACCACGATGGCGTCATCCACCACCAGGCCGATGGCCAGCACCAGCCCCATCAGGCAGATGGTGTTGATGGAGAATCCGAAGAACGGGAAGGCAATGAAGGCGCCGATGATGGAGACCGGAACGGCAAAGGCCGGAATCAGCGTGCCGCGCCAGCCTTGCAGGAAGATGAACACCACCAGCACCACAAGGCCCAGGGCTGTGACCAGCGTGTTGACGATGTCGTCAATGCCTGCGCGGACGGCCAGGGTGGAATCCAGGGACACCAGATAGTCCATTCCCGGAGGCAAATTGCTTTTTTCCAGCAGGGTCTTGATATTGTCCACCATCTGGAGGGCATTCCCTCCGGGCGCTTCATAAATGCCGATGGAGGCGGCAGGCATGCCGTTCACGGAAGAACTGAGGCTGTATGTTTCCGATCCCAGTTCCACGCGGGCGACGTCACTTACCCGCACGATGGAGCTGCCCTGTCCGCGCACTACAATGTTTTCAAACTCCTTCACGCTGCTCAGGCGCCCGGGAGCCTTCACGGTAAAGGAAAGCTGCTGGTCCGGCGGAGCGGGCTGCGCGCCTATCTTGCCCGCCGGATTTACGGCGTTCTGGGCCTGTACGGCCAGCATCACGTCACGGGCCGTAATGTTCAGGGCCGCCATCTTTTCCGGATTCAGCCAGATGCGCATGGCATAACGGCCGGCTCCGAACACCTGCACGTCGCCCACGCCGGGCACGCGTTTGATGGCGTCCACCATATTGATGTAGGCGTAATTCGCCAGCCAGAGGCCGTCGTAGGTTCCCTGGGGGGAATAAAAGCTGAGGACCAGGGCGGGCAGTCCGCTGGTCTTGCGCAGGGAGACGCCCAGCTCGCTCACTTCCGGCGGAAGCTGGGAGGTGGCCTGCCCGTAGCGCAGGTAGGAAAGCACCTGGTCCATGTTCGCCTCCGTGCCGATCTCAAAGAGGATCATCATGCTCATCTGCCCGTTGTTGGTATTGACGGAAGTCATGTAGGACATCCCGTCCACGCCGGACATCTGCTGTTCAATGGGGGAGGCGATGGATTTGACCACCGTCTCGCAGTCCGCCCCCGGATAGGTGGCCGTTACCTGGATGGAGGGCGGGATGATGTCCGGATACTCGGAAATGGGGAGCCGCAGAATGGCGAAGCTCCCCAGCAGCACGAGGATGATGGAGAGGCAGATGGAGAGGATGGGGCGCTTGATGAAGAAATCAGCCATGGGGAGAGGAGCTTACGGGTTGCTGGCGGGGACTGCCTTCAGGTGTGCGGCCGGATTTCTGGAGGCCATTTCCGCCTGGAGAAGGCCATCCACCACCACCTTGCTCTGCGGGGTGAGGGAATCCGGTTTAAGCGGAATGACCTGCTGGCGCTCCCCTACCTGTGTTCCGGCCTGTACGGGGATGATGGAAGGATGGTCGCGCTCATCCAGCGCGATGACGAAAAAGCGGCCCTGGGTGGAAAGAAGAGCCTTGGACGGAACAGTCAGCGCGTTCTTGACGGTAGCCAGCTTTGCCGTGGCGGTGATGAACATGCCGGGGCGCAGCAGGTAATTCCCGTTGGGAAGGTCCGCCTGCACGCGGATGGTGCCTGTCTGGGGGTTGAATGCCCGGTCAATGGCTACCACGGTGGCCTGTTCCGGGTACTTGGTGCCGTCCTTCAGCGTAATGTCCAGCTTGCTGCCCGTCTGAACGCCTTCATCCCCGTTCTTGCCTGCCTGCTGGATCCATTCCTGCTGGGTGACGGCAAAATTGACGCGGATGGGATTGACGGAGGAGACGACGGCCAGGGGGCCGCTCTCCGGGCTGACCAGGTCGCCTATATTCGTCTTGGAAATGCCGGCAATCCCGTCAAAGGGGGCGTAAAGCACCGTATAGGAAAGATTCTTCTCCGCCAGCGCCAGGGCGGCGGTGGCCTGCTGTACCTGCGCCTGCGCGGCGATGGCGGACAGGCGCGTATCCTCATACTTCTGCTTGGAAATGGCGTTCTCCGCGGCCAGGGGCTTGTAAATCTCCATGTCGTAATTCAACTGCTGGAGCTGGGCCTGCGCCTGTTCCAGGGTTGCCTTGGCCCTGGCTGCCTGGTCCTTGAAGGTGGAATCGTCAATGCGGAAGAGCACCTCCCCCTTCTTCACCAAGGCTCCGTTGGCGTAATTCTGCGTCAGCAGGTAGCCCGTTACCTGGGGAAGGATGGCGGCGTTGTCCACTCCGTCCAGATGGCCCACCCAGCTTCCCTTGACCGGTATATCCATCGTAACCGGCTGTTCGTAAATAAGCGTGGGCGTTTCATGTTGGATTTGTTCTTTGCTTTTACAGTTTGATAGTGAAAAGATTAGAGGGAGAGTTAAAAAAATGGTGCAAATCCATGGATGCGAACATGTCGATAAAGGCATATGGGATGGATTGCCTTGAAGGGATGTTGTGTTGAAAAAAATACCTGTCATGACAAAAGGAGGGCATGACAGGTATTGATAGAGAAGATGGACGGCCTTTATTTAAAATTTAACACGGCAAGATCGGATGCTCCATAATCATAACCAGGATATTTTCCTGCTATATGAATATAAGCATACGTTAAAAGACTGCTCATATTCATTTGTATGGGACCTCTTCCTGCGTCTTTTGTTAAATTATAAGTAAATTTATTTGTTACATCAATGGCTCCATTTAAAAACCAAGACATTGTCCAATAATTGAATATCCAAATTTCCCGGTTGCGAACAGGCATTTTGGGAAGCTTGGCTTCAAATTTTACAGTACCTCCTTCTGGTACCTCATATTCTCCATTTGGCTGTAGTACGGCATGACCAGCTACTGTCATATCCATACGAACTGTCTCAGCCTCACATAATGGCGAGGATATAATACATAGGCATCCCAGCGGGATCATTATTCTGATTTTATTCATGTCATTTTCCTTTCTGTTGTTTTTCCATGGCTTCCTGATATTTTTTGATAGCATTCTCAACGGCTTCCTGATGTTTTTTAGTAAATTTATTGGATGGGCTATTAATTATTTGGGTTTTCAGGAAGGATTTCATGTCTTCAACGCTTCGGGAAGGTGAAGCTCCTGGGAGATACTGTTTCCAGTCAATATTCAGAGCCTGCATTTTCTTTACTTCTTCCATGCTGAACGGGATGACATTGGGGCCATGCGGCATAAATTCTGCGGAGCGGTAGGCGGGGCGTATCTCCTGCTTATGGTTCCAGGAGTATTCCATCATTTCATCAAATTGTTGAAAATCCTCATCAGTGAAGTCATTGACTACCCATCTGATGTGTTCCATAAGAGGTGTCCGGACAGTGTCCTGAGTATTTGCCCGTAGAAATTGCCGGAGGATGGCGTCACGGCTATCCAGAATCCGGACATCCGTGGCAACCGTGTTGGCAAGAGTCAATATATCCTTCTGATACTGATTCAGGTCCTGCATATCTACATCAGGGGGATGGGGACATGTCCCCGCAAAATCGGAATCCAGAGTCATTGGGTCGAATTTCCGTCGGGCGATTTGCCCCTGGCGGCTGACGAATACTCCATTGAGAATAGTATTGAATGAATAATTCCTGACGATGCGGAAAAGGTAATACCCTGGTTCCGTGACCAGGAATCTTTTGTAAACTCCCGTTCCGGAGAAAAAGTTGACACGTGTTCTTAACAGGACTTTTTCATTCACGATTCGTGCCAGTTCCTTTTTCATTTCAGGCAGGGAAAAAGCCCTTTCCAGTAGGATAGGATTCTGGGAAGTCGTGATTTTTTTTACCTCAATCAGATAATCCCTCAATCCCATAGGGGATTTCCTTCCGTTCGGGTTGAAAAAGTATAAGTCGATGTGATAGTCCGGTTCCAGGACGTACACGAGGGCGCAGACGTCCGGACCATCAAAAGTGTAGGGATAAGCCTCTCCGTGATCATCCCATTCCGCTTCCGTTCTGGTAGCGTCCGTAGGGCAATAGAGGACATTTTTGTTGTATTTGTCATTGAAATGATGTACCCAATGTCTCAGACCGTCATTTTTCCTGTGTGGTCCCATCAACCCCCAAATTTGGACACCCTGTTCCTTGACAAGTTTCATACTGGAAGGTCCCGTCAACGAATATAAAGGGGCGATATCTGACGACTGGTACAGAATAGCTGATTCCAAGGGTGCATTTGCTGCGCATAGAGCGGCCATTTCCCGCCCGTAGCGCCCGCACCAGTTGCCTTGTGTCTGCCAGTCTTCCTTCCAGAAGATAACGGGAGATTTACCAGGTTTGGGTGAGGCAAGTCTGGTGTTGATTTCATTGATTCCAGCCAGGAATTCTTCTCGGGTATGGGAAGGAAGGATGGATGGGGGCGGAATTGGACATGATTTTTTAAGCTCATTTTTTTTGGTCCATTCTCCGGTTCCCCTTTCGAGGACGGCTATTCCTCCGCCATAAGTTCCGCAAAGAACAGTGCCATCCGGCAAAGACGCCATGGACGTTACCCATGGACTGGATAATGTTTTCCCGCTGGGTGTTTGATGAGACCGGACACGCAGGGTCTCCTTATCCAGAAAGGCGGCTCCCTGGCGACGGAAACCGCACCAGTATCCCTTTTGTGTTTCATGCAGGGTAGTCACGAAATCCTCAGGAAGAGAAGCTTCCCGGGCGGATTTCTTGTCGGTGAATTTTTTAGGGAGCTTTTCCGCGCCGGGGAGTCCTTTATTTTTTTCCAGATAATCCTGTCCCCTCAGGAATTCCCATGAACGGTTCTTTCTTTTGTAAGCCAGTCCCGAGCATGTGGCCGCCAGTATGCTTCCATCCGTTCCTGCCAGAACAGCATTGCACAAATTGGAGGGGAGACCCGTGCCGGAAGCTTGCAGGGGCTGACGGGAATACGGTTTTTCACTCCACAACCATGGTGCCTGGGTTGTGTTCCATTGCTGGTAGCTGGATTCCATGCTGCCGCAGGCAATACCGCCACACAAATAGGCCGTCCACAGATTTCCGTCCGCATCAAAGCTCAGGGAGGCAATCTGGTTTTCCACCAGCCCATTTGCCCGTGTGCGTGTGATCCACTGCTCTTTTCCCGGATGGTAGATGGCCAGTCCGGCAGAAGTGGCTATTGCTATTTCTCCGGTTTTGGGAGAAATAGCAATAGCTGTCACATGGTTGTCCGGCAGCGTGTTTTTCCAATCATGGATTTGCCATGATTCTCCATTAAAAACAGCCGCTCCCTTGTTATCCGTCCCCACCCAGATACGCCCCTGCCGATCTTCAGCCAGGCAGGTGAAGTTGACCGTATCCGGCATTCCGGTGGAATATTTCAGGCTACGCCAGGGGCCTGCATAGGATTGATCCGGATCAAGGCAGTAAATTTCATCATTCTCCGGGGCTATCCAGATAGTTCCCTTGTGGTCAACTAGAATATCCCGAATATGGTTGGCGGGGCAGGGAGGGAATTTCCGGGGAACGGAGATGGATTCAAGTCCATGGGATGGAACCGCCCACCCCATCGCCAAAAAGAAGAAAAAATAAGGAAATAAAAAGAGAATATGTTTTTCAAAAACTTTCATCAGCATTCTCCTAATAAGGGCAAGTTGAGAGAAAGTCAATGAATATTATTCTGTTTTTCTGTGATGGATCGCTTATCTGGAATTAAACTATTGTGAATTGATTATGTATTAATTCACATTTGTAGAAATCTAACAAATAAATTGATCTGCTGGGCTTGGATCATGGGGACATCCTTCTCGTAACTACGGTCGTGAGCTACGAGAAAGGGGATTGCTCTACACGTTTCTCGGAGCGCTGGTTAACGTCCGCACCAGCTCCCCGATCCACAGGACGAGTGAGGTGCCGGCAAAGATGATGCCCCAGTCTGTCCAGCTCAGGGGCACCACGTTGAACATCTTGCCGCCGAAGGTGACGATGAGGTACTGCCCGGCCAGGATGAGCAGGGCCACCAGCCCGAATCCCCCGATGCTGGCGCCCATGCGGGCAAAGGCGCTCTGGTGCGTATTAAAGGCTTTGGCATTGAACATGTTCCAGAATTGGAGGAGAACAAAGATGGTGAAGAACAGGGAGAGTTCATAGCCCGTCAGTTCATGTTCCGGTGAGGAGAAATCCAGGTAGCTGCCGAAGTAGCCGCTGAGGCTGAACTGCGTCAGGCTGGTGATGTCCGCATGCTTGAAGTACTGGAGCAGGCCGAACAGGAAGGCCACGAACAGGATGCCCACGCCCAGGATGTTCCGGCCCATGGGGCGGGTGATGATATGGTCCGTGGTCTTGCGCGGCGGGTCCTGCATCACGCGTTCGTCCGGCGGGAGGGAGGCCAGGGCCAGCGCGGCGAAGGTATCCATGATGAGGTTCACCCAGAGCATCTGCGTGACCGTGAGGGGGGATTCCGTGCCCAGGAACGCGCCGATGAGCACGATGAGGCAGGCCGCCACGTTGATGGTCATCTGGAAGACGATGAAGCGCTGGATGTTCCGGTACAGGGAACGCCCCCACATGACGGCGCGGGAAATGCTCATGAAAGAGTTGTCCAGAATGGTGATGGCGCTGGCCTCCTTGGCTACGGTGGTGCCGTCTCCCATGGAAAGGCCCACCTGCGCGGCGTTCAGGGCCGGGGCGTCGTTCGTTCCGTCTCCGGTGACGGCCACCACCTGGTCCTTCTTCTGGAGCAGCTTTACCAGGCGTTCCTTGTCCATGGGCCTGGCGCGGCACATGATTTTCAGGTCCATCACACGGTCCAGCAGTTCTTCGTCCGGCGTCTGTTCAAACTCCACGCCCGTCATCAGGCGGTCCGGCGTGTCCGCCTCCGTCCACAGGCCGATCTGGCGGCCTATTTCCCGTGCGGTGCCGGGCGTGTCTCCGGTGACGATCTTAATGCTGATGCCCGCGTCCATGCAGTCCTTCACGGCTTGGGGCACGTCATCCCGGACGGGGTCTGAAATGGCGGCTATACCCAGGTAAACCAGGTCCGTGCGGATGACGCGGCCGTCCTCAAACACCGGAGCGTCATCATCCAGGATGCGGTACGCGAAGCCCAGCGTGCGCATGGCCTGGTTCTGGTAGGCCAGCAGCCGTTCTTCAATGGCGGGGCGCATGTCTGCGGCGGGCACCCGGCCTTCCGGAGTCAGAACGGTGGAGCAGAGGCCCAGCACGATTTCCGGTGCGCCCTTTACGTAAAGAACCTTTTTGCCCAGCAGGGGGGATTCCACCACGGTAGCCATGTACTTGCGTTCCGTGGAAAAGGTGAGCTGTTCCAGCACGCGGGCGTTTTCCCGCAGGTCCAGGTAATTCACGCCCTGCCCATGCAGCCACAGCAGCAGCGCCCCTTCCGTGGGATTGCCCAGGGCCTTGATGTGGTCCGGATCCGCGTAATCCAGAAAGGCGGTGGAGTTCACGGAAATGCCTTCCCGGATCAGGTCGCCCAGCTCGTTGTCCGCCGGGGCGGCATTCCCCAGGCCGTAGAAATCCGCCTTGTATACGTTCATCTGGTTGCGCGTCAGGGTGCCCGTCTTGTCCGTGCAGATGACGGTGGCGGCCCCCATGGTTTCGCAGGCGTGCATCTTGCGCACCAGGTTGTTGTTGGCCAGCATGCTCTTCATGCTCAGGGCCAGGCTCAGGGTGACGCTCATCGGCAGCCCTTCCGGTACCGTGACCACGATGACGGTCACGGCGATCATGAGCGTGTTCAGAATGTAGGTTCCCGCGCTCAGCCATTCCACGGGGCCGGCTAGATGGGAGAAGTACAGGGAGAGGCGCCCGATGATGATGAGGGCGGCGATGGCGTAGCTGGCCCAGGTGATGAGGTCGCCCAGCCGGGAAAGTTGGCGGTTGAGGGGCGTCTGCACCTTGTTGTCAATCTGGGAGCCTTCATAAACTTTGCCGTATTCCGTCTTGTCCCCCACGGAAGTCACTTCCATAATGCCGTGGCCGTCCACCACGGTAGTTCCCTTCAGGACGTGGTTGGATGGGTAGGTGGCGTCCTTCTTGAATTCCGCCTCCACCGTGGTTTTGCCGATGAGGGGTTCCCCCGTCAGCGTGGACTCGTTCACCTGGAGGGAAACGGCTTCCAGCAGCACGCCGTCCGCCGGGACTTCCTCCCCGGTATTCAGGATGACGATGTCTCCCACCACCACGTCGCGGCGGGGCAGTTCGCAAATGTTGCCGCCGCGGATCACCTGGACCATGGTGTCGTCATTGACCTGGTTCAGGATTTCAAATTTCTTGTTGGCGCTCACCTCAAAGGCGAAGCCCACGCAGGTGGCCAGCAGGATGGCTACCAGAATGCCCACGGGTTCCAGAAAGACGCTGGCCGGTTCCGCTCCGGTGAGGAACTGGTAGCAGGCCACGCCTACGGACAGGAACAGGGCAACCAGCAGAATCTTGATGATGGGGTCTGAGAATTTTTCCAGGAACTGCTTCCACAGGGGTTCCTTTTCCGGGGGCGTCAGGATGTTGACTCCGTATTTGGTCCGGTTTTCCAGAACCTGCTGTTCAGAAAGTCCCTGGTGATGTGCTGCGCTCTTCATTGTTGAGATGTTTCTTTACCTGATTGGAGTCCGTGAGGAAAGTGCGGAGGGGGATTTGCGGGAATGATGACGGGAGTTTTTGGGAAAATTGAGCCGCCGCGCCCCCTCCGTACCGTGAAGGGCGGCATTGTTGCCTTGACTTTGACGGAGTTCCGGCGATTCTGAAGCACCTATGTGGAATGATCTTTCTCATGGCCTTTCCGTACTGGCGGATGCTCTTGCCTTCCTTTCCCGTTCCTGGGGATTCTGGGTCTGCGTGGGCAGTGTGGCCGGACTGGCCGCCGTGTATGCCTGGTGGAGAAAGAGGCTTGCTCTGTGGGCCTTTGTCCTGTCGTTCCTTTCCCTCCTGGCGGTGGTGGGCCTGGCGTGCCAGCGGATGATGCATAAAAATACCTTCCTGTGGATTCAGGAACCGGCGCTTCAGGCCGTATCCGGAACGTATGAGGTGGAATCCACACCCAGGGCACGGCTGTTTTACCGGCCTCAGGAGCTGAGGCGCTTTTTCCAGATCAGCTCCTCCACGATTCTCCTGCATGAAGACGGCACGTGCGAGGTTTCCTCCTTCCCGCGCCCCGAAGCGTGGGGCTGGTGGATTTCCCATCCGGAGGACCGGGATGATCTCTCCGTGCTGGAGGAGGACCTCGTTTCCTCCTGCCGGGGCACCTGGTCCCTGGTGAAGAAAGAGGGATATTACGGCGTCTCCATCGTCTATTCCGCCGGCGCCGGCCTGACCCTCTACCTGGGAGGGGAAAATATGGAGTGCCTGGTGATGCCCGTCAACCCTTCCGACCCGCTGGAAGCGGTGACGTTTGAGAAGAGGTTTTAAACCGGACCCGCGCCGGAGGTACGGGAGTTCAGGGAAGCCGGAAAACCGGCTTTCCCTGAAAGGGGGGGGATTATTTGACCTTGCCCCCTTCGTACACCAGTACTTCAAAGGGTTTCAGCGTGAAGGTCAGTTCCTTGTCAACGTCCACGGTCTTGCCGGAGAAGCCGTCCAGGGGCCGCTGGTCGTCATAGGAATCCTTGAAAGTGATCGAACCCTTCACCGCCGCGGGAATATCAAGGATGCCGCGCAGGGTGCCGGTCAGGCTCTTTTCCTGGTCTGAGGAGTTGCGGAGGGCCAGGGTAGCCTTGTTTTTATTCCACGCGGCCCAGCCGTACACGGCGCCTTCATTGGTCTGCTTGTTCCACGGATTGCCGCCCACCCAGTGCACGTCGTCCAGCACGTCCGCATTGCGGCGGATCCACTTGATGCCCTTGGCCAGCTCGTCCCACAGCACGCCGTCCTTGGCGTTCATGAGGTCCCTGTCCACGTAAAGCTCCTGGAGGGAGGTGCCGCAGGCCATGGCGCAGCGGAGTTCCTTCTTCACGTTTTCAGGATCGCGGGGCATGCACGCGGGCGGCCCGAACTTGGTGACCATCAGGCCGTGGGTCATCATGGAATTGATGGGCATCAGGGGTGACCCCTGTACAAAGACTTCATGCACCAGGCGGTCGCGGTAGGTAATCCACTTGTCGCGGTTGTCGCCCACGCCGATGGTGCCGAAGTCGTTTTCCTGCCTCCATACGGAATCCGCATAACGGAACCAGAACGGGGAGGCCCATGTACCCACGGTGCAATTGATGTAAAGGTCCCCCTTTTTCTGGCGCAGGGCGTTCAGTACGCGGATGATGCCTTCCGCATCCTCCTCATTGCCGGGGCCCTTGGCGTGGAAATGGGTGCTGATGCCGTCAAACTTGAAGTACTTCATGTTGTAGTCCTTCACCATCTGGGAGCAGCGGCCCACAAAGGCGTCAAAGTACTCCTTGTTGGAAAGCTGGAAGTTGCCGATCTTGTTGTCCGGATGCTTCACATTCCAGTGGGCCAGGCGCTTGCCCTTGGAGGCTCCGTAGCCGCCCACCGGGCCCAGCCAGGTGCCGATGCCGGCCTTTTGTTTACCCGCGGCGGCGTCAATGCGCTTGAAGCCCTGCGGAAACATTTTGTGGAAATCCCACAGGCTGTTGAATTCATCCCAGCCGTCGTCCCAGACGAAGGCGTCAATGGTCATGCCGCGCTTCTGGAAAAACTGTTCCTGCCAGTCCTTCAGCACGGCCAGGCACTGCTCTTCCGTCATGCGCTTGGCGGGGTCTGAATCATTATTCCGGTTGATATTCAGTTCATACCAGGAATTGTAATGGATGAAGGGGCGGTAGGGCATCACGCGCTCCCTCTCCATATAGGCCAGGAAGGAGCGGCGCTGCTGGCCGGGGGCAAAGATGCCGAGAACGGAGGACACCTCCCACACCTCCCTGGGCTGCATGGTGGTTTTACGGCTCCAGACGCCCTGGGCGAGCTGGGAATCTTCCGCCTGGGCGTCTTCCTTTTCCTCCAGCGTGCGCACGGGCACGGAGAAGGTGATTTCCCCCTTGCTGGCAATCGGTTCGCTCTTGGTCTGGGCCCAGTAGCGCAGCAGGTAGTTCCCCTTGGCGGGAACTTTCACGGTGTAGGCGTTGTTGGAATTGGCATCCCCGGTACTCCCGGCGTGGAAATCGGAGTCAAGGACGGCGCCCTTGGCGGAAAGGAGCTGCACGCCGGCGGTGTTCAGCTTGTTGTTCCCCTTGTCGCCCCCCTTGTACTGGAACGTGATGGTGCAGGGCCCCTTGGCGTCAATGGTGACGGGGCCTTCCGCGCAGGCTACCTGCTCCCCGTACTGCTTTTTCAGCTCCTGCGGAATATTGAAATTGCCCGTCCATGAAGCCGTGGTCCATTTGTCCGCGTTCCAGGCTGTGGACTCCCCGCCTGCCGCGTTTCCGGAGCCTCCTACGGTGTTGATGCCCATGGGGGTCTCCAGGGCGGTGAAAGCGAGGTCGTTCACGATGAGCGCGCCCCTGGCGTTTCCGGAGACGGAGGGGGAGCCCGCCTTTCCTTCCACCAGGTCATACTGCATGGCCACGATGCTCTTCATCTGGATGGGCTTCGTGCCCACCAGGCGGAGTTCCTGCCGCAGGTAATGGGAATTGTCCCGGAGCACGGCGCGCCAGGAGATATGCAGGGTTCCGTTCAGTGCCTGGAAGGTGGCTGTCACGGCTTTTCCGGGGAAGCGGTCCGCCAGCTTGAACGCCTTGGGATTGGCCTGGAGGGAGATGAGCTTGACGTCTGCCGCCTTCAGGTCTGAGGATTTGATGCTCCGGCCGTCCTGAAGGTTGATGATAAACAGTTCCTCCCCGGCTTTGGCTACCGGTCCAAGTTTGGACGTCATGCCTCCAAAGGAAAGCTTGCCCCCGCGGTTGAGGAATTTGGCCGTCAGAATATTGTTGGAAAGTGTATATCCGGAAGCTGCCTGTTCCGCATGGGCCGCGCCGGGCGTGGGACCGGGAAAAACGACTGCTGCGGAAGCGGTGGCGAGGCTTCCCAGAACGGTGCCCATCAGGAGAGCTTTAGTGAGGAATTTCATGGTTTGGTATCAAGGAAAATGGAACTACCTTGCCAAGATAGACTCCAGCGCGGTTTCTTCAAGGAAAAAGCCTCCCGGCAGGCGAGGCGGCTGTTTGAAAATCCGTCATGGTTTTCCATGCGGAAGGAACTTCCGGTATCTATGACACAAAAGCATTGATTTTTTTCAACCGGTTTTGGTCTAATCTGCATGTATACGGTAGCTGATCAACTTGTTGAAATTTTGGAAAAATCGGGAGTAAAGCGCATTTACGGCATTGTGGGAGATAGTTTGAACCCCATCACGGACGCCCTCCGCAGAAAGAAAACCATTGAATGGATTCACATGAGGCATGAGGAAGTGGGCGCCTTCGCCGCCAGTGCGGAAGCACAGCTTACCGGCAATCTGGCCGTATGCTGCGGCAGCAGCGGCCCCGGCAACCTTCATTTGATCAACGGCCTTTATGACGCCCACAGGAGCAGGGCCCGCGTGCTGGCGATCGCCTCCCACATCCCCCAGAGCCAGGTGGGGGTGGATTACTTCCAGGCTACCCATCCGGAGCAGCTGTTCAAGGAATGCAGCTCCTATGCGGAACTGGCTTCCACGGCGGAGCAGGCCCCCCGCGTGCTGATGTCCGCCATCCAGCATGCCTACTCCCTGAATGATGTGGGCGTCATCGTGCTGCCGGGGGACGTGGCGGATGCTCCCGCGGAGGCCAAAGACCTGGTGCATCCCCCCGCCTTCACCCGGGAAACCGTGGTGCCGGACCATGAATCCGTGGCGCGCCTGGCCCAGATGCTCGCTTCACACGACCGCATCACCTTCTTCTGCGGAGGCGGCTGCGCCGGAGCGGAACGCAAGGTGGTGCAGATCGCCGCGCGGGTAAAGGCCCCGATTGCCTACACCTGGCGGGGAAAAGACTATTTTGAACATGACAACCCCCTGGGCGTGGGCATGACCGGCCTGCTGGGCTGGGGGGACGCCTACAAGGCCATGCATGAAAGCGACCTCATTGTGATGTGGGGGACGGACTTCCCCTACTTCAACTTCCTTCCCACCAGGCCCGCCATCGTCCAGATCGACCGCCGCGGGGAAGTGCTGGGGCGCCGCTGCCGCCTGGACCTGGGAATCTGCGGGGATGTGGGAGCCGTGGCTGACGCCCTGCTGGGAATGCTGGAGGAGAAAAAGGATTCGGAACATCTGGACGCCTCCCTGAAGCGCCATGCCAAGGATGTTAAGGACATGAACGCCTACATGGACGGGAGTGACAAGGAATCCCCCATCAGGCCCGAACAAGTGACCACCGCCCTGAACAAGTACGCGGCCCCGGACGCCGTATTTACCGTGGACACGGGTACCCCCTGCATCTGGAGCGCCCGGTTCCTGTGCTCCACGCTGGGAAGGCGGACGCTGGCCTCCTTCAATCACGGCTCCATGGCCAATGCCATGCCGATGGCGATCGGAGCCCAGAAGGCTTATCCCAGCCGGCAGGTAATCGCCCTCTGCGGCGACGGCGGCTTGTCCATGCTGCTGGGGGACCTGATTACGATTGCCCAGTACAGGCTTCCGGTGAAACTGGTGGTGTATAATAACGACTGCCTGGACTTCATCCAGTTGGAAATGCAGGCCGCTGGCCTGATTCCGTGGCAGATTGACCTGGACAATCCCTCCTTTGCCGCCGTGGCGGACGCCGTGGGCATCAAGGGCTTTGTGCTGGACAAGTCAAGCCAGGTGGACGAGATGGTACAGGCCTTCCTGAAATATCCGGGAGCGGCGCTGCTGGACGCCCGTGTGGACCGGGATGCCATCGCTCTGCCCCCATATATCAGCCTGGGGCAGGCTGCGGACTTCTCCCTGGCGATGGTCAAGCAGACGCTGACCGGGGAAGTGAAGCAGGTGTGGAACACCCTGGCCGGGAACAGGAAATTGTTCAAGCCCTGAGGACTTGAACAAAAATACTAAATAGGAAAGACCAAATACTAAAGCTAGTGCCGGAAAATATTTGGTCTTTTATCTTTAGTATTTTGTCACTGCGCTGACAGCGCTTTTTTCAGCGCTTCCGTCACAATCTTCGGGTTGGCCTTGCCCTTGGCGGCTTTCATCACCTGTCCGGTGAGCCAGTTCAGGAGCTTGTCGTTGCCTGCCTGGATTTCAGCCACCTTGGCCGGATTGGCGGAAATGACCTCCTGCACGATGGCGTCCAGGAAGGAGGAATCCGCCTTCTCAAAACCCAGCAGCTTGGCTGCCTGAGCCGCGGTGAGGGACGGTTCCTCCCACATCCGGGTGAAGACGTCCTTGGCCTGGTTGTTGGAAACGGTGCCGTCGTCAATAATGGCGATCAGGTCCCGGATGGCTTCCGGTTTCACCGGGCATTCGGACGGGCGCATGCCTTTTTCATTCAGCACGGCGGAAATATTGTTGATGACCCAGTTGGCAATCTTCTTGCCGCTGGCCGTTCCCTGCGCGGCCTCTTCAAAGAAGCGGGCCAGTTCCAGGTCTCCCACCAGCACGTTGGCGTCATATTCGCTCAGGCCGTAGTCCTCCATAAAACGCTTCTGGCGTTCCTGGGGCAGTTCCGGAATCTGGCTGCGCACCTTCTCCACCAGTGGGGCGGTGTGTATGGGCACCAGGTCCGGGCAGGGGAAATAGCGGTAATCATGCGCGTCTTCCTTGGTGCGCATGATGGCGCTCTCCCCGCGTTCGTCATCCCAGCGGCGGGTGGACTGGATCTGCGCCATGCCCATGTCCAGTTCTTCCGCCTGGCGCTGGATTTCATAATGAAGGGCCCGGCGCACGGCGGACATGGAATTGAGGTTCTTCATCTCCACCTTTGCGCCCAGTTCCTTCTGGCCGTGGGGACGCAGGGAAATATTCACGTCGCAGCGCATCTGGCCCTTCTCCATGTCAGCGTCGGAAATATCCCCGTAATTTAGAATCTGCTGGAGGGACTTGAGGTAGGCGTAGGCTTCCTCCGGAGTGTCGATATCCGGATCGGAGACAATCTCCATCAGGGCGGAACCGGCGCGGTTGTAGTCAATCAGGGAATAATTGGCGTGGTGGGTGATCTTTGCCGCATCCTCTTCCAAATGGATGCGGGTCAGCTTCACGGTGCGGAAGGGGGGCACGCCGGCCTTGATCACGTCATTCGGGTAGGACCAGGGATACAGGGGAACCTCCCCGCCCAGGCACAGCGGCAGATCCAGCTGGGAGGTCTGGTAATTCTTCGCCATGTCCGGGTAAAAGTAATTCTTGCGGTCCCACTGGGAAACCTCCGGGCTGGAGCATCCCAGCATCAGTCCGGTCAGCAGGGTGCGTTCAATGGCGAACTCATTCAGGACGGGCAGGGCGCCCGGCAGCCCCAGGCAGGTGGGGCACACGCGCGTATTGGGTTCAAAGCCAAAGCCGGTCTCGCAGGAGCAGAACATTTTGCTCTTCGTCTTGATCTGGCAGTGGACTTCCAGGCCAATGGTCACGATGTAATCTGAAATTGCCATAAAATTCGGAACGCTTGAATATCGCGGAAACTGTACGGAACCCTCTTCTTCCTGTCCAGTAAAAAGGCCTGAGGCGGGAGAGTGGAGAGTGGAGAGTGGAGAGTGGAGAGTGGAGAGTGGAGAGTGGAGAGTGGAGAGTGG